>Ga0181531_10000803_pt1 | contig 20547 bp, 12 predicted proteins | sample PEATcosm2014_Bin_38_FD_119743 | JGI IMG/M metagenome (GOLD analysis project Ga0181531, IMG submission 119743) | Peatland microbial communities from MTU Mesocosm Facility, Houghton, MI, USA - PEATcosm2014_Bin11_10_metaG | ecosystem: Environmental > Terrestrial > Soil > Wetlands > Peat | place... | reverse complement strand
CTCTTCCATCTGGCGTTCAACCTGTATTGGTTCTGGACGTTTGGGACCCTGGTGGAACGGGTGTACGGTCACTTGCGGTGTGCGGGAATTTTTTTGCTGCTGGCGTTCGGCTCATCGCTCGCGGAGTTCACATTTTTCTCCGGCGGGGTGGGTCTGTCCGGGGTGGGCTACGGACTATGGGGCATGTTGTGGGTGCTGGAGAAGCGGGATGCGCGGTTTGCCGATGCCGTGGACCAGCAGACGTCGCAACTGTTCATTTTCTGGTTCCTCCTTTGCATCCTGCTGACCGTTGCCAACGTGATGCCGGTGGCGAATGTGGCGCATGGCGTGGGGGCGGCCATGGGAGCACTGCTGGGATTGGCCGCAAGCAGCCGGGGCGCGGTCAAGTGGAGGAGCATTGCGGGTCTGGCGGTTGCGGTGATTCTGGGTCTGGCCGGATCCACCGTGTTTTGGCCCTGGGTCAATCTTACTTCCTATCCCCAACCGGTGGTCGAACAGGCCGGACTGGAGGCCTTGAACCGGAACGACATCCCGCGCGCGGTGAAATTGCTGGAGATATCCGCGCGGATGCGGCGGGCGCCGGCCCGGGCCTGGTACAACCTTGGAACCGTCTATCGAGTCCTCGGGAGGGACGATGACGCACTGACCGCCTACGAGCACGCCGCCCAAATGCCCGACGCCGACAGCGATATGCAGCAGGCAGCGCAGCAGATGAAGGATTATTTGACCTGGAGAAAGGGCAATTCAGGACCGGACCCAGGATACGAAACCAACGCCGTCCGGGCAGTTTCCAACTTGCCAACCAACCAATGAACCATCGCGTGTTCCGGTGGGCAAACCTTAGTCAAAATAAAAAACAGTCCCTTCCGCAACGTGGGAAGAACGATTTTGATTCCGGCAATGGTCGCCAAGATGCCGGCCTCCGTTTTTCAAGTTTAAGACGTCGGCAGAGGGTTGCGCCCTCCGTGACACCTGCGGCTGACACCAACCGGGGAGTGAAATTTCCGATTCCGGACTTACCGGTTTACCGGGGGCAGGGGATAGCTGGAGAGCGCCCGTATGTATTGCGCCCGTTCGAACGTGGCCGGGTCGGCGCAGTTTTTCTGGCTCAGACTGCCTTTGAGCTGGGTCACGGATTCGTATTCGTGTTCCTCCAGCCACGCGACCATTTCCCGCTCGATCACGCCGATTTGCTGGACGCCGTGCCGGATGAGCGCGGAACAGAGCATCGTCACATCCGCACCGGCCATGAGCATCTTCAGCACGTCGGTCGCCCGGTGCAGACCGCTGGTTGCCGCCAGGCTGGCGTTGAGGCGGAGGTAAAGAATCGCGATCCAGCGCAATGGCAGCCGCATGGCCATTGGGGTGCTGAGCAGGATGTTCGGTTTCACCTCCAACGTCTCCAGATCAATGTCCGGCTGGTAGAACCGGTTGAACAGGACCAGGCCGTCGGCGCCCGCTTCGTCGAGCCGTTTGGCCATGTTCGCAAAATTACTGAAGAAGGGACTGAGCTTGACGGCCACGGGAATCGTGATCTGGGATTTCACGGCCCGGAGGATGTCCAGGTAGGTTTGCTCCACCTTGGCACCGGACAGCTCGAAATCCGTCGGGATGTAATAGATGTTCAGTTCCAGTGCGTCCGCGCCGGTCTGTTCAATCTGTTTCGCATATTTTGTCCAGCCGCCGGTCGAGGAACAGTTCAGGCTCGCAATAATCGGAATGCGCGTCGCCTTTTTGGCCCGGGCGACGTGGTGGAGATATTCCTCGGGGCCGAGATGAAACGACTCGGGTTCGGGGAAATACGTGAGCGCTTCGGCGAAACTTTCGGTTCCCTGCTCCAGATGATGCGCCAGCTCGGCGCGTTCCAGTCGCAGTTGCTCCTCGAACAGGGAATGCAGCACCACTGCCGACGCGCCCGCGTCTTCCAACCGTTTGATGTTGTCAATTTCCTCCGACAACGGCGACGCCGCGGCAACGAGCGGCGTGCGCAGCTTCAAGCCAAGATATGTGGTGTTCAGATTCATAGGGGTTCACGGTTGTTGATCCGCCGTGGCGGCTGGTTTGGGTGTCGTCGTGACGGTCGCGCCGTTGCCGTTCGTCTTCAGATCGCGTCCGCCCAGATACTGGTAAAATTTCCAGCGCCGTTCGGAATCGGCCTGGGCCTGGGCAAAAAACTGTTTGGCCGCCTCCGGTTTGCTCTTGGTGAGCATCTTGAAGCGGTTTTCCGACAGCAGGAAGTCCTGGATTTTCGTCTTTGCCGCCAGGGAATCGAGTTGCAACGGATTTTCGCCGCGTTCGGTCCGACGCGGGTCAAACCGGTACAGCAGCCATTGACCGGAATCCACCGCGAGCTTCTGTTGCCGCGCGCCCACGCCCATGTCCACCGCGATGCCGTGGGCGATGCAATGGCTGTAGGCAATGATTAGCGACGGGCCCGGATAGGATTCCGCCTCCACGAACGCGCGGAGCGTCTGCTCATCCTTGGCGCCCAGGGCCACACTGGCCACATAGATGTGGCCGTAGGTCATGGCGATGAGGCCGAGGTCTTTCTTGCCCATGGCCTTGCCGCCGGCGGCAAACTTGGCCACCGCGCCGCGCGGCGTGGACTTGGACATCTGCCCGCCGGTGTTGGAATAAACCTCCGTGTCGAGCACCAGCACATTCACGTCGCGCCCGCTGGCCAGCACGTGATCCAGTCCGCCGTAGCCGATGTCGTAGGCCCAGCCGTCGCCGCCGACAATCCACACGCTCTTCTTCACCAGTTGATCGGCGAGGCCGAGCAGCAATTTTGACTCCGGCGAGCCGAGCTTCGGCAATTTTTGCTTCAACGCGGCCACGCGCTCGCGCTGGTCGTGGATGCCGGCCTCGTCGGATTGATTGGCATTGATGAGGCCCGCCACGAGCTCATCGCCGAGTTGCGGCGCGAGTTTCTTCGCCAGTTCAACGGCAAACTCCCGTTGTTTGTCAATCGAGACACGGAAACCAAGGCCGAACTCCGCGTTGTCCTCGAACAACGAGTTGCACCAGGCCGGGCCGCGGCCCTCGGCGTTTTTCGCGTAAGGCGTCGTCGGCAGGTTGCCGCCGTAAATCGAGGAACAGCCGGTGGCGTTGGCGATGACGGCGCGGTCACCGAACAATTGTGACAGCATTTTGAGATAAGGCGTCTCGCCGCAACCGGCGCAGGCGCCGCTGAATTCGAACAGCGGCCGCAGGAGCTGTTGCTGGCGGAGTTGCGTGGTCTTGACCCTGCGCCGGTCCAGTTCGGGCAAATTGAGGAAGAAATTCCAGTTCTCGCGCTCCGGCAACCGCAGCGGCGCCTGCGGCCGCATGTTGATTGCCTTGAGCTTGGCCTCGGTTTTGTTGCGCGCCGGGCAGACGTCCACGCACAGCGAGCAGCCGGTGCAATCCTCGGCCGCCACCTGCAGCGTGAACTTCCAGCCCTTGAACTCGGGATTGCGGCTGTCCACGCTCTTGAACGTCGCGGGCGCCTGGGCGAGCGCCGCCGGCTCATACACCTTCGCGCGGATGGTCGCGTGCGGGCAGATGGCCACGCATTTGGCGCATTGGATGCAGATTTTTTCGTTCCAGACCGGGATCTCGACGGCAAGATTGCGCTTTTCGTATTGGGCGGTGCCGGTGGGGAAGGTGCCATCGGCGGGGAATGCGCTTACGGGCAGTTCATCGCCTTCCCCGGCGGTGAGCCGGCCCAGCACGTTCTTTACAAACGCCGGGGCGTCGGGCGAGAGCGGCGGGAGCAATCCGCCGCTGCCATTTACGCGGTTCGGGATCGGCACCTCGTGCAGGTGCTCCAGCGTGTTGTCCACAGCCTTGAGGTTCATGGCCACGACTTCCTCACCCTTTTTGCCATAGGTTTTCTTGATGGAATACTTGATGGCTTCGACGGCCTGGTCACGCGGCAGGACGCCGGACAGTGCAAAGAAACAGACCTGCATGATGGTGTTGATGCGTCCGCCCATGCCGCTGTCGCGCGCCACCTTCGTCGCGTCGATCACATAAAACTTGACCTGCTTGGCGATCAGCGATTCCTGCACCGGCGTCGGCAGTTGGGACCAGATTTCATCCTTTGAGTAAGGCGTGTTGAGCAGGAACGTCCCGCCGGGCACCAGCGGTTTGACCATGTCGAATTTCTCCAGAAACATCGGCAGATGGCAGGCCACGAAATTCGCGCGCGAAATCAAATACGTCGAGCGAATCGGCTTCGGCCCGAAACGCAGGTGCGAGACCGTCATGCTGCCGGATTTCTTGGAGTCATAGACGAAGTAACCCTGCGCGAAATTGGCGGTGCCTTCGCCGATGATCTTGATGGAATTTTTGTTCGCGCCCACCGTGCCGTCCGCGCCCAGACCGTAGAACAACGCGCGAATCACGTCGTCGGATTCGGTTGAGAAGTTGTGATCCACCGGCAGGCTGGTGTGGGAAACGTCGTCATTGATGCCGACCGTAAAGTGGTTCTTTGGTTTGGCGGCGGCGAGATTGTCGTACACGGCCTTGACCATGGCCGGGGTGAATTCCTTGGAGGACAAACCGTAGCGCCCGCCGTACACCTTGGGCAGCCATTTGAGGTTGCCCCAGCCGTTGGCCATGCCTTCGAGAATCGCCGCGACGCAGTCCTGATAGAGCGGTTCGCCGGTGGCGCCAGGTTCCTTGGTGCGGTCCAGCACCGCCACCGATTTGGCCGACCGCGGCAGTGCCTCGACAAATCGTTTACTGTCGAACGGCCGGTACAAGCGCACCTTGATCAGGCCGAGTTTGGCTCCTTGCCCGTTCAGATGCTCGACCGTCTCATGCGCCGTTTCGCAGCCCGAACCCATCAACACGAGGATGTGTTCCGCGTCCGGCGCGCCGACATATTCAAACAAATGATATTCGCGCCCGGTATATTGGAGGAATTCGTCCATGACCTTTTGCACGAGGTCCGGGCATCTGGCGTAAAACGGATTGGCCGCCTCGCGGCCCTGGAAGAACGCGTCGGGATTCTGTGCCGTGCCGCGCAGCACCGGCCGGTCCGGCGTCAGGCCGCGGGTGCGGATCTCGGCAATCAACCTGTCGTCAATCAGCGACCGCATGACGTCTTCGGACAGCATTTCAATTTTTTGCACCTCGTGCGACGTGCGGAACCCGTCGAAGAAATGGATGAAAGGCAGGCGGGCGCGCAGGGTGGCGGCCTGGGAGATGAGCGCAAAATCCGCCGCCTCCTGCACGGAGGCCGAGCCGAGCATCGCCCAGCCGGTGGACCGCGCCGCCATGATGTCGCTGTGGTCGCCAAAGATGGAAAGCGCATGGGTGGCCACCGCGCGGGCGGTGACGTGGAAAACCGCCGGCAGCAATTCGCCCGCGATCTTGAACATGTTGGGAATCATCAACAACAACCCCTGTGAAGCCGTGAACGTGGTGGCGATGGAGCCGGTTTGCAACATGCCGTGGACCGCGCCCACCGCGCCGCCTTCGCTTTGCATTTCCACGATGGCCGGAATGGTGCCCCAGAGATTTTTTTTGCCTTCGGATGCCCATTGATCGCACCACTCGGCGATGGTTGAGGACGGAGTGATGGGGTAAATCGCCATGACTTCATTAAGGCGATAGGCTGTGGGGGCGACCGCCTCGTTGCCGTCCACGGTCAGTAACGTCGTTTTGGCATTCATTTTTATTGATGAAAAAGTTGAAAATCCATGCGCCGTGAAACGGCACCGGCCATCGCAACGGCTCTGAAATCACAGTAGGCCGCCGCGCCGCGCCGGCCCTCACCTTTTTTGCTAAAGAAGCAACATGGGTTGCGCCTTTCAAGCGGTGCCATTTTATTGAAAGGAAGCCGGCCCGATGACACCCCCTCGACACGTCCGCGAAGGGTAAAATCATGAGTGCCTCTACTCTGGAAAAGAAGAAAAATGGCATAAGCACTGCTTCATTATCCATCGATGACACCTTTTTTGCCGTTACGAATGTGTATTTACCCGCTTTGGCTGCTCGCCATCGGGGTGGGTATTTTCGTGATGTTGGACTATCAAAACACCCGTGGCTCCGTCGGCGCAATACCGGAACATTGGCCTTCAGGAACGCAACTGACACTGGATACCAACCGCGACACGCTCCTCCTGTTCGCCCACCCCCAATGTCCCTGCACGCGCGCCAGCGTGGAGGAATTGAACCAGCTGCTGGCTCATTGCGACGGCCGGGTCGCGGCGCACGTCCTTTTTTTCAAGCCCGGCAATTTCCCCCCCGACTGGACCCGGAGCGATCTCTGGCGGAGCGCGGCGGCCATTGCCGGGGTGACGGTGCAAGACGATGTGGACGGCGCCCTGGCACGCCGGTTCGGGGCGGAGACTTCCGGCCAGGTCCTGCTCTACAACCAACTCGGGCAATTACTCTTCCGGGGCGGCATCACCGCCGGCCGCGGCCATGCCGGGGATAACGCAGGCGAAAGCGCGATTATCGCCTTGGCGGCCGGACAAAATCCGGACTCGGTGCAAACCCCAGTTTACGGATGCTCCCTGCTGAGTGAAACTTGTTCCCGACCGGAGGCCGTCAAATGAATTCACCCGACGCAAGGGCCGTTAATGGCACCGACGCCTCGTCCGCGCGCATCGCCGAACTGTTTAATGAACAGCGGCAAAACATCATCCGACACACCGACCGGCTGTTTTCCTGGTTGATGATCTTTCAGTGGGTGTTCGCGGTTGGGGTGACGTTCTGGCTTTCGCCGCGGGCCTGGGCGGGCGTGAACAGTCAGATCCACCCACACGTATGGCTGGCAATATTTCTTGGGGGGATCATCACCAGCGTGCCGGTGCTCCTGGCACGCACGCAACCGGGGAAACCCCTGACGCGTCACACGGTGGCAGTCGGACAGATGTTGATGGGGGCGTTGTTGATTCATTTGACCGGCGGACGCATTGAAACCCATTTTCACGTCTTCTGTTCGCTCGCGATCCTGGCGTTTTACCGGGATTGGCGGGTCCTGATTTCCGCGTCAGTGGTCGTTTGCCTGGACCATCTCCTGCGCGGAACTTTCCTGCCGCAGTCTGTTTATGGAGTTCTTTCGGCGTCAATCTGGCGGTCGCTGGAACACGCCGGTTGGGTCGCTTTTGAGGTGGCGTTTCTGATCGTCTCCATACGCAAAAGCCTCGGTGAAATGCATCTGATGGCGGAGCGGCAGGCGGGTTTGGAGGCGGTCAACGAAAACATCGAGCACAACGTGGCCGAACGCACGGCGGAACTGGCCCAGGAACGCCTGCTCCTGCGCACGCTGATTGACAACCTGCCGGACTCCATTTACACCAAGGATTCCACCGGTCGAAAGACGATGGCCAATCCCGCCGATCTGAAAAATCTCCGCTGCAAGACCGAGGCCGAGGCCGTCGGCAAGAGCGATTTCGATTTCTTCCCAAAGGAAATTGCCGAACGATTCTGGGGCGACGACCAGAAGGTGATTCAGGGCGAGCCGGTCCTCAACCGGGAGGAACACTTTCTTGACGAAGCAGGCCAGAAATGCTGGTTGTTGACCAGCAAACTGCCGCTGCGCGATGAAGACGGAAAGATTGTCGGGCTGATGGGTATTGGCCGGGACATCACCGAGCGCAAGGAGGCGGACGCCAGGCTCGAAGAAGCGCACAAGCGGCTTTTGGAAGTTTCCCGCCAGGCCGGAATGTCGGAGGTGGCCACCAGCGTCCTTCACAACGTCGGCAATGTACTGAACAGCGTCAACGTTTCCAGCTCCCTGATTTCCGAGAAAATCAAAAATTCGAAAGTGCCGAACATTGCCAAGGCCGTCGCGCTGATGCGCGCCCATGAAAGCGATCTCGCCAACTTTCTGACCCAGGACCCGAAAGGTAGGCAGTTGCTGGAATATTTGGCGAATCTCGCCGCGCACCTGACGCAGGAGCAGGCGGACGTTCTTCAGGAAACCGGCTCCCTCGCGAACAAAATCATGCACATCAAGGAGATTGTCGCCATGCAGCAAAATTGCGCGAGAACTTCCGGTGTCCCGGAGTCGCTGTCGAGTGTTGACCTGGTGGAGGACGCCGTCCGCATGAACATCACCTCGATGGAACGCCATCATGTCAAGGTGGTTCGCGAGTATGCCGAAGTGCCGCCGATATTGGTGGAGAAACACAAGGTGCTGCAAATCCTCGTGAACCTCATCAGCAACGCCAAGTACGCCTGCAATCATTCCGGCCGGGAGGACAAACAAATCACCCTGCGCGTCGCCAACGGAGCCGGACGCATCAAAATCTCCGTCACCGACAACGGGGTGGGTATTCCCGGGGAAAACCTGACCCGGATTTTCAACCACGGGTTCACCACGAAAAAGAACGGCCACGGCTTTGGCCTGCACAGCGGCGCCCTGGCCGCGAACGAGCTGGGCGGCAAGCTGCTGGCCTTTAGCGAAGGGCCGGACCGCGGAGCCATTTTCACCCTGGAACTGCCGGTCCAAAAACCAACGACAAATTTATGAACATCAATCCCAACCAAAACCATCGAATCCTGGTTATTGATGACAACCGGGACATCCACGACGATTTTCGTAAAATCCTGACCCGGCAAAAGGCTGCGGCCGGCAATCTGGCCCAAGCCGAGGCCGCCCTCTTTGAGGATGAGACGCCGCAGCTTGACCTGCCCGAGTTTCAGATTGACTCGGCGTATCAGGGGCAGGAAGGCCTCGACTCGATCGAAAAGAGTCTTCAGGAAGATCGCCCATACTCCATGGCCTTTGTGGACGTGCGCATGCCGCCCGGCTGGGATGGTGTCGAAACCACGGCGCAAATCTGGCGAAAGTATCCCGACCTCCAAGTCGTCATCTGCACCGCCTATTCGGATTATTCGTGGGAGGAGATGTTGAAAAAACTCGGTTACTCCGACCGGCTGGTCATCTTGAAAAAACCGTTCGACAGCATCGAAGTGTTGCAACTGGCCATTTCCATGACCGAAAAATGGCGGCTTTATTACCAGGCCAAACTCCGCCTGGATGACCTGGAATCCATGGTCCGAGCCCGGACCGTCGAACTCGAAAAAACCAATGGCGAACTGGGCGCGGCCAACAAACTGTTGATGGTGGCCACGGAAAAAACCCAGAAGATGGCCGAGTCCGCCTTTGTCGCCAGCAAGGTCAAAAGCGAATTCCTCGCCAACATGAGCCACGAAATCCGGACGCCCATGAACGGCGTCATCGGCATGATTGATCTGCTGCTCGACACTCCGTTGACTCCAGAACAGCGCGAATTCGCCGGTACCATCAAAATCAGCGCCGATGCGCTGCTTTCCATCATCAACGACATTCTCGATTTTTCAAAAATTGAGGCGGGCAAGATGACTTTTGAAAACGTGGCCTTCGACCTGCGCGAGACCGCGAAAAATGCCATTGAATTGCTGGCTCCGCGGGCACAGGCCAAGGGTCTGGCCTTGAACTATTTGATTTCACCCGACGTCTGCACACAATTGGTCGGCGATCCTACACGGATTCGTCAGATTTTGTTGAACCTGTTGAGCAACGCCATCAAATTCACCGAAAAAGGCGAGGTCTCCCTGGAAATCGCGCAATGGAATGAAACCCGCGAGGATGTCGGGCTGTCCTTTTCCGTTCGCGACACCGGCATCGGGATTTCGGAGGAGACCCAGAAAAAATTATTTCAATCCTTCACCCAGGCGGACTCCTCCACCACCCGCCGGTTCGGCGGCACCGGCCTGGGTCTGGCCATTAGCCGCAAGCTCGTCGAATTGATGGACGGCTCACTCATCTTGACCAGCAAACCTGGCCAGGGCTCAACCTTTTCGTTCACCGTGCGACTGGCCAGGCAAAATCCGCCCGTGCCATCCGTCCCGAAATTGGCGGTCGCACCCGGGTCTTCCGACGCTGCCTGCGGCCTCCGGGTACTGCTGGCCGAGGACAACAAGGTCAACCAGCTGGTCGGGGTGAAACAACTCAAGAAATTGGGTTGCCTGGTGGATGTTGCGAACAATGGCCTCGAAGCCGTGGAAGCCTGGCAACGGGGCAACTATCAGGTCATCCTCATGGACTGCCAGATGCCGGAACTGGATGGTTACGAAGCCACGCAAAAAATCCGTAAATTGGAAACGGAACAAAATCTGCCGCCCGTGCGGATCATTGCGATGACCGCCCATGCCATGCAAGGTGACCGGGAACTCTGTCTGGCGACGGGCATGAACGATTATATTGCCAAGCCCGTGGATGCCAAAATATTAAAGGAGACCCTTGATAAAGTGGCGGCGGAAAATGCCCGGCCGGAAAAATCATCCGGGCTTGGCGAAGGGAAAAATTGCCAAACCGTGTCCCATGGCTGAAATCAGATTGAATTGCCGCCGCCGCTAACCTCTTCATTTTGGCAAACAAACAACATCCGTTGCCTCGTTTGCTGGAATTTCAGAGGACAGAACCGGCAACAACCCGTTTTAGGAGCCGGTTCCGACCTGGAAAATGCATTTGAATGCCAGCGGAGCGAGGTTGCACAAGAACTCGCGGCTCTCGCCGTAATATTATGTATATGTCCCCTCAATGGAAGGTCTCCCGACCGGGAGCCCGACGAGGTGACAACGGGTTGAAGTTGGTTGTGGGTGAAGGGTTGGCGCTTAGAAAACGTATTCCGCGACGTATTCACGGTCGCCGGGGTGGGCGGTCAACCGAAAGCCGACCTTTTTGCTGACCTGGTGCATGGCATGGTTGTCGGCCATGATTTCAGCGGAGAGGCGCGTGAGTTTCTCGTCCCGTCCGATTTCCACGAGGCGTTTGAGCAGCTCGGTGCCGAGCCCCTGTTTTTGCCAGTGGTCGCTGACGAGCAGGGCGAACTCGCCTTCGTTCAGGCCGTGTTCCTTGCTCAACCGGCCCACACCGAGGATTTCCCCCTGTCTGGTTTTGGGATCCTTGCGTTCAACCACGAGCGCGATTTCCCGGTCATAATCGTTGAAACAGATGCGGGTCAGCCGTTCGTGCGCGATGCGCTGGTCCAGTTTCAACTGGGTGAAATAGCGGTGATACACGCTTTCCTCGGAGAGGGTTTCATGGAACCGGACCAGCAACGGCTCGTCCTCGGGCTGAATCGGGCGGATGATGACCGGCGTACCGTCCCTCAGCTTCCATTTTGAAACATACCGGGTCGGGTATGGACGAATGGCGAGCCGGGGCAACTGGTCTTCCGTGGTCTTGGGATCATGCAGAATGACGCGGGCATCGAGCGCCACCAGATCATCGGCGGAGGCAAACAGGGGGTTGATGTCAATTTCCTTGATCCAGCGTTGTTCGGCCACGAGCTGGCTGAACCCGACCATCAATTTTTCGAGCGCGGCCAGGTTGACCGATTTGCGACCGCGGACGCCCTTGAGCGCGCTGTAAATTTTGGTCGTTTCCATCATGCGCCGGGCCAGCGTGGTGTTCAACGGCGGCAACGCCAGCGCCTTGTCCTTGAAAACTTCGACCAACTGGCCGCCCATGCCGAACAGGAGCACCGGCCCGAATTGCGGGTCAATGCTGCTGCCGAGGATGATTTCGTAACCATCACTCAGCTTGATCATTTTCTGGACGGTGACACCCTGAAAATGCTGCGCGCCGGCCTTTTCCGTGCAGGCGGTCTTGATGGCCTTGAACGCGCGTTTGACCTCGGCTTCGTCCTTGAGATTCAACTGCACGCCGCCCACGTCGGTCTTGTGCGTGATGGTTTCGGAATAAAGTTTCAGCACGATGGGGTAGCCGATTTCCGTGGCGAGTTTGATGGCCTCATTCTCGGTTGCCGCAACTTTGGTGACCACGGTCGGAATGTTGTAACAGGCGAGCAGCTCCTTGGATTCGGATTCGGTGAAGATGGTGCGACCGGTTTTCCGGACGGATTCAATCAGGGTTTGGGCCCGGGCGCGTCCGGATTTCAGATCGTCGGCATCGGCGGAGGGCACGGGGGTTTCGTACAGCGCCCGGAGATTGTCAGCGTAACGCCACATGGACGTAAACACGCGCGCCGCGGTATCGGGATAGGGAAAGGTCGGGATGCCGGCGGCATTGAGAATCTGTTCGCCCTCCGCGACGTCCTTGCCACCCATCCAACTGGCGAGCACGGGCTTGCCTTCGATATGGCCGAACGCCTTCAATTTCTCCGCCGTGTTGGTGCATTCGGTCATGGACTGCGGCGTCAAAATAACGAGCAGACCGTCGCTGTTGGGATCGCGCCCGGCGATTTCGAGTGTCCGGGCGTAAACTTCAGCGCTCGCATCGCCGAGCACGTCCACCGGATTGTTGCGCGACCAGGAAGGAGGTAGAAACTTGTTCAGTTCCTCTATGGTGCCCTTGGAGACTTCCGCCAGTGCGCCCCCGGTGGTGATCAGCGCGTCGGTGGCCAGCACCCCTGGACCGCCCGCATTAGTGATCATGGTCAGGCGGTTGCCCCGGGGCCGCGGCTGCCGGCCCAGCACTTCGGACATGTAAAACAAATCGGAAATATTGTTCACCCGCAATACGCCGCAACGTTTGAACGCAGCCTCCAGCACGTCGTCGCTGCCGGTCAAGGAACCGGTGTGCGAGGCCGCGGCCTTGGCGGCGCCTTCCGTGCGACCGGGCTTGATGACGATGATGGGCTTGGTGAGTGCGACTTCGCGGGCGGCGGATAGGAACGAACGGGCGTCGCCGATGGTTTCCATGTAGATGACGATGCTCTTGGTGTTCGGGTCATCCCCCAGGTAATAAATCAAATCGCCCCAGCCGACATCGAGCATCGACCCGAGCGAGGCGAAGCAACTGAACCCGACCTTTTCCTTGAGGCTCCAGTCAAGCACCGCGCAACAGAGCGCGCCGCTTTGACTGAGAAAGCCGACGTTCCCGGGCCGGGCGATGGTGGCCGCGAAACTGGCGTTGAACCCGATGTTTGGCATCATGACACCGAGGCAGTTCGGTCCGACAATGCGCATGCCGGCGGCGCGCGCGTCGGCAAGGATCTGTTGTTCCAGTTTCACGCCTTCGGGGCCGGTTTCCTTGAAACCCGCGGAGATGATGATGACCCCGGCCACCCCGGCCTTCGCACAATCCCGGATCAGCCCGGGCACGGTTTTGGCCGGCGTGCAAATGACCGCCAGGTCCACCTTTTCCGGCACGTCGCCGATGCTGGGATAAGCCTTGACGCACAGGACGGAGGCGCGTTTGGGATTGACGGGATAGACCACGCCGCTGAAGCCGCCGCGGCCAAGATTCTCAAACACGGTCCGGCCGACACTGCCGGCCTTGTCCGTGGCTCCGATGACGGCGACAACTTTCGGAGCGCAAATGGGGTCCAGCGGATGCTTGCGTGTCTGGTGCAGGATGTCGTGCGCGGGCTCAAGGCGTTGCGGTGCGGGAGTGACGGTGGTCATGATTGATCCAAAATGTTTGCTTGTTTTTATATTTATAAATGCCGGTCCGGTTCCGGCTTCAAAAGCCGGCCAATCCAGCCGAAATCGATTTGGATCGGGTCCGGGGCATAAAAAATACCATCCCCACAACTTCATCCTTTTGCGCAAAACTACTTACCAAACCTTGTTGAAGACTTTACCAATCTTGCAGAGGTTGGCCAACGGGATATGAAAACAACCTGGTGCAGGTGGGTTTCCGGGACTGAATCCCCCTCATGACATAAAATAACATATTCTTCTTTTATTATTGTTACATTTCAGGCAAACTCATTTATAGTTACTGTCGAAACAGGCAACGAAAGGTTTTTATGATACTGGACTATGCTTTGGAAAAGTTTCCGCTCCATGTGAAATTGCGCGACGGCGCGGAATGTGTCGTGCGCCCGCTGGGCAAACGGGACGCCGCGCGGCTGCATAAATTTTTTCTCGCGGTGCCGGAAGAGGAGCGGCTGTTCATCAAGCAGCCGGTTTCCGACCGGGCCCTGTTCCAGGAGTGGTGCCGCGACGCCGACTTCGAGCGCAACCTGCCGCTGCTCATGTTACACGGGGAAAAGATCATCGGCGAAGCGACGCTGCATCAGCGTCTTGGCGGCTGGAAACGCCACATCGGTCTCGTCACGGTTCTGACGCACCCGCAATACCGTGGGCGCGACGTGGCCAAAATTCTGGTGACAGAACTGGTGGAAGTCGCGCGCTCGCTGGGGCTGCGCCGGCTGGAGGCGGAGTTGAACGGCGAACGCAAGGTGGCCATTCGCGCGCTGGAGCAGCTCGGTTTCAGCCAGTTGATGCGTTTGCCGCAGCATGTCCTGGATATGAAAACCGTTCCGCACGATTACGTGTTCATGGGCGCGGACCTGCACCTGAACGAGGAATACGCCGGCGTGGGCGAGTGAACGTCAGGCGCCGGACTCCTCGGTTTCCAGCCAGCGGACGGCATGGCGGACGAGATCCGTCGCCGTCTTCAGTTTTAATTTTTTCTTGATGTTCAGGCGGTGGACTTCGACGGTCTTGGCGCTCAAGTGCAGGTGCGCGGCGATTTCGCGCGTGCTCTTGCCCTGGCCGATCAGTTGAAACACTTCAAACTCCCGGTCGGAAAGCTGTTGGACCGGGGAAACCGCCGCCTCGGCCTGCCGCCCGGAAAAGGTTTCCAGGATTCCCGCGGACATTTTTTCGCTCACGTAAATCTGCCCGTTCAACACCTGGCGGATGGCCTGGAGCAGTTTTTTACCGCCCTCCTGTTTCATGATATAGCCGCGTCCGCCGGCTCGAAGGACGCGTTCGGTGTACAGCGATTCGTCGTGCATGGACACCACGAGGATGGGCAGGCCGGGCTTGAGTGCCCGGAGGTCCTTGATGAGTTCCAGGCCGCTTTTGTCGGGCAGGGAAATGTCGAGCAGGATCAAATCGAGCGTCTGGCCGACGGCGATGTCGAGCGCCTGGCCGGCGTTGTCGGCCTCGGCGCAGACTTTCAGATCCCTCTCGTTGTCGATCAATTGCGTCAGCCCGGTGCGCATCATCGGGTGATCGTCCACGATGAGCAACCGCTTTACGGAGGGTTTAGTTTTTGCGGGCATGTGGGTTGCTCGTTTTCTGCCGGACGGCCACGTTCGGGGTTCTGACGGTCACGCTCGTGCCGCCGGCGGCGTTCCGTTCGATGGCCAGCGTGCCGCCGATCATCCCGGCCCGGGATTGCATGATGCGCAAACCCATGCCTTTCGACTTCGGACGTTGCGGGGGGAACCCCGAGCCATTGTCAATCACACTCAGAATCATCTGTACCCGTTCCACTTTCAATCGAATTAAAATCCGCTTCGCCTGGCCGTGCTTGAGGGCATTGGAAACCGCCTCCTGCGCCAGCCGGAACAGATGGGTGGCGGCGGGAAAATCCGAGACCAGCACCGGCGGGTCGCAGTCGAACCGGCAGGTGACGCGGAAGATTTTTTCCGTGCTCAGGGCCAGTTCCTGCAACGCGGACATAAGTCCCTCCGATTCCAGGGTGACGGGCGAAAGGCCGCGCGCCAGCAGGCGCGTGTGGCCGATGGCCTCGCGGACGTTTTTGGCGATGTCGCTCGCGCGGGCGGCGGCGGCTTTCGAGCGCCGGGCCAGTTTTTGTTCCAGCACCTGGCTCATGAGTTCAATCCCGGCCAGATGCTGGCACAGGCCGTCGTGCAAGTCGTGTCCAATCCGGCGTTGTTCGCGCTCGCTGATTTCCAGAATCTCCTTTTCGAGACGTTTGCGTTCGGCGATGTCGCGGATGAATCCGGTAAATAAACGCCGGTCGGCCAGCCGTACGTCGCTCACGGAAAGGTCCATGGGAAACACCGTGCCGTTCTTCCGGCGGGCGACAATTTCGCGGCCGATGCCGATGATTTTGGCGTGGCCGGTGTGGAGGTAATTGCCCAGGTAATTGTCATGTTGTTCCCGATGCGGCGACGGCATGAGGACACTGACGTTCTTGCCAATAACCTCTTTCGCCCGGTAACCAAAAATCCGTTCCGCCGCCGGATTGAAGGACTCGATGATGCCGTGCTCGTCGATGGTGATGATGCCTTCCACCGCCGTTTCCAGAATGGCGCGGAGGCGTTCGGCGCTGTCGCGCAATGCGGAAGCCGCCCGTTGGCGCTGGGTTTGGGTGCGCATGACATGCCGGGAGCGAATCTGGTGGATCCACGCCAGCAGTTCGGCCTTGGACATTTTCCGATAATCCTTCATTTCGAGAGCGAAGAAACTATCGGGAAAACCGGCGCCGATGCCAACCTCAAACGCGTGACAGGTGGCCGGTGGCCGGTGACGAGAACCGTACGGTGTGGCTTTTCTGGTCACGTCACTTGTCACCCGTCACTGGTCACAGTTAGTGCGACAGCAACTGTGCCCGGTACTCGGTGGGGGACTGGCCCAGAAGTTTTTTGAACACCCGGTTGAAATGCGTCAGTGATTGGAAACCGACCTCAAACGCGATTTCGCTCACGCGCAGGTTCGGGTTGAGCAGGAGATTTTTGGCCTTTTCGATGCGCACCCGCGAAAGGTAATCGGTGAAGTTGATGCCCGTGACCCGCTTGAACATCTTGCAGAAATAGAAGGCGCTCATGTTGACCGCCTTGGAGACGTGGCCGAGTGAAAGTTTCTCGGCCTGGTGTTCGCAAATGTAATCCTTCGCCCGCTTGATGACGGGCGATTCCGAATTTTCCTGCTGGATAAAAACCTGGTTGCTGATCATGGCCAGGTGTTGGGCGAAAATCGTGAGCAATTTGACAACCGAATCATGCTCCTTGACGGACACCACTTTGCCGGCAAAATAAGCCTTCTTCAGGGTATCGCGATTTATGTCCAGGCCCCATTCCGACACCTGTTTGGCCACCCGCCCGAACTGGGCGTCGGTCGGCTTCTTGCGGAATAGTTGCCCGGTTTGCAAATAACCGATCAACCGGTCGCTCAACCGCACCGGGACGGCGGTTTCGCACAGCCCGGAGTGGCAGGAAAGGGACTGCGGTTCGAGCGTCGCCTTTTCGCACAGGCGCTCCCGCGTTTGCAAACAGGCCGCGCAGGCGCGGCTTTTCTGCGACATCAACGCGCAAAACGGGTTTTCATTACGCCGGCCATGATACGGCAACTGCCAGGTTTCAATCGGCTGCAACACCATCGGCAAACCGGTCATGTCGCCAAAGGCACGCTCGTATTCCTGATAAACCTTGGAGCCGATGAGCGCCTCGATCAGGGCGCGGTTGGCGTTGCCATTCCCGTTGCCGTTGCCATTAAGAAGAGCGACATTATTTTGTCTTTTCACATTAGCATCACTTTTGATTACGGCCGCACCCGTGTCCCGTGGCTGCAGGAGGGTTGCGGCAAAGGAATGTCCCTGACCACCGGAAGGAGCCGGGTGGCTGCCCGAATCTTGCCGAACAAATGTTGTTTGCATGACGACAAATTAAGTGAAGGAGGCAATTTCGACAATTGGTGCCCAGCCTGATTGCGTACGAGGGAAAAGCACTAGCCACCTAAGGAAATTCCTTAGTGAGGCGGCCGATGGGGTTTCGCTTTTACCGGAAGACTTCCGGGTTTCAACGGGGTGGCCGATTTCGGTTTTTGACGCTGGCAGCGGAAAAAAGGACGGTGCCCGGCGGACTTTGCGCTTTGAACTCGCGGGTTGGCCGCATATAAATTTCGCGTGTCACAATCCGGCCTGCCCGCCATCAATGCCGCCACGCGCTGCTGCGCGGTTTATGGTTTTCCTATCCGCCATTCCGCGTCGCCGGCCATGCACAACGCCGCCTTCGCCGCGCTCCGCCTGAACTGGCGTTACCTGGCCTTTGAAGTGCATCCCGATGATTTGCGCGCCGCCATCACCGGCGCCCGCGCGATGGGATTTGCCGGACTTAACCTGACGGTGCCGCACAAGCTGCTGGCATTGGAACTGGTGGATGCCTTGGATGTGTCAGCAAAAGTTTGGGGCGCAGTTAATACAATTCTTTTTGAAGGCCGACATCCTCGTGGCAGCTGGCGGCCGTTGCGGGAATTTAAACCGGACCCGCCCGTCGAGATTCGCACGCGCGGATTTAACACGGACGCCGATGCGATTGTTGTCGCAGTGCGGGAGGATTTAAAAATCGAGTTGCGCGGAAGGAAAGTTTTATTGCTTGGCGCGGGCGGGGCGGGGCGGACGGCGGCATTACGTTTTGCTGCGGAAGGAGTTTCGGAATTATTTTTAGTCAATCGCACATTTGGCAAAGCTAAAAAACTCCAGATAGAGATCACAAAACAATTTCCTTCCGTATGCGTCAATCTCGGTTATCCCAAAACCGAAGTCGATCTTGTGGTTAACGCCACGTCGTTGGGCTTGAAGCCGGGTGACCCGTTACCGCTCGATGGAAGACAATTTTCATTGAAACAGGCGCGGGCGGTTTATGACCTGATTTATCGCCCGGCGGAAACGCCCTTGTTGAAGGCCGCCCGAAAGGCCGGGTGCCAAACCGCCAACGGCCTCGGCATGTTGTTGCATCAGGGCGCCAAGGCATTTGAAATCTGGACGGGCAAACCCGCGCCGCTCGCCGTGATGCGCCGCGCGCTGGAACAAAACATTTATGGGCATTGAACCGATTTTCGACGCGCACACCTGGGAGCTGGTGCCCTTCCAGTTTTGGTCGCTGGTTTTCTTTGTGTTCGGTTGCATCGTCGGCAGTTTCCTGAACGTGTGCATTTACCGGCTGCCGCTGGGCATGAGCATCGTCACGCCGCCGTCGCACTGCCCGCATTGCCAGTACTCCATTCCCTGGTACCTCAACGTACCGCTGGTGACCTGGCTGACCCTGCGCGGCCGCTGCAAAAACTGCGGCGCGCCGATTTCACCGCGTTATTTCATCGTCGAACTGCTGACCGGCGCGACCTTTTTAAGCTGCTGGCTGGCCTTTGGAAAGGCATCGCCGGTCATTGCCATCATTTACGATATCCTGCTCGCCGGATTGATTGTGGCCACCTTCATTGACTTCGAACATTTCATCATCCCCGACGAAATCACCTACGGCGGCATGGCCGTCGGATTGATCGCCTCGTTTTTGTTTCCGGCGCTGCATGGTGTTCACGCGCTGACCGCGGGCATGTGGCAGAGCGTGCTCGGCCTTGGCGCCGGGGCGGGAATCATTTACGCGATTCTGCGGCTGGGGAAATTGTTGTTTGGGCGGCAGCGATTGAAACTGCCGGTGGACACGAAGATTGTTTTTTCCGAAACATCCGTGCATCTGCCCGATCGGGAGATTCCCTACGACGAATTGTTTTACCGTCAGTCGGACGTGATTACGCTGCGGGCGCGGACGGTGGAACTGGTGGATCGCGGTTACTCGGACGTGCGGGTGCGGCTGGCGCTCCGGTCGGGCTGGCTGGAAATCGGCGGGGAACGGCTGAATCCCGGGTCCGTGCCGTTCCTGGAGGCGGTCAGCGCGGAAATTGTGTTGCCGCGCGAGGCGATGGGCCTGGGTGACGTGAAATTCATGGGCGCCATCGGTGCGTTCATCGGCTGGCAGGGCGTGGTGTTCTCGTTGATGATCAGCTCGATGATCGGCGCGGTGATCGGCATGGCACTCATCGTGATGCGGCGGCGCGAATGGTCATCGCGCATGCCGTACGGCCCTTACATCGCGCTGGCGGCGGCGATCTGGATTTTTTGCGGAAAGCAAATCGTCCACGCCATTTTCGCCATGTAAACGCCGGCTACCGGAACTGCAAATAAACCCGGCTGCCGTCGCTGCGCACGCCGCCGGTCTGATTCTCCGTCAGGTAAAGCCGCGAAGCCTCCACCTTGCCCGTCGACAGAACGTAGGCGCGCACGGCCTTGGCGCGTTCGGGTGATTCCGGGCGCGGTCGACTGGCCGCTGCCAGTGACGGTCCGGTCACCACGAGGTTATGGTCGTGCTTGTTGCAACAGGATACAAGCCGGTTGCACGCCCAGGTTGCAGGCCTGCTCCAGCAACGCCGTCGCCCGTTGCTCGTCTCGAGGCACACCGTCGCCATTGTGATACAGCCGGGCCAGGTACAGGCAGCTTTGGCCGTCCTGAAGGTCGGCGGCTTTTTGCAGCCAGAGCGCGGCGGCGGCGTGGTCGGGCGGGCCGCCTTCTCCATTGAGCTGCATTCGAGCCAGATTTTTGTATGCGTTCAAATCCCCGAGCGCAGCCGCTTGCTCGTAGAATTTGCGGGCCTTGGCCTTGTCCACCGGATGACCGCGGCCGACGTCGTAAGCATAGCCAACCAGGAAAAATAGCGATCCGTTGGTAGATTGCAGACAGGTTTTCTCGAGGGTGGCCAACGCTTGCTCCGCGCCGGCCTGGGTTTCGAGCCGATCGGAAAAGAGATATTCAACGGCGAGGTGGGTGCAGGCATCAGGGTTGCCATGCTCACAACCTCGACGGAAATAGTAAATGGCTTTTGCCGAATTGGTGGGGACGAATTTTCCCTCCGCGTAAATTGAACCTATCTGGTCGTCCAAAATGCCGATGACCTGCTCACGGTTGAGCGGTCCCGTGGTGCCGGTGCCGCCGACCGGCTTGGAGGGGTCATCCAAATCCTCCCGGGTCAGGCTGTCCAGGATGAGCCGCAGGTTGGCCACCGCCCGGGGCCGTTTTTCCTCGGCCGCTTTCCACCAGAATCCCAACGTCGAGCCGG
>Ga0181531_10000801_pt1 | contig 20621 bp, 23 predicted proteins | sample PEATcosm2014_Bin_38_FD_119743 | JGI IMG/M metagenome (GOLD analysis project Ga0181531, IMG submission 119743) | Peatland microbial communities from MTU Mesocosm Facility, Houghton, MI, USA - PEATcosm2014_Bin11_10_metaG | ecosystem: Environmental > Terrestrial > Soil > Wetlands > Peat | place... | reverse complement strand
GCGCTGACGCCCTTGGCGTTGTCATCGCTGCCGCACTCGTTGCTTCCGGAGTCACCCGCCGATGCGGCGAACGTGACGCCTTCCGAAGCACCTTGCTCGGCGATCGTGTTGGTTGCGCTCTCGAACGAGGTGTCGCTCGATTCGCAACCGCCGAACGAGGAGTTCACCACGCTGGCCTTGCCGTCGCTGAGCACCTGGTTGTAGGCGTCTTCGATGGCCTGGTCGGAGAGTGAACCGTTGTCGTAGACGATGATGTTCGCGCCCGGCGCGAGACCCGAGATGGTCTGCACGTCGAGGTCGGTCTCGGCATCGTCACCGGTGCCGCCGCCGTCGACGGCTTCGTTGGTGATGGTACCCGTCTGCGTGACTTCCGCCGCGCTCAGGTAGTCCTTCACGTAGGTGGTGTTGACCGCGTCGTCGATGACGATGGCGGCGGTGTAGCCGGCGCCGTTGCAACCGTGCTGGACCGGGAAGTCGAACGCCTTCGCAACACCCGTCGCGAGCGTGCCGCTCGAGTTCGTCAGCGGGCCGTTATCGGCCGCCGTGCCCGTGCAGCCGCTGGTCGGCGTCGGGGTCGCGGTGGGCGCCGTGGTCGGCGTCGCGGTCGCAGTCGGCGTTGCGGTCGGCTTCGGCGTCGCCGTCGGCGTCGTCGTCGGGCCGCTGGTCGGCGTCGCCGTCGGGACCGGCGTCGCGGTCGGTTTCGGCGTTGCCGTCGGAGCCGCGGTCGGCGTGGCCGTCGGAGCCGGCGTCGGCGTCGCCGAGCCGCTGGTCAGCGAGACGTCGTCGACGTACTGCAGGTTCTGATAGAGGTTGCCGTCCGGGTCGCCGTGGACGCCGAAGTACAGGTACAGCGTCTGTCCGGCGTAGGCCGAGACGTTGTACGTGAGCTGCGTCCACGTCTTGGCGTTGCTGACGGTGGTGTAGAAGTTCTGGACGACGTCGCCGCTCGAGTTGAGCAGGTCGGCTTCCTGCCACGAGTACTCGGTGTTGACTTCGTTCGTCTGCTGCCACACCCAGAACGAGAGCGTTCCGCTCGCCGGGATGGTGACCGCTTGGCACACGCCCGCATCGCCGTTCGGCTCCGACTTCGTCGTGCCGCTCAGCTCGGAGTACTTGCCGGTGTGCGGGTTGGCAGTCGAGATGGTCGCGTTCACGTTGCCGCACTGCGACCAATACGTGAACCCGCCGGACTCGAAGCCCGGATCCTGGACGACGTTGCCCGCCATCGTGTGGATTGCGAGCGGGCGACGGCCCTTCGCGGTCGCCAGCGTGTGGACCGCCGGCGTCGCGACGCGACCGCCGGCCTGCGCGACGGCGTCCTGCGCCTGTTCGATCTTCGTTTCGGCGACGACGACGTTGCTCAGCGAAACGGTGCTGACGAACGACGCGATCGTCGAGGGAACGGTGGCGGCCTTGAGGTTCGCGAAGCGCTGACCGTACTTGCCCTGCTGCACCGTGTGCATCTCAGTCGCAAAGTACTTCTCGACCGTCGAGCTCGGCGCGGTTGCGTCGACGACGGTGCGGTTCGAGAACCGGTGGGTGACCGTGAAGCCGTTCTTCTGGAGGTCGGCGACGACGGCTTGTTCCTGTTCGGCCGTCGGGCCGAATTGCGCATTGAACTGACCAGGCGTCAGGAACTGGTGGTACTGGCCTGAGTGCGGGTCGCTGACCGCGGCCACGAACTGGTCGAGCTGCGCTTGGTTGTTGTAGCGCAGGGTAACCGCAACGCTGACCGGCGCGTTGCTCGCGCGGCGGCCGAGGTCCGAGAAGGCCAGGTGCCCAGCCATCTTCGGGACCGAGATCAAGGGGGTGACCGATGCCGTCGAGCGGTCGACTGATTGAGGCGTACCGCCGGATGGAACCGTCGAGGGGAGGGTCGTCGACCGGCCGCCACAGGCGGCGAGCGAGACGGCCGTAACGAGTACGGAAGCGAGCACGCGCGACGATCGTCGCAAATAACGAGTGAATGCCAAGGTCCTGAAAACCTCCGGCGCCCGAACTAGGGCGTGCAGCATCGCCCCTGCCACCAAACTTTTGCCGGGTCGGCGAGGCGCACCGCAAAATGTTTGAGTTGCGTTAAGAACTCCTGCGCGATTCCCCAGCCTAGGGTGAAGGAAAAATCTGGTGCGACGTAGGTCGTACCCGCGCCCCGGAATCGGCCATTTGGACAAAGGGCAGCCACCCTTTCGGGCCGCCCGTGAACCAAGGTTTCAAGACTGACCCGTTCGGGCTACCAAGCGGGACCATTGTCCCGACCCTCACCGAACAAAGCGAGGGCCGTGTCGGTGCCGCGGCCGTGGCGTTCATCGGGCGTTCAGGTTTGTGCGCTAGCGCTCAGAACCAGAAAAACTTTACGGAACTCGCGCCCACGGCACGTCGCGCAGTGCGTCCAGCGCCGCCGCCACCTCGCGAACGCCCGCCCCCGCGACGCGCACCAGCACGTCGCCGTCGCGCAGCACGCCGACCCCCGCCCGCACGCCGCGCAGCGCGTCGGCACACGCGTCGAGTGCAGCCAGATCGACGGGTCCCGCGAACAGAAGGGTGCCGACCGCGTGCGCTTCCACCTCGCCGTCGAGCGCGAGCGCGTCGACGAACGCGATCCGCGTTTCGCGCTGCCCGATCAGCGTGGCGCGAACGCGCGCGCCCCGCTCGCACGAGACGAGCTCGCGCACCCGCACGCGCGCGCCCGGGGCCAGGTGCAGCGCCGTCGTGCCGACGTAGGCCGTGCCCGCGCCGACGAGGACCGGCTCCGACTGCAGATCCAGCGTCCCGCCGGAGCCGACGTGCCACACCGCGTCGCACCGGGCCGGTTCGGGACCGGAGAGAACGCGGGTCGCCATCTGACCGGCGACGATCAGGTGCGCGCCGGGCGCGACACTGCCGCCGGTCGCGAACGCGTCGCCGCGGATCATCCCCGGCCCCAGGTGCGCGACGACGATGCGGCTCGCCGTACCTTCGTGGAACGGGCGGCTCGCGCGCAGCAGTCCCTCGCCGCGTATACGCGAGACGATCGTACGGCCGCCGCGCGCCTGCGCCTCCAGGCGCAGGCGGTTGGCGGTCACCGCGCCGCGTCGAGCAGGGCGGCGCGCGCGACGAACGCGACGACGTCGTCGATGCCGACGCCGTGGCGCAAGTCGGTGAAGACGAACGGGCGCGTACCGCGCGCGGCGCCGGCGTCGCGGCGCATGCGCTCGAGGTCGGCGCCCACGTGTGGCGCGAGATCGATCTTGTTGATGACGAGCAGATCGGCGCGGCTGATCCCGGGGCCGCCCTTGGCGGGGATCTTGTCGCCGCCCGCGACGTCGATGACGTACAGCGTCACGTCGGCGAGGTCGGGGCTGAACGTCGCCGCGAGATTGTCGCCGCCGCTCTCGACGATCGCCAGCTCCAGGCGCGGGAAGCGGCGTTCGAGATCGGCGATTGCCTGCAAGTTCATCGAGGCGTCCTCGCGGATCGCGGTGTGCGGGCAGCCGCCGGTCTCGACGCCGACGATCCGCTCGGGCGGCAGACAGCCGCTGCGCACGAGGATGTCGCGGTCTTCTTGCGTGTAGATGTCGTTGGTGACGACGGCCAGGTCGACGCGCGGGTAGAGCCGGCGCGCGAGCGCCTCGACCAACGCCGTCTTCCCGGCGCCGACCGGGCCACCGATGCCGATGCGTGCGGCGCTCACGAGGCGAACAACCTGCCGTTGAGGACGCGGTGCCGCAGCCCGTCGATCTCGAGGTCCGGCGCGCCGATGGCGAGGTCGTCGAGGGAGCGCACCCGGGCGGCGCGCGCGACCGCGTCCTCGATCTCGCCGCGCAACGTCCAGCGCGCGTGCGCGATCGCGCGCTGACCCAGTGGGACCGCGCGCGCTGCGACCGATGCGAGCGTCGCGACCGTCGTCGTTACGTGCGCGGTCAGGCCGATTCGCCAACCGATGCTGCTCGCCGCATACCCGAGCGCGGCCGCGAGCACATGCTGCCCCGCGCAGCGGCCCTCGTCGAGCGCCAGCGAGTACGCATCGAGGGCCGGCGAGCAGAGCCCCATGGCGGCGTAGGTAGCCAGAGTCGCGCGCGCCAGGTGTGCGTTGCCGCGCCGCAGCTCGCCGTTGGCCTGTGCCGCCGCGAGGCGATCGTCGAGGGCGTCGATCGCGATGCCATCGCGCAGGGCGAGGACGAAGGCGGCCCCGTCGAGCGGCGCGACGATCCCGCGCAGGTATGCGCGCACCCACGCGGTCAGTGCCGACTCGTCGGCGATGCGGCCCTCGGCGATCGCGGTCTCCAGACCGAACGAGTGGGCGAACGCACCGGCCGGGAAGGCGGCGTCGGCGAGCTGCAGCAGCGCGGTCAGTTCAGTCATCGTCGTGCCCGTGCGGTGCGTGGGCGTGGCGGAACGGCGGCACGACGCGCGGCTCGCGCACGACCGGGACGCCGTGCTCGTCGAACACCGCCGCCAGGAGCGGATCGTAGCGCACCACGATCGCATCGCCCTCGACGTGCACGGGCAGGTGACGGTTGCCGAGCGCGTGCGCCAGCCCGAGGGCGCTGGCGATGCTGGTCGGCCGCCCCACCAGCACGTCGTCCGGCTCGACTTCGACCGCCACCACCAGGTGATCGTCGGCATGGACGACGTCGCCGTCGTGCAGCCGCCGCTCGTCGCCGAAGCGCAGGCCGACCTCGCCGCCGCTCCACGCCAAGCGCAGCAGCCGCTTCGCGCAATCGTCGCTGCGCACCGCGACCCGCTCGACGCGCCGCGTTCCGACCGGATAGGTGACCAGATTCCCCAGCGGGGCCTCGAGCAGCGGTAGCATCAGAACAGCGCGTACCGTTGCGCGAGCGGGAGCACCGCCAGCGGTTCGCAGCGGAGCAACTCGCCGTCGGCGCGCACGTCGTAGGTGCGGGGATCGACCTCGATGCGCGGCAGCGCGGCGTTGCGCACCATCGCGGTCTTGCCGATCGTGCGCGTGTTCCGCACGGGGACGAAGTGTCGCCCTCCCGGCGAACGTTCCGGCAGTCCGTCGGCCAGCGAGGCCTGCGAGACGAAGGTCAGCGCGATCGCCTGCGGCGCGCGACCGTAGGCGCCCCACATCGGCCGCATGCGGCGCGGCTGCGGTGTCGGGATCGAGGCGGCCGGATCGCCCATGGCGGCCCACGCGATCATCCCGCCCTTGAGCACCAGTTCGGGCCGGAACCCGAAGAACGCCGGATGCCACAGCACCAGGTCGGCGAGTTTGCCGACTTCGACCGAGCCGACGTGCTCGGAGAAGCCGTGGGTGATCGCCGGATTGATGGTGTACTTCGCGACGTAGCGCTTCACGCGCTCGTTGTCGCGCCGCTCGCGGTCGCCGGCCAGCGGACCGCGCTGCAGCTTCATCTTGTGCGCGGTCTGCCACGTCCGCGTGATGACCTCGGCGACGCGGCCCATCGCCTGCGAGTCGGAGCTGATCATGCTGATCGCGCCCAAGTCGTGCAAGATGTCCTCGGCGGCGATCGTCTCGCCGCGAATCCGCGAATCGGCGAACGCGACGTCCTCCGGAATCGCCGGATCGAGATGGTGACAGACCATGAGCATGTCGAGGTGCTCGGCCAGCGTGTTGACGGTGTACGGGCGGGTGGGGTTCGTCGAGGACGGCAGTACGTTCGGTTCGCCGGCGACGCGGATGATGTCGGGGGCGTGGCCGCCGCCCGCGCCTTCGGTGTGGTAGGTGTGGATCGTGCGGCCGGCGATCGCGCGCAGCGTCTCCTCGACGAAGCCGGTCTCGTTGAGGGTGTCGGTGTGGATCGCGATCTGCACGTCGAAGTCGTCGGCCACCCGCAGTGCGGTGTCGATCGCCGAGGGCGTCGTGCCCCAGTCCTCGTGCAGCTTCAGGCCGCAGACACCGGCCCGCACTTGTTCGCCCAGCGCCTCCTCGCCGGATGCGTTGCCCTTGCCGAGGAAGCCGAGGTTGACCGGCAGCGCGTCGGTGGCGGCGAACATCGTCTGGAGATGCCACGCGCCGGGCGTGCACGTCGTCGCGCTGGTCCCCGTCGCCGGCCCGGTGCCACCGCCGAGCATGGTCGTGATCCCGCTCGAGATCGCGGCGTCGACCTGTTGCGGACAGATCATGTGGATGTGCGCGTCGACGCCGCCGGCGGTGAGGATCATCCCCTCGCCCGCGATCACCTCGGTCGAGGCGCCCACGATCATGCCGGGCGTCACGCCGTCCTGCACGAGCGGGTTCCCGCCCTTGCCGATCCCGGCGATGCGCCCGTCACGAATGCCGAGGTCGCACTTGACGATGCCGAGGATCGCGTCGATCACCACGACGTTGGTGATGACGGTATCGAGCACGCCGTCGGCGGCGCGTGTCGCGGTCGGGTGCTGTCCCATGCCGTCGCGAATGACCTTGCCGCCGCCGAACACGATCTCGTCGCCGTAGACGGCGAAGTCGCGTTCGATCTCGATCCACAGCTCGGTGTCGCCGAGCCGAACCTTGTCGCCGACGGTCGGGCCGTAGAGACGCGCGTACGCTGCACGATCGATGTTCATCGGATGCGAATCCCGAGCACGCGCCGCTGGCCGCCGAGCGCGACGAGCCCGACTTCTTTCTCGATGCCGGGCTCGAAGCGAACGGCGGTGCCGGCCGGAACGTCGAGCGCCATGCCGCGCGCGTCGGCGCGGTCGAACACGAGCGCGTCGTTGACATCGGCGAAATGGATGTGCGAGCCGACTTGAATCGGTCGATCGCCAGTATTCGCCACCATGATCCGCGTGCGCGCCCGCCCTTCACGCAGCGCGACGGTGCCCGCGGCGGTGACGATCTCGCCGGGAATCACTCGGGTCGCCCGGGGCTTCCGGTAGCGTGGATGTCGGCCATACGCTGCCTTTCGCCTTCGCTCGGCATTACGTTGCTGGCCAACTGGCCACTTTAAGATTATCATAATTGTCGTAATTAGGCTGCGACAATCTGCGTATTTCTAAAACCTCGGTCTACCTTATTTAGAAATAGTGATATAATCGTAGGGTGACTACGGCCCGCACCAGCAAACTCAAACGGCTGAGCACCGAGTTTGCGCCAGGTAGCCCGCTCACGAGCGCTGCTCTCGCCAGTCACGGCATATCCGCTGATCTCGCCGTTCACTATGCTCGCTCGGGGTGGCTGGAACGGCTCTCGCGGGGTCTCTACTGCCGGCCAGGCGAGCCACTATCGCGCGATAGGAGCCTGCTTGTTCTTCAGGATAAAGTAAAGGGTCTCCATGTCGGCGGGAAAACCGCACTCGAGTGGTACGGCATCCGCCATTACGTCGCCAGTCAGGAAGTCTTGCGCCTATACGGCTGGACCGCAGCCCGCCTTCCCGGATGGTTCGCGCAGCGATTTCCCAGTGAGTACCATCGCAAGCGAATTTTCCGCGAGAGCCCAAGCGACTTGCTCTATGTGTCACCGTTCGAGCGGCGCAGGGACGGCCCATCGAGTTCCGAGCCCGAGCGGGCATTGCTGGAACTACTCAGTGAGGTTGGAGTCCGACAAACACTCCGAGAGGCGCGCGAAATCATGGAGGGGGCGTATAACCTACGCTCCGATGTTATGATTTCGCTGCTACAACGATGTACGAGTGTCAAGACGGTACGTCTGTGCTTGTTGCTAGCTCGCGACCTTCAATTGGATTGGATCGCCAGACTTGATGTCGATCGGCTTCCGAAGGGGAGCGAACGTCCCTGGGTTTCGAAATCTCGTGACGGTCTGCTCGTGTTGAAGCCTTGAATCAACGGTACGTCGATACTGCACGCTTGATGGTCCAGGTCGCCCCACTCATTCTCGCCAACGATAACTTCGCATTAAAGGGTGGTACCGCGATCAATCTCTTTCTGCGCGATATGCCTCGGCTCTCCGTCGACCTGGACCTGACCTTCACCGATCACGAGATGCCGCGAGCAGCTACGCTCGCCGCCATCAACGAAGCAATTCGTTCGGCGCGGGATCGGCTCGACGCCCGCCACTTCAGCACACGAGTTCCGCAAAACCAAGAAGGCGTCGAGGCGAAGCTCTTCGTCGCGCGCGAGAAAGTCCAAGTCAAAATCGAAATCAACCATGTCATACGCGGCTCCGTGAATCCGGTTCAGCGTATGCAACTGGCCCAGAAGGCACGCGACGCCCTCTTCGCCGACGTGGAGCTTCCGCTGCTCTCCTCCAGCGACATATACGGCAGCAAGCTGGTCGCGGCTCTCGATCGGCAGCACCCCAGGACCTTTTTGACGTTTCGCAACTGTTTGCCAACGAAGGGATCACGGCGGACATTCGTCGGAGCTTTATCGTGTATTTGGCGAGTCACAACCGGCCGATACATGAAGTGCTGTTTCCGACGGAGCTCGACATGGCAAACGAGTACGAGTCGAGCTTTCGCGGAATGACGACTGAGCCGATCGAGCTGACTGAGCTCCTTGCCGCACGGGAACGCTTATTAGATGAACTGCCCCGCTCGTTGACGGCCGACGAACGGGCGTTTCTGATTTCACTCGCGCACGCCGAACCAAAGTGGAACCTCCTCGATGTAGGGCACGCTCGAGAGCTGCCGGCAATCAAGTGGAAGCTGCAAAATCTTCGAAGGCTCGCGGCGGAGAATGAGGCGAAGTTACATGCCCAAGCTGACGAGCTCGTTCGGCGATTCCAGCGGCTCTAGTCCGCGCAACACCGAGGCCTTCCTTACGGGATCGGCTCGTGGATGGTGACGAGTTTGGTCCCGTCGGGGAAGGTCGCTTCCACTTGCACCTCGGTCAGCATCTCGGGGATGCCGTCCATGACGTCCTCGCGTGCGAGCACCGTGCGACCGCGGTCCATCAGGTCGGCAACGCTCGCGCCGTCGCGAGCGCCTTCGAGGACGAACGAGCTGAGCACGGCGACGGCCTCGGGATAGTTGAGGCGCAGGCCGCGAGCGCGGCGCCGCCAGGCCAGCTCGGCGGCGTAGCTCAGCAACAGCTTGTCGCGCTCGGCGTCCGTCAGCGGCATCGCGGGGAGTTCCGTGAGGGGGGCGGGAGCCCTGTTGGACAGATGGCGAAGGCCGCCCGGGTGCGAATGCCGCTCCGACTTTTTCCCGCGCTGCTCATGCTGCTCGCGACCGTGCCGGCTCCGGCGCTCGCCGCGCCGACGTATTGCGTGAAGATTCCGCTTCCGGCGACGAGCTGCCAGCCGCTGGACGTCGCAGCGCCGCATGCGACGATGCACCTCGCCGTCGTGACCAGCGGTAAGCTGCGCGAACAGGGGCTGATGTTCGTCAAAGAGGTGCCGGCGAACCAGGGGATGCTCTTCGTCTTCGCGGGTGGCGATCAGCCGCTGCAATTCTGGATGAAGAACACGATCGCGCCGCTCGACATGGTCTTCGTCAAACAAGACGGCACGGTCTCGTCGATCGCCGCCAACGTGCCCTCGACCACGCCACAGACCGCGGACGACCAGATCCCGCGCCGCGGCGGGGCCGGGGCCTTCGTCATCGAGTTAGCCGCCGGGCAGGCTGAGAAGCTCGGCCTGGCGCCCGGGGTGAAACTGGCGCTCCCCCACATCCCGGCCGAGTCGGGGACCTAACACCAGAGGCGCCCTGCAACGGGCCTGGGTGCCGGGTGGTTTTATGAAGAGGTGCCCGAGCTCCCCGAAGTCGAGACGATCGCGCGCGGCCTTGCCAACGCGATCGTCGGCAAGACGGTCGCGTCCGTCCGTGTGACCCTCCCTCGCGTCGTCGTCGCCCCGCCCGGCGAGGACTTCGCGCAGGCCCTGGTCGGCGAGACGATCGCGGCGGTCGGCCGACGCGGCAAGTACGTCGTCATGGAGCTCGCCTCGGGGCGCCGGTTGACTGTCCACTTACGGATGACCGGTCGCTTGATCGTTCAGCCGAAAGGGGCGACCGAACCGATCCCGCACACCCACGTCGTGATCACCTTCACCGACGGGCGGCAGCTCGGTTTTGCCGACGCGCGGACGTTCGGGCGGATGCGGCTGCTGCCGGCCGGCGACCCCTGGGACGCCGACGGCGGGGTCGAGCCCCTCTCTGAGGGGTTTACCAGCGACGCCTTTGTGAGTATGCTGGACGGGCGTCGCACGCCGATCAAGGCGTTCCTGCTCGACCAATCTCGTATTGCGGGGGTCGGGAACATCTACGCGTGCGAGGCCTTGTGGGAAGCGGGGATCCGGCCGAGCCGACCGTCCCACTCGATCAGTAAGCCGGCCAGGCGCCGGCTCCACGACGCGATCAGAAACGTGCTCCAGCGTGCCGTTCAGGCCCGCGGGACCAGCGTGGACGATTACGTCGACGCCGAGGGGCTGCGTGGCGGGTTCCAAAACCAACTCGCCGTTTACGGCCGCCTCGGTGAATCGTGTTCGCGATGCGGGAAACCCATCGTTCGCACGGTGATCGGGCAGCGCGGGACCTGGTGGTGCCGCGGCTGCCAAAAATAAAAATATAGACGAAGGAAGTCAACACTCATTACCACCACGATCGAGCCGCCAGTGCCGGCGGTCCACGAAGAAGAAGACCAACTCGCGCTCGAGCAGCGCCTGTACGAAGAGTCCCTGAAGGTCCTCGACGAGGGCCAGGTCCTCACGGGCGTCATCGTCGCGAAGTACCAGGATGAGCTCCTGGTCGACATCGGCGGCAAGTCCGAAGGCATCCTCCCGTTCCGTGAGCTCTCGCTCGCGATCGAACCGAAGGAACTCAAGGTCGGCGACACCCTCGAAGTCATGATCCACCGGATCGACGAGCAGGATGGCCAGCTGTACCTCTCCGAGCGTCGCGCGCGCGCGCTGAAGACCTGGGAAAAGGTCATCGAAGCGCACGAGAACGACGAAGTGATCGAAGCGACCGTCACGCAGGTCGTCAAGGGCGGCGTGCTCGTCGACCTCGGCATGCGCGGGTTCGTTCCGGCCTCGCAGATCCGTCGCCAGCCCGTCGGTAACCTCGACGAACTGGTCGGCAAGAAGCTGCGCCTCAAGGTCATCGATCTCGACCACAAGCGTCACCGGGTCGTGCTCTCGCAGCGTCAGGTGCTCGAAGAAGAGCTCAACGCGAAGAAGCAGGAGCTGCTCGGCACGCTGCAGGTCGGTCAGATCCGCGACGGCGTCGTCGTGCGCCTCGCCGAATTCGGCGCGTTCGTCGACCTCGGCGGCATCGACGGCCTCATCCACAACAGCGAGCTCTCGTACGCGCGCATCAAGCATCCGTCCGAAGTCGTCAAGATCGGCGATACCGTCTCGGTAGAAGTGATGAAGTTCGATCCCGAGGCGAAGAAGGTCTCGCTCTCGCTCAAGCACGCGCTGCCCGATCCGTGGGTCGAGCACGAAGGCAAGCTGTGGGAGGGCAACAAGCTCCTCGCGCAGATCGTCAAGGTCACCCCGAACTATCTCCTGGTCGAGATCGTCCCGGGCGTGCTCGCGATGGTGCCCAAGGGCGAGTTCGACGCGCAAGTGCAGTACAGCCCCGGCCAAGAGGTCGAGGTCACACTGCTCACGATCAACGGCGGAACGCGTCGCATCACCGGCTCGATCCAGCACGTGGCGGACGTCTCGTTCGATGAGATCGGCGACTTCCCGGTCGAGGAAGGCTTCGGCTCACTCGGCGCGGAGCTCGGCACCGTCTAACGGCGCCGCGTTCGCGGAGAAGAAACAACGGGGAGGCAGCGATGCCTCCCCGTTTTCGTTGTGGTCGGGACGGTTCGGTCAGCGGCGGCCGCGCGTGCTCAGCTCGACCCCCAGCGGCGCGAAGCCGCTCGATGTCTGATACGTCGTCTGGTGCTGCGGCGTGCTCTCCTGCTGGATGTGCGGCAGCGTCAGGCTGATGCGGCGCGTGCGGCGGTCGACGAAACGCACCACCACCTCGAGCTTCTCACCGATCTCGTAGTCGGCGGGGTTCGCATCGCTCTCGCGGACGGCGCCCACCAGGCCGGGTGCGATTTCGACGCGCAAGCTCGGCTCTTTCGCGACCACGGTGCCTTCGATCGTCGTGCCGGTCTTGAGCAGCGCGGCGTGGTCGCGCAACGGATCGGGCAGCGCGTTCTTGCGCGAGAGCGAGATCTTCTTCCCGTTCTCTTCGATGCGCAGCACTTCGACCTGGATCGTCTCGCCGATCTGCACGACGTCCGACGGCTTTTCGACGCGCTCGAACGCGAGCTCGCGGACGGGGACCAGACCGTCGATCCCACCGAGGTCGATGAAGGCGCCGAAATCGGCGATGCGGGCGACGACGCCTTCGCGGATCTGGCCGACGGCCAGCGACTTGAGGATCTCCGCGCGTTTGGCGCGGCGCTCGTCTTCGACCGCGCGGCGATGCGAGACGACGATGCGACGACGGTCCTGGTCGATGTCGATGACGCGCAGCGGCACCTTCGTGCGCACCAGCGTGTCGAGCGCCGTCCCCGGCGCGACGCGGACCTGCGAGGCCGGTAAGAAGCCCCGGATCCCGCCGACGTCGACGAGCAGGCCGCCCTTGACGACCACCGTCACCGTGCCGGTCAGCACCTCGTTGGCGTCCTTGGCAGCGACCACGCGGTCCCAGGCCTGCTGCGCCCGCAGGCGCCGCTGCTCGTCGACGGGCTTCTTGGCCGGCGCCGCCGGAGGGGCCGGCAGCTCGCCCTCGGCCACCGGGGCCACTTCAGCCGCTTCGGCGGCCACGTCGGTCACGGCCGGCTCGGCAAGAGCCACCGGTTCCGGCGCGACGTCGACGATGGCCGGCGCTTCGAGCGGCTCCGGGTCGACGTCGGTGACGGCGGCCTCGGTCACGATGGCCTCCGGCTCGACGATCTCGGGCGCGACGGCCTCGGGCGTGGCTTCGGCCGCGGCCGGGACCTCCGGGGCGGCAGTGGCCACGGCGGGCTCGTCGGCGGCGGAAAGGGTCGGGTGATCCATGATGCTGACGACGCCCTTCGGCGTACACCACGCCACCACTCTCGGGACGAGCGAGCCTGCGAAAAATTGCGGAGCGCCGCCCGAGGAGCGAACGGACGGTCGTCCGTCAAAGCTCCCCCCGTGCCGTCGAGGAAGCTGCGCGTCGGGTTGACCGGCGGCATCGGCTCGGGAAAGAGCGCCGTCGCCGAGATCTTCGATGCGCGCGGAGCCACGATCGTCGACGCCGACGTCTTGGCGCGCGAGGTCGTGGCGCCGGGGAGCGAAGGGCTGCGCGCGATCGCCGCGCGGTGGCCGCAAACGATCGCGGCAGACGGATCGCTCGACCGGCCGGCCATGGCACGCATCGTCTTCGGTGACGAGCGCGCACGCGCCGAACTCAACGCGATCACCCACCCGCTGGTACGCGAACTCGGCGATCGGCGCGAGCGCGAGGCACCGCCGGGGATCGTCGTCCACGTCGTTCCGCTGCTGTTCGAAGGCGACTTCTGGCGCGCGTGCGATCGCACCGTGCTGGTGATCGCACCGGTGGCGGCGCGTATCGCGCGCGTGATCGCGCGCGATGCCATCGACGACGAAGCGGTCGAACGCCGCATGGCGGCGCAGATCGATCCCGAACGCGCGCGGACCCTCGCCGACTACGTCATCGAGAACGATAGTGATCTCGCGGTGTTGCGCGCGCGCAGCGATGCCGTCTACGACGCACTGCTCCGCGATCTCGCTGAGGAGGACCGTCACCGATGAATGCGACTGCGCCCAAGCCCACCGCGCTCGAAGAGCTCTGCGGGATGTACCGGTCGTTGCGGGGACTCGTCGAGCAGGCGGGCTCCGTGCCGGCGACAGAGGTTCCTCCGGCCGGCGCCGAAGCGTAAGCCCCATGGAGCAGGCCCTGGCGAACCCCGTCCCGCTGCGAACCGTTCGCTCGTCGCTGCGCATCGCGGCGCTCGGCACCTATCTTCCCGAACGCCGGCTGACCAACGCCGACTTCGCGAAGATGGTCGACACCACCGACGAGTGGATCGTCTCGCGCACCGGGATCCGCGAGCGGCGCATGTCGCGTGAGGACGAGTACACGAGCGACATGTGTCTCGGTGCCGTCGAAGACATGGTGCGCCGGGGCGGTTCGCTCGAAGAGGTCGACTATGTCATCGCCTGCACGATCACGGGCGATTACATGTTCCCGAGCGTCGCGACGCAAGTGCAACGGCGGCTGGGCCTGCGCGGCGTCGGTGCGATCGACCTGGGCGCTGCATGCGGAGGCTTCGTCTACGGGCTCGACGTCGCCGATGCGCTGATCGGTTCGGGCCGCGCGCGCAGCGTGCTGGTCGTCGCCGGCGAGACGTTGACGAAGATCACCGACTACACCGATCGCACGACCTGTGTGCTCTTCGGCGACGGCGCCGGCGCGGCGCTGGTCACCCAGAGCGACGCGGCGGCCTCGACGCTGCTCGCGCGTCGCGTCGACTCCGACGGCGACGCCGGCAAGGAACTGTACGCTACGGATCTGCGAACGGAGATCAACGGGATCATCGATCCCTCGCACAAGCTGCGCCAGAACGGGCGCGCCGTGTACGAGTGGGCGGTCACCCACGTCTCGGCCGGGGTCGCGGAACTGGTCCAGCAGGCCGGCCTACGCATCGAAGACGTCGACTGGTTCGTGCCGCACAGTGCCAACGGTCGCATGATCGAATCGATCTGCAAGCGCACGGGGATTCCGCTCGAGCGCACGCTCACGAGCTACGAATACTGCGGCAACACCTCGTCGGCGTCGATCCCGCTCGCGCTGGGCCCCGCACTCGCCGACGGGCGCGTGAAGCCGGGCCATCGCGTGCTGCTCTACGGGTTCGGCGGCGGACTGGTCGAGAGCGGCCTGCTGTTGCGCTGGAGCTGAGGCCGCTGGGGCAGCGGCGGCTCGGCACCCGGTGCGTTGTCGAACGCCGGCGCGCTGCGGCCGACGTCGAAGACGCGCTGGTCGCCGATCGCGTCGAGGAAACCACGCACGACGTACACCCCGGTCGGACGCAGACCTAAGTGCTGCGAGAGCCGGATCGAGCCGCTCTCGTCGCGCAGCCACGGGACGCCACCGTCGTCGTAGGGCTCGCCGGCGACCGTGATCACCGAGCCCGATTTCGCGGTCAGCGCCTGCGCGACCGTGGCCGGCGGATCGAAGACGATCGGCTTGTCGACGACGGTCGCGAAGTCGGTGCCGAGCATCGCGACGCGCACGACGTAGCGGCCGGGTTGGAACGCGTGGCGATCGATGGTCGTCGAGTCGACGATCATCGCCGCCAAACGCAGCGCGCCCGGCGCGACGTCGATCTGGCGCGTGATCGGGATCGGCCGGTGGCCGTTCACCGACGACCAAACCGGCACGTTGTTGCGCAGCACGTCGATGCGGAAGAGGTCGGCGGTCGGGAAGATCAGCGGGACGACGTGCCCGGTCGCGTTGTGCAGCACGATGGTCACGGTGAACGGGGTCAGCAGCGCCGTCCCTTCCCGCGTCAGCGAGACGTCGGCCCAAACGCCGCGAACGCCGCTGCTCTGCGCGGGGCCGGCCAGCGCGACCAGACAGCCGGCAACGAAATCGGCTCGCGTCACGGAAGGTGGTATACCCAGCGCGAACGAGTGCGCCCTCTTACCGCTGCGCTCACCGGCCGCCGCGCAGCACGCGTCCGGGCCGCGCACGCGTCGACTCGGCGTTGCGCACGACCGCGCGGCCGTTGACGAAGACGTCGCGGATTCCCTCGGGTGGCACGCAGGGGCGCTCGTACGTCGCGCGGTCGACGACCTGGGCGGGATCGAAGACGACCAGGTCCGCGAACATCCCGGGCGCGATCGTCCCGCGCTCGTGCAGCCCGAACCGCTCGGCCGGCAACGAGGTCATGCGCCGAATCGCCTCGCCCAGCTCGAAGACCCCTCGCTGGCGGACGTAGCGCCCGAAGACGCGCGGAAAGGTGCCGTAGGTCCGCGGGTGCGGGACGCCCTGGACGGTGATCCCCTCGTAGGCGCGCGCCGACGCGTCGCTGCCGATGCAGCAGAAGTCGGCGCCGAGCACGGTGGCGACGTCATCCTCGCGCATGGAGAAGAACGCGCATTCGACCTGCAGCCCCTCGTCGACGAGCAGCCGGATCGCGGCGCGGGCGGGCTGTGTGCGCCAGCGGCGCGCGAGCGCGTCCAGGCGCAGGCCGGCGAGATCGGCGTTGCGCTCGCTGCCGACGCCGGTGATCAGGATCGTCTCCCACCCGTCGCCGCCGTAGAGGGGATCGCGCGCGAGCTGCAGCGCCAATGCCGCCGCGGCGGCCTGCGCGGGGTCGCGCAGCCGCGCGAGGGTCGCCTCGGTGCCGCCGTTGCGCACGGCGTCGGGCAGGATCGTCGCGAGCTGCGTCCACGACGCGATGTAGGGATATGCATCGCAAGCGACGTCGAGTCCGCGTGCCCGCGCACGATCGATCGTCTCGAGCGTACGATGGACCTTGCCCCAGTTGCGTCGTCCGGCCGCCTTGTGGTGCGAGCATTGCACGGCGACCTCCGCGCGCTCGCCGACCGCCAACGCTTCGGCCAGCGCCGCTTCGAGCGTGTCGTCTTCGTTGCGCAAATGCGTGGCGTAGCGCGGCGCGCCGGCCGCGGCAGCGGCGCGCGCACACGCGATGAGCTCCTCGAGGTCGGCGTAGCGGCCCGGCTCGTAGATCAGGCCGCTCGAGATGCCGAGCGCGCCTTCTTCGATCGCGCCGCGCACCAGCCGTTCTTGCGCGATCAGCTGCTCAGCCGTGAGCGGGCGCACATCGTCGCCGGCGACGCAGCGCCGCGTCGTGCCCAGGCCCACCAGCGAGGCGACGTTGAGCGCGACGCCTTCGCGCTCCACCAAGGTGAAGAACGCGTCCAACGTCGTCCACTGCACGTCGAGCCGATACGCGCGCGCATCCGCACGTTTTGCGGCCAACGCAGCACCGAGGAGCGGCGCGACCGAGGTGCCGCAATTCCCCGCGATCTCGGTCGTCACACCTTGCCGAGTCTTTCCTTCGCAACGTCCGTCGGCGAGCCAAAGTTCATCGGAGTGGGAATGGACGTCGATGAACCCCGGTGATAGGACCAGGCCGTCGCAGGGGATACGCTCGAAGGCATCACGATCGGACAGGTCGCCGATAGCGACGACCCGACCCTCGGCCACCGCGACGTCGGTGGTAAACGGTGAGCTACCACGTCCGTCGTGGACGACCGGGCGCTCGAAGATGGACCAGAACAGCGTTTAACCTAGCTTCCGCCGGGTACGAGGCGAACGGTGGGCTGACAGCTCAGGGGGACTACTTCTAACATGGCTACCAACGAGAACATCACCAGCAACGGCGGCGGCATGAGTGTCCGCGAGGCCGGCAAGCGCGGCGGCGACCGCGTCAAAGCCAAATACGGCTCGGAGTTCTACGAAGCAATCGGCCGCAAAGGCGGCGAGGCGACGAAGAGCAAGTATGGCCCGTCGTTCTACGAAGAGATCGGCGCGAAGGGCGGCCAGAAGCTGAAACGCTCGACCAAGACGGCCGGCTGACGCATGGCCGACCCGAAAAAACCCGCGGACGGCAAGCCGCCGCGGGTGGAGAAGGTCGACGGCGAAATGTCGGTCCGCGAAGCCGGGAAGAAGGGCGGGGATACCGTCCGGGATCGTTACGGCTCCGGGTTTTACGAAGAGATCGGCCGCAAGGGCGGGCAAGCGACGCGTGAGCGTCACGGGGCCGAGTTCTACGAGTCGATCGGGCAAAAAGGCGGCAAGGTCGTCAAGGACAAGTACGGCCCGGAGTTCTACGAGCAGATCGGTCACAAGGGCGGCCAGAAGGTCAAAAAGCTGATCGCGGACGCGAAACGCAACGCCCAAGAGGAACCGAAGCCCGAGTCTTAGCGGCACGCACCGAGGCCGACCAAGCGTCGGAATTCGCCGAGGATCGTGCCGGGCGAGGCGACCCCATCCGGTGTCAGCGAGAGAACCAGCCCGTGCGGTGTCGTCCAGACGACGCCTCGCGGCTGGCTCCGGCCGCTCACCGCGTGGACATCGCGGCAGCCCGGCACCCCCGGCAGCGGCTGGAACGCGTTCAGCGTGCCGCCGTTCCGCGGCCACTCGGAGAGGATCCAGGCGCGCCCGTCGCGCTCGTACTCGAGTCCCACCCCCTCGTTGCGCGAGATCGACTCGCCGTGGAACGGGGTCAGCAGTGCTACGTCCGTGGGCGGGCGATCCGGCAAGAACGGTCGGAACGCGATCGCCCGGACCGCCGTCGCGAACGGCACGTCGAAGCCCCGACGCCCCAGCGCCGTCGGCGGCGGGGTCCCCTCGTCGGCGAGCAGGACGGCAGCGAGCAGCAAGGGAGCGAGCATCGTCTACCCCGTTCCCGGTTTGGTCCCCGTGATCCGTCCGAAGGTCGCCTGGCCGGTGGTGAAGTTGATCTCGATCCGCGAGACATGGATCAGCGCCGAGCCGTCGGTGATGGTCGAGGGCTTGGCCAGGACGAGGGTCTTCGAAGCGCCGATGTACTCCGCTCCGGTGCTGCGGAACGTCCGCACGTGACCGTGGCCGTCGTCCTGCTTGAAGACGACGGGGCCGCTGACGTTCAAGTCGTTGGTCGTCAGGTTGTAGGTGACGCCGTCGGCGCGCATCGTCACGTCGGGTTTGCCGCGCTGGTGGAGCCGGCCGTCGCGGACTTTGTTGATCGAGACGTAGCTGCCGTCGGGGCTGAGCGTGACCGCGTCGTAATCGAGCGACCAGTCCTTGCCGTCGATCCGTTTGCCGGAGATGATCCCTTTGTCGAGGGTCGAGGGGCCGCTGAAGTGCGGCGGGGCGATGTCGTTGCCGGCCCGCCCGATCTCGAAGCCGACCCAGGCCAGCACGGTGAGAACCGCGAGCGAGACCGCCGTTCGCCACGGGAACGTCGTCATCGGGGGCGCCGCCGCAAGAACGGCAGGCCGGCGAGCAGCACGAGCGCGACGCCGACCGGCGTCGGCCCGATCGCCGCGTAGGGTCCGGGCGCCGGCGCGCCGACCTCGCCGACGACCACCGCCGCAGGGCCGAGCGTCGTGCGTGCGGTCCAGGTACCGTCGGGCGCGATGATCCCGCTGATCCCGGTCGCGCCGGCGCGCAGCACCCAGCGGCCGGTTTCGACCGCGCGCAGCGTCGCCGCCATCGCGTGCTCGTAGGGTCCCTGCGTGTCGCCGAACCACGCGTCGTCGGTTGCGATCATCAGCAGCGAGGGATCGTCGGCGAGCCGCGCGTGCGCGATGTCGCCGAACAGCGACTCCCAACAGATCAGCGGCGTCGCACCCTCGAAGGTCGTGCGCGCGTTGGTCCCCGGCGCGAAGCGCCCGATCTCATCGGCGAACGGCAGCGAGCGCAGCCAGCGCGGCCCCGGTAGATACTCGGCGAACGGTACCAGGTGCGCCTTGGTGTACAGCGCGCTCGGGAGATTGCCTACGAAGCGCGGCGAGAAGAGATACAGCGTGTTGGTGAACGAACGCGGCGTACCGTCGGACCACGCGTCGCGATCGTCCCCCCACGCACCGACCCACAGCGGCGCACCGATCGCGCGCGCGAGCTGCGCGAAGCGCGCTTCCAGCGCCGGCTCGTCGAACAGATCGGTGGGAATCACCGTTTCGGGCCACAGCACGAGCGACGGGTGCGCGCCGCGCAGCGTCATCGTCAGCGTCGTGTAGCGATCGACCGCGAGCGGTACGCCGTTGGCGCTCATCTTGAGTGATTGCGAGATGCCGCCTTGGACGGCCGCCACACGGCGGCTCGGCGGCGCATGATGACGCGCAGGCCACGCCACCCACGCGAGCGCGGTGATCAGCGCGACCGCGACCCACGTCGCCAGCGCCGTCCACGCGCGCCGGCGGTCGCGCGCCGCGAGCAACCACCACCCCAGCGACGCGCCCACGAGCACGGTAGCGAAGGTGATCGCGTAGCCGCCGCCGTACGCGGCCAGCGCGCGCAACGGCGAATCGATCTCGGCGACGCCGAGCTGGGAGAAGGGGTCGCCCATCACCCCGATCGATCGCAGTTCTTCGCCGAGCGTGAACGCGGCCGCCGCGACGATCGGCACGAGCGCTGCGTTGCAGAACCGCGCGGCCAACGATGCGAGCACCGCGGCAAACGGGAACGCCGGTAAGACCAAGATTGCAGGACCGACGCTCAGCAGCGGCGCGGCCGGTCCCAGCAGGGTCCCAGCCGTCTGGCCGAACCATGAGAAACCCCAGGTGTAGAATACGAGCCCGCTCACGCAGCCGATCAAGGCCGCGCGACGCGGACCGACGCTGCACCACGATGCGATCAAACCGGCCGTCGCGAACGGCGCAATCCACCACCACGACGTCCGCGGGAAGGCTGTGTGCAGCGCGAGCGCGGAAATGACCGAGACGACCGTCGCGCGGGCGGTCACGGAGGAGATCAGAGTGCGGCGTGTGCTGGCTGTCGTCGTTGCGGCGATGATAATGGTGAACCTACCGGCGTGCGGGCGCCAGGTGACGGGGCTCGGCAAGAGTACCGGCCTGGTCCCCGAGGGCGAGATCGAGATCGTCTTCGCGACCCAGGCCGCCATCAATACGACTCTCTACAGTTATCTGATCGTCTTCAACACTCAAGGGAACCTCAACGAGCCCTACGCGCTGGGGCAGAACTCCAACTACGAGAACTGGTCGTTCGTCATTCAAGTCGGCGGATCGAATCCCGGCTTCAGCGGCGGGGTCTCGGCCGTCACCGCGCCGCAGCTCTACCAGCTCTACACCGACCCCTCGGTCGGCGTCG
>Ga0181531_10000797_pt1 | contig 20666 bp, 16 predicted proteins | sample PEATcosm2014_Bin_38_FD_119743 | JGI IMG/M metagenome (GOLD analysis project Ga0181531, IMG submission 119743) | Peatland microbial communities from MTU Mesocosm Facility, Houghton, MI, USA - PEATcosm2014_Bin11_10_metaG | ecosystem: Environmental > Terrestrial > Soil > Wetlands > Peat | place... | reverse complement strand
GCAAGCCCGCCGCGAACGCCACCGCCGGGTTCTCGCCGGTGGTCCGCAGGCCGAGCCCCCATCGGGTTCGGAACAACAGCCACCACACCAACAAAGCGGTCGGCGCCGCCAGATAGACCAGGACGTCGTAGCTCAAGAGCCGCGTGGCGATGTTGTCCTGGTCGAGACCGAACAGCGACAGCCGCGGCAGGCCTGTGATCAGCGTGCCGACAAAGGGCCGGCCCACCAGCGCGCTCAAGCCGAAACCGAAAAACATCAAAGTGAGACCAGCCGCGAGCTGATTGGCGCCGCGTCCGACCACCAGATAAGCAAAGATCAGATTGATGCCGACGCCGCACAGAGCGGCGACTGCGATCCCGAGGTAAGGGTTCCCGGTCACGGCGGTTGCGGCAAATCCGGTGGCCGCGCCCGTCAGCATGATTCCTTCAAGGCCGAGATTGACGATACCGGCACGCTCGCCGACGATCTCGCCGAGCGTGGCGTACAGCAGCGAAGTCCCCGACATGATTGAACTCGCCAGAATGCCGGCGATGATGGCTTCGTTCATCGCGCCACGCTCCCGGCTTGGCCGCGGCCCAACACGATGAACAGGATGACGGCCATCAGAATATTGACGACGGCAAACGGCAGCCCCTGGGTAATTTGGAGGATGTCGCCGACCGAACTGATGACGGCGAACAGAAACGACATCGCGACGATACCGACGGCGCTGGTCTTGGCGAGCCAGGAGACGAGGAAGCCGATAAAGCCGTAGCCGGGCGACAATTCCGACACCAGCCGGCCCTGGATCGCCGCGACCTCCGCCATTCCGGCGAGCCCGGCCACGCCGCCGGCGGCGAACATCACGATCAGAATGTAACCGAACACCGGAATGCCGAGACGGCGCGCCGCCTCCGGATTGCCACCGATCGCCCGCATTTCCAGACCGAAGCGCGTATGCGTCGTGACAAACCAATAAAGCGCGAGACACGCCAACGCGATCGCGAGGCCAACATGAACGCGGGAATGGAAAAAGGTCGGCAGCCGGGCGGAGTCGGAAAAGGCCGGCGATTGCGGATAAAACGAGTTTTGCGGATCGCGCCACGGCCCAAAGATAAAATAGTTCACGATCAGCGGCGCGATGTAATTGAGCAACAGCGTCGAGATCGTCTCATTGACCAGACGCAGCGCCCGCAATAGACCCGGCAGCAGCGCCCAGACACCGCCGCCGATGAAGCCGAGCAAAATAAGCACCGGCAGAACAACAAGCGCCGGCTGATTGGCGAGCGCCAGCGCGCCGGCGGTCGCCAGCCACGCGCCCATGTAAAGCTGACCTTCACCGCCGACATTGATCAAGCCGATACGGGCCGGCAGCGCCACCGCGATGGCGGTGAAAATCAGCGGCACCATGCGCACCAAAAGTTCGGAAAACCCGTAGGCATTGCCGAACACATAGACGGCGGTATCGGCGTAAGCGCGCAATGGATCCTTGCCGGCGGCGGCGAGCAAAATCGCGAACACGGCAAGAGCAGCCAGCGTCGCCAGCGCGTAACCCTTGAGCTGCGCCGACGCCAAACGCCACGATGGATAACGCCAAATCATCGCGCCCTCACGCTGCATGGCTGCGCTGCTCCGTGCCGACCATCAGCGGGCCGATCGCCTCGGCGTGAAAATCCGGCGGCTCGAATTCGCCGGCAATCGCGCCGTCGAACATCACCAGAATGCGGTCACTCACTTCAAACAGTTCGTCGAGATCCTCGGAAACGACCAATACGGCGGCGCCGCGTTCGCGCGCATCGCGCAACAGCGCGCGTACGGCCATCGTGCTGCGGGCATCGAGACCGCGGGTCGGGTAGAGCGCGACGATCAGTTTCGGGCGATGCGCGAGTTCGCGCGCCAATACCATGCGCTGCAGATTGCCGCCCGATAGCGTCGCGGCGCGCGCGGCAAAGTCCGGCCGCGGGAACGAAAGCCGCGCAAAACTCTTCGCCATGTCGGTGTCGAGGCCGCGCCAGTCGACGCCGATGCCGTCGCGGTAGCGCCGGCCGCCGCCAAGCGCGAGATTTTCCCGCACCGTCAGGCCAGCTACGCAGGCGAACGCCAATGGGTCGTCAGGAATCACCGCAACGCCGCTTTCGCGCGTCTTGGCGATCGACCAGCGCGACGCATCCTCGTTCCACAATCGCTTGGTCCCGGCCTCCGGCCGCAGCAAACCGATGATCAGGTCGCCGAGTTCGCTTTGGCCGTTGCCGGAAACGCCGGCGATGCCGACGATCTCACCGCGCTCCACGCTCATGGACAAATCGCGTAACGGGGTCCGTCCGCCCTCGGCCGTGGTCGAGACGCCGAGAAGTTCGAGGCCGCCGCTTGAAGCTTCGGCGCGGTCGATGGGTTGCCGCGGCGGCGCCGCCGCCGATGCCGCCTCGCCGAACATCAGCGCCAAGAGTTTCGCCTCCGACGCATCGCCGCGGTCGAGTATGCCGGCAACGCGACCGTGCCGCATCACCACGATGCGATCAGCGCAGGCCAATACCTCGTGCAGTTTGTGCGTGATCAACACCACACCGAGGCCCTCGGCGCGCAATTCCGCGATGCTTTTGAACAATCCCTCGCTTTCCTGCGGCGCCAGCACCTTGGTGGGCTCATCGAGAATCAAAACACGCGCTCCGGCCAAGAGCTGCTTGAGGATCTCGACCTTTTGCTGATTGCCGACCGCAAGCTGGCGCGCCGGCGTCCACGGATCGACCGCGAGGCCGAAACGGTCGGCATAGCTGCGCATACGGTGCAGAATCTCGGCGCGCGGCACCACGACCGGGAGATTTGTTTGGAACAAGGCCACATTCTCGAACACGCTGAGCGCCGGGATCAGCGTGAAATTCTGGAACACCATGCCGATGCCCAGCGCACGGGAATCGTTGGGCGAAGAAATCGTGACGGCTTTGCCGTTCACCAGGATTTCGCCGGCATCGGCGGTGTAATAGCCATAGAGAATTTTCGACAACGTGCTTTTGCCGGCGCCGTTCTCGCCCAGGAGCGCCACCACCTCGCCGGCGCGCACCGCGAACTCCGCAACGTCATTGGCGAGCAGCGTACCGAAGCGCTTGACGATGCCGCGCGCTTCGAGGAGGGGCGGTGCGCCGGCCGCGTTCATGGCGCGCTTCGAGTGCCGGCGGCCGTCGGCTCCGGCATATATTTTGCTTGGTCATAGTAGGCGCGGCCGGCATGCCTCGCGGGCATGGTACAAAACCGAGTCTTTGCGACGGCTCCGGCTGGCGGGGGCAAGCCATTGGACGTGCTCATCCCATTGGTCGTGCTCATCGAATTCGACTTTCACCGGCGCGGCAGCGGACTCCATGCCGCAGTCGGATCGATGATGCCGAAATCGGCACTGCTAGGGAAATGACAAAGAAATATGCATGGCATAGCTGAAAAGCATTCGGCCGAACGGAATTTGCGCTCCGTCGACCTCAACCTTTTGGTCGTGTTCGACGCCTTGATGGCGGAGCGCAATGTCACCCGGGCCGCAGCGCGCAATGGGCTCAGTCAGCCGGCTGTCAGCAAGGCACTCAATCGGCTGCGCGGCATGTTCGCCGACCCGCTGTTCGTGCGGCGCGATCGCGCCATGGAGCCGACCGCCCGCGCGTTTGAGCTGGCGGGTCCGATTCACGGCGCGCTGGCCGACATTTCCCGGACCTTGACGGTCCCTTCAGCCTTCGATCCGGCCACCGCGCGAGGCACCGTCAAGGTGGCGACCGTCGATCTTTATCACACCAAATTATTGCCCTCGCTGGTGCAGCACCTGCGGCGTTACGCGCCCGGCATCGATCTGCAAGTGCGTGCCAATGACAGCGCCCGCATTCTCGAGCAATTGGTGTCCGGCAACATCGATATCGCGCTGGCGCCGCTGGCGACCCGGACCACCGAGCTTTGCGCCGAGCCGTTATGGAACGATCGGCTGGTGACGCTGGTCGGCGAGGACAATCCGCTCCGCGAGCCATTGACGATCGAAGCCTATGCGGCGGCGGCCCATCTGGTCGATGCCGGCCATGTCCAGGTTTCCAAGGACGGGGTGGCAACGAGCGTCGTCGACGCCATCCTCGCGGCGCGCGGGCTGCGGCGGCGGATCGTCGTGGTGTTGCCGAGTTCCGCCGGCGTGCCGTTTGTGGTGGCTTCGACCGACCTGATCGCGACCTTGCCCAGCCGCATCGTCAAGGGTCTCGCACCAGTGCCGAAAGTCCGGATTCTGACGCCGCCGTTACCGGACGTCGAAGTCAGCCCGCATATGTTCTGGCATCGCCGCTCCGACCCCGACCCGCTGCAGGTGTGGCTGCGCGCCTCGATCCGTAATATCGCCGCGAATATTTGATCGATGAACCGTTATGATTTGCGGGCGTGGCCGGAAGGCTGCCGCAACAAAACGGCCTCCGGTGTCGCATAGGCTTCCTGCAGATCGACGCTCCAGTAGCGCAGTTCCTCGAGTGGAATGGACTCGCCGCTCACGGCGCAGCGCACGAACGAGCCGGGCCGCACGACGCGGAAATCGCCATCGAGGTACTTGACCTCGGCCTCGCCGGCTATCGGCACTGAACGATCGGTTCGATTGAGCAACGGCGCCTCCGTCTGCGTGTCAAGTCACGGGCCGGCCCGCTCGCCGAACGGCCTCGCCACCGGCGGCAACATAATCACTCCGCCGCCAAGACAAAAGTAGCATCACAAAAGTAGCATTACAAAAAGGCCGTTGCGAAAACTGCCGAGACAATTGTGGCGGGAAAAATGTGGCCTGAGCGAAGCCACCGGTTTGTGACCGCGAACGGCGCTGCGTTGGCGTCGGGCGCCGTGATACGCTGGTCGGCGGGGCTTACTGACGTTGGCATCCATGGCCGTTCGGACGCTGCTAGTTTGTCTTATCGCGTCGGTCCTATGGACCGGCGGCGCCGCCGCCGCGCCGGACCAGGTTGATATCCCCGACGGCGAACTGACGCTGCATGCGACACTGTATCGTCCCGACGGCGCCGGACCGTTCCCGGCCGTCGTGGCGCTGCACGATTGCGGCGGTCTTACGCACCACCCGCTCACCGAGGCGCACCTTTATTCCGAATGGGCCCGGCTTTTGGTGGCGAAAGGATTCGCGGTGCTCTTTCCCGACTCGTTCGGCTCGCGCGGCATCGGCTCGCAATGCCGCGAGCCTAACCGCAAGGTCCACGCCTCGCGCGAACGCGTCGCCGACGCCAACGCCGCACGACGCTGGCTGCAGGGCCAAAGCTTCGTCCGCTCCGACCACATCTCGTTGTTGGGTTGGCAGAATGGCGGCGTCGCGGCCTTATGGGCGGTCCGCCCGACCGCCGCGCCGCATGACGGCTCGACCGACTTCCGCTCAGCGGTCGCGTTTTATCCGAACTGCCACAGATTGCGCGAGACCGCTTGGAGCGGCCGGGTACCGACCCTGATCCTCATCGGCAGCGCCGACGATTGGACGCCGGCTGCCGCCTGCCAGCAGATGGTCGCCGGTGCGCACGAGCGCAGCGCACGCGTTCAGATCGTCGTCTATCCCGGTGCCCACCATGAATTCGACCGCGCCGACACCCCGATCAGGCTGCGCACCGGCCTGGTCAACACCATGGACCCTTCGGGCAAGGCGCATGGCGGCACCAACCCCGCCGCACGCAACGACGCGCTGAAGCGCGTGCCGCAATGGCTGCAGCGCTGAACCACAACGGCGACGCGGTGCCAGGCGAAAAGAAAGCGCCGCGCCGACGGTAGCCGGCGTGGCGCTGCGTAGAAGTCTTGTCGAATTTTAGAGCGTTATCCTTATTACCAGCAGTGGACGCGGCCGAATCGCCCGACCCAGCAATGCCGATGATGGCGCCACCACCGCACCTGGGTCAGATTACCGGTATCGCTTGAGCTTACGCCCGACGAAAGCGGCGCAATCGGCGCAGCTTGCGAAGTCCCGGAAACGGCCGCGAAAACCAAAGTGGCGACCGCCATCGCAAAAACAGTCCGTATCATTCTCGTTCTCCTTGAGGCGCGAACCTTGTGCGAGCACATAACACGCCAACATGATGGCAGTTCCACGGCAATGGAAATTCTCGCGATATGAACAAACAGTCAGAATCTTTGCAACGCGTTTCTGATCGACCTAAAACAATTTACCCTGTCCTCCGGTACCAGCGTCGCGCCGACCGCGCGGTTTTGTTGCTGCGCTGTCGGTCTTCTCGCCGGAAGTTGCGCCGTTCGCATGGGCGCTGATTCGGCCATCGGCGAATTCGATCTCGATCGCCATCCCCGCGGCTACGCCGGCGGCCGCGCGCAACGGCAACCCCGCTGCATCGCGAACCAGCGCAAAACCCCGCGCCAGCACGCCACGATAAGAGAACGCCGCGAGCAATTGGCCGCCGCGCTCGGCGCGGGCGCGGCGGGTGGCGATAAAATTGCGGACGGCGCGCTCGGCGCGCTCGGCAAAGCCGACGACGCGCTCGCTCTCGCGCGCCAGACGGGTTCGGTAGGCCTGGATATTCGCGGCGATGCCGGCGCGCAGCCGCAGCGCCATACCGGCATAGCGCTCGCGGCGGCGCTCGACATTGGTCCGCAGCAATTGCGGGGCGAGCCGGCCGCCGACACGCGAATAGCTCACGCGGTGGATTTGCGCATTGGCGCGCAGGCCCCGCTGCAATCCGGCAGCGGCATGGTCCAGCCGCTGCCGCGGCAAAGCCAGCACCTCGTCGGCATCCGGCAGCGCGCGGGCCGCCGAACGCAATTCGCTGCGCCGCGCCTCCTGATTGCGCCGCCAGGAGGCCAGCCCTCGCCGCGCCAGCGAATCGACGTCGACCATCAGTTCGGCACGGACCGGCACCGCCATTTCGGCGGCGGCGGTCGGTGTCGGAGCGCGGCGATCGGCGGCAAAATCGATCAGCGTTACATCGGTCTCGTGGCCGACGGCGGAGATCAGCGGCACCAGGCTTGCGGCCGCGGCGCGGACCACGCTTTCCTCGTTGAACGACCACAAATCCTCGAGCGAGCCGCCACCGCGCGCGACGATGATCAGATCGGGTCGCGGCGGCAAGACGGCGGTGCCGCGCTCCGGTAAGGCGTTAAAACCCTCGATCGCGGCCGTGACCTCGGCGGCCGAGCCCTCGCCTTGCACTTTGACCGGCCACACCAGCACGCGGCGGGGAAAGCGGTCGGCGAGCCGGTGCAAGATATCGCGGATCACGGCGCCGGTTGGCGAGGTAATGACGCCGATCACGGTCGGCAAAAACGGCAGCAGCTGTTTGCGCGCCTCATCGAATAGTCCCTCGCCGGCGAGCTTTTTCTTGCGCTCTTCCAGAAGCGCCATCAGCGCACCGATGCCGGCCGGCTCCAGCGTCTCGACCACGATCTGGTACTGCGAGCGGCCCGGATAGGTGGTGAGCCGGCCGGTGATCACGACTTCGAGACCGGCCTCGAGCTTGAGCTTGATGCGTGGCGCGCTGCTGCGCCAGATCACGCCGGCAATACAGGCACGGTCGTCCTTGAGATCGAAATAGACGTGACCGTTGCCGTGGTAGCTCACTTTGCCGAGTTCGCCGCGCACCCGCACATAGCCGTAGGCTTCTTCGACCGTGCGCTTGAGCGCGGTCGAGAGTTCGGAAACGGTCAACTCCGGCAGATTGAGTCGCGGCTCATTCATGTCCTGCATCGCCTGGTATGGACAGAGGTTGACGAGTCGGCTGTGTCCGTGGCGATTAGTGCTGCGCATCGCCAGCGCGGGTCAAGGCCCCGGCCATTGTTGCCGGGGCACGACACGCCCGCCACGCCAGCCCGCCGAGTCGTTCCGACCCATGAAGATGCCGGCATGAACATTTTGCTGTTAGGCTCCGGCGGACGCGAGCACGCGCTGGCCTGGAAGATGGCGGCGAGCCCGCTCACCGACCGGCTTTATTGCGCGCCGGGCAATGCCGGAATCGCGCGCGAAGCCGCTTGTGTCAATCTCGATATGGCCGATCATGCGGCGGTGATTGCGTTTTGCCGCAACAATGGCATCGATTTCGTCGTCGTCGGACCGGAGGCGCCGCTCTGCGCCGGTATTGTCGATGACCTCGAGGCCGCCGGCATAAAGGCCTTCGGTCCGAGCCGCGCCGCCGCGCGGCTTGAAGGCTCCAAGGGCTTTACCAAGGATTTGTGCCGCGCCAATGCCATTCCGACCGCGGCCTATGAGCGCTTCCGCGCCGCAAACCCGGCCAAAGCCTATATTCGCAGCCGTGGCGCGCCGATCGTCGTCAAAGCCGATGGACTGGCCGCCGGCAAGGGCGTCGTGGTGGCGCAAGACGTCGCCGAAGCCGAAGCGGCGATCGATATGATGTTTGACGGCGATTTGGGTGAAGCCGGCGCGGAAGTCGTGATCGAAGAATTCCTCGACGGCGAGGAAGCTTCGTTTTTCGCGCTGTGCGACGGCGAGACCGCGATCCCCATGACAACGGCGCAGGACCACAAGCGCGCTTTTGACGGCGACAAAGGGCCCAACACCGGCGGCATGGGTGCCTATTCGCCGGCGCCGAATATCGATGCCGCGATGAGCGCACGCGTGATGGAGGAAATCATCGCTCCCACGATGACGGCGATGCGGGCGATGGGCGCGCCGTATAAGGGCGTGCTTTACGCCGGGCTGATGATCGCGCCGGACGGGCCAAAACTCATCGAATACAATGCGCGCTTCGGCGACCCGGAAACCCAGGTGCTGATGTTGCGCCTGATGTCGGACCTCGTTCCGGCGTTGCTGGCGAGCCGCGACGGCATGCTCAAATCTTTCGATCTGCGCTGGTATCCCGAGACAGCGCTCACCGTGGTGATGGCCGCCAAGGGCTATCCCGGATCTTACGCGAAAGGCTCGGTCATCGAAGGTCTCGACGCCGCGGGCGGCGTCGACGGGGTGGAAATCTTCCACGCCGGCACCAGGGCCGAAGCTGGCCGCATTCTCGCAAATGGCGGCCGCGTCCTCGACGTCTCGGCGCTTGGTGAGACGGTCCGCCAGGCGCAGGCCCGTGCCTACGAAGCGGTCGCCCGCATCCGCTGGCCGGAGGGTTTTTACCGCCACGACATCGGCTGGCGCGCGGTGGAGCGCGAAAAACACACCAGACCGGTCCGCTAAAGCCATGCCGCATTGATGCACGCGCTTTCCGGAAACCGCCCTCCCCATTTCCGGTCCATGCTCTAAATTCATCTGATGTCCGCTACCGACCGCCAAAACACCTTCTCCGGCACGCGAGAAGTCGCCGAGCGGCTACGATTCGACGTCGGGCGGCTCGAAACCTATCTGCGCGGGCGCGTGCCCGGTTTTGCCGGACCGATCGTTGTCAGCCAGTTCAAGGGCGGTCAGTCAAACCCGACCTACCTCCTGGAGACACCGCTGCGCCGCTATGTGCTGCGGCGGAAACCGCCGGGCAAACTGCTGCCGTCCGCGCACGCCGTCGACCGCGAACACCGTGTGATCAGCGCGCTTTATGCGCAAGGATTCCCCGTCGCCGAGCCGGTGCTTTATTGCGCCGATGAAAGCATCGTCGGCACGGCTTTTTTTGTCATGGCCCATGTCGAGGGCCGCGTGTTCTGGGAACCGCAGATGCCGGGCTGCGATCCGGCCGAGCGCGCGCGAGTTTATTATGCCATGAACGCCACGCTGGCGCGGCTGCATAGTTTCGATCCGGCGGCGATCGGTCTTGCCGATTACGGCCGCGGCGAGAACTATGTGGCGCGCCAGGTCGAGCGCTGGTCGAAGCAATACCGCGCCTCGCAGACGCAACCGATCGAGGAAATGGACCGCCTGATCGCCTGGCTGCCGGCGCATCTGCCGCCACCGCAGCCGGCGCGTGTCGTGCATGGCGACTATCGGCTCGACAATATGATCCTGGCTCACGACCGGCCCGAGATCCTGGCCGTGCTCGATTGGGAACTTGCCACGCTCGGCGATCCGCTGGCGGATTTCTCGTACCATCTGATGCAATGGCATATGCCGCCAGCGGAAGCCGGCACCGGTTCGCTGGTCGGGCTCGATTTGGCAAGCCTCGGCATACCGCCGCTTGATGCCTATGTCGATGCCTACACGGCCCGCACCGGGCTCGATCCCAGGCCGCATCTGCCGGTCTATTTCGCCTATAATTTCTTCCGCTTGGCGGCGATCCTGCAGGGCATCGTCGGCCGGGTGCGCGACGGCACCGCCACCAGCGCGGTTGCGGCGGCGAAAGCCGAACTGGTGCAGCCGCTGGCCGCCACGGCTTTCGCCTTCGCGCAGCAGGCGCAAACATGAAAACCTTTGCGCTGGCACTCGGCGGCGGCGGCGCGCGCGGGCTCGCTCATATCGCGGTGATCGAGGCGCTCGACGATATGGGCGTAAAACCCGCAGCCATCGCCGGCACCTCGATCGGCGCGCTGGTCGGCGCCGCTTACGCGGCCGGAATGCGGGGCAAGGATATTCGCCATCACGTCATCGGCTTCGCCCACGACCGCCGCGAGACCGTGAGCCGTCTGGTCCAGGCCCGCGCCGGCAAGCTCACCGACCTGTTTTCCGGCGCGTTCAGCCAGGCGACGCAACTCGACGCCGAGAAATTCTGCGCCCAGTTTCTTCCGGCGGCGATCCCCGCGGATTTCGCAAGCCTCGCCATTCCGCTCACGGCGATGGCGACCGATCTCTATCGGCGAGCGGAGGCCCCGCTCGCGGCCGGCCCGCTGCGCCCGGCGCTCGCCGCCTCGATCGCCTTTCCCGGCCTGTTTCGGCCGGTCAGCATCGATGGCCGCATCATGGTCGATGGCGGCGCCGCCAATCCATTGCCCTTCGATCAGCTTGCGGGCAGTGCCGAAATCATTGTCGCCGTCGATGTCGTCGGCGCGCCGGCGGAGCGAATCGATATGCCGAGCGCCTGGGAAAGCGTGTTTTTGACCTTGCAGATCATGGGCTCAACCATCGTCGCCGCCAAACACCGGCATGCGGCGCCCGACCTCATGATCCGCCCTAATGTCGCGATCTTCCGTACCCTCGATTTCTACCAGGCCAGCGCCATTTTGCGGGTTGCCGATGCCGTGAAGGCGGAAGTGAAGGAAAGGCTTGCCGCGCTGCTCGCGGCGTAACGCTAAGACGTGTACAGACGTGTTTATGTTTTATGGACCCTCCGATCCGGTAATGTGAGCGCGGCGGCCCACCTCGGCGAACGGACCCCCCTATGGAAACGCATAGATGACTGAGACTCAACGCGTAGCTGTTGCCGACCTGAAGATTGCCAAGATCCTCCACGACTTCGTCTTAGACGAAGTGCTTCCGGGCACCGGGATCGAGGCCGCGGCTTTTTGGCAGGGCCTTGGCCGGATCATTCACCGCTTCGCCCCTTTGAATCGTGCGCTGTTGCAGCGCCGGGACGATCTGCAGGCGAAGATTGACGATTGGTACAGAGAACGGCGGGGCCGCTTTGACGTGGCCGCCGACAAAAACTTCCTGACGGAGATTGGCTATCTGGTCCCGGAAGGTCCGCCTGTCGAAGTCGATACCGCCAATGTCGACGACGAAATCGCGGCGGTCGCCGGACCGCAGCTCGTCGTGCCGATCAGTAATGCGCGCTATGCGCTCAATGCCGCCAATGCGCGATGGGGCTCGCTCTACGACGCACTCTATGGCTCCGACGCCATTCCGAAAGACGGTCAGGCCACCCAGGTTAAGGGATACGACGCCGCGCGCGGCAAGCGGGTCATCGCTTGGGCGCGGCAATTTTTAGACGAGACCGCGCCGCTGAGTTCTGGTTCGCACGCCAATGTCGGCTCTTATTCGGTCAGTGGCGGGGCGCTTGCAGCGGCACTCCAGGACGGCGCGACAGTCGGACTTGCCGACCCATCCCAATTTCGCGGCTATCGCGGCCGGCGGGAAGCGCCCGAAGCGATTTTGCTTGTGAACAACGGCCTCCATGTCGAAGTGGTGATCGACCGCGCGCATCAGATCGGCCGCGACGATGCTGCGGGTATCGCCGATGTGGTGCTCGAAGCGGCGCTCACAACGATCATGGATCTTGAGGATTCGATTGCGGCGGTCGATCCCGCAGACAAAGTGGCGGCCTATCGCAACTGGCTCGGCCTGTGCCGCGGCACGCTCGCCGACGTCTTCCGAAAGGACGGCAAGCCGGTCAATCGGCGGCTTGCTGCCGACCGCAGCTATACCAAGCCCGACGGCGGGGCCCTGGTGCTGCCAGGCCGTAGCCTGATGCTGATCCGCAACGTCGGCCATTTGATGATGGACCACGGCGTCATCGACCGCGACGGACATCCCGCACCCGAGGGCATTCTCGACGCGGCGATCACCAGCCTGATCGCACTGCACGATCTCAACAGCCATGGCCCGATCCGCAACAGCCGGGCCGGCTCGATTTATATCGTCAAGCCGAAAATGCACGGACCGGAAGAGGTCAAGTTCGCCGACGACCTTTTCGCCGCCGTCGAGGACATGCTTGGTCTTGAGCTCAACACCATCAAAATCGGCGTCATGGACGAGGAACGGCGGACCACCGTCAATCTCATGGAATGCATCCGCGCGGTGAAATCGCGGGTCTTTTTCATCAACACCGGCTTCCTCGATCGCACCGGCGACGAGATCCATACCGCCATGGAAGCCGGGCCCATGGTCCGCAAGGGCGAGATGCGCACGCAACCCTGGCTCAAGGCGTATGAGGACTGGAATGTCGATATCGGCTTGGCTTGCGGCCTGCCCGGTCATGCCCAGATCGGCAAAGGCATGTGGGCGATGCCCGATTTGATGGCCGCCATGCTGAAGCAAAAAATCGAGCAGCCCGAGGCCGGCGCCAACACCGCATGGGTTCCCTCCCCCACCGCCGCGACGCTGCACGCCACGCATTACCACAAGGTCGATGTGTTTCGCCGACAACAGCAGCTGGCGTCGCGCCCACGCGCCAGCCTGGACGAAATTTTGACCGTGCCGGCCGCGCGCGGCGTGAACTGGTCGCCTGAGGAAGTGCAGCAGGAACTCGACAACAACGCGCAAGGCCTCCTCGGCTATGTCGTGCGCTGGATCGAACAGGGCATCGGCTGTTCGAAAGTTCCCGATATCAAAAATATCGCGCTGATGGAGGACCGCGCGACGCTGCGCATTTCCAGCCAGCACATCGCCAATTGGCTGCGGCACGGCGTTACGTCCGAAAGTCAGGTCATGGCAACGATGAAGCGCATGGCGGCCGTCGTCGACAAGCAAAACGCCGGCGATCCGCATTATGCGCCGATGGCGCCCGATTTCGACAATTCGATTGCCTTCGCCGCGGCCTGCGATCTTGTCTTCAAAGGCACGATCCAGCCGAACGGCTACACCGAGCCGATCCTGCACGCGCGGCGGGCCGAATATAAGCAGCGCAAAAGCCAATAATCCGGGCGTTCGGCTCGGCTGGGCGCCAAAGCAGCGCGTTTGGAGGCGCGCCCGGTTTGCCTGCGCCCCGCTAGCGCCGTTCCTTAAAGAAGCTCTTGAGCAGCGTCGCCGCCTCCGCTTCCGCGATGCCGCCGTAAATCTCCGGCCGGTGATGGCAGGTCGGCGCGGCGAAGAATTTTACACCGCTCTCCACCGCGCCGCCCTTGGGGTCGGCGGCGCCATAATAAAGCCGCCGGACGCGGGCGAGTGCGACGGCGCCAGCGCACATCGCGCAAGGCTCTAGGGTCACGTAGAGATCGCAGTCGACGAGCCGCTCGGTGCCGAGTGACGCCGCGGCCTGTCTGATGGCGACGATTTCGGCATGCGCGGTCGGATCGCGGTCGGAAAGCGTGCGATTGCCGGCCCGCGCGACGACCTTGCCGCCGCGGACGATGACGCAGCCGACGGGCACTTCGCCGCGACTGCCGGCGGCGCGGGCTTCCGCCAACGCCGAATCCATGAACGAGGCCATGAAAGATACCATGAAAGATAGCTTGGTCCCCTAAGCCCACCTCTGCTATCAGCCGCCCATGCCCAGCGGAAAGATGGCGAGCGGAACTATGGACGGGCCCAACGAGCCGCACAAATCCGGCGAGCGTGTCGCCAAAGTGATCGCGCGAGCCGGACTGGCGTCGCGGCGCGAGGCCGAGCTTTGGATCGCCGCCGGGCGCATTGCGGTCAACGACAGCGTGATCCGCTCGCCCGCGCTCAACGTGACGGCGACGGACCGCATCAACGTCGATGGTCAGCCATTGCCGCAACGCGAGCGCACCCGGCTATTCCTGTACCACAAGCCACGCGGTCTCATGACCACCCACGCCGATCCGCGCGGCCGGCCGACGATATTCCAGCGTCTGCCGCCAGATCTGCCGCGCCTCATCAGCGTCGGGCGGCTCGACTTCACCACCGAAGGCTTGCTGCTGCTCACCAATGACGGGGCGCTGGCGCGGGTGCTTGAACTTCCCGCGACCGGCTGGCTGCGCCGCTACCGGGTGCGCGCGCACGGCTCGGTCACGCCACAGGCGCTGGAAGCGTTGCGCTCCGGCGTTACCGTCAGCGGCATCAAATACGGACCGATCGAGGCCGCGCTCGACCGCGTGCAAGGCTCGAACCTGTGGCTCACTTTCGCCATCCGCGAGGGCAAAAACCGCGAGGTACGCAATGTGCTTGGTCATCTCGGCCTGACGGTCACCCGCTTGATCCGTGTCTCATTCGGGCCATTCACACTCGGCGAATTGGCCGAGGGCGCCGTCGAGGAAGTGCGCACGCGGGTGTTGCGCGAGCAACTCGGCGATAAGCTGGTGGAACGCGCGGGCGTCGATTTTTCGACGCCGGCCGCGCCGCCGCCGCCTCGGCAAAAGCGTAACGACCCGCCGCTCAAGGCGCCACCGCCGACACCCGAAAAGCGCCTAGACCCTAAAGATCGCCAACAGCGCAGAGACCACCAAGATCGCAAAGAGCGTAAATCCCGCGATCATGCTTGGCGCGCCCGTGAAGCGGAACGGCCAACCAAACTGCTGCGGCGCAGCTTTCGCGGCGCGCGCCGCAATGACAAGCAGCGTCAGCCGTCGAGCGACGAGGTCCGCGTCGGTTTGTTGACGGATCGCAAAGGCCGTCGCGTCGCGGTGGAACGCCACGGTGAGGCGCCGCCGCCGCCGAAAGCCGTGACGCGACCGGCGCCGAAACGCGGCCGCGGCCGTGGCCACGCGCCGGATCGTTCTTCCGGTGCGCGGCCCCGGCAGCCGCGTGGCCGCTGATGCGCGTCGTCGGCGGGCGCTGGCGCGGACGCCCGCTCGCCAGCCCGAAATCGAACGCGATTCGCCCGACCGCCGACCGCTTGCGCCAATCGCTGTTCAACATTCTGTTGCACGCCTACGGCGATCCCGTCGGCGGCGCCCGCGTGCTCGACCTGTTCGCCGGCACCGGCGCGCTCGGCATCGAAGCGCTATCGCACGGCGCGGCCTTCGCGCTGTTCGTCGATGATGGCGCCGAAGCGCGCGCGCTGCTGCGCGACAATGTCGACTCGTTCGGCCTTGGCGGTGTTACCCGTATCTTCCGCCGCGACGCCACCAAGCTCGGTCCCGCGCATCCGATCGAGCCGTTCTCGATCGCCTTCCTCGATCCGCCCTACGGTCAAAATCTCGCTAACCCCGCGCTCGCCTCGGCGCGGGCGGGCGGATGGCTCGCACCCGACGCGCTGATTGTCGTCGAAGAAGCGACCAACGCTGGCTTCGCCGCGCCCGACGGTTTTTCACTGATCGAACGGCGCAGCTATGATGATACCGAGTTCGTTGTCCTGCGGCTGAGCTAGCGCCGCCCGAACAGCCGCTCGATGTCGGCGAGCTTTAATTCCACGTAGGTCGGACGACCGTGGTTGCACTGCCCGGAATTTGGCGTTGCCTCCATCTCGCGCAATAGCGCGTTCATCTCCTCCGGCTTGAGGCGCCGCCCGGCGCGCACCGAACCGTGACAAGCCATCGAGGAAGCGACCTGCATCAGGCGCCGTTCGAGCGGCAAGGTTTCGTCCCACTCACTGATGTGCTCGGCCAGATCGCGGACCAGACCGGCACCGTCGATCTCGCCGAGAAGCGACGGCGTTTCGCGTAGCGCCACCGCGCCCGGGCCGAATGCTTCGAGCACGAGGCCGTAGCGGGCAAGCTCCGCGGCACGCCCGGCAAGCCGCGCGACGTCGGCCTCGTCGAGTTCGACGATTTCCGGGATGAGCAGAATCTGTCGCGCCACGCCGGCTTGGTCGATCGCGGCCTTGAGCCGTTCATAGACGATGCGCTCGTGCGCGGCATGCTGGTCGACGATGACGAGACCGTCGCGGGTTTGCGCCACGATATAGGTCTCGTGCACCTGCGCGCGCGCCGCGCCGAGCGGGTGATCGAGCCCTTCGGCCGTGGGCGCGACGCGATTTGCGTCCACGCCGGGCGTAGCCCGCAGATCGGCCATCGGGCCGCCAACGTCGAAGGCCGTTTGCGCCGCTTCGGCGAAGCCGCCGGCGCGCAGCGGCGCGTAAGCGCGACGCCACCCTGCCGCGCTTGCGGACGAGGCATAGGGTTGCGGCGCAAGCCGGAACGCGGCGATGGTCGCCGCGCCGCCGGTGGTCGCTGCCCGCATGCCCTCGCGGGCCAGTGCCCCTTTAAGTGCCTGCACGATCAGCGCGCGCACCAGGCCGGCATTGCGAAAGCGCACCTCGGCCTTGGCCGGGTGCACATTGACATCGACTTCGTGGAAATCGAGCGTCACAAACAGCGCCACAATGGGATGACGGTCGCGCGGCAGATAATCGGCGTAGGCGCCGCGCACCGCGCCGATCAAAAGCTTGTCGCGGACCGACCGGCCGTTGACGAAAAGATATTGGCCGAGCGCATTGGCGCGCGTCAGCGTCGGCAGCGCGGCAAAGCCCGCGATCGCAGTGCCGTCGCGTTCACCCGCGATCTCGACCGCATTGGCGCGGAACTCGGCGCCGAGTAGGTCGCCGAGCCGCGCCAGCCGCCCGGCCGCGCCGGGTAGCGCCGCGGCAAAGCTCACCGGCGCGCGCTCCTCGCCATTAAGCGTAAAGGCAACGTCCGGCCGACTCATGGCGAGGCGGCGCACCACTTCGCGCACCGCCTCCGCCTCGGTGCGGTCGAGCTTTAAGAATTTCAGCCGCGCCGGCGTGGCATAAAACAGATCGCGCACCTCGACGCGGGTGCCGGCGCCGAGCGCCGCGGGCTTGCAGGCGGATTTGACGCCGGCGTCGACCTCGATCGTCCAGGCGTGCGGCTCGCCGGCGTGGCGGGTCGTGATCGCAAGCCGCGCCACCGCGCCGATCGAAGGCAAGGCTTCGCCGCGGAAGCCGAGCGTGCGGATCAAAATCAGATCGTCGTCGGTGAGCTTGGAGGTGGCGTGACGCTCGACCGCGAGCGCAAGGTCGGCGCGCGTCATGCCCTCGCCGTCGTCATCGACGCGAATGAGCCGCCGGCCGCCGCCGTCGGTCAACACGTCGATACGGCTGGCGCCGGCATCGAGCGCGTTTTCGACCAGCTCCTTGACCACGCTCGCCGGTCGCTCGACCACTTCGCCGGCGGCGATGCGGTTAACGACGGCTTCTGCAAGCTGGCGGATGGGCATGGGCGACTCGTTCGCGGGCGACCCTAACCCGGATTGCTGGGTGGCGAAATCCGGCGCGCTCAATCGATCGACGGCTTGCCGCGGCGCAGCTTCTTGACGCCGCCGCGGCGCTTCTTGCTTTCGATGCGGCGCTCCCGCGAGCCCTTGGTCGGCTTGGTCGCCCGCCGCTTGATCGGCCGAACCGCCGCTTGGCGGATGATTTCAATGAGCCGGTCGAGCGCATCCTGCCGGTTGCGGCCCTGGGTGCGGTGGCGCTGCGCGATGATCACCAGCACGCCGTCGCGGGTCAGCCGCGATCCGGCCAGCCGTTCCAGGCGGTTCCGCACCTCAGGCGCAAGCGACGGTGAGTGCCGCACGTCGAAGCGCAGTTGCACCGCAGTCGAGAGCTTATTGACATTCTGCCCGCCCGGTCCCGAAGCGCGAACGAAAGTCTCGTCGACCTCGCGCTCTTCGATGCTGATCTGGTCGGTAACGCGGATCATGGCGGGAAGCTTGTTACTCCCTCCCCTCTTGTAGGGGAGGGTGGGGAGGGGCGTCGGGAGGCGACGCGCAAGAATAGACGCCTGCAAGAAATCGTCCACGCGAGCGCATTACCTCGACCCCCACCCCTAACCCCTCCCCACAAGGGGGAGGGGAACAGCTCCCTTCAATTCGCCGTGGTCGAGGCAACGCCCGCGGGCTTGCCGACCACGGTGACCAAAAGGCCGCCGTCGAGCAGGCGCTTGGCGACGCGGCGCGCGTCGTCCAGCGTCACCGCGCCGATCATCGCCGGCCGCCGCGCGATATAATCGATGCCGAGATTATCGCGCTGCAATTGTACAAGGAGCGAGGCAATCTTGCTCGAGGTATCGAGATTGAGCGCAAATGAGCTATTGAGATAGTTCTTGGCGTCGGCGAGTTCCTTGGTGGTCGGGCCATTTTCGGCGAGCCGATGGATTTCCTTTTCGATCAGATCGAGCGCTTCGCCGGTGCGATCGCCGCGGGTCGCGGTGCCGCCAATAAACAGTGCCGCGTGATCGAGCCAAACGAGACTGTCGGACACCGAATAGGCGAGGCCGCGCTTCTCGCGCACTTCTTGATAAAGCCGCGACGAAAACGTGCCGCCGCCGAGAATGTGATTGACGATATAGGCGGCCATGAAATCGGGATCCTTGCGCGCGATGCCCGGACCGCCGAAATCGACCACGGCTTGCGGCACGTCGAGGTTGACCACGATCTGGCGGTTTAGCCCCTGCGGCATCACGTTCTCGATCGGCGTCAAATCCGGCTTTTCCGGCAGCGCGCCGAACACGCGATCCAACAGTGGTTTCAAGGTCGCGGCGTCGATGTCACCGACGACGGCGATTTTAAGGTTGGCGCGCGCCAGCACGCGATGCGTATAGGCTTTTAGATCGTCGATACCGATGGCCGGCACGGTTTCCAGCGTGCCGTTCACCGGCCGGCCATAGGGGTGGCCGGCGAAGGCCGTCTCCCACCAGCGGCGGCTGGCGATATCGGTCGGGCTTGTCGTCTCGCGGCGCAGGCTCGACAGAATCTGCGCGCGATTGAGTTCGACGTCGGGCGCGTCGAAGCGCGGCGCGGTAAGCGCCAAGCGCAAATCGTCGAACGCCTCGTCGCGATTTTCGACCAACGTGCGCAACGCGCCGCGAATATTGTCGCGGTCGGCGGCGAAGCTTAATTCGATGGCCTTGCGCTCGAGCCGATCCGCAAAGGCCTTCGAATCGAACTCGCCCGCGCCCTCATCAAGCAGCGATGCGGCAAGATGCGCCGTGCCGGCCTTGCCGAGCGGATCCTGAACGGCGCCGCCGACGAAGGCAAAGTCCACGGCGATGAGCGGGACCGCCGGCTCATGCACGAGCCAAGCTTCGATCCCGCCGGCGCTGACCACCCGTTCGATCGTGGTGGCGAGGGCCGGAGCCGCCGATAGGGCGAGCAGCGGGAACGGCATCGCCGTCGCCATCGCCAGCATGATGCGCCGCCTCCACCCGCTCCATTGCCGCCGGCGGGGAACTGTCGCGTGGGACTGTGTCTGAGCGCTCACCATGGCATTCACGAGTGGTTCTCCCCGGGCTGAAGGCTTTTGACCAGATATCCCGTCACCGAATGACGGCGATCGAGCCAAAGGCGGGCGGCTTGCTGGACGCCCTCGGCGGTCACGGCGTGAATGCGGTCGGGCCAGGTCCGCACCATCTCGACGGTCTGCCCGGTTGCAAGCGCCGAGCCGTACCAGCGGGCCAATGTCGCCTGATTGTCCTGGGCATAGACGGCATCGGCGATCAGCCGGTTCTTCGCGGTATCGAGTTCGTCAACAGTGACGCCATGGTCGACGACATCGGCGATGACGGCGTCGATTCCGTCCTCGACTTGGCGCAGCGTCATCCCGGGCTTCGGCGAGCCATAGACGCCGAATTTGGCGTAGTCGAGCGCAGTGCCGGAATAATAAGCTCCGGCCGTAAGCGCGATGCCGCCGTCGACCACCAGTTTACGGTACAGCCGGGAATTGGCGCCGCTGCCCAACACATTGGCAAGCACGTCAAGCGCCTCGCTCTCGCCAGGCTTGGCGCTGGTTTCCGACGGCACCAGATAGTTGCGGCTGATACTCGGCTGCTCGACGCGGGAATCGGCGAGCGTCACGGTACGCGGCGCTTCCTGCGCCGGCTCCATCGGCCGCTGCCGCGGGTTGGACTCGGTGCGCCGCGCGACTTTGCCGTAAGTTTCCTCGGCGTCGGCCTTGACCTCTTCGGCGGTGACGTCGCCCGCCACCACGACGATGGCATTGTTGGGAGTGTAGAACCGCCGATAAAACGCCAACGCGTCGTCGCGATCGAGTTTTTCGATCTCGTTGCGCCAGCCGATCGCCGGCCGGCCGTAAGGATGGTTGAGGTAAAGCGCGGCGTCCATTTGCTCGGAAAGCCGCGCGCCTGGATTGTTGGCGACCCGCATGTTCTGTTCTTCCAGCACGACGTTGAGTTCGGGCCGCACCACGTCGTCGGTCAATACCAGGCCGGTGATCCGGTCGGCTTCGAGCGCCATCATTTCTTTCAGGCGCTCGCGCGGCACACGCTGAAAGAAGGCGGTATAGTCGCTGGTGGTGAAGGCGTTCTCCTGCCCGCCGATGGCGGCCACGGCCTGTGAGAAACTATCG
>Ga0181531_10000796_pt1 | contig 20673 bp, 16 predicted proteins | sample PEATcosm2014_Bin_38_FD_119743 | JGI IMG/M metagenome (GOLD analysis project Ga0181531, IMG submission 119743) | Peatland microbial communities from MTU Mesocosm Facility, Houghton, MI, USA - PEATcosm2014_Bin11_10_metaG | ecosystem: Environmental > Terrestrial > Soil > Wetlands > Peat | place... | reverse complement strand
CCTGGGAATAGCGCTGCGCATCGATGAGAGTTATGTGGCGGAAGAGAATCAGAGGTTGCGGCTCTACAAGAAGATTGCAGGGGCCGCGAGCGATGCGGCGGTGGCCGAAATACGGGCGGAGTTGGAAGACCGCTACGGCGCCCTGCCCGACGCGACCGTCTACCTGCTGGAGGCGGCAAAGGTGCGGCTGGAGTGCGAGCGGATCGGCATCGCGCAGATCGACCGCAAGCGCGGCGAAGTGCAGATCCGGTTCATGGAGAACGCGGCTGTCGATCCGGCGCACCTGATGCGATTGGTGGCGCGCAATGCCAAGCGCGGGGCGCAATTCACACCGCAGGGGCTGTTGAAGTATCCTTTGTCTGCCACGCGGTCCGACGAGGTTCTGCTTGAGATTCATGAATTGCTTGCCGACCTGGCCTCGACGCCGGTTAGCGCCTAAGAAGCGAGTTTCGAATCAGAGAGGAAACATGAAGAGATTTGTTGTCCTGTTAGCGATTGGAGTTTGTATGTCTTCAGCAATTCATTCCCAGGCTGCGAAAGAGGACTGGAAGCAGAGGTTCGAGAAGGTTTCAGATGGGTACTTCGACCATGTGTACTTTCACTACGCTCCCACCCAGGGGACGCAGGTTGGGTATCACCAATACGATACGCAGTTGGAGGATTACTCGCCCAAGAACATCGACGCCCAGATTGCCGATTTGAAGGGAACCCTGGCGGTACTTGAGGAGATTCGCGGCAGGAAGCGGGAAGAGGAGGACCTGGCCAGGCGGAGGACAATTGCCGGTGAACCGGGTTCGAATGGCGTGCGATTCAAAGGGATGGTTACTGACGAAGGGAAGATTAGCATACTCGACGCCCCAGTTTTCGATCCTGCCCTTACCCCGGAGAATGTGGAACAGCTTAGACAAAAGATCCGCGCTTACCACTGTGCACCAGCTGACTGCCATGCTCGCATTAATTCCCCGTTGACGCTCAGCTTCTACTTGAGCGACAGTTACGATCCGGTTGCCGCGGACATGGATATCGTTGAATCCACCATTCGTTCCACGCTGCTGACGCTGGAAACGATACGGCCATGGGAAAAGAATGCGGATAACTACTCGAGCACCTGCGCGAATGGAGCGTTTGTGCTCATGGAGCGCAAGTTCGCTTCTCCCGACGAGAGGTTGCGCTCGCTGATTGCGCGGGAGAAGCAGATGCCTGCTCTGCTAACCGAAGCGCGCGTGAACCTGAAGAACCCGCCGCGCATTTTTACGGAGATTGCGATCGAACAGTTGCCGGGCATCGTGAGCTTCTTCGAACACGACGTTCCGCTGGCCTTTGCTGAGGCGAAAGACCCGGCCCTCAAGGCTGAGTTTGCCGACACGAATGGGGCGGTGATTACCGCGCTGAACGGCTATCTCGGCTGGCTGAAGACGGACCTTCTGCCTAACTCGAATGGCGATTTCCGCATCGGCGCGGAGACATTCTCAAAGAAGCTCGAATATGACGAGATGGTGGATCTGCCACTGGACAAGCTTTTGGAGATTGGCTGGGCCGACCTACGCAAAAATCAGACGCACTTCACGGAAGTTGCCAAGGAGTTGGAACCGAAGAAGGAGCCGGCCGCAGTGCTCGAGGAGTTGGGCGAAAACCATCCCGCGCCCGATCATCTGCTGGACGCCTTCCGCGCCACCTTCGATGGGTTGGTGAGTTATATCCGTGCGCATCATATCGTAACTATCCCATCGGATGTACGACCCATCCTGGAGGAGACGCCGCCCTTTATGCGGGCCACGACCTTTGCCAGCATGGACACGCCGGGGCCGTTTGAAACCCACGCGACAGAGGCCTACTTCAACGTGACGCTGCCCGATCCATCGATGAAGCCCGCGGAGGTGGAGGGCTACATGCACTCGTTCAACGTGGGCACGGTGATATCGACGGCGGTGCATGAGGCTTATCCGGGACACTACATTCAGTTCCTCTGGCTGCCGCAGGCGCCCAGCCGGGTGCGCAAGCTGCTGGGCGCGAACACCGATGTTGAGGGATGGGCTCACTACTGCGAGCAGATGATGCTCGACGAGGGGTATGGCCAGCCAGGCGCCGGCGCCAAGGACGCGCGTGAAGCGAAGTTCCTGCGGCTGGGACAGTTGCAGGATGCGCTGCTGAGGGACGCACGCTTTATCGTGGGGATCCAAATGCACTCTGGAAAGATGAGCTACGACGAGGCGGTCGCCTTCTTCCAGAAGGAAGGTTACCAGTCGAAGGAGACGGCGGTTGTGGAAACCAAGCGGGGCGCCGGCGATCCCACCTATCTCTATTACACGCTGGGCAAACTGGAGATCCTGAAGCTGCGCGAAGACCTGAAGAAGAAGCAGGGCACCGCGTTCTCTCTGGAGGAGTTTCATAATAACTTTCTGAAGCAGGGCTTTCCGCCGATCAAGATTGTGCGGGCGGCGTTGCTGGGAGATAACTCGCCTGCGCTGTGAAGGGTTGGATTCCGGCCCATGCGACTGAAAGACTTCACTAACTCGGTGCGCAAGGAACATGCGGTTCGCTCAGTGATATCTCCTGCGGCTCGTCGAATCCTGGAAAGGTTACGGCAGGGATGGGTATCAGCTAGTATCTGTGCGGAAGAATCGCGGGTGGCGAAACCCCGCGGTTCCGATTGAAACGAGGAAGATGGAATGAAGAAACGGGTTCGGAAAGCGGTGTTCCCGGCGGGCGGTTTGGGCACCAGGTTCTTGCCGGCTACCAAGGTGATACCCAAGGAGATGCTGGCGCTGGTGGACAAGCCCATCATCCAGTATGGCGTCGAGGAAGCGATCGCGTCGGGGATCGAGCACATCATCATCGTGACCGGCCGCGGCAAGAGCGCGATGGAGGATCACTTCGACCGCAGCTTTGAACTGGACGCAACACTGGAGCGGCGCGGCAAGCATGAGCTGCTGGCAGTGTCTCGCGGCGTGTCTTCTTTGGCGCGGATCAGTTATGTCCGGCAAAAGGAACCGCTGGGGCTGGGTCATGCGGTGCTTTGCGCCAAAGAGCTGGTAGGCAACGAACCCTTCGCTATCATCTTGCCCGACGATGTGATCGACGCCGTGGTGCCTTGCCTCAAGCAGATGATCGAGGTATTCGAGCAGAAGGGCGGTTCGGTGCTGGCGACGCAGACCATCGAGGGGCCGGCGATCAGCTCCTATGGCGTGCTGGCGGGCTCGCAGGACCCTGACAACAGGAGGATCTACAACTGCACGGGCATGGTGGAGAAGCCAAAATTCGAAGACGCTCCCTCAACCCAGGCCATTATCGGCCGCTACGTGCTGACGCCGCGCATCTTTGCTCTGCTCGAGCAAACTACTCCCGGCGCGGGGGGCGAGATTCAACTCACCGACGGCCTCAAGGCGCTGGTCAAGGAAGAGAAGGTCTTTGGCTACACGTTTGAAGGCAAGCGGTACGATGCAGGGGATAAGTTCGGCATGTTGCAGGCGACGGTCGAGTTTGCGCTGAAGCGGGCCGATCTGGGGCCGCAGTTCCGCGAGTATCTGAAGGAGTTGGAACTGTAGAGGCGGAGTTAGCGGCGTTAGTGAAAGCAGTACCCTCCAACTCCGCTAATGCAGTGACCGTGTGAATAGGTAATCTCCCCGGTCTCAAAATCGAGACCGGGGGCACCCAATCGTTTGTCTACTAATTACCGAATCACACGGTCACGATACTGGCTTTCCTTGAAGCGGCGGTTAGCTGAGGCGCATTATGGCTTCCACTTGATGTTACAGCCGATGGAAGGGTGTTGGTCCACGGGGACCGGCTTGCCGGCGAGTACCAGATCGATGGCAGCACGGAGGTCTTCGCCAGTTACAGGAATTCCATTGCCGGGACGGCTTTTGTCGAATTGGCCGCGATAGACCAAGCGGAAATCGCCGTCGAAAAGGAAGAGGTCCGGCGTGCAGGCGGCCTTGTAGGCACGAGCTACTGCCTGGGTCTCGTCGTATAAGTAGGGAAAGACAAAGCCATAGGTTTCGGCCTGTTGATTGAGGCCGGTGGGGCTGTCGTCCGGGATGGTGGCGGCATCGTTGCTGCTGATGGCCACGACGCTCACGGGCTGGCCGGCGTAGTCCTTGCCCAGCTTGGCCAGGCCGCGTTCGATGTGCCTGACGTAGGGGCAGTGAGCGCAGATGAACATGACCAAGAGCGCCTTGTTGCCATGGAAATCGTCGCGACAGACGGTCTTGCCGGACACGACGTCGGTCAGCGCAAAGTCCGGGGCGGCGGTGCCCAGTTCCAGCATGGTGGATTCGGTAAGTGCCATGATGTTAGCTCCTCGGAAATAGAGATACTGCTATGACTTGAACTCAACAGAATGCGTGATGTGTCTTTATGGAGTCCCAGGGACCAGAAATGAGATCTTCGCAGGGTACCCCAAGCAGGCATGAAATCCAAGAGTCTTCTGAAACGGGCTAGCGCCGCCGGGCGGTGCAATGCGAATATGTGTAACTATCCTGCACGGTGTGTTGTCTTCGATTCCCATACCGTCGTTGCCCCAAACCTGGAACCATGCCTGACCGCCGGGTTTCACCTGGATCGTCCTCATTGGCTGGTGCTCCGGTCCCGGCAAAATACCGGCCTGATGTTCAAAGCCGATCCCGCCAACAATCCGGTCCTTAACATCCAATGCGACGGCGGACGGATAGCCTGACAGATTGCATGTTCGGCCGCTGCGATTGGTCAAGATGAATTCCCAGACTGTTCTTCCTCCACCTGCGACCAGGACCAAGGAATCTAGTTCACGAATGGAAAGATCGTGTGTTTGACAGCGCGGCGAGGGCTGGCAAACGATTTGGCCGCAGGCCGAAAGAAGCAGTGCAAGGACCGTCCAGACGAGATGCCGTCTCATGATCGAACCCTCTCCGCGACCATCTGCCCATATAGTTGAATCCTAAAAATCCCATTGCGCTCAAAACAGTCCCGCCTGGCGGCCCGGCATGGTGAGGCCAAAGTGCTCATAGGCCAGGCGGGTGGCCACCCGGCCGCGGGGCGTGCGGTCAAGAAAGCCGATCTGGATGAGGAACGGCTCGTAGACTTCTTCGAGCGCGTCCTGCTCTTCGGCCAAGGTTGCAGCGAGTGTGCTGAGGCCGACTGGGCCGCCATCGTATTTCTGGATGATGGCCAACAGCAGCTTGCGGTCAATGTCGTCGAAGCCGTGCGCGTCCACTTCAAGCATGGTGAGCGCCGCGTTGGCGGTGGGGCGGTCGATGATGCCGGAGCCGCGGACCTGGGCGTAGTCGCGGACGCGGCGCAGGAGCCGGTTGGCGATGCGTGGCGTGCCGCGAGAACGGAGGGCGATTTCGGCCGCGCCGTCCTGGTCAATGGGAATCTGCATCACCTCGGCAGAGCGCGAGACGATGAAACGAAGTTCTTCTTCCGTATAAAACTCGAGGCGCAACAGAATGCCGAAGCGGGAGCGCAGGGGCGAACTGAGCAGACCGGGACGGGTGGTTGCTCCAATGAAGGTGAAGGGACGTATCTCCATCACGTGGGTGCGGGCCGCCGGGCCCTGGCCGATGATGATGTCGAGTTTGTAGTCTTCAAGAGCGGTGTAGAGTTTCTCTTCGAGCACCGGCTGCATGCGGTGGATTTCGTCGAGAAAGAGCACCTGGCGCTCGCGCAGGTTGGTGAGGATGGCGGTGAGGTCGCCCTGGATTTGCAGGGCCGGGCCGGAGGTCTGCTGGAAGCCGACATCGAGTTCATTGGCAATGATGGTGGCGAGGGTGGTTTTGCCCAGGCCGGGGGGGCCGAAGAGGAGGACGTGGTCCAGCGCTTCGCCGCGGGATTTGGCGGCTTCGAGGGCAATGGCGAGTTGTTCCTTGGCTTTGGATTGTCCGATGAACTCGCGCAGCCAGCGGGGACGCAATTTGAGTTCAAAGCCCTGCTCTTCGTCGGCGCGCGATGCGCTGACCAGCCGTTCGGGCGGAGTGTCGCGGGCGATGGCCATGCTGGAAGAAGTGTACCGGGTGCCGCTTCCGCGGGCAAAGGGGAACGGGGCACCGGAGCGGCGCTCGCGCAAAGACCGAATCGGCCCGATCCCCGACTGTCTGTTCCAGACTCGACGCGGGGTCGATCTCGGCGTTATTATGCGTCTTGACCAATAATGCACATTCCGAATGGGTGAAAAGATAGGGCCCCCGATGGGGTGCATATTGACCGGCTTGATTCTGCATGAATCGAGACGGGGGATTGGACCCGGCGGTTTGGTACTCCGAGGGCCTATCTTCAAAAATGGAAAAGAGTACGCGACTTCGCCGCCAAGTGACGGAGCCGGCCGGAAGCACCGGAGGTCATTGATGTTCGATCGTTTTTGCGTGAGTGTTCTGGTGCTGATCGGCCTTTTGCTGCCCATAGCCGGCTGCAACACTTCAGATGGGTTGGATTCCATTCAAGTTGCGCCAGCGGCTGCATCCCTTGTGGTAGGCGGACCCCCATTGCAGATGACGGCTACGGGAGTCTACGGCAATGGAAGTCATCCTTCCACCAAGGATATAACCGGCCTGGCGATCTGGAGTTCGGCCATTCCCGGCGTCGCCACTGTCAACGCTGCCGGAGTGGTAACTGCAGTGGGCGCTGGAGTGACGACAATTACGGCGACTGCGACGGGATTCAGCGGTCCTACTTCTGCCAGCGCAACGATTACAGTGTCGGCAAATGCAGTCGCATCCACTGAGCCCCTGGCATCGCTGGCCGTGATTCCGGGAGCGCAGACGGCGCTGGCGGTGAATCAAACGGCCCAGTTCAACGCGATCGCCACCACCGGGACGGGCACGACGGTCAACCTGACCAATCAGTCGGCGAAAATCGGTTCGGTGACCGTCAAAGCGGCAGTCTGGAGTTCCAGCAGCCCGGCGGTGGCCTCGATCGATCCAGCTTCAGGACTTGCCACCGCGCTCAGCGCCGGCACAACCACCATCACGGCGGTAGCCACGAATCCCGACGGCACAGTGGTGACCGGAAGCGCAACCTTTACCGTAACCGTTTCAAGCTCAGCAGAGCCCCTGGTCTCCTTGGCCATTGTTCCGTCCGCCCAGACTCTGACGATAGCCAATCAGTCCGCGAATCTCATCGCCATCGGCACGACGGGATCGGGCGCGACGGTGAACCTGACCGGTGTTCCGGCAACGATCGGTTCGGCGACGATCAAAGCGGCGGCATGGACCTCCAGCGCCCCCTCGGTGGCTACCATCAATTCGGCCACTGGAGTGGCCGCGGCGGTTGCGAACGGCACGACGACGATCACGGCGGTAGCCGTCAATCCCGACGGCACGGTGGTGACGGGAACAGCCACTCTCACCGTAAACGTCACCGGCACGGCGGAGCCTTTGGTATCGCTCGCAATCGTTCCCGGTTCGCAATCGGTTGCCTCGGCAGGGCAAACCGCTCAATTCCTCGCCATCGGAACTTTCTCGGCGAGCTCATCCACTCCCGGCACGCAAAACATGGCGAGTGTGTCCGGCTACACGATGGCCTGGTACTCGAGCAACCCGTCGGTCGCCTCCATCACCAATTCGGGCACTGTCACCTCGGTGGGCCAGGGCACCACCGCCATCACGGCCATCGCGACAAACAACACCGACAAGAGTTCCTTATTGGCGACGGCAACCTTTACGGTTCTGGGTCCATCGACCCAGGAGATCACGTCGCTGTCAATCATTCCCAGCACACAGACAATCACCTTGCCTTTGGTTACCCCGACGGTTCCAACCACCTTCTTTGTCGCAATCGGCGTGAATGGAACGAGCGGTCTCGCACAGAACGAGACAACCTCGGTGGCGTGGACTTCGAGCAACACGGCGGTTGCCAAGATCGATGGCACCACCGGTGGGGTGACGCCGGTCGGCCAGGGTACGACCACCATCACGGCGCAGTACACCAACCCGGCGACTGGCTCCACGCCCGAGAATGTTGTATCGGCGACCGCCACTCTGACAGTCAGCGGAGTAGCATCGGAGCCTTTGCTCTCGATCGCGATTCTGCCCGGTACGCAGTCGGTGGGATTCCCCGGTCAAACCAGCCAACTGATCGCGATTGGGACGTTCTCCAGTGTTCCCGTCACGCAGAATCTGATGACCAGCGCCACTTACCGGCTCACGTGGACGTCCAGCAACACGGCGGTGGCCACGGTGGGCAGCCCCGAACAGGCGGGCACCACTCCCGGCCTGGTCACGGCGGTTGGCCAGGGCACGGCCGCTATCACGGCCATCGCGACCAACCCCGACAAAAGCGTGGTGACCGGGGTCGCAAGCTTTACCGTGACTAACGGATCCGCGGAGCAACTCACTGCGCTTTCCATTATTCCGGGCTCGCTATCGCTGGGCTCGACAGGTCAACCCGGGCAGTTTATTGCTTTGGGCACATCCGGGACGACCGGTCTTCAGCAGGACGTGACCCGCTCAGCGCAACTTGCCTGGAGTTCCAGCATTCCAACCATTGCCACGATTTGCACCCAGGCAGTGGGGACTACCCCGGCATACTGCCCATCTACCCCCGGACTGGCTCAGGGGGTGAGCGCGGGCACAACCAACATCACGGCCGAATGGACAAATCCCGCCACTTCCACGTCTCCAGCCACCGTGGTCACGGCCACAGCGTCTGTCGCGGTCACTAATACCCCTGCCGCAGAGCCTCTGCTTTCAATCACCGTCATACCGAGTTCGATTACGGACCTGGATTTGTTGGGTACTGCGCAGTATTTGGCCTATGGAACGTTCTCGACCTCTCCAACAATACTGGAGATCACCAACGGCTTCTCTCACGTCGGTTTTCCGCCCAGTTGCACTTCGACTGCTCTGCCATCCACGTGTCCCTGGCAGCAAGTTACCTGGGTCTCCGATGCCCAGGAGATTTTCCCGATCGACTCGGCCGGCGCACCGGGAGCTACCGGGGGACTTGCCACCGCGGAAGGATCTGGAACGGACGACATCTATGCTGTGGCGACGAATCCGGACGGCACTCTTGTTTACAGTCCAATCGTGACTTTCAACTGCCCCTACGCACCGCCTACATACGCCACGATCACCACCACGGTCAACGGTGTTACTACAACTTCCACAGACTTTACCCATCTACTCAACACCGGCACGTGCAACACGCTTACGATAGGGGACGCGCTTCTGTCGACCCTCACCGTATTCAATACAGGCTTGAACCAGACCAACTGGCTGATTACCGCCCCGTCCGCCACGGGAACGCCGGATGTGATCCATTGCGGGGGCACCACCGTGCAAGGAACGCCGGGCGGATCTGTTTGCACGGCGACATACCCCAACGGAACGCCGGTGACCTTGACTGCTCCAGCCGAGCCGGGCGTCAACTTTGGCGGATGGTCTTCGACCTGTGAGACGATCGCACCTAACCCTTCCTCTCAAACCGGGCCTAACACCTGCACGGTAATGGTAGGCGGGGGTTGCGTGCTCAATCAGACCACCGGCACCTACACTTGCAGCGCACAATCGAACGTGTCGGTTGGAGCGGTGTTCAACTAGTCTCCCAGCCATGACCACGAGAGCCGCTCTCCGGGGGCGGCTTTCGTGCGATTGGAGGGAAAGGATGGGGATTGGCCGCCGGTCTACGCGGGCGCGTTGACCTGCGGCCAGTAACGGAAGGTGCGGAAGGTGGCCTTTCCCGAGCCTACCGCGTAGACGGCTGGACGGACATCGAGGAAGCCGCCGAGCACGTTGTGCTGCATTCCGGAGATTTCAGCCGATTCGGGAGTCTTGCGCCAAGGTTGGCCGGGAAGCCGGTAGTAGAAGTCGATCTCCTGGCGGTCGTTGACGATGCGCAGGGTGGCGCGGGTGGCGCCTTTTTCCTGGCGGCTGGGGATGTAGCTGTCGGCCAGGCGAACGCCAACCCCGTCGGCGTCAAGCAGGATGCCGGTAGCGTGCTGGGGGTCGTAGAAGAGCAGCAAGCCCGACTCGCAGCCGGGGTCCACCTCGACGTCGATCTCGACTGTGTAGGAGTGTCCGCCAACCGGCGTGGTGAGGGCAGAGGTGTCGGCCAGGGACTTGCCGCGGGCGGCGAGGGTAAGAGCCCCCTTGCCGGTGGTGAAACGGGAGGGGTCGAACTCGTGCCAGAAGCCCCATTGGAGACCGAGTTCCGGCGTATGAAAGTCGTCGGAAGGATCGAGAAAGGCCTCCTGCTTCGAGCCGGAGACGGGAACGGGAATGGCGGAGTCGGCCCTGATGCCGGGCGGCAACCGGAACCATCCGTCCGGGGTCCATTCGATGGGCAGCAGAAGCAATTGGCGGCCCAGCGTGCGGTAGCCGTTCTCATACGAGTGAACGGTGATGTACCACTTTCCGTCGGGGGTATCCACCAGGCGGCCGTGGCCCAGAGAGAGCCAGCGGTCGTCGCGAGAACCGGTGTGGACAACGGGATTGTAGGGCGAAAACTCCCACGGGCCCTCGGCGTGGCGGCTGCGCGCGGAGATGACGGAGTGGCTGGTGGCGGGGCCGGCGGTGCCGCCTTCGGCCACATTCAAATAGAAGTAGCCGTTGCGCTCGAGCAACTTGGGCCCTTCCAGACAAGTGCACTCCATGCGGGTGGTGGCGGGAACGGGCCAGGGTTCGACGACCGTGCGCGGAGGAGTCTTGACAGCCAGGCCGTCCGCGGTGAGTTCGGCCATTTGGCCGCCCACCATGTAGAGAAAACGGCGGCCGTTTTCGGCGATGTGCGCGGGATCGATGGCGTTGATTCCGAGATCGATGGGTTCGGACCAGGGGCCTGTGGGGTGGTCCGCGTGAACCACACGAAGGCGGCCGCCGGCAGGGAAATAGATGTAGAAGTGGCCCTGGTACTCGCAGAGATAGGGAGCCCAGACGGTGTCGTAGTAGCGGCGAAGCGCGGCAGCGACGGGGCGCCAGTTCATCAGATCCCGGCTATGCCAGATGAGCAGGCCTGGCGCGTAGTCGAAGCTGGAGTGGGTGAGATAGAAATCGTCGCCGACGCGAATGGGGCTGGCGTCGGGATGGTCGCCTCCCAGGATCGGATTGCTGTAGGTTTGGCCGGACTGAGCGAAGGCCAAGCGGGTTTTGGAAGCAAGGGCGAGGGCTGCGGAGGCTGTGTTCAACGCGAAACGGCGGCGGGTAAGCATGGCGCGGCCAGTTTACCGTTGGGGGATGCGGGCGTAAAGGGATTCAACCGGTTGCCGTCCGTGCGCCGATGCGCTTACACCGGAAAGCAGACCACTCCGCGCCACCGTTTAGACTGGTTGGGTCTTCTTAAATAACGATGACCCATCGGTTTGCCCGTCTTCGCCGCTTTCGCTTCAATCTGCCGCAGCGCATTGCGGCGGGCTTGCTGGCGCTGTTTCTCATCCAAGGGCTGTGGCTTACCGGCCACCAGACGCTGACCGACCGCGACTACCAATATGCGCGCTGTGGACGCGAAACGTGGGAGAAGCCTTCGCCGCTGGCCGGTTACTTTACCTCCTGCGGGAATATTCACGATGGGATCCTGGGGTACCGGCTGGCGGGGCTGCCGCTTACGCTGAACCTGCTCGCGGAGCAGGCGGTGGACCTGTTCCGCAAGCCCGAGGACCGGGTTGTGCAGGCCGGGGGCCAGTTAAGTACGTGGGAGCTGCGCCACCAGCTTACGCACATTCTGCTGTTGTTGAGGCTGCCATTCTTGTTGGCCGGGTGCATGCTGGGCGGCGGCCTGTGGTGGGTGACGCGGCGGCTCTACGGCAACCTGGGCGGCTACACGGCGCTGGCGCTTTACTGCTTCTCGCCCGCGGTGCTGAAGGCGTGCGTGGCACCGAATTCCGAAATTCTGGCTGCGTTGGGAGTCTATGGGGGCGTCTACACCTGCATGGGCGTGGCCCATGCCATGCAGGGGCCGCGGCGCAAATGGCGGCCGCGCATCGTGCTGCTGACGGTGATCTTCGGCGTGGCGGCCGCGTCGCATATTGCGGCCCTGCCGGTGGTGGCGCTTCTGGGCCTGGCGGCCATGCTGTGGGTGGCCGAGGGGCGAAGAAGCCAGGTGCTGCCGGTGGTGCTGGTCGCTGTAGCAGGGGCGCTGGTGCTGGTGTTTGCCTGCTATGGATTTTCGCCGGATGCCTTCAGCTATCTCTTCCGGTCGGCGGCGGGCTTCCTGTGGATCTCCGTGGACCCAGCCAGACGGTTCTTCGGCGCGCTGGCCAACGCCGGAATCACGGTGGCCGCCGGCGCCGCTTTGGTGCTGTATCTAGGGATGCGCAAGTCGTGGTACTTCGGCAACACGGCGCCGCTGCTTTGCGCTCTGGCGGTGGGCGTGCTCGTGACCACCGGGGTTCCCGGCAGCCCCTGGCTGTGGGCGCTGCCGTTTCTCCTCACGTTCGTGGGAGGGGTATTCGCCGATGCGTACGAAGGGCCTTGGGGGCGGCTGGCGATGGCGGCTGGAGGGGCGATTGTACTGCTGCAAGCCGTGTTCTGTGTGCTGAGTTTGCCGGGGCTGCTGTAGGGGGCGGCTTCTCTTGTTGCTATGCAGCGGATTTTCTCAAAGCGTGAAATATGCATCCCTAAACATTAGGCATTCCAAGGCATATTGTGGTACTGTTCTTATCGGTTACTGGTTAGTTAGGACGGCCTGTCCGGGAACAGCCGCCTGTCAAGAAATCAAGGAGAAATATGACTGCTCTCGATCTGGACAAAGAGTGGTCCGTGGAATTCGACGGGGAATTTACTCTCGAATTTCGCAGATTTTCGAGCGTGGTCCAAGACGCATTATTCGCACTTCTAATCAAGTTGAGGCGGTTCGGGCCTCAGCTTGGCCGACCAGATGTGGATACGTTGAAGGGTTCGCGGTACCCAAACATGAAGGAACTTCGCTTCAAGGCTTCCGATGGGGTTTGGCGAGTTGCCTTCGCTTTTGATCCTAAGCGCAAGGCCATCTTGCTGATTGGCGGCAGCACGTCTGGCATCTCCCAAAAGAGGTTTTACAAGGATTTGATTCGCGTAGCCGATGAGCGATTTGAGCGCCATCTCGAAACAATCGCCAAAGAACGGAAAAAGGAATGACAATTTCTCTGGAAGAAATGTTGGCGGAGTTACCGGTCGACCGGCGAGAACGCATTGAACAGCGCGCAGCGGAGTTGATTGCGGAAGAGTTGAACCTGCGCGAGGTGCGCCGTCTGCGCAAACTCACCCAGGCCCGGCTGTCGAAGAAACTCAAGATTGGGCAGGAGGGGGTTTCGCGCATCGAGAAGCGCAGTGACCTGTACATTTCCACGTTACGGAGCTATGTGGAGGGGGTCGGCGGCGAACTGATCCTCATGGTGAGGTTCCCGGATCAGGGACCGGTATTCCTGGCGGGTTTGGGGGACGAAACCGGCCGGAAAAAGGCGAAAAAGAAGGCCGGAAAGGGCGCTCAATCGAAGCCCCGGACGGGCCGCGCGGCCTGAGCTTTCCAGGGCATGCTGCAGAATGTCGTAAGGAAGCTATAAATTCAAGCAAAATAAGGACTTATTTACTGATTTGGACCTTGCTGAAACGGCCTTTGAACGCGTAAAATAGAAGCACAGCCCGCGGACCCCGGCCCCGCTTTCACCGGAACCTTTTTTGCCGCCTTTCGGCGGGCCTGAAAACATCTATGGCAGACGATCAGAACCCCCTCCTCCCTCTCGAAGGCGGCACGCCGCCCAACAGCGGCACGAACCTCATCCCCATCAATATCGAGGAGGAGATGCGCCGCTCCTATCTCGACTACTCAATGTCGGTGATCATCGGGCGCGCGCTCCCGGATGCCCGCGACGGCTTGAAGCCGGTCCACCGGCGCGTGCTCTACACGCTGAGCGAGATGGGCCTGGAGTACAACAAGAAGTACTCGAAGTGCGCCAAGGTGGTGGGCCAGGCGATGGGCGTCTACCATCCCCACGGCGACTCGGCCATCTACGACACGTTGGTGCGCATGGCGCAGCCGTTCACGCTGCGTTATCCGCTGGTCGACGGGCAGGGAAATTTTGGCTCGGTGGACGGCGATCCGCCGGCGGCCATGCGTTACACCGAGTGCCGCCTGATGCGCATCGCCGGCGAACTGCTGGCGGATATCGACATGGAGACGGTGGACTTTGTGCCGAACTACGACGAGTCCACATTCGAGCCGACGGTGCTACCTACGCGCATTCCCAACCTGATCGTGAACGGGTCGAGCGGCATCGCGGTGGGCATGGCGACCAATATCCCGCCTCACAACCTGACCGAGGTGGTGAACGCGGCCATTGCATTGGTGCAGAATCCAAGCGCGGGGCTGGCCGAGGTGCTGAAGCATGTGCTGGGGCCGGATTTCCCGACCGGCGGCTTCCTGTATGGAAAGTCCGGCATTCCCGCCGCCTACAAAAGCGGACGCGGCCGCTTCATGATGCGCGCCCGGGTGGCCACCGAGAACCTGACCAAGGAAAAGCAGGCGATCATCGTCACTGAGATTCCTTACCAGGTGAACAAGTCGAAGCTGATCGAGCGCATCGCCGAACTGGTAAACGACAAGATCGTGGACGACATCAGCGACGTGCGCGACGAGAGCGACCGCGATGGGATGCGTATCGTGATCGAGCTCAAGCGCGGCGCCCAGCCTGAGATCGTGCTGAACCAGCTCTACAAGCACACGCAGATGCAGGAGAGCTTCTCGATGATTTTCCTCGCGGTGCTGAACGGGCAGCCGCGGGAGCTGGGTCTCGACGAGGCCATTCGCTGCTTCATCAACCACCGCATCGACGTGGTGCAGCGGCGCACGGTGTTCCTGTTGCGCAAGGCCCGCGAGCGCGAACACATTCTGGAAGGCTACAAGATCGCGCTCGACAACCTCGACACGGTCATCCGCATCATTCGCGCCTCGGGTTCGCGCGTCGAGGCCCGCGAAAACTTGTATGCGTGGGGCAAGGGCACAGAGATCGTGGTCACGCTGGACCGCGAGCGGCTGACGCACGAAGAGCGCGGGCTGACGCTGCGCCAGATCGACGCGATTCTCGAATTGCAACTCTACCGGCTGACTCAACTCTCCATCGACGAGTTGATGAACGAGTTGAAGCAGGTTCGCGAACGCATTGCCGAGTACGAGGCGATCCTGGGCAGCGAAGCCAAGCTGCGCGCGGTGATCGTGAAGGAACTGGAAGAGGTCCGCGACAAGTACGGGGACGCACGCCGGACGCAGATTGTGGACGAGAGCGCCGAGTTGCAATTGGAAGACCTGATCGCCGACGAGCAGGTTGCGGTCACGGTGAGCCACCAGGGCTATTTGAAGCGGACTCCCATCTCGATCTATCGCCAGCAGCGGCGCGGCGGCACAGGGCGCATGGGCATGAAGACGCGCGAGGAAGATTTCGTCGCGCAGTTGATTGTGGACTCGACGCACGCGTTCCTCTTGTGCTTTACCAACACCGGCAGGGTGTACTGGCTCAAGGTGTATGAGATTCCGGACGTAGGCGCGGCGGGCAAGGGCAAATCCATGCAGAGCCTGCTCGATCTGCAGCAGGGCGAAAATGTGCGCGCCATTTTGCCGGTGCGCGATCTGGAAGAAGAAGGCAAGTTCATCTTCTTCGCCACGCAAAAGGGAACGGTGAAGAAGACGCCGCTCAAGGACTTCTCGAATGTCATGGCGCGCGGCATCATCGCCATCGGCATCGACACGGACGACGAACTGGTGGCGGCGCGCATCACCGATGGCTCGCAACTCGTCTTCCTGGCCACGCATCTCGGCATGGCCATCCGCTTCGACGAGTGCGACGTGCGGTCCATGGGCCGGCCGGCCTACGGCGTGCGCGGCATCGACCTGGCCAAGAACGATTACGTGGTAGGCGTGGCGATTACTCCCAAGCAGCACGATCCCGGCGACTACCGGATTCTCGCGGTTACTGAAAACGGATTCGGCAAGCGCACCGATGTCGATATGTACCGCCTGCAAACCCGCGGCGGCAAGGGCGTGAAGAATATGGCAGTAACTCCGCGCATCGGCCGAGTCAGCACCATTCAGTTAGTCGACGACACCTCGGAGTTGATCATCATCAGCCAGTTCGGCAAGATCATCCGCATCGACACCAAGACCATCCGCGCAGCCGGCCGCGCCACGCAAGGGGTGCGCCTGCTGAACCTGGAGCCGGAAGACAAGGTTGCCGCGGCGGTGATCATTCCGCCGGAGGAACTGAAGGACGACGAGCCGACGCTGTTGCAATAGGGTAATGGACCCGCAGCCTCGCGCTCGGCTCGGGCGGGGGAGCAGCAAACATGGAAAAGGCAATCCGCCGGGTTGCGGATTTCAAGGTGCAACGGTTGGAGACCTACCGCTATTGGCGGAGCCGCAGTTGCGCCGAGCGCATGGAGGCCGTCGCGGAAATTGTCCGGGACGCCTATCTGGCCAAAGGGATCGACCTGGGAGTCCGGCCTTCAAACAAGACTCTTGTCCGAGTCGAACGCCCAAACTGGAAGGCGATCTGAAACGCGAAGCAGGGAGGCGATGTGACAGATGCTTAAGGATCAGAGAGACATCCTCGCAGCCTTCAACGCCCATGGGGTGAAGTATCTTGTGATCGGCGGCCACGCCGTCAGCATTCACGCCGAGCCGCGAGGCACAAAGGACCTCGGTCTATTCATCAAGGCTGACGAGGAGAACAGCGAGGCTGTCTTCGCCGCTCCTGCGGAGTACGGTGCTACCCGGGCGGGATGACCCCCTCTGACTTTAACGACAAGGCGACTACAGTTTTTCAATTGGGTGTTGAGCCTGGCAGGGTCGATATTCTGCAAGGAATTGCCGGCGTGCGCTTCGATGATGCATGGGAGAGCCGCGTCGAGGAGTTCCTCGACGGCAACACTCCAGCGCATATCATCTCGCGCGAACATCTGATTCAAAACAAACTCGCCGTTGGGCGTTTTCAGGACCTTGCGGATGTGGAAAAACTCCGCGACGCCGATTTCGAAAGCTAATCAGCCGAGGAACCTGCGAATCAGGACCTCATACTCGGTCCAGCCCCCACATGGCTTCCGTCAGACTCCGCTGCAACTACAGCTTTTTCAGGGCTGCCTGAATGTACTTCACATTGTCGGCCTGCCGCTCGGGGTCCAGCTTCGTGTTGGCGACGAGGGCCGCGTTATAGGCGGCGCGTGCTTCGTCCTTCTTGCCGGCGGCAGCCGCTGCGTCTCCCAGCGCCCACTCCGTATAGAGATGGCCCGGCGCAAGTTTTACGGCCTCCTCGGCCAGCGCCAGTGCCTCCTGCGGCTGCTTTTCATCCAGCTTGTCCCAGGCCAGGAATGCCCGGCTCACCCCGCCTGTCTCTTCCATGTGCACATCGCCGCGGTAGACCAGCACGCCGTAGTCGATTTCCTCATCCGGCTTGATCTTCTGAAATGCGCGGTAAGGATTCAACTCCTCGCTCGGCCAGAGGCCGCCTTCCACTTCCCCAGCGCTTAGGAGGACGCTGCCATGAATGATGGACGGCACCGTCTCTTTTCCGGCGCCTCCCAGCCCATTGGGCAGAACGTGGCAGTGGACCCCGTAGGTCTCCGGATGAATGAATGGGCGCACCGTGTAGGCAAACCAGCATTCCTCGCCCGGGTGCCGGTCCTCCCATTCCTTGACCTGGTAGAGTTGCCTGCCCCAGTCCACATTGGAGTCATTGAGGACGTTGTGGGTGTTCCGGGCTCCGCCCCAGGCCTCATTGGCATAGGCCAGGGAGTCGGGAAATACGCTCAACGCGGAGACGATGTGGGCGGCGATAAGGGCAACGCAGACCCACTTCCATGTTCGCGACAGCGGCGCCAGCGCAGCGACGCCCGCTCCGGCGACGACCGCCGCCAGCGCGTAGAGCGGCAGAATGTGGCGAACACCGATATTCAGCCCGTTCACTCCGGCAGTCAGCAGGTAGGCCACCCACACAAAGAGCACATAGACCAGGGCGCGGGAGTGATTTGGCCCCTTGCCCAGCTTGCCGGTTGCGATGGCGAAGCCCGCGAGCAGGACCAGGGCTAACATTCCGAGCGTGGTCTTGATGGCGATGGCGGCGGGGAAATACCACCAAAGGCCATGCGGGTACCATTTGCCCAGGATAAAGGTGGAGAAAGTCTTGCCAAACGCGCGAATATCCACCATGCCAAAGAGGTAAGACTCGGGCAACACGCGCAGGTGCGCCATCCACCAGATCACGCCGCCGTCGAACTTACCCAGGCTCTGCCGGTACTCCTCCAGGGAAGGGATCAACTGCAGCCCGGCCGGCCGGGCCGCATAGCGGAAGCCGTAAAAGGCCCAAAGGACTCCGACGGCCAGGAGGACGATCGCGGCAAGCGCCCCACCGAGCCGCAGCGCAACGCGAAGCCTCGTACCTTTTGCCGCCACGGCGACTTCCCAGCCAACCAGCACCAGCAGCATGGGGCCGAGCATGACGCCCGAGTGCTTGGTGGCGAGCAAAAGGCCTAACGCGATGCCGGCGATGGCCAGACGCAACCAAGTCGGCTGAGTGACATAACGATAGAAGGCATAAACTGCCGCGAGAAAGAAGAGCGTGGCTCCAAGATCGGTGGTGACCAGGCCGGAGTGAGCCAGAATATTCGGATCGAAGACGACCAGGGTCAAGGCAACCAGAGCCGCCGTGGTTCCGAACCACTCGCGCGTGGAAAAAAAGACCACAAGAGAGAGCGCAACCGCCAAGACCGCCGCCGCCAGCCGCATGCGAAAGACCAGCCGCTGGCTCCCACCGTCGTTGTGTTCCAGCCAGTCACGGCCGCCGAGGTAGGCTTCTCCTTTGAAATAAGTGCCTTTCAGCGGGGGAACCCATAACTTCTCTCCCAGGACCGGCAGGACGGCCAGGAGCTTGACCAGCGGGGGATGCTCGGGATTCAAACCGAAGTCGCCGTTCTTCCACATCCGGTAGCCGGCGTACATGTGATCTTCTTCGTCCCATGTCAATGACTCGCGATGGAGGACAATCACCATCTGCAAAATTTGCACGGCGATCAGGGCGATCACCGCCAATCCTACCCAATTCTTTGTCTTTAGCACGCGGCCGACCTCCGGTTCGTGCATGATATTTGCGGATGATACCAGAGCCGGTCTGATCTGACCTTGACAAATTGTTATCGGACGAATCCGCATCCGGGAAGGTACTCGGAAGCGGGGCCATAAGGACCTACACTGGAGTTGCTCTGGATTCTCCGCACACTCCTTCATGTGCCGGATCGCCCTCATCGTTCTCGTGCTGGCTGCACTTTCGGTGACTTCAGCCTACGGTTCGCCTGCTCGCGCGGCGAAGATGCACAAGAGCGCCCCGGCGCCGGCGGCCTCTTACAACTCCCACAAGAAGACGCATCACCCCGCCACACCCGTCCCAAGCCCCGTGGTTAGGCGCGAATTGGCGCATGCTCGAGCACGTACTCAGGCGAGGGGCGGAAACCCGCGTCCGGAGTTGCGCAGGCACTCTTCCCATCCCCAGCGCGGCGTGCGCGCCGCGAGCGCTGACCTGCAGGCGACAGCCAGGCCCGTCACGCTGCGCGAGTCCAGGTTTGCCCTGCCGCCGCCCTTGCGCGGATCGAGCGAGTCGCTGGAGCGCCAAAACGAGAAGACAGAGGCCGATGGCCTCGAGCGCATTCTGGACGACGACGATCTCGACGATCGGATTGCCCGCAAAATGCTGGTGCCGGTGCCCGCCTCCGCGAGTCTCACGGTGAACGGCAACCTGCCCGAGGACCGGCGCTACTGCCGGCCCTGGACTGCGAGTTTTCTGGCCGATCTGGCCCGCGCCCATGACACTGAGTTCCACCGGCCCATCCTCGTAAGCTCGGCGGTGCGGACCGTCGAGTACCAAAAGCAGCTGATGGGGACCAACGGAAATGCAGCGGCAGCCGAGGGCGACATCGCCAGCCCGCATCTTACCGGCGCGACCATCGACATTGCCAAGCAGGGGCTGAGCCGGCAGGAGTTGGGCTGGATGCGGCGCTGGCTTCTGCCCCGGCAAACGGCTGGAAAGATCGACGTGGAAGAAGAGTTCCACCAGGAATGCTTCCACATCACGGTCTACAAGAGCTATGTGCCGTCCAAGCCGCCGCAAAGCGCCGGGCCGGCCAAAATGGGCCAATCGAAGAACGGGAAGAGCAAGGGCTAGGGCCCGGCGAGTTCGCTTGGGCACGGGCAGGGGTCTGCCCTTTTCACCCCACGAGACGCATAAGCGGAAATTGATTTTCTTTCTTGCGTCCTTCAGGGGTACAATCGCGGGCAAAAGCATTTCATCCCGGCGCGGCCGGAGTTCGCTCCCCGCGTTCAGTTGCCTTTTCAAGCAAAATGCAACCGTTCGCGGGAAGTTCGGTCCACGCGTTCAGGGGGATATGCATCAAGCCCAAAAATGGCTATCGAGAGGCGGAATCATGAGCGATCTGGAAGTTCTACCTGTGGCCGAGTCAGCCCCCGAAGTTCCGGGTCTGAGCCAGTTACAGCGCGTAACCAACATGTTTTCGGCGCCGTCGAAGACCTTTGAAGATATCAAGCGCGGCCACAAGAGCTGGTGGCTGCCCTACCTGATTGCAATCGTGTTCGGCTACGTGCTATTTGCCGGAATCACGATGAAGGTAGGCTGGCCACAGGTGGCGGAAAACAATATCAAGATGAATCCAAAACAGGCCGAGAGGATGGACCAGATGCCCGCGGACCAGCGCGCGGGAGCCATGAAGATTGCCGCGGCTTTTACGGAGGGAATCT
>Ga0181531_10000795_pt1 | contig 20683 bp, 16 predicted proteins | sample PEATcosm2014_Bin_38_FD_119743 | JGI IMG/M metagenome (GOLD analysis project Ga0181531, IMG submission 119743) | Peatland microbial communities from MTU Mesocosm Facility, Houghton, MI, USA - PEATcosm2014_Bin11_10_metaG | ecosystem: Environmental > Terrestrial > Soil > Wetlands > Peat | place... | reverse complement strand
TGCTTTATCCGTGGAGATGAGGATCATCTGCCAGGTGCGATGCTCCGCGGCGATTTGCGCGAGGAGCCATGTGCCGACACTGTTGGTGGAAACGGCGGCAAAGGGATTGCGCTCCATAAGCGGTACGTGCTTGAGCGCAGCGGCGTGAATGATCAGCTCAGGCCGGTGCTCGTCGAAGAGGTCGGCTAAGAGCGCGCGATCGCAGACGCTGCCGAGGATTGGGACGCAGCGGTCTCCATGACCGCGCTGGTTCATCTGGTCGGAGATTGCGAACAGTTGCTGCTCGGCGATTTCGAGAAGAATGATTTGCTGCGCGCCGGAGGCGGCGAGAACGCGCACCATTTCCGAGCCGATGTAGCCTCCAGCGCCGGTGACAAGAACGCGGCGTCCGGCGATGCTGGGGATAACAATCGGGCTGGAATTAGCGATTCCCCGCCCGAGAATTTCAACCCAGGAAAACGCCGATGCGCGGTTGTGAGCGGCGTACGGGGTGTGGAAAGAATCAGTCTGCACTCTCAAAAATTATAATTGGCGTCGATTCCATTCATGCCCGTTAACCTCTTACCCGCTACCGAACAGATATCGTTGCTGCGGCGCCGCGCGATTAGCCCGCTGGAAATGGCTGAGGAACACATCGCGCAGATCCGAAGGCTCAATCCGCAACTGAACGCGCTCGTGGATTTCGATGTGGAACGGGTACGGGCGCAGGCGGCGCAGGCGCGACCGGGGCCATTGTCGGGATTGCCGGTAACGGTGAAGTCGTCGATTTCCGTCGCAGGCTATCGATGCGAAAGCGGCAGCGTGCTGAATCGCGGAAACATTCCTGAAAAAAACGCTGTTGTTGTGGAGCGTCTGCTCGCGGCCGGCGCGGTGGTGCTGGGGACGACGAATTGTCCCGAGTTCCTGATGGCCTACGAGACGGAAAACCTTCTCTACGGGAGCACGCGGAATCCCTGGAACCTGGAATACACAGCGGGCGGCTCGAGCGGGGGCGAAGCGGCAGCGATTGCGGCTGGGATGTCATCCGCCGGTCTGGGCAGCGACAGCGGCGGATCGGTGCGCGAGCCCGCCCACTTTACTGCCATTTGCGCTCTCAAGCCGACAGCGGGGCGCTTTCCCGCCGCAGGACATTTGCCGCCGTGCCTGGGACCATTTTCATTCCTGGGCTCGATTGGACCGATGGCGCGCTCTGTCGGCGATCTGGCGCTGTTGTTTGAGACGCTCTCGGGCCAGGACGGCACCGATCCGACTAGCGCCCCGGTGGCGCATCGCTTGTTCTCGCTCGAAGAGGCAAAGCGGGTTCCGATCGGCTGGTTCGAGGACGATGGCCTCGTGCCTGTGACAGCGGAGACCCGAGCCGCAGTTCAGATGGCTGCGGCAGCGTTGGAGCGGCAGGGGTTCACGGTGAAGCCGTTTCGTCCTGAAGCGCTTGAGGCGGCGCGGAAATTGTGGTGGATTTTCTTTGTGCAGTGCGGAGCGATGTTGTACGAGCCGACGATTCGGGGACGCGAGGATGAACTGAGTCCAACGTTTCGCGATTTTCTGGCGATTGCGCGGGCTGAGATGACGCTGAGGGCCGATGCGCTGCTCGAGGCGTGGGTCGAGTCAGACAAGGTACGCGGGCGGTTGCTCGAGGAGATGCGCGCGTTTCCGCTGCTGCTTTGCCCGGTGTGCTCGATTCCGGCGTTTCGGCCGTTTGAGCGCAACTGGACCGTCGAGGGCCGGACCGTCGCGTATCTCGACGCGATGCGGTATACGCAGTGGTTCAATCTGCTGGGCGGACCGGCGGCGGTGGTGCCGGTGAACAATTCGGCGGAGGGCCTGCCGATTGGCGTTCAGATCGCGGGACGGCCGTTCGCGGATGAGCTTGTGTTGGCGGTGGCTGCGGCTATCGAGAACGAGTTTGGATATCGGCCGCCGCCGATGGCAACTTGATACCTCGCGTGCAGTACAGAAGAAAAAGGGTCCGCGCGGGGCTCGCCCTCTTTGCCCTACGTAAGAAAAACGGTTACGGCTTGAGGCGCGAGAAGAGGTTCAGCTTGGAAACATCGTTGACCATGATAATCGCGAAGAACAAAATCAGCATGACAAAAGCAACTTGATACATCCGCTCCTTGAATTCCTGCTTGAGATCGCGGCGCAGCAGGCCCTCAATGCACAGCAGCAGGATCATGCCGCCGTCGAGGATAGGGATGGGCAGCAGATTCATAATGCCGAGGTTGAGGCTGATGAGCGCGGTGAGGCCGATGATCGGCTCCCAGCCTCGCATCTCGGCGGCTTCACCGGTCATGCGCGCCATCCCGATCGGACCGCTGAGCTGCTGCATCACGGCGCCGTGGCGCGTAAACAAGCGGTGGAGGATTTCCAGAATATAGCCGGAGTAGCGCAGGTTATAGCTGACGGAGCGGCGCACCGCCTCGGGCAGCGGCAACTGCTCTACGTGGAACGGCGGCGGAGCAGGGGTGAAACCCAGCCGATAGCCGAGCTCGCCCGTTCCATTGTCCGCCCAGATGGGCTGAACCGTCAGATTGAATTGCCTGCCGTCGCGCTCGACAACCAGATTCGCCGGCCTGTTCCCGCTTTCATCGAGTACCGCGATGATGGCGTGCACTCCATGAACCGCCTGTCCATCCACAGAGACAATCCCGTCGCCGGCCTTCAGCCCTGCCTTCACCGCCGGATAGCCGGGAGTCACGTCCCCGATCACCACCGGACCATCCTGCACCCTGGGGAGCAGACCCAGCGATTCGATCTCGAAGTCCTGGCCCTTGGACGGATCGGCGAGCAACAGCTCGGTGCTGAACTGTTTGGTCTGTCCGTTCGCGCTGCGCTCAACGGTTATGGGAACGGTGGAGTTGAGATCGAGCAGAGCGCGGTCATTTAGCTTTTCCCAGGTGGGATTCTTCTCTTCGTCGAAGCGGAGGATGCGGTCGCCAGTCTGCAGGCCAACCCGGCCGGCGGGCGAATTGGGCGGGACCACATCGAGAACCGCCGGAGAGTCGAGGTATTGCTCGACCTCATTGTGCATCATGTAGAGGCCGGCCATGAGGACAAATGCAAGGACGAAGTTCGAGACCGGACCGGCAACGGCGATGAGGACCCGCTGCCAGCGCGGGTGGGAGCTGAATTCGCCAGGATCCCCCGTCGTTTCGGAGCCGGGCGTCTCGCCGGACATCTTGACGTAGCCACCCAGTGGCAGGGCGCTGACACGGTAGTCGGTGTCGCCAACTTTGACGCCAACGAGGCGGGTACCGAAGCCGAGGGAGAAAACCTCAACCCGGACCCCGCAAAGCTTGGCCACGGCGAAATGCCCGAATTCGTGCACGAGCACCATAACGCCGAGCACGAGAAGGAAGGAGACGGTTGCGACGACGGCAAAGGGCATATTCAGCATTTCGGCGAAACTGGCGCAAACTTGGGCATAATACCGTAGGAGTTGCGAGACTCAGCAACGATGAGGAACCTCGCGTGCTGCCAGGACCTCCCGCGCCATCTCGCGTGCCTGACTGTCTGCCGCGAGCACTTCCTTTACGGTCGCCGGATGCATCTCCGGGGTTGTCTCGAGTACCTGCTCTATTGTAGCGGGAATCCCCATAAAGGGAATGGCCCGTTTGAGGAAGGCATCGACTGCGATTTCGTCGGCGGCATTGAGCGCAATGGGGTGGGCGCCTCCCTTCTCGCCGGCTTCATAGGCCAGGCGCAGGCAGGGGAAGCGCTCGAGGTCCGGCGGCTCGAATTGCAGGTCGGAGAGAGTAGCCATGTCGAAGCGCAGATCGGAGGGGATGCGCTCCGGATAGCTGAGGGCGTAGAGAATCGGCAGCCGCATATCGGTGACAGAAATTTGCGCGATCAGGCTGCCGTCGACGTATTCCACCAGCGAGTGCACCGTGGATTGCGGATGAACGGTGACCTTGATGGCCGTGGCCGGCAGATCGAACAGGCGGCAGGCTTCAATGATCTCAAGTCCCTTGTTCATCATGGTCGCCGAATCGATGGTGATGCGCCGCCCCATCACCCAGGTGGGATGGTGGAGGGCCTCTTCGACGGTGATGCTGTCAAATTTCTCGATGGGCAGGGTGCGGAAAGGTCCGCCTGACGCAGTGAGCCAGATCTGCCGCACCTCGCTCCGCTGACCGGCGCGCATGCACTGGTGGATGGCGTTGTGCTCGGAGTCGATGGGCAGCAGCAGGACCTTCTTCTGGCGCGCTGCTGCGGTCAGAATTTCTCCGGCAGCGACCATGGCTTCCTTATTGGCCAGGCCGATGGTCTTGCCCGCCTGGACCGCGGCGTAAGTGGCTTCGAGCCCGGCGACGCCGACAATGGCGGAGACGACGAAGTCGACTTCCGGCAGCGTAGCGACTCGGACCGTGCCTTCGCTTCCCCATACGACCTCGGTCGCGGTGAGGCCGTTCTTGCGAAGTCGTCGCTGGAGGTCGACGGCCAGCTCTTCGGTGGCCATCGAGATGACGTGAGGCCGCCAGTGGAGGCATTGCTGGTGAGCGGCATCGATGTTGTGGCCGGCGGCCAGGGAGACGACTGAAAAACGCTCGTGATAGCTCTCGACGATGCTCAGAGTGCTCCGGCCGATCGAGCCGGTCGATCCCAGAATGGCGATGTGCTTCAAAGGTGTCCTTTGACAGTCGTCAGTTTAACAACAAGCCGGCGAATCCCCGACCTTATCACCCTGACCTAGAAGGACTGCTGCGCCAGCTGCGCGTACCACAGCACCGGTGCGGCCAGCAGCAAAGCGTCGATGCGATCCAGAACGCCCCCGTGCCCCGGCATGATGTTCCCGGAATCCTTCACGCCGGCGCCGCGCTTGATGGAGGATTCGACCAGGTCGCCAAGCTGCGCGGCAATATTGATCAGCACAGCGATGCCAATCCAGTGCAGGTAGCTCCCGGGATAGGTGAGCCATTCGAGCTCGTGAGAGTTAAGAATTCCAGCCACAAAGACCAGCAGGACTGCGATCAGAACGCCGCCCGCGACCGAGGCAAGCGTCCCTTCCCAGGTTTTGTTGGGGCTGAGTGTCGGCGCCAGCGACCAGCGTCCAAAGGAGCGGCCGATGTAGAGCGCGGCGATATCGCCGGACCACACTACCAGAAACAAGAACAGCAGCAGGGAGGGCCCATTGTCCTGCGACTCCAGCAGATAGATGGTTGACATCGACAGCCCAACATACACCAGACCGAAAACCGAATAGGCAGTGTCCGGCAGCACGCGGTTCACCGGCGAACGGAATGTGCAAACGATGAGCAGTGTCAGAGAAAGGCAGCCGAGAACTGGAGCCGTCCAGTCGGGGCGGCGAAAGACAGCCGCAAGCAGTATCGCCAGGCAGACGATCACTACGATCCGAGGCGTCTTTGCGCCCATCGCAGCGGCGAGACTCAGATATTCCCACAGTGCGAAAGCGGAAAAAACAAAGATCAGGGCCATCAGTATGAGAGGCCACCTGGGAGACACGAAGATCACCACGAGAACGACAGGAATCAGAATCGCGGCGGTGAGTATACGCTGCATGCCAAAGGCAGAATACACGCCGCACCGTGCCCCAGGAGTGTTTTCAATCGGAAGAAGACGCCTGCGTAGTTACTGACGTCAGCGGATCGGCGACCACCAGCCGCGGCTTTCTCGCTATAGCGGCGTCTCAGTTTGCGTTTGGAATGCGCGTCGCCGGCATATTGCGCAGGATTACCAGCTCCTGCTGCACTCTTCTCCACTGGCGAGGATGCTTCTTCGTCTCGATAGGCGCGCTCGGATCGGAGTAGAAGGCGAGGATGTTCTTCCGCAGCCCAACCGGAGGCATCGCGTTAACTGTAGTCACCCGATGGAGCAGCGTGGCGTACGTTTTATCGGTCAGATGGTAGGTTCCAGGCCGGGTGGCATAGCCGGTATCGAGGTCGAGATCGGTAACAGCGAATCCGTCGTGGCCTTTCTGCGCCAGATCGCTGAGAAGCTGGAGGTAGCGCTCGGTGGAGCGGTTGACCCCCGCAATGTATTTTTCTTCCGAATCGCGATCGGGACCGCGGATGGCGAGGTCGGAGAGAACCCCCACTTTGGGCGTAATCGCGATGAACAGTGCGAAGACACGCGTGGTGAAGCTGGGCTTGTGTTTGCGATAGCGTTCCCATCCGCTCCGGGCGGACGTTTCTTTCAGCCGCTGCTCGAACTCGGGGAGGCCGGGAAGGTCCGCGTCGTCCGGGAAGCTCTTGCGATGCAGCAGGACCTCCGCGTAGGCAACGCGTGGCAGAAACTGGCGTACGGACCAGTCGTACCCGGCGATGGCGCGCGATTCATTCCCGATAACCGTGTTGAGCCGCAGACCATAGGTCACGTAGAAGGCGCGCTCCAGCAGATCGAGGGGAACTTTGAAACCGACGTGACGGAGATAGGAAGCGGGCGCAAAGCGAGCGTGGCTGAGCTGATCGACATCGAAGGCGAACTCGGTGCGGATGTGGGAGTGGGGCGACTGCTCGTAGGTGACAACCGGCCCATATTTCCTGGCCAGATTTGGAAATTCGACGGCGACCGCTGGATTGACCGCTTCCATGTGACCCATGGTGTCGCCGACGTAATGGGAGAGCGCCCCCAGAGCGAAAGCCAGCTCGTTGACATCTTTGGCCTCGTGAATGAGGTTGGTGACGAAGTCGCCGGTGCGTACGTAGTGGGTGAGGTTGCTGAAGGACGGGCTCCCCAGGGGATAATAGCCGGCATCCTGAATGACCGACCCGCCGTAGGCGTAGGCGTGGGCTGTGCGCAGCTGTTCCGGAGTGGTGTCGGGATACTGCTGGAGCAGCACCGGCTTGATACCGGACTCCCAGGCTATGTCGATGACGGTTTCGTGGGTAAGAAAGGACCAGGCGAAACAGAAAGGCGCAACCAGCAGGAACCCAAGAGCGGCGACCGCGATTTTTTCTTTCATTCCTGCTGGCACTCCTACTGGTTGTGCGGCCAATGACGCAATACGTCTCTACTCGTAACGCAGCGCCTCGGCTGGCAGCACCCGCGCCGCCGAGCTCGACGGATAAAGCGTCGCCAGCAGCGAAACGCCGAGCGACAACGCCGTAACAATCACGCCATGTAGGATGCGCGGCGCGAAGGGGAGATAGTCCAGAGAATAGACGTCGGCGGAAAGATGGATGAAGCGGTAGTGGCCGCCGGCCCACGCCAGCGCGTAGCCGAGGATGAGGCCGAAGAGCGTGCCGATGACGCTGATCAGCAGTCCCTGGAACAGAAAGATGCGGCGCACCTGAGCGGGCTGGACGCCCATGGACATGAGTACCGCGATGTCTTTCGTCTTCTCCATCACCATCATGGTGAGAGCGATGAGTATGTTGAGCGCGGCGACGCAGACGATAAGGCCGATGACGATGAAGGTGACGATCTGCTCAAGCTTCAACGCGCGGAAGAGCTCGCGGTTCTGCTCCATCCAGTTCGTAGTGTTGAAGCCGGGACCCGCGGCCTTCTCGATCTCGTCGCCGATCGCGTTGGCGCGGTAGAGATCGTCGACGCGGAAGGAGATGATCGAGACCAGGTCCGGTTCGCCGAAGAGTCTCTGCGCGTCTGCCAGGCGGATGAATCCGTAGCTCGAATCGTACTGATAGAAACCGGAGTGAAAGATGCCGACAACCCGGAAGCGCTGGTATTTGGGGACGATTCCGTAAGGGGTGAGGTCGCCCTGGGGACTGGTGACCATCACGACGTCGTTGAGGCTGGCGCCGATGGTGTCAGCCAGATCGGTGCCGATGACGATGGGCGGCGTGGGCGAGCCGTATTGGTCCTGGGCGTTTGCGGCTTCGCTCAGAGGCGCGACGCTGCCTGCCTTGAGGTTCGCCAGCATGTCGGAGACGCCGCGCTCCTCGGCGGGGACAATGCCCTTGAGCATCGCACCTCCCGCCCGCGCGCCGTTGCGGGAGATCAGAACCGGCTCGTAGAGTCCGGGCGCGGCGCCGACAACGTGGGGCATATGCCGCAGACGCTCGAGAAGCGGGCGCCAGTCGCGGATGCCATCGCTCATGGTGCGCATCAGGTCAACGTGCGAGGTGGAGCTGAGGAGGCGATCCTGCAGATCGCGACGCATGCCGTTGGTGATGGCGAGCGCAAGAATCAGCGAGGCGACGCCGACCGCGACGCCCACAATCGAAATCCAGGTGATGACGCCGATGACCGCCTGGCGGCGTTTGGCTCGCAGATAGCGAGCGGCGACGAAAAGTTCAAAGCGCATGACTTTAGCCTTTAGCCGTTAGCTCTTAGCCTCTGGCTCTTAGCTGGCAGCTAAAAGCTAATGGCTGGTGGCTGCTTTACCGCACCACCGTCTTTACAGTGACCGCGTTGTCGTACCGGTCGAAGACGCGGATGGCGATGACGTGCTCGCTCGGATCGGCGGGCGCATCGGCATCAGGGCGCGGGTGCGGCAACGGCGCGTCAAATTCGAAATGCTCAGTGAGGGCATCGGCAATCTTGCCTACCGGCTCGACATACTGCCAGCGCCCGGCATCGATCGAGTACGCGGCGTGCGAGACCGGCGAAGTGGCGTCGGTTGCGGTGAACGAAGTGTGAATCTTGCCATCGGCTAGATGCGCTTCGAGTCCGGAGACTACCGGCGGAGTCGTATCGATGACGAATTCGTCGCTCACGCGATCCGCAGTGAGCGCTTCGCCGGGATTGTGCGAGCGCGCATCGCTGGCCACGACTTTCACGCGGTAATGGCCATCGGGCAACTGCGATGAGTCAAACGAATAGAAGCGCTCGGTGATATGGTCGCGCAGGAATTGCCAGTTGCGCTCGCCTTCGCCGCGATAGTAAATGGCGAAGGTCAGCTCGTCGCCATTTTCGTCGTGCGCGGCCCAGCGGACGGTGACGGCGCCATGGTCTTTGACGGCCGAAAGCGGTTCCCTGCCCGGCTCCTGCCCAAAGCTGATTCCCTGATTCTGCGTCGGGAAATTGATGGTGATCTGCTGCGGCTGGCCGGGCTGCTGCTGATTGAAGTTGGCGCGCGCGCCTGCCGCTACGACGATTTCATCCACCACTGGCGGCATGTTCACCGGCAGGTAGTTGATCGCGACCGAGCCGACGGCGCTGCCCGGATGCTCGACCAGCTTCCACTGCATAAACCGCGACGAGCCGATGCCGATCTCGCCGGTGTTGGGCGTGAACAGCTTCCAGTCGCCCCACGCGCGCTGGGGATTTTCGATGTTGCCGGCCCGGGCGAACATCTGGATCGCGGAGGAATGTGGCGTCTCGCCAAATTCCACTTCCGCGCGGCCCCATTGCGCAAAGACGCCCGCGTCAAAGACCTCGCTGAGGTAGGTTCCTTCGGCCGCTTCGGCGTGGCTCAGCAGGAAAAGCTTGCCGGCATTGGCGGTGCCGACGTAGAGCCCCTTCGAAGAGTCCGCGAACCCGGTCGCCTGCGACGCTTCGAGGTGCGCGATGTCGGCATAGGTGCCGTCGTCGTGGATGCGGTAGATGCGCCCGCGATTGCCGGTGGCCGCGAGGATACCGTCGGGCGTCCAGGCGAGCGCGTAGAGGATGTCATCGTGGCCGCCCCATATCTTGCGCGGCGGGCTGCCGTTGGGGATTTCGTAAAGCTCCGACCCTTCGGGGATTAGGGTATTGCCATTGAAGGCCTGAACGGAGCCGGGGGTGATGATAGTAATTGTCGCAGTGACGGTGGCTTGTCCGGTGACCGGCAGCGGAGGGAGGTTGTTCCTTCCCTTCTCACCCACACCTGCGGCGTAGATGCTTCCGTCGGGAGCTGCGACGACGGAGGTAATTTCCTTCTTCGGCGCGTCGTACAGGACAAATGCCTTGCCCTCGGGGTCGATGCGGTAGATGAGTCCGGTGCCGTCGGAGCCGGCGATGAGGTTGCCGGACTTATCGAACGCAAGGCAGCGGATGTGTTCCTCGTCGCTTTTGAAGAAGAGGCTCGCTTTGCTGGGAATCTCGGGCGAGCGTGCGCGCTGGAGCGCCCCGGTGCCGCTGCTGGCCACGCTCGTGCCTCCAGCCACGCGATAGATGGCCGCCGGCGCGCCAGTGGCGACGTAGAGCTGCCCCCGCGCATCGAAGGCCAGATCCCAGACATATTTTGGCTTTTCCTGGGTTCCGGCCGGATCGAAAACGACCGTCGCGGTTTCTTCATTCTTGTTCTCGCCGCGCGGATCGAGTTTGTAGACCTTGCCCGAAGGCAGCGTGGCCGCGTAAACAGCGCCGTCGGGGCCGGCGCGCACAACCTGCACACTCATGTCGCGGGTGGTGAACAGCGTTGTCGATTTGCCGTCGGGGCTGACGCGCAGCACAGTCGCCGGCGTACCTGTGGCCAGATACGCATTGCCGTCGCGGTCGGCCGCCACTGACCAGACGTAGGTCGAGGGCGTGGCAAAGATCGCCCTGCTCTCCGGCCCCGGAACCAGATGGCCGTCGCTGGTGATGGCGACACCGTTGGGAGTCCCGCGCTCGAGCTCCTCGAATCGCGATTCGGTCCAGAGGCGTGTGCCCTGCGCATGCGCAAGCCATGCGAATTGCGGAGCGATGCAGGCTGCCAAAAACAGCAGTGCAAAAACAGGAAAAGGCTGGGTGAAGCGGCGAATCCGGCGTGATTCCATGCTGGATTTCAGTCTACAGAAAGCACCCTCTCGCGGCATCGGAACCATCGAAAGCGAGGAGCAAATGACCTGGGACAAATGGCGCGTCGTCGCCTACACTGGGGTTTTGTTTCCTCCTCTTGCTTTTTCAATCCCGTGAACTGAGATCGCGCCGACATGCTGAAACGCTGGAGAACCCGGATACTGCTCTTCCTCGCTGTGCTCGGTCCGGGATTCATCACGGCCAATGTCGACAACGATCCCAACGGCATCTTCACCTACTCCCAGGCCGGTGCGCAGTTCGGCTACACCATGTTGTGGACCATGATTCCGGTGACGCTGGCGCTCATCGTGGTTCAGGAAATGTGCGCGCGCATGGGCGCCGTAACCGGGAAGGGTCTGAGCGATCTCATCCGCGAAGAATTCGGTCTGCGGCTCACCGTCATCGTGATGTTTCTGCTGGTAATCGTGAATTTCGGCAACGTGATCGGCGAATTCTCAGGCATCGCCGGCAGCCTCCAGCTTTTTCATGTGTCGAAATTTATTTCTGTTCCCATCTGCAGCGCGCTGGTCTGGCTTCTCGCGGTCAAAGGCGATTACAAAAGCGTGGAGAAGATCTTTCTGGTGGCGTCGACCTTTTACTTCGCCTACATCATCGCAGGGGTTCTGGCCCATCCAGGCTGGCACGAGGCGTGGCTGGCCACCATTAAGCTGCCGCGCATGGCGGTCCTGCGCGATCCCAGCTACGTCTTCATGGTAGTTGCCGTCATCGGCACAACCATCGCGCCGTGGATGCAGTTCTACCTGCAATCGTCGATTGTAGAAAAGGGCGTGACCGCGAAGACCTATGCAGGCTCGCGGCTGGATGTCATCGTCGGATCGATTTTCACCGACGTCGTGGCCTGGTTCATCATCGTGGCCTGTGCCGCAACCCTCTGGGTGCACGGCATCACCAACATTCAGGATGCCTCCAATGCGGCGGAAGCCATGAAGCCGCTGGCCGGCTCCTATGCCTTCCTGCTCTTCGCTTTTGGACTCTTCAACGCTGGCTTTTTCGCCGCCTCAGTGCTCCCGCTTTCAACAGCCTATGTGGTCTGCGAGGGCCTGGGCGTGGAGTCGGGCGTCGACAAGCGCTTTCACGAGGCGCCGTTCTTCTATGGCCTCTACACCCTGCTGATCGTCGGCGGAGGAGCGGCGGTAATGCTGATCCCCAATGCCAGGCTCATTCAGTGGTACGTCGAATCCCAGGCTTTCAACGGAATCCTCCTGCCGGTGGTGATTGTGCTGATGCTGCTGCTCATCAATCGGAAGGATCTGATGGGCGAGCACGTGAATTCGCATTGGTTCAATGGAGCCGCGTGGGTGACTGCTGTGGTAGTGAGTATCCTGTCGGTGATTCTGATGGTGCAGCAGTTCAGGCCGAGCAAGTGACCGGACACGCATCCCGGTCCAGGCGAGTTTGTTCCGAAAGGGGATTTCAGTGAAAATCCTGACCGAAACTATGCGCGGGACCCGCCAGGGGCCTGCGGAGTGGTTCACAGGAAGCGTGTGGATCGACGAGGTCGTCGCCTCCACACCTCCGGCACGCTTCAACTCCGCTCGCGTCACCTTCTCCCCGGGGGCGCGCACCGCGTGGCATACCCATCCACGGGGGCAGGCGCTGCATGTGTTGTCCGGAGTGGGCCGCGTTCAGCTCAAAGGCGAGCCGCCCCATGAGATCCGTTCAGGCGATTCGGTCTGGATTGAAGCCGGAGAGGTTCACTGGCACGGCGCTGCTCCGGGACGAACCATGGTGCACCTGGCCATCCAGGAAGCTGACGACAGCGGCTCGGCCGTGGTTTGGCTGGAGCACGTGACTGACAGGGAGTATGCGGCCGCTCCGAACCCTGACGTCTGAAGCCGCAGTTCTAAAGTAGCTTGCCGGCGGCCAGGTCGCGGATCAGATCGCGATCGGCCGCCAGAAAATCATAGCCCGGCAGGTCGCGCAGCGGAGCCCAGCGGACGTCTTCAAAGATGTGGTTGACCAGTTCCCCTTCGAAGCTGTGGACGGCGAAGAACTGCAGATCGACAGCCCCGCCGCTGCGATAGGTGTGGCGCAGGTGCGCAATGCGCGTGCCGATCGAGGCCTGTATGCCAAGCTCTTCGTCCAGTTCGCGGCGCAGGGCCTGCTCCGGGGACTCACCCGGCTCAATCTTGCCGCCGGGAAACTCCCACTTGAGGCCCATCGGCGAACCAGCTTTGCGCTGGCAGATCAGCACCTCGTCGCCGCGCAGAATGAGCGCAGCCGCCACAAGGCGGAGGGTCTTGGGATCCCTGCCGTTTTGCGCCGTATCTACCATATGCGCTCACAGTTTAGACGCAGTCCGGGGGGGTTCGACTCCCGGCCAGGGCACGAATCCCCGGGGTAGTGCCGAAAAGGTCAGGATGCAGGGCGGAAGCGATGGCGTGGAGACCTTCGATCACCGTCGGAGCGGGAGTGTTGAGCAACTCGTCGGCGACGCAGTAAACCCGTCCGGCGCGTACCGCGCCGATTTGATCCCACCCTGGGCGCCCGGCGAGCTTTTCCAGTGGAACCCGATCCCCGGCTCCACACCACGCTGCAATAACCACCCCGGGATCGGCCGCGGCAACGGCTTCCGCGGTTGTGACCATGCCCGGTTCGCCCAGAAAAGCGCCGCCAGCCGCCTCTACCAGCTCTTTGACCCACACTTGCGAGTGAATCAGCGGCTTGCCCCACTCCTCGCAATAAACCAGCGGCCTCTCGCGAAGGCCGGTAGTTCGCCGCCGCATATCGGCGAGCGCGGAGCGCATCTCCGCGATGATCCGTTCACCCTGTTCCCCGGCTGCGGTAACCGCCGCAATTAGACGAATATCGCTTTCGATATCGGCCAGAGAATGCGGAGCGAGCGCTAGTACGGGGCAGCCGGCCTTCAGGATGGCCGCCAGCGACTCGTTTCTGTAAGGGACCGAAGCAATGACCAGATCCGGCTTGACCACGAGAAGTTCGTTCACACTCGTCGACCATGAATCGCGCACGATGGTCAGGCGGCGCTGGCCCAGAGATGGCACAGCGGCAACACAGTAACGTGTGCAGGCTACAAGACGATCGAGGCGGCCAAGCCGATCGAGGATGACGCTCACGCTCGGCTGCAAAGCTGCGATTCTCACGCTATTTGGTGTGGTCGGCCAGTACCGCCGCCGGATAGTAGACCTTCCAACCGCGCTGGGCGGCCATTTCCGCCAATGCCGGCGAGGGGTTCACAGGGAAAGAGCGCTCGGCCATCTCCAGCATGGCCGCGTCGTGGATGGAATTGCCGAAGACCGCATTGGGCGAAGGAATGCCGGCGCGCCGCAACGACACGGCCTTGCCCTCATCGGTGGGCACATCGACCAGGTCGCTGGCGATCAGGCCGTCCTCCACGCGCACTCGGGCAGCGAGCACACGTTCCGGCCCGATGCCGAACCGCCGCACCCCGTCTTCGATGACCCAGCTATTCGTCGAACTGACCGCCCAGATCTCCGCCCCGGCGGCACGCAGATCGGTCACCAGCGTCCTCATCTCCGGGAAAATCTGTGCCTCGATGTGTGCTGCAAAAAAACGCGCCGCGGCACGCCGCAACTCCTCCTCGCGCAGGCCTGCGTAAATCTGCACCATCTCCCCGCAAATCTCGAGCTCCGAAACTTCGCCGTGCCGGTAAAGCCGATGGCGTGCGTCGATCCATGCGCTGGCCTCCCGCGAGAGCACCCCCGCATCCATCGACCAGGTCATGAAGCCGAGACCGGCGTCACCGCTCCACAGCGTCCCATCGCAGTCAAAAACCGCGATGCGCGGCGTGCGAGAGAATACGGCGCGCCGGAATTCCTCATGGCTGAAGCGGACAACGGGACTGGCCTGCACAGACGTCAACGGGGACCCCATCTCTACCCTACCAATTTTCACGGCCGCCGGAATCAGGCCGATTCCGATTCCTGGTATAGGGTGCCAACATTGCAATCAATTGAACAACCGCATCTTTTGTGTCGAACCCCATCCGCGAGCTGGAGAATTTCCACAGACACGGACCGATCCCTTTAGCGGGATAGCGATCTTCAGAAACCCCGTTACCATTGGCGGAACCTAAGTTCATGACAAGCGTGGATAACTTTCGCGGCACTTGAAGTTACCTGCGGGGCCACTTTCGCTCCTCCCTTCGTACAGATTTCTTGACGAGGGGATAGCCCACGTGGGTATCCTCCGACAGGCAGCCGGACAATGCAGAGCAATGGCCCCCGGGCAGCTATGAGATTTTCGCTCAAAAACCCGGAACATCTACTGTCAGTCTCCCCAGCGATCGGCTCTTTAACTGGATCGCCCGCCTGCGACTGGCTATTGTCCCGTATTTCCTTGCAACAGAGCATGCACGATGGAGACAGGAAAGCCCTCAACGATCTCTTCTCGGCCGATATATTGCACTCTGCCGGATCGACCAGCCTGCGCATCCGGCACGCCGATGGGCGATTTCGCCGTTTTCACGTGGATTTCACGAAAGGCCTGGGAGAAGATGGCCAGGTGATTCTCGATCTTGTTCTGAAAAATCAGCACACCGATCCAGGTCCGGCGCTGAACTCCATCGTGCACAGCTTCAAAGCCCTGATGGATTCCAGCGGCGATTATATGTACATCAAGAATCGGAATCACGTTTACATCGCCACCACCACGGCCATGGCGGACCTTCTCGGAGACAAAAATCCTGGGGTCAGGCTCACGGGGAAGACCGGGTACGACCTTTATCCGGAATCGATGGCGGACATGCTCTACCAGCGCGATGAGCAGGTGATGACGGAGGGCCGCAGCTCGCATGAAATTCAGCGGCTGCAGATGCCCGACGGCTCGCATCGCTGGATCGACAACCGCAAATATCCCCTGAAAAATGCCGATGGCGAAATCGTCGGCCTGTTCGGCATCTGCCCCGACATTACAGAAGCTGTCGCGGCGGATCACAAGCTGAGCGAAAGCGGAGAGCTGCTGCAGCTCTTCATCGAACATGCCCCCGCGGCCCTCGCCATGCTCGACCGAGATATGCACTACCTCGCCGCCAGCCGCCGCTGGTGCGAGGATTTCGGCCTGCGATCGTTGGACCTCATCGGGCGTTGTCATTACGAAGTCTTCCCTGAAATTCCGGACCGGTGGAAGGTCCTGCATCGCCGTGCACTCGCAGGCGAAATTTTGTACTGCGACGAAGATCGCCTTGTGCGTCAGGACTTCTCCATGCAATGGCTGCGCTGGGAGCTGCATCCCTGGCGAACTGCGGAGGGAACGATAGGCGGCATCCTGATTTTCAGCGAAGACATAACGCAGCAAAAAAAAGACAGGGAGAAGCTCCAGTTGGCGGCTAGCGTGTTTACCCATGCGCGAGAAGGCATCCTGATCAGCGATCCCCAGGGCGCCATTCTGGACGTGAACGAGATGTTCACGCGCATCACCGGGTACAGCCGCACCGAAGTACTGGGGCGAAACCCCCGCATACTCAAATCAGGCCGTCAGAGCGAAGAGTTCTACTCCGATATGTGGCGGTCGCTGCTCGAAAACGGCCAGTGGTCCGGCGAGTTGTGGAACAGGAAAAAAGACGGCAGTGTCTATCCTGAGATGCTGACAATCAACACTGTGTACGATCGCGCATCGAGAGTCCAGCACTACGTGGCTCACTTCTCCGATGTGACCCAGGCGAAAGAGCAGGAGCGCCAGCTCGAGCACATGGCTCATTTCGATGCCCTGACGAATCTGCCCAATCGGGTTCTGCTGACCGATCGCCTGCAGCAGGCTATGGCTCAGGCCCATCACCGCGGACAAATGCTGGCAGTGGCTTACGTGGATCTTGACGGCTTCCGCGCCGTAAACGACGAGTACGGGCGGGAAGCCGGAGACCAGTTGCTGATGGCGCTGGCCCGCCGCATGAAGCGGGTGCTTGGTGAAGCCGATACTCTGGCCCGCATCGGCGGAGATGAGTTTGTCGCGGTTCTGCTCGATTTGCCCGAGCCGGATGCCGCCAGACCCATCCTCGACGGCCTGCTCGACTGCGTGGACCAGCCCGAACTCTGCGGCGACGCCAGCGTTCAGGTCTCAGCCAGTATCGGAGTGATCTTCTATCCCCAGGGGGAGGAAAACGACGCCGATCAGCTGCTCCGGCAGGCTGGCCAGGCGATGTACCAGTCCAAGCTGGCGGGGAAGAATCGCTGCAAGATATTCGATCCTCAACACGACCTCGCCATTCGCAGCTTCCATGAAGACCTCGAGCAAATTAGTCGGGCCCTCGCGGCCGGCGAATTTGTTCTCCATTATCAGCCTCGCGTAAATATGAGCACGGGCGAACTGGTGAGCGCGGAAGCCCTGCTTCGCTGGAACCATCCTGTACGCGGCCGCCTGCTACCCGACTCGTTTCTTCCCGTCATCGAGGATCATCCGATCATCGACCGCGTCGGCGATTGGGTGATCGAACATGCGCTCACGCAGCTGGAGAGCTGGCACGCAGCCGGACTGAAGATCCCCGTAAGCGTGAATATTGCCGCCCATCATCTGCAGCAGCCGGATTTCACCGGCTGCCTGCGATCGCACCTTGCCGCGCATCCAGTCGTTCGGCCAGCCTGGCTGGAACTGGAAATCCTCGAAAGCAGTGCGCTGCACGATGTGGCCGAGGTCTCCCATGTCCTCGCCGCCTGCCGGGATATCGGAGTCTCGATCGCCCTCGACGACTTCGGTACCGGCTACTCCTCACTCACTTATTTCAAGCGCCTTCCCGTCAACACGCTCAAAATCGACCGCAGCTTCGTGCGCGACGTGCTCGGCGATCCCGAAGACCTGAGCATCCTCGAAGGAATTCTGGGCATGGCTGCGGCCTTCGATCGCGTGGCCGTCGCCGAAGGTGTCGAGACAGTCGAGCACGGCAAGCTGCTTCTGCAACTGGGTTGCATCTACGGCCAGGGAAACGGCATTGCTCACCCTGTGCCCGGCGAGGAATTGGCGGCCTGGTTCGCCGGCTGGATTCCCGACCCCGCATGGATCGAAGCGGAATCGGTCGCGCCGGGCAAGCGCACCCTGTTACACGCCGCAGTCGCGCATCGGGCGTGGGTTGCCGCAATGGAGTCCTTCCTCATTGGCGGGCGCCGCGTTCCGCCCCCGCTCGACCCTCATCGTTGCCGCCTGGGACGCTGGCTGGATGGGGAGCGGAATAGCCCGATGGCGAATGCGTTGGCGTTTCAGAAGGTTGACCGGCTGCACATTGAGATCCACGAACACGCCGAACGCGCGTCGACTCTCGAGATCGTCGGTCCCGGTCCCGATGTCGAAATTCAGGTGCGCGAACTGCATCGCGTTCGCGACGCACTGCTGGAGCAGCTGAACCTCCTGCTGCTGGACGCCGTCTCCTGATTCTTCAGGATTTCATTTTGGCAGATTCCGGCGGGCGGCGAACATGGCCGAAAACTGCAAGAGTTCCGCAAGGACCACCGTTACCGGGCACCGCCCTGCGGGCCTCGCGGACGCCTTCGCCTACCATAGAGGCGTGAGTTCCTTTGCTGAACGATTGAGTCGAGTGGAAGAACGCATCGCCGCCGCGTGCCGTCGCACTGGTCGCCCGCGGGAAGAAGTGCGGTTGATGGGAGTCTCTAAATTGCACCCCGCGGAGGCGCTGGCTGAGGCGGTGCGGGCCGGAGTGACTCTGTTCGGAGAAAATCGTGTGCAGGAATTTGAATCCAAGCGCGATCGCCTCCGCGAGGCGCACGTCGCAGGCGCAGTAGTGCACCTGATCGGGCATCTGCAGTCGAATAAGTCGGCGCGGGCCGCGGAGATTTTCGACGGGATCGACAGCGTCGATTCTCTGCGCCTCGCCGAACGGTTGAACGACGCTGCAAATAAGGTAGGGAGGAAGCTTCCCGTCCTGCTGGAGATCAAGCTCAGTTCGGAGCCGGCCAAAACCGGCCTCGCGCCGGACAGCGCCGAGTTGCGGTCGCTGCTGGAACGCCTGCCCGATCTTGAGCACCTGGCGATGCGCGGCCTGATGACCATCGCCCCTCTTGACGAAGATCCGGCGGCCGCGCGCGCGTGCTTCCGGCAACTGCGCAATTCGCGGGATACCCTCGCAATTGAACATCCGCGTCTCGATTTTCGCGAGCTCTCGATGGGCATGTCCGGCGATTTCGAAATCGCCATTGAAGAAGGATCGACTCTGGTACGCATCGGAACCGCGCTGTTCGGCGATCGACTGCCAACACCATGACCATGCTCGCGCGGGACACGAGTGCTGGCGCGAGTTTCAAGGTTCGCGTAACTCCACGCGCCAGCCGCACAGCCATTGCCGGCTTGTTCGGCGAGGGCGATGAAGCGGCCCTGAAGATCGCACTCCGGGCGCCGGCCGTGGAAGAACGCGCGAATGCCTCGCTGATCGAATTTCTGGCGGATCTGCTGGGGACGCCGCGTTCGGCGATCGAGATTGCCAGCGGCCAACACGCACGGATCAAGACGATCGTCGTGCACGGACGGAGCGCGGCGCTGGTATTGGCGGCGATTGAAAAGTTCCTGCCGGCGGTGAAGTAGCCCAGGGTTCACCCTGCGGCCGGTCCCTGAATGGACGCGCCCGGTTCCCGGCTGCTGCCGCTAACTCGCCTTCTTCTTGCGCTGGGCCGTGGCTCGCTGCGGCGGTTTCTTTTCTGCGACGGCTGTTTTTTCTGCTTTGGCCGGAGCCCCTTCCGGGGCCTGCGCCATGCTCTTGCGCAACGCATCCATCAGATCGATAACCGGCGCCAGCTTGCGTTTTGTCTGCTTCGAAGGAGCTTCGGCCTGACCCTGCTTGCTCTCGATGAGCTGCTCGACACGGCTCTCGTATTCATCCTTGAAATTCTCCGGATGAAAATCGCTGGTCAGTTGCTTCATGAACTGCTCGGCGAGCTCAACCTCCGCCTTCTGCACCTCGACTTCGGGCTGGTTGTCGTACTCGGCGACGGCCCGAATTTCCTCCGGATAATACAGCGTGTGCAGCACCAGACCCTTCTCAAACGGCCGGATCATTACGATCTGTTCGCGCTGGTGGAGCGTGATTTTCGCGATGGCGCCGACTTTGAGATCCTGCATGCCCTTGTGGATGAGCGAGTAGGCGCGGCGGCCCGGATCTTCGGCCACGCTGAAGTACGACGTCTGGAAGTAGAGCGGATCGACTTCGGGCAGCTTCACGAACTGGAGGATCTCCATCGTCTCCGACGACGAAGCCTCCAGCGCCTTCAGCTCTTCGTTCGAGACGAACACAAAATTCTCCTTGTCGATGGGATAGCCCTTGGCGATTTCGCTGCGCTCCACTACGCGTTCGCAATGCGGGCAAAAGAGCTGCTGCTTGACCCGCGTGCCGCAAACCTGATGAACCTGGTTGAAGCTGATGTGGTGCTCGCGCGCCGCCACATACAGGCGGATCGGCACGGAGATCAACCCGAACGAGATGTAGCCTTTCCAGACTGTCGAAGCCATAGGGACCTAAGAATATCGCAGAGAAAATCGTCAGGAAAATGAAAAACTCGCCGGGAATCGCAGCAATCACTCCCGTTTCGCCGTGTCTTCGCCTCCCCGAACGCGCTGCTTGCTCCTACTTCGCTCCTACTTCGCTCTTGGATGCGTGCGGTCGTAGACCTCGGCTACCTGGCCGATAGTGAGCTGCGTATAACGTTGGGTCGTCGAAAGCCGCTCGTGGCCCAGCAGCTCCTGGATCGCGCGCAGGTCCGCGCCTTCTTCCAGCATGTGGGTGCCGAAGGCGTGGCGCAGGGTGTGCGGGTGCACATCGGCAGCGAGCCCATGCGCCAGCGCGATATGTTTAACGATCCGTCCGACGCTGCGCGTGGTCAGCCGGGCGTTGCCGCGCAGCCGCTGATTGAGTAACAGCGCCGGTGACGATTTCCCCGCCCCGCCTTGTGCTGCAGCCAGCTTCGCCTCCCTGCCCGGCAGATAGGCGCGCAGCGCCTGCGCCGCGGCATCGCCCAGCGGGACGTATCGTTCTTTGCGGCCCTTTCCGCGCACCAGGATCGCATCGTTTGCCCAATGGATATCGGCGAGGTCGATCCCCACCAGCTCGGCATTGCGAATCCCG
>Ga0181531_10000794_pt1 | contig 20713 bp, 19 predicted proteins | sample PEATcosm2014_Bin_38_FD_119743 | JGI IMG/M metagenome (GOLD analysis project Ga0181531, IMG submission 119743) | Peatland microbial communities from MTU Mesocosm Facility, Houghton, MI, USA - PEATcosm2014_Bin11_10_metaG | ecosystem: Environmental > Terrestrial > Soil > Wetlands > Peat | place... | reverse complement strand
GGCCACTCTTGGTCGCGGGCACGAACTGGGTCAGCACGGGCAACGGAGACATGACCGTGTACGTACTCGGCGCCGACCATCTGTACGAGCACGGCTTCTATCAAGTCCCGCAGCAGCAGGAGCTCAACCGCGAGGTCGATCGCACTTGGGACGCGTCATTCGTCTACTCGATGGGTGAGGTCCGGTTCGCAAGTCAGTTGGCGCTGGCATCCTTGATGGCCTTGAGCGGGCTCGAAGGAGTGCAGTGTTTCATGATGCTGATCGTCGCGTTGCACTGCATCGCAATCATGGCTGCGGCGGCGCTGGTATGTACAAAACGCTCCCGAGCGACTCTTTCCTTGGTCGTCTTTCTCGTCATCGCTTCGTCGGCCAATCTCATTCTGGGCACGCTCGATCAGTTGATCGCTCAGGACTTCGGTCTGGCCGCACTGAGCGGCTCGGCGCTCGCGCTGGAAGTCCCTCCAAGCGGTTCGGCCTCATACGCGCGAGCATGTTTGTGCAGCCTGTTCGTCGCGGCGCTCTTTCTTGCGTATCCTGAGCTCTCACCCTTTCTCGTACTCTCGTTCTTCACGTTCATCACGATCGTGTTGTGTCGCGATGCCTCCCAGTGGCGACGTTACGCGGCCTACTTCGGCTCGCTCGCCGTCGTGGCGCTGCTTTTCATCAATGCGAACCTTCCCGGCGCCCTTCACTTGATACTCGTGGCCTCGACGCAAGGCGGACACACGGTCGGCGAGAACGCGCTCTTCCCGTATTTCCTGACCCCGCTGGGCTTCCCGATCGGGTGGGGCTTCATCGCCTACGGGGGAGGTGACGCCGCGTCCCCGCAGGTCCAGTTCGCCACCATCGTGGGAGCGCTGCTCTTCGTGGCAGCGCTCGTCGCCGCATCTCGCTTGGCCTGGCGACTCGAACCCGCGGCTATCGTAGCCTGCTCGATGCTGCTGTTGTTTTTCTACTTGTTCTTCACACAGAACGGCTTTGGTCTTTTCAAGCTTGCGATGTACGCGCAACCGTTCGTGCTTGCCAGCTTGACGATTGCGATCAGCGGCCTCTTACCGACGCTCTCCAGAGCGCGGCGGAGCGAGTTTCCGTGAGCGCCCGACTGCAGAGGTCGCTCCGTTTCACGCTGCTGGTGCTTACAGCGTTCTGGCTTGCCGCCAACGTGACGACTTCGGTCTGGTACGGCATGGCAACGTTGGATCGCGTCGGGGCGATGAACGAGCTTCCGCAGTGGACGACCGACAAGGCAGTTGCGCAGCTGACGAAACTCCAGCCCGCCCCACGCGGCGACTCCATCATCTCCGACGCATCCGACCCTGTCGTCGCGAGGGTGGAGGCGCCTTTTTTCACCGGGACGCCCCTCTTCTTCTTCGGTTCCTACCTCGCACCGAACGGCTTGGGTGGAACGACCGATCTCGGCGACACCTGGTCGCGGCCGCTGGGAGTCGCTTCGACCCGGGCGGCAATAACCAAGGCCATCATCAAGCACAATGCGCTGTACGATACGCACGCTCGATTCACAGTCACACCGGCAACCGGGGAACCATACGTCGAGAACTTCGTGCTGGACTCTCGGTTGAGCGACGCGACCCTCCATTCACGTGACACCCTGCTCCTGGAGTCGTTGAATCCGACGCTCTTCAACGGCTGGAAGAAGACGCCCCAATCCGCGGCGACGATTTCGCTCGTTCCGTACGGCGCGGTTCACGACTTTCTCGTATACGTACCGTCCGCGCCCCAAGGCGAACGCTACCGCGCAGAGAAGACTCTTTTTCGCAGTGAGCGCGACTTCGCGGTGCCGGATGGGCACACGCAGGCCGTCGGCCGAAATCTTCTTTTCAGCGTCATCAACCCGACGACGAACTTTCGACTCGAACTGAGCTTCACTGCAACGATCATGGGGGACGACCGCACGTCGATACCGCCGGCGGTCGTGATCGGCTCCGGACGCTTTCCGCTGCCAGCGATTGGCAACGGCGCGGCGCGCATCTTTTCGCCGCCGATCACGCCCCAAATGGTAGATCACATGGCCTACATCGAGCTGGACATGGGACGAGACGGGTCCTCGTTCCCGGATCACCGCAAAGGCCTGATGAGCCTCTATGGCAGGCAGTTCCCACTCGACCCACGCAAGGTGGTCGGCTTTATTCGCGACGTCTCGATCGTCTCGGACGACGACTATCGATCGTTGCGAGCACCGTCCGCACTGACATCGTTTCCGCGAGGCCTCGAAGATCCGAATTTGGAGTTCTCCGGCATCTACGAGGACGGGTGGATGGCCAAGGCCGCCGCAGTGTGGCTCTCGGCACCGGAGCGCGGTCGAGGAACGCTCACGCTGCACGTGGTGGTCCCGCGCCAGTTGGTCGCGGAGCCGGTTACGATCGTTGTCATGCTCGACGGTCGGCTGATCGACTCGGTCCAACCGGCCGCTGGAGACCTCGTCCTGCACGAGCCCGCGCCCGACGACGGACGTCGACACGAAATCCAACTCACCGCGAGCCGAACCTTCCGGCTGCCGAACGGCGACGGGCGTCCCGCTTCGATGCTGATCGAGTCGATCGGTTTCGACTGACGGAGCCTTCGCACGAGCGCCAACGTCGGACGGCAAGACATTCGCGTTCCGCAGGCGAATTCGAGAGCATGGCGCTCGATGATAGCCTGCTCGATGACGTCGACGCGAATGTCACCGCGCTCGTCGCGCAAGGCCGGCACGACGACGCCGAATCGCTTCTGACGCGTTCGCTCGAGAAGTCCCCGGCGTGGGGACCTGGGCACTTGCGGCTCGGTCGCTTGCTCGTCGACGCCGGTCGACATCCCGAAGCGATCCCATATTTGCGCCGCGCCAGCGAGCTGATGCCCGAATCGGCCGAGGCCTGCTATGAGTTCGGCACCACGGCCGTCTTCAAAGTCGGAACGCTGGTTTTGATTCCGCAGGGTCAGGATGCGTTGCGGAAGGCTGCTCGCCTGGCGCCTGATTGGGCTGAGGCGCAATTTGCTCTCGGACGCTCCGTGCTCCGCAGCAGTATCGAAGCGGAAGCCGAAATTGCGTTGAGAAAGGCCCTCGAGCTCCGTCCGAATTGGACGAACGCAGCGTACGAGTTGGCCTACGCCCTGATGGAGCAGGACCGGATCGAAGAGGCGATCCCCTTCCTGGAGTTCGCAGTGACGGATCCGGCTCTCCCAGCCGCCAAGCGCGTGCTCGCACGACTGACCCAACGCAAAAAATCCAAGCGGACCCCGCTCGCGCGCTATCCGCGCTCCCAGCGAGAGTTCGCCGACGTTCGGAAAGTCATCAACGACTACATCCTCACCGAGTTCACCAACGTCGAGCCGCTGATATCGATGTCCAGCAAGGTGTTCACGATGGGATCGTGTTTCGCCGGCAACATCGCGAGGAAGCTCGCCCAATGCGGCATCGACGCCGAGTGGGTGAATTTCGCCGAAGAACTCAACAGCACGTACGCCAATCGTTATTTCCTCGAGTGGGCCAAAGGCGACACGCATTCCACGCAAGGTGCGCGCATCCAAGAGGTCTTCGGCGACGAATATGCCGGTCAGGTGCGTGCGAAGATCCGCGACGCAAAACTCATCATCTATTCGTTGGGGGTCGCGCCTTGTTTCTTCGACCGCGAAACCGGCGAGTTCACGCTGACGCTCGGCGAGAATCTGCACGCTTCCCTGGCCGTCAACCAGCTGAACTTTCGGACTACCTCGGTTCAAGAAAACGTAGACAACCTCAAGCGAATGATCGAGCTGTTACGCGACCTCAATCCGAGCGCGGACATCATGCTGACCGTGTCCCCGGTCCCGCTCAAGGCGACGTTCGAACGGCCCTCGGCGATCGTCGCGGACTGCATCTCGAAATCGACCTTGCGCGTCGCCGCACACGAGATCATGGAACTCAACATCGGCGGCGTACACTATTGGCCGTCGTACGAAATGGTGAAGTGGATCGGTTGTCATACGGGCCCGGTCTTTGGAATGGACGACGAGAGCCCGCTTCACGCGAACGACGAGGTCGTCAAGCGAATCATCGACGCGTTCTTGGAGGTATATGGCGACAACGACGTCATCGTCGCGAATCGGCGGGCTCAAGACGTTTGGCGCGAGGTGGAGGAGCCCAGAAAGCTGTCCACCGTCTAGCAATGCAGTCCGATCGCTTCCCGTAGGACGCCCGTGACGAGCGGAACCTTTCTTTATCGACCGCTGGATCGTTGTTTGCTTTGCGAACGAGACAATCTCGTCAAGGTCGTTCCGCTGCAGCCCATTCCGATCGCGACACCGAACTTCGCCATGCCTGCCGATCCGGAACTGGCTCGGCAAGCGCTCGAAGGCGTGCCGCTGGATATCTTCCAATGCGCTGACTGCGGGCATCTTCAAGTCGGCCAGTTTGGCAACCCCGACCTGCAGTATCGCGACTACGTCTATACGACGTCCCTCTCACTCGGCTTGCCCGAACACTTCGAGACATACGCCCGAGCGGTCATCGACCAATACGCACCTCCCTGCGGATCCCTCGTCGTTGAAATCGGAAGCAATGACGGCACCCTGCTGCGCGCCTTCAAGGAACGCGGATATCGCGTCCTGGGCGTCGATCCAGCGCGTGCTATCGCGGCGAGGGCGACCGCAAGCGGGATCGAAACGATCGGCGACTTTTTCACCGAGGCAACAGCCGAGGCCATCGCACGAGATGTCGGCAAGGCACATGTGATCATCGCCAACAACATGATCGCGAACGTTCCGGACCTTGGGGATTACATTCGCGGCGTCGCGACGCTGCTCGCCGAGGACGGCGTCTTCATCTTCGAGACACAATACGGCGCCGACGTGATCGAACGCAACCTGCTCGACACCGTCTACCACGAGCACATCTCCTATTTTCTGGTGAAGCCGACGGCCGCGTTCCTGGTCAATCACGGACTCCACATGATCGGCGTCGAGCGCATACCCACCAAGGGTGGTTCGATCCGCGTCTGCGCACAGCGCACAGGCGCGCCGCGGCCGGTATCACCTCAGGTCGCGCGAATGGTCGAGGAAGAGCAGCGCAAAGGCGCCTTCGAGCCTTCATATTTCTCGGCGCTCTCGAGTGACCTCGACGACATACGCTCCGCCATCAACGGCAAAGTCGACGCCGTGCTCGCCGCCGGAAAGACCGTCGGCGGCTATGGTGTCTCGGTTGGGACGACGGCACTCCTCCCGCAGTTCGGATTGGTCGACCGGCTCTCGTTTCTCGTCGACGACGATCCGCACAAGCCACGCGTACTCGAGGGTCCCGGCTACAGCATCCCGGTGATTGGCCCGGAGCAGCTTTACGCTGCCAATGCGGGCGCCGTCGTCGTGTTCGCTTGGCGGTACGCCGATTCGATCATCGCCAAACACGGACGCTTCTTGGACGCCGGCGGTGAATTCATCATCCCTTTGCCAGCGGTCCACAGCATCCGCAGGTGACCCTTCTGCGTACCGTCGAAGGCGCGATGCGTGGCTCCGGCGAGGCATAGCTCCGGTCGGATCGAGAGCGCTGAGGTCGTCTATGCTGGCGAGGGGTTGGTCACCGTCGACGCGGCTGCCATCGCCTCGCTGATAGCCGATGCGGCCAAGAACCCGCGCCGCCGGATTCGCCTGTGCGCACATGCGAGTGTGGCGGACGCCGTGCACGAGATGCTGATCGTACACGAACGAAGCTGCTACGTGCGACCCCACAAGCACATCGGCAAGAGCGAGTCTTTTCACGTCATCGAAGGCCACGTCGATGTGGTGCTGTTCGATGATCTCGGTCGCGTCGAGACGAGCATCTCGATGGGTCCCTACGGGTCGAACAAGCCGTTCTTCTACCGGATCGCGGAGCCACGCTTTCACACCTTGATCATTCGATCGGAGGTCCTCGTCTTTCACGAGACGACGAGCGGGCCGTTCCGGCGCGAACAGACGGTCCTCGCGCCGTGGTCGCCGGATGGGAACGACGACGCAGACGTTGCGAGGTATCTCTCGCAGCTGGACGCGGCCGTCGCGTCGGCGACGAACGCTCCCGATCCGGGAGCCTGAGCCAGCCGTGCACGTTCTGGTAGTCGGTGGAAGCAAAGGCACGGGGCGCGCACTCGTCAGACGCCTCGCGACAGATGGCCACCTCGTCTCCGTCATCAGCCGCAGCGCGCCGCCGATTTTCGAGGACCTGCCCCTCGTCCAGATCTGGCCGGCAGACGTCGCCGACGCGACCGCTTTGACCGGGGCGCTGGCATCCGTCTTGGAGGCGCGCGGACCGGTCGGCGGCGTGGTGCTGCTGCAGCGGTATCGAGGTGATGGTGACGACTGGGCCGGCGAACTCGCCACCAGCCTGACGGCGACCCGCCTGGTCCTCGATTGGGTCGGCGACCATCGCGGGAACGAAACCTCGGTGGTCGTCATCGGTTCGGCAGCCGGCTCGTTCGTCGCATCGGAACAACCCGTCAGCTATCACGTGGCGAAGGCCGGGATGGCACAGATGGTGCGGTACTACGCGGTTGCCCTGGGGCCGAAGGGCGTCCGCGTCAATTCAATCTCTCCCGGGACGATTCTCAAGGACGAGAATCAGGCGTTCTATCGAGAGAACCCAGAGCTCGAGCGACTCTATCGCGACATCATCCCGATAGGCCGGATGGGGACGGCGCGGGACGTTGCAAACGTGGTGACGTTCCTCTTGAGCGACGATGCATCGTTTCTCACCGGACAAGACGTGGTCCTCGACGGCGGCGTCTCGCTGCAGTGGCATGAATCGCTGGCGCGGCGTCTCTCACCGATGAAAGATCTGGTCGTCGTACGCCCGTCCTGCGGACGTGTTGAATAGGAGATTGGGTTCGATGGAGATCGCTCGTGCATCGCATGCGGACGCCGTGCAGCGCCTACCGAAGCTGAAAAGCTCCGTCTCGGTCATCGTCACCGCGTACAACGAGGAGCGGTACCTGCGCGACACCATCGTGAGCGCAATGGACGCGATTGCGTCCCTGAGCGACGTCGACGTGGAACTCGTGATCGTGAACGACGGTTCGTCGGACGGCACGGCAGTCATTGCTGATGCGCTGGCGGCAGAGTTCTCGCTTGTGAGATGCATTCACCACGAGAGAAACCGTGGCGTCGGAGCCGCATTCCAAACGGGCCTCGATGCGGCGAAACACGACTACGTAACGTTCCTTCCCGGCGACAATCTCATTTCCGTTTCGATGATCAGGGAACTGCTCAAGCACGTCGGTCAGGCCGATGTCATCTTTTCTTTCCCCGTGAACGTTGAATGCCGCTCACGCTTTCGTCTGCTCGTCTCGGCGCTCTACTCCTTTATCTACCGGCAAACGTTCAACCTCAACCTTCGTGCGATTCATACCGTTCCCGTCTATCCGCTTCGCTTACTGCGTGACACACCTTTGCGGTCGAGCGGGTATGGTCGAGCAGCTGAGATCACGGTGAAGCTGTTGCGCCAAGGCTCCACGTACATGGAACTGCCGGGCTATTTGAATGTGACGGACAATCACAGCTCGGCGTTGCGCTTCAAGAATCTCATCGAAGTCGTGAAGAGCTACGTGCGGCTCACGAGCGAGGTGTATTCGAGCGAGCGGACCCGCTATTCACGCGAACCGGTCCGCGTGATTCCCGCCGAATTGCGCAGCTGACGAAATCATTCGAAGAAAATGAACCCATAGTCCCCGCTGTAGCCGATTTTCCGGAAGAGCCATTCCCAATCGTCGACGGAGTAGAAGCTCTTGCAGGTCAGCTGCCAGTAGAGGAGGTTGGCCTTCTCCCGCTCGTCGCGGTACGACTCGACCATGATATATTTGCCGCCGCGCCCGACGCGTTCGATCTCCGCGATCGCCGACCACAGCTTGTCGACGGCGAGATTGTGCAAGGTCGCGAGTGAGAGGACGAGGTCGAAGGAGCCCGCAGCGAAGGGGAGCACCGACGCGTCGCCCAGCATCAGCGCTGAGCGCACTTCGTCCTTCGCGTTCTCGATACCGTACGCGGAGACGTCGATTCCCACGATCTCGATACCGGGAACGACCTGCGTGAGCTCGTACAGCAAGTAGCCCTTCCCGCAGCCGACGTCGAGGACGCGCATGCCGGGCTGCAGCCCATAGTGCTGCGCGAGCCGCTCGGCAATCGGGCGCCAGCGGCCGTCGTAGCGATAGCCGCCGTAGCCGTACTGCCGCTCACCGTCCCAGTAGTCGCGCCCGAACTGCGAGGCGACCGCGGCGCAAGCCGCCTTGTCGTATTCGACCACCCGGGCGACGTAGTCGCGTTTGGTCGACGAGTGGAGCGCCTGGATGAAATCGATCCGCTCGCCAAGCGCGCTCTGCCCGCTCATAGTGACCTCTCCAGCACCGACCAGAACGGGTCGCGTGCACGTTCCTCGCGGCTGTTTTCGTCCTTCTCATAGCGCCCCGCCAGCGGAAGGAGCGGGAGCGTGAAAGCGACTTGAAGGACGTCTTCGAGAGCTGCGATGTCATCGCGGCGCCGCAGCGCCACGTTCTCGAGCGCGGCGTGCAATTCGCAGCCCCTCGCAAGAACGCGCTCGAAGATCTCCAGCCTGCGAGCCTTGGCACGGGGGAGCATGAAGAGGCTGAAAAAGACGGTTCCTTCGAGCCTGGGAAGCTCGTCGAGGAGCGCGTTGAGCATCAAGTAGCACGACGGCATCGCGTATTCGGTGACGCTGAGCAGATAGTGGAGACCGTGACGCGCTGCATAGTCGCGGACGACGAGGTTCTGGACGTGTTGGGGAAAGTTCGTGCCGCGAACGGCGCGGCTCGCGACGTAGCCCCGATAGCCGAAGCGGGACGCCGATTGCTGCTGACTCGCCGCTCCCATCCTATTCGGAAAAGCCCGTCGGCTGTTCGTAGGTCATCCCGATCCGCGACGCGGGGCGGATCGTGATCGGCTCGAAGAACTCGCCCAAACGCTTGTCCGAATAGGGCGTGAAGAGGCCCTTGAAACGGACGTTGATGGACCAGCGCGCCGTCGCCTCGCGATTGACGTGATTGCCGTGCATGAGCGTATGCGTGAACACGAGGACCTTGCCGTAGGGGATATCGAGCCAGCGCACGTCGGGCTCCATGTCACCGAACAACGCACCGACGCCACGGTCGGCGTACTGCGGCATCACCGCGCGCCAGCGTTCTTCCCGCTCCTTCGGCAAAATGAACATGCTCTTCGTTCGGAAGACGTCGACCAACGGGACCCACAGCACGACTTCGAACGGCGAGTCTTCGGACCATGCGTCGGAGTGCAACGGCAGGAGTGATTTCTCGTCGTTCGGCAGCTGAATGCTCAGGCCGATGCCGCGCTGCATCGCGAGCTCGTTGCCGACCAAGCTTTCGATCAAGGTACGCGCGCACGCGAAGTACGCTGCGCGGAACCATGGTTCACCGACGATGCTGTTGATGACCGCCAGCCGGAGATCGTTGAGCCGCTCCGCGGTGACCTGCTCGCCGATGGCGTCGCAGAAGGCCCCCGGATCGGCCGGTGCAGGCAGCCCCAGGAACGCTGCCGCTGCGTACGCCGCGGCGGATTGGATACGATCGAGGGCAGCTCGGTCCTCGGCCTCGGCGATGACGTACCCCCTCGAGAGGAACTCCGCCGCGAGCTTGCGCTCCTCGTCCCGCAACAGGTTCACGCGAATCGGCCGAAAAAGAATGCGCAGCGCCCCATCGATTCGAATGGCATCTGCATGTCGCAACGGTTCGCCAGTTCGCGAATTGGACTCGACCTCGACAACACGTTGATCAACTACGACCAGCTTTTCGTGGCGATTTCGGCGAGCCGCGGTCTCGTCCCTCGGGACTTCGCCGGCACCAAGCGCGACCTTCGCGATCGTGTACGGCTGCTCCCCGACGGTGAGATCGAATGGCAGCGCCTCCAAGCGGAGGTCTACGGTCCGGCCATCGACGGCGCGACCCCGGCCGCAGGCGCGCTCGAGTTCATCCGCCGTGCGCGGCTGCACGGCGCCGAACTGACGATCGTCAGCCACAAGACGGCAGTGGCGAACCTCGGTGCGCGGGATGTCAACTTGCGCGACGCCGCACGCGCATGGCTGCGCCGTAGCGGAATGCTCGGTCCGCAGGCCGTCCCCGAGGACAACCTCTACTTCGAGAGCACGCGCGCCGAAAAGATCGCGCGCATCGTCGCGCTGCGGTGCACGCATTTCGTCGACGACCTCGAGGAAGTGTTCGACGATCCGGCGTTCCCTTTCGGCGTCGAGCGCTTGCTTCTAGCCGCCGGCGCGAACGTGCCCGATCGAGGGTACCGCTCGTACGCTTCGTTCCGCGAGATCGCAGATGCCTTCGTCGCAACCTGAGCGAGCTGCGGACGTCGGCGCTCTCTCCGCAATCGCGCAGCGTCTCTGCGGCGAACCCGTCCAGTCCGTCCAGGCGTGTCGCGCGAGCGGCAACAATCGCGTCTACCGGATCCAGACGCGGCACGCGCTCTTTGCCCTCAAAACCTATGGATCGGTCGAAGGGGACGACCGCGATCGGCTCGGCCACGAGTTCGACGGGCTTCGCTTCGTCGCAGCGGCGGATGTGGGAGCTGCTGTTCCCGCCGCGATCGCGGTGGATCGCCCGGAGCGCTGTGCACTCTACGCATGGATCGACGGCGAAGCCGTCGTCGATCACGACGTTCACGACATCACTGCCGCGCTCGATCTTGCGGCGTCGCTGCACCGAGCGCGGCAGACGCCCGGCGCAGAGCATCTACCGGCCGCGACGGAAGCGGTCTTCACCGCGGCCGACCTGATCGATCAGATCGAGCGTCGAATCGCTCGCTTGGCATCGGTGGCTCCCGGGGAACCCGAGCTCGCGGCCTTTCTGGCAGCAGAGCTTCGGCCGGAGTTCGTACGGCGCGCCTCGCATCTGAGCGACGGCGGCCGGCACGCGGTCCTGGATCGTACCCGCTGCACCCTCTCACCGTCGGATTTCGGCTTTCACAACGCGCTGCGAGGGCCCGACGGCTCGCTGACCTTCATCGACTTCGAGTACTTCGGCTGGGACGACCCCGTCAAGCTGGCAGCGGACTTTCTCTGGCACCCCGGCATGCGGCTGAGCGCGCCCGAACGCCGTGCGTTCCTCGAGGGGGTCACCGCACTGTACGGTCTCGATCCCTCGTTCGCAGCGCGACTGTATCTGCACTTCCCGCTCTACGGCATTCGCTGGTGCCTCATCATCCTCAACGAGTTCGTCCCCCAGCTCTGGGCGCGCCGCGCCTTCGCGGGCAAAGGGGGAGATTGGGAAGCCGCAAAAAGCGAACAATTGACGAAGGCACGCGCGACCCTCGCCGCGGTGCGTTCCTATCGGGAAGGGGAGTTCGGATGAAGACCACCGAGGCGACGAGCGCCGCGCTGGACGACCGCTCGAAGTATCTGCGGTCGCTCATCATCGACGGGCTGAGCGCCGGTCGCGGCCACGTCGGTTCGCCGCTCTCGCTGGTCGAAATCGTGCGCGTGCTCTACGACGAGGTCCTCCACGTTCGTGCCGAGGACCCGTCCTGGAACGAGCGCGATCGTTTCATCCTGAGCAAAGGGCACGGCTGCCTTGCCTTGTACGCGGTCCTTGCAGACCATGGCTTCTTCTCCAAAGACGAACTCGAGCGCCATTGCAAGTCGGGCGCACTCCTGGGCGGACACGTCGATGCGCACGTGCCCGGGGTCGAAGCGTCGACAGGTGCCCTCGGCCATGGGCTGCCGATCGGTGTCGGCCTGGCGATCGCGGCGCGCTTGCAGCGTCGTGCTTCGCGGGTATTCGTCGTCATGGGTGACGGCGAGCTGGATGAGGGATCGGTTTGGGAGGCCGCCCTGGCAGCGTCCAAGCACAAGCTCGAGCATCTAACCGCGATCGTCGACTACAACAAGCTGCAGTCGTACGGGCGCGTCGAGGACGTGCTCCCGCTCGAACCGCTGGCCGACAAATGGCGCGCGTTCGGCTTCGCGGTCCGTGAAGTCGACGGGCACGACGTGAACGCGTTGCGCGACGCCTTCGCCGCGCTGCCGTTCGAAGCCGGAAAGCCCAACGCCGTCATCGCCCACACGCTCAAGGGTCGCGGCATCGGCTTCGCCGAGCTCAACGCCAAGTGGCATCACAAATCGTCGCTCGACGCCGCCGCGATCGACGAGCTGCGCGAAGCCCTGGAGCGCAACTGATGCGGCAAAGTGCGCTCAATACCGTCTACGCGCTGGCCAAGCGCGATCCGCGCGTGCTGTTCATCGGCTCGGATCTCGGGGCCGGCGTGCTGGACCAGATGAAGGCCGAGATGCCCGAGCGCTACCTCATGGAGGGCGTCTCCGAAGCGAACATCATCGGTATGTCGGCGGGCCTGGCGATGGACGGCTTCATCCCCTACGTGAATACGATCGCGACGTTCCTCACCCGGCGGTGTTACGAGCAGATCGCCGTCGACCTGTGCATGCACGACCTGCCGGTGCGCCTGCTCGCAAGCGGCGGCGGCGCCGTCTACGCGCCGCTCGGGCCAACCCACATGGCGCTGGAAGACATCGCGATCATGCGCGCCCTTCCGCACATGACGGTCGTCTGTCCGGCCGACGCCCCGGAGATGACGCGCGCCGTCGAGGCGACGCTCGACTGGCCCCATCCCGTGTATCTCCGCTTCGGCAAGGGCGGCGATCCCGTCATCTCGTCGGACGAGCGCGGCTTCACCCTTGGGAAGGCGATCCTGGTGCGGCCGGGCGCCGACGTGCTCGTCATCTCGACCGGGGTGATGACGGCGCGCGCGCTGGATGCTGCCGACCTGCTCGCCCCGACCGGGATCGACGCCGCCGTCCTGCACGCTCACACCGTCAAACCGCTCGATGCCGAGATGATCGCCGACCTCGCCTCGTCGCGCTCGCTCGTCGTGACCGTCGAGGAGCATTCACGGATCGGTGGTCTCGGGAGTGCCGTGACGGATGCCCTGGCCGAGGCCGGTGTGCGGACGCCGCAACTCCGTCTGGCCTTTCCCGACGCGTTCGTCTTCGCGTACGGGTCACAAGATTCGGTCCTCCAGGCGGCCGGGCTGCAGCCGCCTTCCATCGCCGAACGTATACGCCAAGTCGTCGATACGCATGGCGGGCGCCGGCTCGAGGCGGTGCGCGCCGAATAGGGCTAGCTCCGGCGAATGAAGCTGAGGTATTGGGTACCGCGGCCGAAGTAGCTCGCGAACTCGCCAAGCGCCGCATCGGTGTCGCGCAGCGAGTCGTCCTCGAGAAACGCCGCCAGCTCGTTCAGTGCGCGCGCGGTCGCCGGCGATGAGACCGCATGACGAGCGATCTCGCGGATTCCCGGCGCCGCCTCCGCCGTCGACCGCCGGCCACCGCTCGCCTCGATCGCCTGCATCGTCGCGTACGCTGCTCGCGAGAGGTCGCGGATCGCGATCCCCAGCTTCGCGTCGTGAGCGGGAACGGTCACGCGATAGTCGAGGAAATTGATCATGTTCTCGAGATACGCGATGCGGGCGTTCTCGTTGAACTGCCGTTCGGCCCCGTAGAGCTGCTTGTACCATCGCAGGTCGACGATGAATTCCGGCGAGGAACCGTACACGTCGAACTCGTCACCGAGCGCTTCGATCGCCTCGTCGATACCGAACGTTCGTCCGACGAACGGGTTGAGGATGTTGTCGTAGATCCAATCCTCGACGGACCGGCTCATCCCGCCGAGCGTAGCAAGGTGGGGTGTGAAGACCGGCACGAGACGCGCGAGTCGCTCGCGTTCCGTCACCCCGGGCCCGGCCAGCCGGTAGGCGATGAGGCGCCGACCGACCTCACCCAGGATGCTCGGGGCATCTGCGCAGGTCACCACGAGAACGGCGTTCTCGCCGGCGCTTCGGGCGATGTGGCGGATGAACGCGGAGGGATCCATTTGAAACGGGACGAGCCCTTCGGCCAGAACGAGATCGAAGCGCTCGGCGGATTCGAACTCCTCGATGAGCGCGTGCACGATCTCGTAGTTGGCCTTCCCGGGCTGCACCCGCTCCAACAGGGCGCGGGTCTCCTCGATGCCACGGACGTTCGCGTCGACCATCACGTAGCGACGCGGCCCGAGATGCTGCGTGTAGAGCGCGTTGTGCCCCGATCCCGGACCGAATTCGATGACGCTGCGATCGCGAACGTAGAGCGGCGGGATGCCCAGACTGCGATACAACGAGCCACGGCGCTGGAAGTGCCGATCGAGATCGCTGATGTCCTGGGCGACCGGCGAAATGTTCTGGGCGCCATAGAAATCGAGGAACGGCCGGATCGTGCTCATGGCTGCACTAGAGGAACACGACGCGTCTATTTCAGGCCGACGAGCTGCATCGTCTTGATGTTGAAATACCGCGGGTCATCCATGGAACCGGGGATGAGACCGCGGTCGAACGCGTCACACAGGCCGCGGACGGCCGTTGCGACGTCGCGCCGGGCGGCGAAGCCGAGCTCACGCTGGATGAGGTCCGAGTTGATGCGATAGGAGCGGTGATCGTTGGTCGGCTCGACCGCGATCGCCACGTCGGGGCCGACGACATCCTTGACCGTGCTCGCGATCTCGTTGATCGTCTGGTTGTAGTAGCCCGCGTTGTAGATCTTTCCGTCGATCAATTCGCCGGGCAGCGCGACGGTCTGCACGTACAGGTCGGTCATGTCGTCGACGTGGATGTTCGGACGCACTTGGTTGCCGCCGAAGACGCGGATGACGCGATTGTTGACGGCGTGGTTGGTGAGGATATTGACCGACACGTCCAGGCGCAGGCGCGGTGCGTATCCGCACACGGTCGCCGGGCGCAGAATGAGCGTCTCGAAGCCCGGCTCGCGGGCATCCATGAGAACCTCTTCGCACATCGCCTTGAACTTCGAGTAGTCGGTCAGTGGTTCGAGGCTGAGTTGTTCGGTGACGTGCTCTTCTTGCTTCACGCCGTAGACGCTCGAGGAGGACGCATAGATGAAGCGGGTCACGCCCGCCTCCTTCGCGCTGCGAACGAGCCCGGGGAAACAGTCGTAATTGATCGACTTCCCCAGGTCCGGGTCCAGTTCGAAGCTGGGGTCGTTCGAGATGCACGCCAGGTGGATGACGGTGTCGATTCCGCGCATGGCGTGCTGGACCGCGACCGCGTCGCGCAGGTCGGCGCGCACCTCGCTCAAACCCTGGCGCCCTCGCACGTGCGCGAGAGCCGCGTCGCCGTACAAGTACAGGTCGAAGACCCGCACCTCGTGACCGGCATCGAGGAGCTTGGGAACCAGCCCGCTGCCGACGTAACCGGCTCCGCCGGTGACCAAGATCTTGCGCGCCTTGCGATCCACGAAGTGTACGATCCCCTATTTGAGCAGCGAGTCGATGAATTTGTAGGTCGCGACCCGATCGACCGCACTGCGGTTCCCCATGATCTGGGTCGCCTGCGCGCCGATCACGTTCGCGATGAAGGTGATCATCTGGCCGGGGAGGCCGGCAGCGACCATCGGCGCCGTCCATGACAGGACGGCGTCGCCGGTCCCGACCCGGTCGGTCACGCTCTTGGCGAACGCGGGGCCGCTGTGCCACTCTTCGGGCGGCCGGTAGAACAGCGCACCCTTCTTGCCCTGGGTGACCAAGATGTTGGCCGCCTGCACGCGACCCGCGAGCGAACGGACGAGCGGCTCCGTCGCCCCGAGACGAGCGCGCGAATCGGCGCGAAGCTCGCCTTCGTTGGTGCAGACGAAGTCGGCCCGCGAGTACCGCGAGATCGTGTGATAGCCGATGTTCGCGGCGTTCTGCTGAGTGTTGACTCCCAGGAACTTCGCCTTGCTCTGGACCATGTCGATGACCGGCTGGGTGAAGATGCCGTGGCCGAAGTCGGCGACGACGACCAGGTCGTACTGGCTGAGCGTCTGCTCGAGGTGCGCCCCGAACCGATCGCTGTCTGCCTCGTCGAGGAACTCGTCGTTGAAGACGTAGACCTCGAACAGCTTGGAGAGCAGATAGCTGTCGACGTAGCGGCGCTTGACGATCGTCGGCGAGGCCGCCTTGTAGAGGAACGTCGGGTTGACGTTCGGAGCCAAGCGCTCGCGAATGAACGGCTCCTGCGAATCGCGCGTGCCCAGGAACGTTACCAAGTCGACTCGGTCGATGAAGGCCGCCATGTGGTTCGCGATCGCAAGCGTACCGCCCGCGAACTGCTCTTGGGATGCGTAGCGCATCGCCAAGACCGGCTCTTTGGACGACTTGCCCATTTGATCGACGTAGACGTACTCGTCGATGATCGCTTCGCCGACGACCAGCACGCGCATTCCGCGCAGACCGTCGAGGGCAGCGCGTATTTGCGGTGGGGTATACGCCGTGCGCAGCTCTTCGAGGTACACGTTGACCTCGGCGGGATACGACGAGAGGTGCCGGTTGATGAGCGTCGAGCTCGAGAAGGACACCGCCTCGGTATAGAAGATCGTCCCGCCGTGCGCGCAGACCGCCGCCTCTTCGTCGCCGATCCGGCCGGTCAGATCGCTCTGATGGTTCTTGTAGTCGGGCCCCTTCGCATAGACGTCCGGCTGGACGAGTTGGAGCATCTCGACGGCGGTCGGCCACCGATTGATAGCGACGAAGTCCACCAGTTCGAGCGCCGCCAGCATCTCGGCGCGGTACGACTCCGTGAACGCCGGTCGGTTCGGCCCTTTGTTCACGTGGACGTCCGGCGTCAGCGTCACCACCAGGACGTCGCCTTGCGTGCGCGCTTCTTCGAAGTGCAGGATGTGACCGTAGTGCAGCAGATCGAAGACGCCGTGGCAGAGCACGACGCGCTTGCCGGCGGCCTTCGAGTCGGCGACCTGCTTAGCGAGCCGTTCGATCGAGACGATCTTGTTGGCGGTGCGCGAATGCGCGAGGAAGGTCATGCCGGTGCGGTCTCACCGAGCTGCTGGAACCACGTCTTGGTCGCCGCGTCGATCGACCGTTCGTCCCATACCGGCGCCGCGCGCCAGTACTCGATGTTGCGCAGCACGAGCTCGACGCCTTGCTCGAACGAGATCTCCGGCCGCCAGTTCAACAGGCGCCCCGCTTTGCCGGTATCGGCGTGCGTGCTGTCGGGTTCGCCCGGACGCTTGGGCACGGTGACGACATCACCGCCGAGCAGCTCGACGAGACGATTGACGCTCTGCGGCCGGCTGGTGCCGATATTGATCGCTTCGCCGGTAACGTCCGACTCGGCCGCCGCGACGAACGCTCGCGCGACGTCGGTGACGTAGGTGAAATCGCGCGACTGCGTGCCGTCGCCGACGACGGTGAAGGGCTTGCCGGCGAGCTTCTGGGCGAGGAAGACGCCGAACACGCTGCCGTACGCACCCGACGTGCGCGAGCGAACGCCGAAGACGTTGAAGAGTCGTAGCGAGACGGTCGGGATGCGATAGACCTTCGCCCAATGCAGCGCGACCAGTTCGCCCAGATACTTCGTGAGTGCGTACGGATACTGCGGCCGGATCTCCGCGTCTTCGCGCGTCGGATAGCTGTCGGGGATGCCGTAACACGAGGACGACGCGGCGTAGACGACCCGCTTGACCCCGGCCGCGCGCGCCGCCTCCATGACGCTCTGCGTGCCGTCGACGTTGGCGCGAAAGTACTCCGTCGGCCGCTCGATCGACGGTACGATGTCCGCCAACCCGGCCAGATGAAAGACGGCATCGGCGCCCTCGAAGATCGCTTCCAGCCGCTCGGTCTGGTTGACGTCACAGCGTTCGATCGCGACCCGGCCGCCGAGGTGGGCGAGATTCTCGTCCCGCCCGGTGGCGAAGTTGTCGACGACCACGACGTCGTGATCGCGTTCCAGCAACGCGTCGACGAGGTGGCTTCCGATGAAGCCGGCACCTCCGGTGACGACGGCCCTCCGCGCTGCGCTCATAGCGAGGTGGCGATACGCTCGCGAAGCGCCAAAGCGATAGCGTGGTTGAGCACCAGGTGCCCATCCTCTTGATGGCAGATGCTCGATGCGGGTACCGTCACGACGATGTCGGCGGCTTTGCACAGCCGGCTGCCCGGCTGACCGCACAGGCCGATCACGTCGGCCCCGATCCCGCGCGCGTAGGTCGCGGCGCGGATGACGTTCTCGGAGTTTCCGGAGCCTGAGAGGATGATCAGCACGTCCGTCGGCAGCAACAGGTTCCGCAACTGCTCGACGAAGATCTCCGCGTACTCGATGTCGTTGCCGACGGCGGTGATGTACGGAACGTTGTCGGTCAGGGCGATCGCCCGGAACCGTCGAGCGCCCTCGCAGGTCGCCATCTTGTTGAGGTCGTTCATCATGTGCGACGCCGTCGATGCGCTGCCGCCGTTCCCGATGATGTAGGTCGTGCTCTGCGCTTGCCACGCCCTGAACAACCGCTCCACGACCGCGCGCGCATCGGACCTGGAAATCGACCGAATGGCTTCTTCCGCCTCGTCGAGATAGGCCGTTATGCGGTCGCGGACGGTGCCGTTCTCCACGCCTGCGCGGTTCGGTGCGGCGTCCGTCGATTCCCCGGATCGGACGCTCTGGATGCTAGGCCGCTGCGCCATTGGGCTCGTCCTTTTCGACACGAACGGCGCGCTCGCCGATCAGTTGGTACACGATCCACGCGGTCATCACGCAGCAGACCGCACAATGTCCGGCGACGATGTCCTCGACGATCTGTTGCGCCGAGCCGTGCCGCGCCACGACTGCGGCGATCTCGGCAACCGCGGTGACCGAGAGGAACGGGGCGAAGCCGAAGCGATGCCGTCCGATCGAATAGGTCGCGAGCACGTTGGCCAGCGCCAGCGCGCCGGATGCCACGACGTACGGCAGCACGAGCGACGCGCCGGGCGCGAAGCGGCGGCCGGCCAAGATGCGGATGACGAGTCCCGGCTCGAAGGCGACGAACACCCCGATCGGGACGATGACGATAGCGGCGATCGCGATCGCCGCATACAGGATCGTCGTCACCGATCCCCCACGTACCGAACGAACTGCGATGTGGGGGAGCAGGACGGTCGGCAGAAACGAGATCACGGTGAAGAGCACGCGCCCGATCAGCGACGCTGCTCCGTATAAACCGGCCTCGAGCGGGCTCAAGAAATGGCGGGCCAGCACGACGTCGTAGAACATCAGCACGGTGATCCCGAGCGATCCCGATCCCGCCGCGCCGGCGGTGATCAGCATCCGCTTGAGGTCGAGGTGCGCCGCCACCCGCGCGCCGCCGAACCGGCGGAGCAACGCGAACTCGCCATACGCTGCCGTGACGACGATGCCTCCCGCGAGTGCCAGCATGCTGCCCATTGCGCCCAGCGCGAGGGTAAACGGCACGACCAGAATGGTCCGCACGCCGTCGAGCAGCGAGGACACCGTGAACGCCCCGAACGACGCAAAGCCCTGGAAACACCCACGCTGGAAGATGATCGCGAAGCCGACGCCCGCCACCAGGCCGGCGACCGCGACGAGGAACGGACGATCGAGGTGCAGGTAGTCGGCGATGGGGCGCTGCAGCGCTGCTGCCGCGAGCGTCGTCCCTGCCGCGATCCAGAGCGAGATGCGCGAGATCGCGCGCGAGAACGCCGCCATACGCTGCTCGTCTCCGGCCGCACGCAGGTCCGCGGCAAGCTTGGCCGTCACCGTCTGCAGCGTCCCGCCGACGCAGTGCACGAGCAGGATCGCCGCGATGAGCGACATCACGGCGCCGTAGTCCAAGACGGAGAGGGTCCGGCCCAGCAAGAGCAAGTAGGCGTAGTTGACCGCGTTGCCGAGGATGATGCCGACGAAGACCAACGCCCCGCTTCGAACCAGTCCGCTCATCGCGGCGCGGCGAGCGAACCCTCTGAGCGCCGTTGTCATCGATCGCCTAGAGCGGACCAGCGGGCGTGCGATCAGACACCCAAGGCGGCGACGGACGAGTTGTCGGCAGCACTGTACGTCGACTCATACCACTCGATCGTCCGCTGCAATCCCGCACGGAAGCCGGTGCTCGAATGAAAACCGAACTCGCGCTCGGCCCGGCGCGTATCGAGCTTGCGCCGCGGCTGGCCGTTGGGTTTGCTGGTGTCCCACACGATCTCGCCCTCGTACCCGCATAGCTCTGCGATCAGCTCGGCGAGGTCCCGGATGGCGATCTCCTCACCGCTGCCGAGGTTGACGGGTTCCGCGCCGTTGTAGTGTTCCGCCGCCCGGACGATCCCCTCGGCAGCATCGTCGACGTACAGGAACTCGCGCGTCGCCGAACCGTCGCCCCACACGATGAGATCCTCGTCGCGGTCGCGCGCTTCGACCGCCTTGCGGATCAGCGCCGGGATCACGTGCGAGGACTCCGGGTCGAAATTATCGCGCGGTCCGTACAGGTTCACCGGCAAGAGGTAGATCGCGTTCATCCCGTACTGCTGGCGGTACGCTTGGCATTGCACCAGCAGTGCCTTCTTCGCGATCCCGTACGGCGCGTTGGTCTCTTCCGGATAACCGTCCCAGAGCGTGTCCTCGTGGAACGGGACCGGTACGACCTTTGGATAGGCACAGACCGTGCCCGCGACGATCGTCTTCTCGACCCCATGCCGACGCGCCGACTCGATGAGCTGGATCCCCATGATCGCGTTCTCGTAGAAGAACAGCCCGGGATTCTCGCGGTTCGCGCCGATGCCGCCGACGACCGCGGCGAGGTGGAAGATCACCTCGGGTCGCGCTCGATCCATCAGCGCTTCAATGGCGTCGTTGCGGGTGAGATCGTACTCGCGGCGCCGCGGGACGGTGATCTCCGCACACCCTCGCGCGCGCAGTGCGG
>Ga0181531_10000792_pt1 | contig 20757 bp, 7 predicted proteins | sample PEATcosm2014_Bin_38_FD_119743 | JGI IMG/M metagenome (GOLD analysis project Ga0181531, IMG submission 119743) | Peatland microbial communities from MTU Mesocosm Facility, Houghton, MI, USA - PEATcosm2014_Bin11_10_metaG | ecosystem: Environmental > Terrestrial > Soil > Wetlands > Peat | place... | reverse complement strand
TTCCGGTGCATGCGACGGCGCCGCGCCAGAAGGGCGAGGCTTCAACCGGCAGCCCGAGGTCTTCCAACGCGCGACGCAGGGCCGCGGTATTCTGCTGGCGAACATTTACGATCAGCAGGTTCTGCATGGCCGTGGTGCGAATTTCGCCGCCTGCAAAGCGATCCGCGAGAATGGCCACCTCACGCAACTGGACGGCGTTGAGCCTGCCGCGCAGAACGGAAACACCGGCATAGAAGTATCCAGGCTGCTTCTGGGCGTGGATGCCGACGTGATCACGCTGAAGATCGCCGGGCAGCGTCTCTTCTTCCGCGGGGTCGAGTTGGAAGCCAAGACGGCGATGCAGTTCCGCGAGGAAGGTTTCCGCGTTCCATCCCTGCTTCAGGAAGAGAAACTTGAGCCGCGCCTGTTCGCGGCTCTGGCGCAGAACGTCGGCATCGCGGAAGAGTTCGGCAACGGCCTTGACGACGGGCACGACCTGGTTCCAGCCTACGAAGGCGTTGAGCCTGAGAGCCAGGTGCGGCTGGGTGGAGAGCCCTCCACCGACGCGAAGCGAGAAGCCGCGCTCGTCATTGCCCCGGCGCTTGCGAATGAGGCCGGTGAGGCCCACATCATTAATCTCGGGATAAGAACACCAGGAATCGCAGCCGGTGAGCGAAATCTTGAACTTCCGCGGCAGGTTGTAGAACTCGGCGTTGCCGACAAAATAGCGATTCAGTTCCAGCGCCAGAGGAGAGGGATCGAAGACCTCTCCGGCAGCTACTCCCGCGAGCGGGCAGCCAGTGATGTTGCGTGTGTCATCGCCGCAGGAACCCATGGTCGTGAGTCCCGCGCGCCAGAGCTGCTCCAGTAGATCCGGGAGGTCTTCAATGCGCACCCAGTGGAGCTGAATGTTCTGGCGGACGGTGATGTCGATTAATCCGCGCGCAAACTTCGTGGCAACATCGGCAATGGCGCGAAGCTGATGACTGAGCAGCAGTCCGTTTGGAATGCGAATGCGCACCATGAAGTAAGGCACGGAGAGTCCTTCGCCACCCTTGCCGCCGGTGACTCCGCCGCCATCGCCCTGCGTGTAGACGCCCCAGAAGCGGAAGTATGTGCCAAGCCACTCTGGAGGGATGGCGCCGTGCCCGGCGCGAGCGAACTCGCGAATCTCGTGCAGACACTCCCACGGATTCTTCTCGCGCTTGAGGCGTTCGGCTCGCTGCGCCTTGGTTTCCTGCTGCTCCGGCATTGTTTTCTCCAAAACGAAAAACCCACCTGCCTGGAAATTCTGGCGGGTGGGTCTGAAAAACTAGATCCTGGTTAAATAACTGCTATACCACGATCTCCCGTGCGCCAGATGGGATGATGCTGCAACAACAAGGGCAGCACATCATTCGACCGGTCTGGCGACACATCGTCATGGTTCTGTGTTTATACCGCGGAAGGACGTCACAGGTCAATGTGACGAGCTGCGGTGAGGGATGGAGAGCGGCGCTACTGGTTACACATGGAAGGCCTTGGACGCGCTGCCTCGGTCCAGACGAACCAGCATCGGGAGCGCTCGATTTCAAGGACGATTACGCCTGACTAGCGAGAGTTGCGCTCAAACGTCGCCTTGAGCACTGCGGCGCGCAGGCGCAATAACGTCGTCCGGGCGTATCCACTGTCTGAGCGGGCAGAGCAGCTCAACCTAGGCGACATGCAGGTCAGCAAACGTTGGCGGGCCGCTAGAGACTGTCCTGCCATTTTGGACTCCCCTCGCCGGGGCCGGTTGGGAGCAGTTTCCCGAGCCAGGTTCTCTCGACGAACTTGAGAATCAGGCAGGTGATGTTGTCGTGCCCACCGCCGTCCTTTGCCGCTGCGATCAATTGCTCGCAAGCATGGCGGCACGACGAGGACTGGGCAATGATCTCCTGAATGCCGCCGTCCGAGACGTGCCGCGTAAGGCCATCGGTGGTTAGGAGCAGGGTATCCCCGGGTTGCGCGACGAGATCACTCAGGTCGGGTTCCACGTTATCTTCGGTTCCCAGAGCGCGAATGATGATGTTCTGAATCTCCGAGTGCTGCGCCTGCTCGGCCGTGATGAGTCCGCGACGCACATGCTCCATCACCAGCGAATGGTCCTGGGTTAACTGCTGCAGGGCTCCCTTGCGCGAAAGATACACGCGGCTATCGCCGACGTGCGCAATGGAATACATTCCGCCCTCGACCAATACGGCGGTGATGGTGGAACCCATGCCTCGTTGTTCTGGATTCTGCGCGGCCGCAGAGCGGATCTGCTGATTGGCCAGTTGGATTGCGCCGGCGAGAACATTGGCACGCGCTGAGACGCCTTCAAACACCCTGGCTGCCGGAGTACTCCGCTTGCTTCCGACCACGCGGCGACAGTAGTCCAGAACGGAATCGACGCCGATTTTGCTGGCGACCTCGCCCGCAGCCTCGCCACCCATTCCGTCACAGACCACGTAGATGCCGTAGCGCCAGTCGTAGCCGAAGTTGTCCTCGTTGTTGCTGCGCACACAACCGAGGTCGCTCAGGCCGGCAACTTGGATACCGAGACTCATTCATTCACCGCCAGCCCGATTTTGGCCTTTGGACTACCCTGTCTTTCTTCCTGCCTCTTAGAACCTGTACGAAGCTCCCACCAATGGAATCACGTTGCTGCGAAGGCCAGCTTCATCGAGCTTGAAGAGAACGCTGGCGTTGACGAAGAGATTCTTGGTCACATTCGCCTTGAATCCGCCGCCCAGATTGTCCATGTAGTAGCGGGCCTGGTAGGGATTCACCGATGCGAGCTGAACTGTTGCCGTTCCTGCGCCACTTGGAATCTGAGACTGTACGAGGCCAACTCTCCAGCCATTGCGAACCTGCTGCCCGACAAACTCAGCAACCAAGGTGAATTTGCGAGTCACACGATAGTCGACTCCGCCCGAGTACAGGAGGCTGTGGGGTAAGTTCTGGCCGTTTGCAAGAATAGAATTGCCATTCCATTGGTAGGCGATGTTGATATTGGGAGTGAGCCTTCCGTGGCGGGAAATCACGATATAGGGCTTGAAACCATAAGCTCCGCTACCGAGGAAGTTGGCGGCATCGCCAGTACGGAAGCGCACTTCGGTTCCGACGGCAAAACTGGTCTTCTCCCCTTTGATGAGGTTCGCCTTGAGGTTGACGGCAAAGTCTCCTATTTTGCTGGCCGAACCTGGCTCCACGTTGGTTGGGATGGGAGTGGGGGAAGCACCCTGTTCGTAGTAGGTTTGCCGCGAGGTGGTATCCAGCCCAACCCTCGAAATCGGAAGGACAAGAGCCAAGTCAACCCGACTGCTAAGACCGAAGCCAGCCATGACGGTGTATTGGTCGACCGAAAGACTGATGTCATTATTCGAGTGAATGTAGGCAGAAGAATTTGGCACCTGCTGGGTGGTCTGGAGATCTTTCAGACTAATCCCATCAATGGAGCCGAAGCCGAAGTGCTGATAGCTGAAGGCGACGAGGAACTTGCCTTTTCCCATGGTCTCAGCGCGTTGGGTAAAAATAGTTCCCAAGCTGTCTTCTGATGCAGTGAAGACACCGAGGCTACGATTCAGGGTAAGCCCGGAGCCGGAGATCGCTGTGGACAAGGGCAGTTGCCCGAATTGCGAGGCGATCGCGGAAGGAAGGTGAGACAACAGTGATCCTTGCACGCCGGCCGCGCCGCTAGCATCTGCAATCTCGCACGCCAGATTTGTAGGCCTCGTCATGTTGTTCTGCCCTGGGCATAATTGCTGCTGGGCTTGGGCGGCGGAGCCGATACCACAGATAGCCATAGAAACTAGTAGTGCAATGTGAAGTCGCTTGAACATCTCGTCCCTCCTACAACAGTCTGTCAATTCTAGTTAACAGCTCCTACACCGGGCACAAACTACTGAACTTCCGCCGGGACGACAAAGATCGCGGTTGTAGCCGACGTGGTTGAGCTGTTATACACCGGCTGGGCGACCGAATAACTTCCGTTCACTACAACATAGTAAGTTCCTGGAGGAACGCCCTGCCCGTTTACAAGCGGCTGGGAGTTACTGAATCCGCCGCCGCATCCCAGCATGCCCAACAGGAGAATCACGACTAACGCCAACCCCAGTAGGGCCAGAGCCCTGCGCCGACGGAGGCCGGCCGCACCGGGCAACGCAGCCAGGAGCAGTCCAAAAGCGGGCAGACCGAAGATTGCGAAGATCGAGGGGGATCTCCTCGTCCCAGGCAGCGAAGCCGCGTTTTGAGCGGTAGGCGCGATGGTCACGGATACACTGGTGCCGGTTGCCACGGTTAACGTTGGGACAGCGGCGCTGGTCGACTGGCCACCAGCCGTGAGCGTGCATGGAATGGCTCCGGTTCCACTGTTTGAAAGATCGGTGCCAACGTTGTTAAAGGTTTGGCAACTGAGAGTTACGGATGCGTTGCTGGTGGCCCACGCCTGAGAGGGGACGGTGAAAGTTCCCGCGGTGACGGTGGTTCCGACAAAACCTGGTACCGGCGGGGCAAAGTTGATCACCGTAGGCTGAACCGCCGAGGAGCCAAGCAGACCCGCGGCGCTGCTATCGGTGCTGCCCAGGTAGTTCTGATTGGCGTCCTGACCGTCATAGCTTGCCGTAATCGTGTGCTGAGTCGGAGCGGCGCCGCTTGCGGGAGGAACCAGCGTGCCTGTAACCGCCGACGCGATGGAAGCGAAGTTGGCGTACGGAAGCAGCAGGGTCTTGGGAGCAGCGAGTGGTTGAGCGGTCCCTAGAGCTGTGGCGCCGTCGTAGAACGTGGCGTTCCCGGTTGGTGCAGCACACGTCGAATTGGGAATGAGGGAAGTCACGGGACAGCTAGCGACCACGTTGGGGCCGTAAACCGAGGCTCCGACGTTGAAGGTCAACCCAGCAGGAGTCGGGGCGATCGTCAAAGTTACGAACGACTGCGCGGGCGCCCTGTCGATGTTGATCTGGTCGGTCTGGCTTACCGTGGTGTAATCGATTGCGACGGCTGGGGCCGGCGTAAAGGTTAACGCCAAAGCCTGGCTCTGACCTTCCGAGGTCGTGGTCTGGTTTCGATTGGCGCTCAGCTCAGTGGAAAGCACCGGAGTATATGCAGGTGTTCCGGGGACAACCACAGTGGTGCCGTTCACAACCCAAGAGAACTGGCCGTCGAGTTGGGTGCCGCTCAAGGGCGTGCCGTAGAAGATATTGGCCGGATTCAGCCAAGCGATTACGGGCGTTGCCGGCAGCACGTTGAGGACTACCGTTTTGGTTGCCGACGTGTAGTTGAGAGTATCGGCTGGCGTGAAGGTGACCTGAAGCGGTTGCTGGTTGCCCGCCGGGAGGACTGCCAACGACGGAGGAGGTGGTGTCGCGGCAGGCGTGTAAACGGGTGAGCCCTGCAAAGTCAGCGGCCAGGTGACCGTATTACCGGCCACAACCCACGTAAAGGTGGCATTCAACTGCGTACCGTTCAAGGGGGTGCCAAACGTAATATCGGCAGGATTCGACCAGGTAATCGTAGGAGTCGCCGGGGTAATGGTCAAATTGCCCACGACGTAGCTGATGGCGTAGTTCGAGTCAACCGCACCCGAAGCCGTTATCGTATATGGGTTTCCGGCAGCCGACGAAGCCGCTGTAGCGGTTGTCGTCAAAGTCGGTTGGGTCGTCAGCGATGCCGAAGTATCGCCGTTGACGAAACCGCTGTACGAGGCTGTGAGGACCGGCAGGTCGTTGCCATATACCTTGGTCTTGCTATCCGCCGTGATCGTCAGCGGTGCCGCGGTAACCGTCAGATTGCCAGCCACGTAGCCGATGACGTAATTCGAGTCAACCGCACCGGTAGCGGTGATCGAATACGGGCTGCCGACTACGGCCGAAGCCGCGGTGGCAGTCGTCGTCACGGTCGGTGGGGTCGTGAGTGACGCCGCAGTATCACCGTTGACGAGGCCAGTATACGAAGCAGTGAGAGGCGGCAGGGCCGCGCCATATACCTTCGTCTGGTTATTGGCAGTGATCGTCAAAGGTACCGCAGTGACCGTCAGGGTACCGGCGACGTAGCTGATGGCATAGTTCGAGTCAACCGCACCCGAAGCCGTCACCGTATACGGGCTTCCGGCAACCGACGAAGCCGCGGTTGCGGTTGTCGTCAAGGTTGGCGGAGTCGTCAGCGATGCCGAGGTATCACCGTTCACAAAGCCAGCGTACGAAGCACTGAGGGCTGGCAGAGCTGCGCCGTAGGCCTTCGTTGCGTTGTTGGCAGTGATCGTCAACGGTGCCGGCGTAACGGTCAATGCGCCAGCTACGTAGATGATGGTGTAGTTCGGGTCAACTGCACCGGAAGCCGTAATTACATATGGGCTGCCAGCAACAGGTGAAGCCGCGGTGGCGGTCGTTGACAAGACTGGTTGAGTCGTCAGCGATGCCGAGGTCTCGCCATTCACGAAGCCAGTGTACGAGAGCGTCAGAACCGGGAGCGCAGCGCCATACACCTTCGTCTGATTATCGGCGGTGATCGTTAGTGTTGGGGCGGTGACGTTAATGATGGCCGGAAGACTCGGCGATGACGGGAGGTAGTTCGCGTCACCATTGCGAGTCGCCGTGATCGTGCAGGTGCCGGTGCCGGCGGTGATCGTAATTGCGCCTGTGTTCGGATCTACCGAGCAGGCCGTGGAACCTGCGGCAAGGTAGTTGTATGAGCCGGTTCCGCTGCCGCCAGAAGCTACCGCGCTGAGGCCGGGCTGGCCATAGGCAGCCGTCGCAGGAGTGTTCACGGTTACCGCCGCCTGTGTGCCTTTGGCGATAACGAGAGGCAATGAGGCAGCCGTGGAGGTAGTGTGAACTGTGTCGCCGGGATAGAAGGCAGTAATGTTATGCGTGGTTCCTACTTCGTAGGGGATGAGCGTGGTAGTAGAGAAACTCTGGCCCGCACCACCAATCAGCAACGTACGAGTGGACCCCGTGGATAAGACGTCGGTTGGGTCATCGGAGACGAAATTCGCAACACCTTGCGGGTCGAAGGCCGGCGTGTATAACTCGACGCTCTGCGTGGGAGGAGTTGTATCGGCTTCTCCGCCGGTGATCAGAACGAGAGCGCTATCCAGCAGAGTTGCGGCATGGCCGCTGCGCGCAATGGTGAGGGAGCTGGGCGCGGGTATGGTCGTGAACGAGGTGAAGGCCGTGAGGCTGGCTGGAATCTGGAAGAGCTCGGCCGAGGCCACGGGGACACCCGACTGTGTTCCGCCGGTGAACAGGACTGACTGGCCGTCAGGCAGGAGGGTGGCGGTATGGCCGGTACGGGCCGTCAGCCAGGTTGCACTTCCCACCTGCGTGATGGTATTCGCCACCTCGTCATAGTTGATAATTTCAGCCGTGCCGGTTGCATCACCACCGGCGACCAGAAACGTAAGGATGGTTCCAGAAGCACCCAACAGCGTGGTGGTATGGCCTGAACGCGGATAAGCCAGGGTGCCGGTAACGGTACGAACGAATTCCACTCCACCCGTTTGCAGTGAGAAGACCTCTGCCGTGTTGACCGGGGAGCCTGCGACGGAGCCACCGATGATGAGAACCGTGTTGCTGATGCCGAGCTGGTTGGCGGTGTGGCCGGAGCGCGCGACCGTCAGAGAGTTGGTAAGGTTGGTGGTCGCCGAGCCGGGCGAGGCGAGGTTGTAGACATACAACTCAGCGTCGCCGGCGGCGTCGCCGCCCGTGATCAAGGTCGTCAAGCCATCCGATAACAACGTCGCGGTATGTCCCGAGCGGGCGGACTTCATCGTGGTGGAGACGTTGGCGAAGGTCGCCGTGACGGGATTGTAGAATTCGACCGTGTTAACCGCGGCGCCCGCCACTGTGCCGCCGCTGACGAGAACCGTGCCATCCGAGAGCAGGTTGGCCGCGTGACCGGAGCGAAGCGACTGAAGGTTGAAGGCGGCGCCAGAATTGCCGGCAGCGAAGACGCCGACCGCTCCGGTTCCCGGACCGGTGGTAGCAGCGTCACCGACCGTTGCAGTAAGGGTGTCCGCCACTCCCACAGTTCCCGGATTCATTGCGGCGGCCACCGTGGTGACCGAGCTCCGGGGATTAACCGCAAATGCGTACAAACCGGTTGAGGAGTAGGGGTTGTAGTTGGGGTCACCCATGTATCTGGCAGTGATCGTATGGGAGCCCAGTGCCAGTATGGAGGAGGTGAAGGTGGCGACTCCCGAGGCGTTGAGCTGGGCGAAGCCGAGAAACTGGAGGCCGGAATTGTCGTAAAGAAAGACCTGGCCCGTCGGCGTGGGCGGAGCGGGCGGAGGTAGCACGGGAGCTGTAACGGTCACCGTGATGGTCACTGATTGGCCGAGAACGGAAGTCGTGGATGCCGATGAGACGTGCGCGACCGGGTCGTACACTGTCGAGGTGATGGTGACAGACCCCGGTGTCAACTGAGCATAAGCCGCGGTGGTTGTAAGGACGATTGCCATAAGAGCAATGACGACCAACAGCGAATAGACACGAGCATGGGCGATGATTCGGCGGGCCATTTCTCACCTTCAGTAGAAAGCGTTAACTACCGGGCACAGAAACCACGAAACCGTGAAGCAGACTGAAATTGTCGGGAACAAACGCAACAACCCGGCGGCGCACGGTTACTGCGCGACCGAGAAATCAACGTCAAAAACAGATGGACATTAATCGACGAGAAACTTGTAGCAGCTACTTACAATCATGTCAATTCGAAAATGTCACGCCTAAAGTTATTTATGGAAAGGCTTTGTAATTACTTTAGGGATACTCCCTGGAGGGATGTGGCAGGCTCGGCGGAGGGGACACGCCGGGGGCGCGACCGGAGCGGGACGGTGACTATTGGGCGTGACGATTCTGGATGTACCACTTACCGTCGGGATTTTTCTTCAAGTCGAAGGTTATCGACGCAGCGGGAGCCGGTAGCCGCTTGTTGTCCATGGTTGTGTAAATTACGAACTCCTTGCAGGCGCAGTGCGCGGTGTCGCCGCTGACCGCCGGCTGGCCGCACTCTTCGCGAACCTTGATGGCGCGGGAGGACTTGAAGCCACTGTTGATTGCGTCCTTCTGCTGCTTCGAGATGGTCGGCCATATGCCCACGAGGTCGGAGATGACCATGGACTCGTAGGCTTCCTTGTAACGCTGCTCAATGGTTTCGCGGACGGCCTTCAAGTCGGGGTTCTCAGCCACTACGGGCTTTTCCACGACGACGGGCTTCTCGGTTACAGCGACCTGAATCGACCTGGAGTCGGAACCTCCCTGCCCTCTGGCCGTCAAGGTATAGGTGGTGGTTTTATCGGGCCGTACTTCACGGGAGCCGCTGGAGGCCACGCCTCCGATTCCCGGCTCGATCGAGACTTCACCGGCGTTCTGGGTTGACCACGAGAGCTTGGTGGAGTGTCCCGCTTCGACGGCATCCGCGCCGGATTCGAAGAGAGCGATTGATGGCTTCGGCACGACGACGGCGGCGGCTACCGAGATGGTGACGCTGCTCTGAACCGGCTGCCCTTCTCCCCTGGCGGTGATGGTGTATGTAGTGGAGGTGGCCGGCGCGACCTGCTGGCTTCCAGAGGCGGAGACCGAACCGACGCCGTGATCGATCGAAACCTCGCGGGCATTTAGAGTCTGCCATCGCAACTCAGCGGATTGTCCCTGTTGAAGAGATCCGGTTGAGGCCGAGAACGAGACCACCGAGGCGGGAGGCTTGGGTAGCTCCTTCAATTCGGCGTGGACGGGAACGGTGTCGCCAGGGTTCGCATTGACGGTGGAGGACCACGGCTCATATCCGCTGAGGCCCAGTTCCACACGGTGCTTGCCGGGCTTCAGTTGAACCGAGAAGATTCCGTCGGAGGGCACGTTGGCAGCTTGTTTTCCGTCGATCAGAACCCTGGCTCCGGGCCGGGCACTGATCATGAGATAGGGATCGCGCGCCGGTTGCGCAGGGCCGGACGCCTTGTTGAGAGTAAATTGCAGGTTGGGCACGGAACCCTTGCCAACCTCGACGCTTTGCTCAACGGGATCAAAGCCGGACTTTTCGGCACGAATCTTGTAGTTGCCTGGAACGAGCTTGAGGGTAATGCTCTTACCCGTGCTTACGCCTTTCAATACGCCATCGACGAGCAGATCAACACTGTCAACATTGGTTTTGACATTGACGGAGGCCAGCACGGGGGCGAGCGCGGTGAGGGTGATGGCGACGGTCTGGGGAACGGTCCCCACGGAAATCTGTCTCTGCGCGGGGTCGTATCCGTCGAGTGTGGCCTTCACGGAGTGATCGCCGGGTTTCAGATTCAAGGCGCAGGGCGCTTTACAGGAACTGCCATCAAGCGAAACCTCGGCGCCCGCAGGCTCGGTCTCAAAACGGACGCTGACCGCCGCCGGAGCCGAAGGCCGAAGGAAGAAATAGGCGATGACGGCCACGAGGATGACGGCCGCTACACCTCCGGCGATCAACAACATCGGCGAACGCGGAGCCGGGGAGCGCGGAGGGGCGAACTCGTCGCGCTCAGTCTCCGTGACTGGAGGCGGCGGTGCGAACGCCTCCCGGGTGGCGGCGCGCCCTGGCGCAGCGGGCGGGGCGGCGGGAAATACATCGGGCGGCGGGGGCGCTTCAGTCTGTCCGCCGGGGGAAAACAGCCGCGTGGCCGACCACTCCTGCGACGAGGGCGGAGGCGGGGCGGACGACGGAGTGTGTGGCTGGGACTTGGGCTGCACTGGCTCGCGCGGCGGCGGGGTGGATGCAAGATTCCGCTCCTGCTGGGCAGCCTGCTGCGCTAATTGTGCGCTGGCCTGGTCGAGGAGGGCACGGATGGCGGACGACTCGCGAGCGGGTCGGGATAGAGATTCGAGGAGGGCAATGGCGTCCGACGGTTTCTGCTGGCCGAGCAGCGCGCGAGCCTTTTGCGCCGCTTCCTCAATGCCGCGGGCGCGCGCTTCGAGTGCGGTGTGCGCGTCAGCCAAAAGCTTCTGCGCTTCGGCATCGCGCAGGCGCTCGGGAAGAGGTTGCAGCGAGGCGACCGCACCCTCGATATCGCCACGGTCGATCTGGGACTGCGCCTTGCGCTTGGCATCCTCGAGTTTGCGGCGGTCCTTGGAGGAGAGCTTGAGCACGGCGGTGGCAGGCGGCGGGATAACATCCTCGGGTTCGGGTTCGCTCTGAGCGGGTGCGGGAACAGCCTCCGCCTGCCGACGTTGAGCGCGCGCCTGTTCCAGCAAGCGGCCAAGACTCTGGTCCCCAAGGCCGGACTCATGCGCTTCGACGAGCAGCGCCTCAGCGGCGGAGGCATTGCCTTCATTCAAGAGGCGCTGGGCATTCAGCAGGGTCTCCGCGATCCGTCTGCGCCGCACAGCTTCCTCGGCGGCGGCGCGGGCGGCGGTGAGCAGATCCGCGGTCTCCTGGGTGGGGCCAAAGTCAGTCCGAGCGCGCTCCAGAATAGAGATCGCCGCGGCGTGGTCCTCGCGCTGCGAAGCGCTGGCGGCGGAGGCAATCGCGGCGGCCAGAGCGGCGGAGCGCCGCTGCGCTTCCATCTTCTGCCGCAACTCGGGAATTTTCTGCTGCAGGCGGGGGTCGCGAAATTGGGTTGATGCAGTCTCGATGAGGGTGAGAGCAGCGGTGATCCTGCCCTCGGCGACGAGCTTTTCGGCGGAAGCGAGCTGCTGTGCGACCCAGTGATTCTGCTGGCGGGTTTTAATCTGCTCGAGGAGGTCGAGCAATCCGCGGTTGGTGGAATCATAGCGCAGCGCTTCCTCGGCCTTGGCCTGCGCCTGCACATACTGTTCGCGGGCGAGGCACTGCTGGGCTTCATTCTTCAGGCTCTCAAAGCGCTCGCCGCGAAGCTGCTCCTCGCGTCCGGCCGCGATGAGATTCTTGAGAGGCGCGATCTCGGTGGCCTGGGGACGAAGGGCCTCGGCCTCGCGCAAGAGGCGTGCGGCGCCTTCGAAGCGGGCGGAAGAGACTTCGCTGCGCACGGACTGAAGGAGTTCCTCGAAGCGACGGCGCTGCTCGATCTCACGCACCAGCGATGAGCCCAGAACCCTGGCCTGGGTATCATTCGGGTCGAGGGCAAGGGCGTCATCCACAACGCGGCGGGCCATTTCAAATTCGCCGGCGCGCTGGGCGGCCTCCGCCAGATGCACCAGCTTGAGCACCTGATCCTTGCGCGCCTTGCGCTGAAGCACCGCTTCACGCAGGCCCACCAGATCCATGTTGGTCTGATCGATCTTCAGCGCCTGGTCCACGAGGGCGAGTGCGTCCTCCCACTTCGACTTGCTGAGCGCCTCTTCCGCACGCGAGCGCAGCACCTGTACCTGATCGACGCGCTGCTGCTGGTGCATGAGCTGCTGCACCTGGTAGAGCATCTGCTTGGCGGTGGAGTTCTGCGTGTCCACTTTGAGGACGCGGGAGAGGAGTTCGCGCGCGCGGGTAAGATCGGAATCCATGGAGGCGCGAGCCTGCTCGACATATTCGGAAACCATCTGCGCCTTGAGCAGTCCCTCGACGTGTTCGAGATCGAAGGCGAACTCGTCAGCGGTGGCATAACGCGCGTCGCGGTCCTTGGCAAGGGCGCGGGAGATGATCTCGTCCAACTCCGGCGGGTAATAGTGTTGCAGGTAGGTAGAGAGCGGAGGCGGATTCTCGCTGAGTATCTTGACGATCAGGGCCGCGGTGTCACGACCTTCAAAGGGCAGATGATAGGTCAGCAACTGGTAGAAGAGCACCGCCGCCGACCATACGTCGGTGCGCCCGTCCACCTCGTAGCCGTTGAGCTGCTCGGGAGACATATAGCTCATGCTGCCGACGATCTGGCCGGTGTGGGTGAGGTTGGCATCGCCGACGCGAGCGATGCCGAAATCCACGAGTTTGCAGTCTCCATCGGGCATCACCATGACGTTGCCCGGCTTGACGTCGCGGTGAACGATCCTTCGCTGGTGGGCGTAATTGAGAGCGTGCAGAATCTTGACGATGATCTGGAGCTTTTCGACGATGGAGATCTCGCGCCGGGCAGCGATTACCTTGTCGAGCGACTCGCCGTCCAGATACTCCATGACGAGGAAGGGCGTGCCGTCCTGATCGCCGAGGTCATAGACAACCACGATGTTGGGGTGCTGCAGAACGCCGACCGACTGGGCTTCCCGATAGAAGCGGCGCATCGCTTCCTCATTCTTGGAAAAGCCGGAGGTCATCAACTTGATGGCGACGGAGCGCCCGATGCGCGGGTCTACTCCCTTGTAGACGATTCCCATTCCGCCTTCGCCGATGACACCCACCACGTCGTAGCTGCCGATTCTCGTGATGTTGTTCGGGGGCATGGTTCGAGCACCTTTGGAATGGAGCGCATTACCGCAACGGCCTTAGGTTAGCAACATTATTGACATCAGGCAGGACTGATGGCGCAAGAGCCGTACGGTGAGGCGGCCCGCCGCCGGCAGCCAGCGCCGACCCAACCAGAAACTCACGTCTATCGCCCCACAGTACCACGAAACCGCAAGCCGAAAAAGAGTTGCCTGCGGACGTGCATCATTATTTTCAGGCCCATCCAGTCTCACCAATCATGGCCGTAAAATCCACGACGGAACAGCGATTCAAACCACTGCGAACTGCGCGGAAACACGCGGCTGGCGCGTCCCGTCCATCAGTTTCCTCCGCACCTGATCGAGGAGAGGAAGGCCTTGTTGAAGACCGGCGCGCCCTGCATCTCGAGGTCGTAACGCAGGGTGAGTGGTTTGCCGCTCACCATCATGGGCTGGCCGCTGGTTCCACTCTTGGGCACCCATTCGGCGCTCAGGCTGGACCCGGAGTTCTGCCAGCGGTCTGCCTCGGAGAAGAACTGGAAGACGGCCCATGTTCCGCTGTAGTTCAAGATACCCAGTTCGGCTCCGCCCATGGAACCAGTGACGCGCACCTCGCCCATGTCGCCACCGGTCCAGGTGAATTGCCTGGGTGACGCGGAGGCCGCGAGCGTCTGGCCATTCATGTCGAAGGTCAATTCCTGGATTCCCGGCACGGGGTAGGGACGAAGGGTGAAGCGCAACTGCGGCACCTGCGAGCCGCCGGGATAGACGGTTTCGCTGAACTGCATGGCGTGGTTGAAGAAGTGCATGAACCCAGGGCTGATCTTTGCACCGCTGGCCGGGTTGACGACATATTCCGTTCCCTGCCGAAGCACCATTGGCTTCAGTTGCTGCTCGTAGAAGGTCCAGATGGCGCCGGCGTTGGGCTGGAAGAGGGCGTTGACTTCGGCAAACGAAGCCTGAGTCTTGCTCTGCGGATTGAAGGGGAACTTGGCGGTGACCTGGCCGAACTGGGCACAGAGCGCCTTGACGGCACCGCCGTCGAGGCCGGGCGGGCGGAGGATCGACTCGGCGGCGCGGATAGGGGCCTCGAGCAGCGTCGCGCTGGTGGAATCGAGGTGGCCGGCCTGATCGACCTTGAAACCCTGCTCCACTTGCTTGGCGGCACCAAGCGCGCTCATGGCGCTGGAACGCACCTGGGCGACGGCGTTCTGATCATTCATTCCGGCAGGCGCCTTCGCCAGCTGGTCAACGGCGGTCAGCAGCGCGGTAAGCCCATTCATATAGGGCTGATTGGAAGCGCCGACGTAGGGATTGGCGTTGGGCGGCACCACCGCCTGCGTGGGCTGGAAGGCGGCGGCAAGATCATTGTCACTCACCGCGGTGTTGGTGGAGACCAGAGCAAAGAGCGCGAGCAACGGAGAGTTATTGCTGCTCAGCAGGTTGAGTTTGCGCGAGGCGTCGGCGGCATTGCTGTAATGCAGTACTGAGGCAGCGCGCAGAAAACCGCGCCACTGCGCGAGGTAGTCATCACGATAGCGGGCGTGCAGTTCCTGCTCCAGCGCGGCTCGGTCGAAGGCTCCGTAATTCTGCTTTCCGAGCACCCATTCCTCACCGGCGAAGAAGCGGTCCGAGTGGGCGATTGCATCCTGCATGAAGGCAAAGCCGCCCTTGCTGTACGCGCCCTCGACTTCCCTGCCGTCGACGACGGCTTCTGCCGAGCCGGGAAACAAGCGGTTGAAATAGACAGAGGGATTCTTGTGGTCAGCCTCGTCAAGCATGGAACGATAGATGCGCTCGACGGCGGCGAATTTGGAAAGGTATGCGCGCGCACGCTCGATGGCAGCGCCCTCATTTTCAGAGGAGTACGGATTCTCCTCGGCGAGTTCGCCGACGTAGAACTCGAATTGCGTACGCGCCAGGGCGGCCCGCTCGGCATCAAGTTCGCGCCCGCCCAGCCAACGCTCGATCAGTACCGGCGCAAGGAAGAGCCGGGTGCTTTTATCGTGATTGGAGGTGGTGATCAGGTATGCCTTGAGGGTGTTGTAGGTGAAGCCATAATTATCAGTTGGAGCAGGAGCGGCCGGCAGTTTCTGCAGGTGCGCCAACATGGCCTGCCGCGAGTCGCCGAACATCATCTGCTGGAAGCGCCCGAAGTAGACTTTGCGGACATCGGGATAGATGGCATCGCCAGAGTACAGGCCCCAGCGCAGGCTCCACGGAGCACCATCCTTGCGGTAATGGCCGAGAGTTTCGAGCACCTGGCGCAGCGCGTCGAGGCGTTTGAGATCGTCGACCGAGGGTAGTTGTCCAGGCGCACTTTGCGTGGCCTGCAATTGCCGCGCGGCATTGGCGGCGTCAGCTTGCAGACTGCGATTCCCCACGAAGGAGACCGTCACGGCAACGGCCAGCACGAGGCAGACCAGGGCTCCCGCCATGATAAGCAAGCGCCGCATGAAGCTGACCTTGGTGCTGAAACCGCTGGCTCCCATGGCGGCGCGATCCTTGGTCACCACCTCGTTGAAGAGCTGAGTAAGAAAAACCCACTGCGGCACCTTTCGCTGGGTGGCGGAGCGGGACGGCGCGGCGGCCTGCGCGGAAGCTCCACGGATCTGTTCGAGGCTGAGCATCCGGGTTGCGCCGCCAGCCGCTTCATCGCGTGCGGGAGCGGCGCCGGTGGCGGCGGCCTGGGCGGCGTCATCCACCATGACGGCGCGCACGCCGGAGAAGTAGAAACCGCGCACAAAGGGATTGGCCTGCAACTGGCTCGGACGGCCCAGGTCGACGAGAAACTGCACCAGAAGAGTCCGAAGCTTTCGCCATTCGCGAGGAAATTCGAAGATTCCAGCAAGATTCTGCGGCTCGTTCTCACGCGCCAGAAGTTCAAGGCGTTTGCCGGCGAGAGCGTAGAAAAGTTCGTCGAAGGCCTTGGCCAGACGCTTGGTTTCCTCTTCGGCGAAGACACCGGTCTGGGTGGGACGCATCGGCAGGGTTGCGCCGAGCACCTGCGAACCTTCCTCCCGCATCAAGTTGCGCACATAGTCGGCGAAGAACGAAACGCGGTCCATCTTGGTGAAGAGCACATAGACGGGAAGGTTAATGCCCAATTGCTGCGAGAGTTCCTGAAGGCGCGCGTTCATAGTACGCGCGGCGGCGGGGATCGACTCGCTGGCACCGGGCCGGAGGAAGGCCTCGCAGTCAAAACACACCAGCGCGGCGCGCGGCGCCTGTTCGCCCTTGCGCATGGCACTGGAGAGTTTTCCCGGCTGCAACTTCCGGAAGAGACGAATCCACCGCAAGGGCTGATCAATCAGTCCGCCGGCGGCTTCCACGAGCACGGCCTGGCGGGTGAACCAGAGATTCACGGAGCGGGTGGGAACGATCGCGTTGTCCTGATAAATCTGCCCCGCGAGGAGTTCAGGCTCCAACCCTGAGTTGACGATGGTGGTGGACTTGGCGGCGCCCGAGGGGCCGATGACGAAGAGCTGGGGAAGCTGCTGCAATCCGGTGCCCTGCCGGGCACTCCGGATGCGGTTGACGGCGTCCGCGATGAGCGGGTCCATGTCATCACTGCCGGCTTCGGCAGCGGCGGCGACGCTGCCTGCACGGCGCAGCACCTTGTAATACCACCAGAGGAACAGTCCGGCGGCGAGCACGCCGAGGAAGGCAAGCGCGCCGCGCAGGAACCACAGGCTCGACCCGGCGAGATGCAGCCATGTACCGACGAACCAGGCCAGAACGAGATAACAAACCAGGATGCCGCCCACCAAGAGAATAGCCACGCGCCGCCTCCTAGAAATGCAGTTGTGCCGCCAACGCGCGCAGGTCACTTGCGCCAGAGAAAAGAACCAGTTTGAAAACGCCGAAGAGCACAACGACAAGGGCCAGCGATGCGATGGCGATCCAGCCCATACGCTTTACCCATGGATCGGACTGCGGGGGGCGTACGGCTTCCGGGGGCAGCATCCAGTGCGGAGACAAGGCTCCAGAGCCACCGCGAATCTGGCGGATCTTCTCGCGCACGGTCTCAAGGACTCCGCGCAGATCCCCGCCTCCGCTGACCGCGTAGCGGCCCTTGTAACCCAGCAGCAGGCAGAGATAGAAGACCTCGAGGAGGTCGGCAGCCTGGGAGAAATCGGTACGGGAGAGGACACGCTGCACATTGTCAAAGAAGCTCTCTCCGGCAACGTGGCCGCCGAAGAGTTCCTCCTGGAGGGGCAACCGCGACCAGTCGGCAAACACCGGCTGGCGGCAGTTCATCACGGACTCATCGATGAAGGCCACCATGGCATAGAGGGCGAGTTGGACATCCTCCTGCGAGTAACCGCGCGCGATTGCATCCTGCGCGGCGGCGCGGAGCGAGTCTTTTACGTGGGCGCGGAAGGCCTCGGCATTCTGCACTGCCTGGCGTCCGAAACGAACGCGAACCACCGCTGTCAGCACTTCCTGAAATGCCAGAGCCAGGTTCCAGCCACGCTGTTCGGAACCGCTCGAGGATCCCCGGTAACTGGCAATGAGGGGTACTTGATTCGACATGCCGACCTCTTTAACGAGAGCTGAATAAGAAAGTTAGTAACAGCGCCAAGAGCTTCAAGCAGAGCACCGGCCCCTGCCCACCCATAGCGATCATCGCTGCCCGTCAGCGGCCCGTTAAACATAGCCACGCGGGGGTAACACTCCCTGCTACGAATCTGTAATGACGAGCAATTCCATCTCCGGCTCGGGTACATCCGCCGGGACGTAAACGCCGACCCTGCGGGTCTGCACGATGTGGTCCCAGCATGGTCCGCCCTTGCTGATTGAAAAGTACTGGAACTCAACCCTGGCGGAGATGGCCGACGGCGGCACGGACAGATGCACCAACTTCATCCCCGGCAATGCCCGCTTGACCAATTCGGGCACGAATGCCGCCGAACAGACCTTGACGACCATCGGAATCTTGCGGATGAGGTCGGCCTCGCCGAGTTTGGCGTGAATGGCCAGCAGCCAGCGCGAAGCTCCCAGGGCGCGCGCGTCGGCGACGTCGCCCTCGAAGAAATTACGCGATACCTGCTTGAGAGGAATGGAGATCGACTGGGTGGGAATCATGATCTCGAGATGCTTGCGAATATGGGCATCGAGGTCGTGAAAGCACTCGTCGAGCCGGTTGTGGTTATAGACCGGCAGGGTGCGCGGGTGCGAATCCATTCCAAAAGTGCAAAGAGCCCCGGCCAGCCGCGACATCTCCTGAAAAAGCTCCTCGGGGTGGCCGCGCTTGCTGAGAAAGAGATGACGCAGCGGGCCCAGACCTGCGTTGATGGCATGCAGGAACCAGAAGCTGGCTACGTCGCGCGCCGACATGCCGGCCTGGAATGCTCCCTGACGGGGATTGCCCCGCAGCAGGGTGGCGCTCTTCTCGTCCAGAATTTCCACCAGGCGCCGCAGAATCATCAGCAGGGTTTCACTGGCGTTGAGGCGCATGCAGGGCGGGATAAACGAGGGATCGAAGACGAAGCGTCCCGAAGTGTCCCGCTTGACGCGGGCGATGGGCAGCGACTCGAGATCGTCAAGGCTCTCCGTATCGAAGACAAAACGAATGTTCTTGCGGCCCAACTGCACCGGCTTCTCATCCTGGCCGGTGTTCTCGTCGCAGATGGACCTGGGGACCCCAGCGTAGCGCGCAGCGCTGTCGCCAGCGCCTCCGTCGGCGCAATTCTGGCCAGCGGGCTTACGGCGGGGGACCGCGAGATGGACGAGGAGAAAATCACGGGTGGGCGGGAAGAGATCGCCGATGAGGCGCGCTTCCGGCGCGGGATCGCACTCCGGCATGTCGAAGGGCAGCCCATCGGCGAAGATGCCGCGGGCATGAATGACGCCCACCACGCCGTTGCGCAAGGCCTCGGCGTCCAGTTCGAAACCCGTAAAGCCATAGGCTTCGTAGCGCAGGCTCTGGGTAACGAAGCGCGTGGCGTCTTCGAAGTACCGGTTCTGCGCCTGGAAGTGGTGCGGCCCCAGGTACATACCTTCAGACCAGACAATGCTGGAGAGGAATCTCATAGTTGCCAAGCGCCCCCATCGTCGCCGTGCTCGCCGGGCCCGGAAAAACCGAATGGCAACCGCGCCCTGCGTCCCTGGATACCGCACCGGAGGCCAACACGGGGAGACGAACAAATGCCCAACCGCAGAGGACAGCCGAGTCCGCACAACGAAGATTTCGCGTCTGGGAATCCTAGGTGCTACGATGCTGCGTGTCAAGACTCAGTATTGGGATTGACCGGCTGGTTACAAAAGCCCGAGGGGCGAACTTGATCGAGGCGGCGTTGCAGTGTAAGCTCCCGTGACCTGCCTGCCCTGCGCCGAGCCGGGTTCCGGCGTAGCTGTGAATTGCCCCCTTTGGGAAGGAGACCATCATGGCGCCGTTTGATCAGGATCCGAAAACCCCTGGCACTTCGCCCGCGCCATCCCCCGGCGTCTCGGGCATCTTCAGCCGGGCAGACGCGGCAGGCACACAGCCAGGCGATGACGCCAACTCTTCAGCCGGAGAGTTCACCAAGCTCTTCGGCAAGCCTCCCCAGCCGGCGCCGCTGGAAGGCATCGGCACAACCTCTTCGGCAGCGGCCAGTATTGCTTCCGCGCCTGTCGTCGAGGTTCCACCCACATCGCCCGCTGCTTCCAAGACAGACGCACCAGGCTCGTTCACGATGATTTTCGGATCCAACCCCTTGGCTCCGAAGGTTGAGGCGCAACCTCCAGAACCGCCGGGCGAAGCCGCAGCGAACTTTGAACCTACCGTGGCCTATACCCCGCCGCCCGCGCAAGATACATCGGGCGGGAGCGGGCCAGTAGCTAAAGCGGAGAGCAGCCCCCGCACCGGCGTCAGTTTCACCTCGCTATTTTCCAGCCCAGCCGCTAGCCCGGAGGCGGAAGCATACACACCCCCTCCGCCGCAGCCGCCCAGCAGTGAGCCCGCAGGATTTTCCTCCCCGGCGGAGCCGCCGCGCGGCCCATCCGAGTTCACCATGATGTTTGGCGGCCCTGCGCGGCCGGTGGCTGGCGCAACGGAATCTGCCGCCAGGCCGACGACGCCCGCTGCAACTCCAGCGAACACGCCCGCGGCGATGTTTCCCAAACAGGAGCCGAAAGGCACGCTGGGAACATTTACGCAACTCTTTGGTAATCCGGCGGGGTCAAGCGCCGGCGTGCCGGCTCAGCCTCTGGGCGAGGGATACGCGCCCGCTGAGCAACCTACAACACAGCCCGCGTCCCAGCCCGCAACGCCGGAAGAGTTCGCTAACATCTTCAACTTTCCGCTGCGCGACAGTTCCTCTACTCCCGAGCCGGCTCATAAGGCCGTTCCCGGAGCGTTTACCTCGATGTTCGATTCTGCGCCTGCGAGTCCGGCCTCCCCGACACCTGAGCCGGCGGCGAAGGATCCCGGCGCATTCACCAAGTTATTCAACGCACCTGTTCCGAGCGCAGCGCAGCCGTCGCAAGGCTTCAACCAGATGTTCAC
>Ga0181531_10000791_pt1 | contig 20764 bp, 20 predicted proteins | sample PEATcosm2014_Bin_38_FD_119743 | JGI IMG/M metagenome (GOLD analysis project Ga0181531, IMG submission 119743) | Peatland microbial communities from MTU Mesocosm Facility, Houghton, MI, USA - PEATcosm2014_Bin11_10_metaG | ecosystem: Environmental > Terrestrial > Soil > Wetlands > Peat | place... | reverse complement strand
CTGCTTCACCAGCATCTGCAAGATCTGGATGGACTCGCTTTCGTCCAGCGCGCGAATCTTCTCAATCTCCCGGTGCTTGATCGCCGCCTTCACCCCGCGCAGCACGCTCAACCGCAGCTCATCTTTCGCGCGCATCGCCACCACCAGATCCTTCTGAATCGTTTCCGCCAGACTCATCGCTATGTTCCTCTAGGCACACAATATAGCAGCATCGACAGCGGTGGAAAAACGCAGGCGGGCTACAGATTCAGCGGGGCGAGTGGCGTGTGCTGGTTGGCGATGAGCAATTCGCCGTTGAACGGCCGGTCGGCAGGACGCCGGCGCAGCGCTTCTTCCGCCGAAATGCGTACCACGTCGGGATTATTGTTCTCGAGCGAAACGTGCGCCAGCACCAGGAAGCGCGCCAGCCCGTCGAAGCCTTCCGGGTCGCAAAGATATTCGCTCACCGCGTGGTTGGATAGGTGGCCGGTGCGGCTGAGCACGCGTTGCTTCACCACCCACGGATACGGCCCCACCTTCAGCATGTCCAGGTCGTGGTTCGATTCGAGCAGCAGGCAATCCGCATCCCGCAGGTGCACTTTCACCAGCTCCGGCAAATACCCCAGGTCGGTAACCAGCGCCATCTTCGCGCCATGCGATTTGAAGGTGAAGCCCAGCGGGTCCGCCGCATCGTGTGGAATGGCGAACGCGTGCACATCAATATCGCCTATGGTGAAGCGTTGCCCCGCATGAATCGTCTCAACGCCACGCAGCCGTTTCGCGAAGTGTTCCGGCAGGCAGCGTTGCAGCGCGTCCATGGTTGGCTCGGTGACAAACAGCGGAGCCTTCCACAAGCCCAGCATCTGCGGCAAACCGTGGCAATGGTCGGAATGTTCGTGGGTAATCAGGATGCCGTCGAGGGAATCGACGGTGATGTTCAGCGCCGCAAGCCGGGCCAGCGTTTCGCGTTTTCCGAGTCCCGCATCCACCAGGAGTCGGGTGCTCCCGGTCTCGAGAAGGGTGATGTTCCCCGAGCTGCCGGAAGCCAGAATGGAGATGCGCAGGCTGATCGCTCTATTTCCTTCTTGCAGGCTGAGTCAAAGGTGCAGCCCGAAATGTGCAGCCAGACAAACCGCGCAAACAAAATTGATTTCTGGATCATGGCAGAGCGCCGCCGCGTCGTCAACGCCCGGTGTGGAAAATCTGGAAAAATTGTCGCGGAAACGCCGCCCGCCAGACAAACCATCGGACGAATCATTGTCGCGCGCCGGTACTTTTTGGGCTTGCGTTCATCTCTGCGGGTCCGTGGCGGGCGAATGGCGGTGCAATTCTGCCAGACGGCGTTCCAGGAAGCGGCGCTCCGGAGCTTGCCTGGTGAGTTCGAGCGCCCGCTCGTAGGCCGCCACAGCTTCCGGTAGGCGACCGAGCCTGCGGCACAGATCCGCACGCGCGGAGTGAGCGAGGTAGTATTCGCGCAAGTCCCCGCGCGCGAGGAGCGCATCAATCAGCGCCAGTCCCGCCGCGGGGCCGTCGCGCATGGCGATGGCCGCGGCCCGGTTGAGCTCCACCACGGGAGAATTTTCGACGCGCAGCAGTACGTCGTAAAGTCCCACGATTTGCCGCCAGTCGGTCGCCGCGGGCGTGGCCGCTTCGGCGTGGACGGCGGCGATCGCGGCTTGCAACGTGTACGGCCCAAATCCTCGCGAAGCCAAGGCCCGTTCCACCAGTGCCGCGCCCTCGCGAATCTGTTCGTGGTTCCACAGCGTGCGGTCCTGCTCGTCGAGGAGCAGCAGCTCGCCATCGGCGGAAGTTCGCGCGGCGCGCCGCGCATCGTGCAGCAGCATCAACCCCAGCAGCCCGATGGCTTCCGGTTCGGGCAACAACTCCATCAGCAAGCGCCCCAGGCGGATGGCCTCGGCGGAAAGATCGGCGCGTGTCAACGATTCGCCGGCGGACGCGGAATAGCCTTCGTTGAAAACGAGATACAGCACGTGCAACACGGCGTCGAGGCGCTCGGCCAATTGCTCGCGCGAGGGCACCTGATACGGGATGTGCGCTTCGGCGATTTTGCTTTTGGCGCGTACGATACGCTGGGCCAGCGTCGGCGCGGGGACCAGAAAGGCGCGCGCGATTTCTTCCGTGGCCAAGCCGCAGACTTCCCGCAGCGTGAGGGCGATACGCGCGTCCGGCGTCAACGCCGGATGGCAGCAGGTAAAAATCAGGCGCAGCCGGTCATCGTCGAGGCCGTGCTGCGCGTCCAGGTCATAACCGGAATCCGACGCTTCGCGGCCTTCCAGATGGTCGGCGAGCGAAGCCAGTGCGGCGTTGAAGCGTGCCCCACGCCGCAGGCGGTCGATGGCTTTGAAGCGCCCGGTAGAAACGAGCCAGGCGCGAGGATTTTGCGGCAGGCCATCCCGCGGCCAGCTTTCGAGGGCGGCGATGAAGGCGTCGTGCAGCGCCTCTTCCGCCAGCTCGAAGCCGCCGAGCAGGCGAATCAGCGTGGCCAGCACCCGGCGCGATTCAGAACGATAGAGCGCGTCAATCTGGTCCAGGCTCGCGCTGCTTGCCGCAGCGGCCGCAGCGCTGCGCTCCGCAACGGCGCCAGCGCCGCTCGCGGTGGTGACGCGTGCGTACTTCTCGGGGCCGATTCCCGCCTTAACCCCGGCGCTGCAATCGACGCGCTCCATCGCCCGCTTCCTCGCTTGCTTTCTCGCCGGCGCCCGCTACGCGCTGGCCTGCGAGCCCATCAGCATAATTGGCCGCACTTCAATCGAGCCGTAACGCGCGGAAGGAATGCGGGCCGCCAGCCCGATCGCCTCGTTGAGGTCCTTGGCTTCGACCAGATAGTAGCCGCCAAGTTGCTCTTTGGTCTCGGCAAACGGCCCATCCGTGGTGGAGATTTTGCCGTCGCGCACGCGCACCGTGGTGGCCGTATGCACGGGCTGCAGCGGGTTCCCGCCGAGGTAGTGCCCACTCTTGGTGATGTCCTGCGTAAACGCTCCGTACTCGGCGAAGATGCTTCCGAGTTCCGACTTCGGCAGGCTCTGGATCAGTTTTTCCGAGTCATAAATCAGGCAAAGGTATTTCATGATAGTCCTCCGGTGTTATCAGGTTTGACTGCGCGTACACCAAATAGTCGCTGTGCCAGGGGCAAATCGACACGCTCCGCAGACAAATTAGCAGGGGACCGGTCGATGATGCGACTCTTTGGCAACGCGACCTCTAGCGACAAAAAGGAGGCCGATTCTCCGATTGACACCCCGGCAAGCCGTCTCCTACACTGGCTAGGTCTTAGTAGAGGAGCGGAGGCCATGAGTAGCCAGGCGCGCAATTCCGAGCCGTATCGGAGCCCTGAGCGAAAGGGGCATTCCTTTCCAGTGCGAAACTCGCATCAGCCTATTGCGGGTGACGTGCTGAAAGCAACAGCCTGTTGCTGTTGTCCGCCGAAATCGCCGCGGTAACCGCACCGCAGCGGTTGGGGGATCCGGGTTAAAGCCGGTCCACTGTCATCCCTAAATTATCGCCGTCTCGGCGGTATAACTTCCGGATGAAGCGCTATTGAGAGGCAGCCGCCCCGAGTTTGTCTTCGCGGTTCTTCCTTTCTCTGCGCTTTCATCCACAGAAATTTGGCTGAGCTTGGACCTTTTTGAGATGACGCGCGCGCTGGTGGACATCGAGTCCATCACCAACCACGAGAAACCCGTGGTGGAGTATCTGCACGCGCATCTTTCCACGCTGGCCGCGAAACATAACGGCGTGGTGGAGCTTTTGCCCGCCGCGGCGGACCGCGACAATCTGTTTGTGCGCTTCGGCGAGCCGCTGGTCACGCTTTCCACGCATACCGATACGGTGCCGCCATTTTTTCCTTCGCGCGAAGACGAACGATTTATCTGGGGACGCGGGGCTTGCGACGCCAAGGGGATCATCGCGGCCATGATTGCCGCGGTGGAACGGCTGCTGGCCGGCGGCGAACGCGATTTCGCGTTGCTTTTTGTGGTGGGCGAAGAGCGGAACAGCGCCGGGGCTCGCGCGGCGGCGGCGACGCCGCGGGGGTCGCGCTATTTGATCAACGGCGAGCCCACGGAAAATCATCTGGCGCTGGGCTGCAAGGGGGCGCTGCGGTTTGAGCTGATCGCGCGCGGGAAACTCGCGCACTCCGCGTACCCGGAGCTGGGGCACTCCGCGATTCATGCGCTACTCGATGTGCTGCAGGAAATTCGCGCTACTGCGATGCCGAGCGATGCGCTGCTGGGGACGGCGACGCTGAACGTAGGCGTGATCAGCGGTGGGCTCGCGCCGAACGTGATTGCCGACGAAGCACGCGCGGAACTTATGTTTCGCACGGTGGGCGATCCGTCGCCGCTGCGGCATGCAGTGCATAACGCCGTCGCAAAGCAGCACGGCGGTGCGGCTTCCGGGGAACACAACGCTGGCGCCACGGCTCTGGGCGTTACAGCACGCGAAGCGTTACATACGCCGGCCATCCACCTTACGGCGTTTGAAAATCTGCCAACGACCGTGGTGGCGTTTACGACCGACATTCCCACGCTGGCCGAGACGTGGGGGCAGCCTTTCTTGATCGGGCCGGGCAGCATTCACGTGGCGCACACCGCGGAAGAGCGTATTGCCAAATGCGAATTATCCGCCGCCGTGGCTATTTACGAGCGCATGGTGCGCAAACTTCTAGCGAGCGCCAGGAGCAAAGCATGACGCTGCCCATCGCCATCGTCGGGCACGGCAAGATGGGGCGGCTGATTGAAGCGCTGGCGCCGGAATATGGGTGCGAAGTGTGCGCGAGATTTACCAGCGGTAGCGCGGCGCGCGGCGCGGGATTATCTAGCGCGTCATTGAATGGCGCGCAAGTCGCAGTGGAGTTTTCGACGCCGGCTGCGGCGCCGGAAAATCTCCGCACGCTAGCTGGGTTCGGCGTGAATTCCGTGGCTGGTACGACCGGCTGGTTTGAATCGCTCCCAGCCGTTAGCGAAGCAGTTGGCAAGAATAAGACCGCGCTGGTGTGGAGCGCGAATTTTTCCGTGGGCGTAAATCTCTTTCTGCAAGCCGTGGCGCAGACGGCGGCGCTCTTCGCAGCGCAGCCCGCGTATGACGCGTGGGCGTGGGAAATCCACCACGCGCAGAAGAAAGATGCGCCCAGCGGGACGCTGAAAAAACTGGCGGAAGCGATGCAAAGCGCCGGGTACACGCGGCCTATCGCGCTTGCTTCCAATCGCGCGGGTGCGCACCCTGGGACGCACGAAATTGGATTCGACTCCGCGGCGGACACCATTACCTTGCGGCACACGGCGCGGAGCCGCGAAGGCTTTGCGCGCGGCGCGTTGCAGGCGGCGCGCTGGATTGCGGGGAAACAGGGAGTTTACGAATTTTGCGAAATTCTGGGGCAATTGCCGCCGCCATAAATCACGCGGGTGGAGAGCGGCGGAATTTCGAGTGATAGCAAGAACCGGAAGGAGCAGCACATGTTTACAGGATGCGGGACGGCACTGGTAACACCATTCACGCAGGAGGGCGCGCTCGACGAGCGGACACTTCGCAAGCTGGTGCGGCGGCAAATCGACGCGGGCATCGACTTTTTGGTGCCCTGCGGCACGACCGGCGAAAGCCCAACGCTAACGCGCGCGGAGCATTTGCGCGTGGTGGCCATCACGGTGGAGGAAGCCGCGCACCAAGTGCCGGTGCTGGCCGGCGCTGGCGGTTACAACACCGCCGAAGTGATGGCCTTGGCGCGCGAACTGGAAACGCTCGGCGTGGACGGTCTGCTTTCCGTGACGCCCTATTACAACAAGCCGACGCAGGAAGGCTTACTACAGCACTACCGTGCCATTGCCGAGGCCACGCCGCTGCCGATTATTCTTTACAGCGTGCAGGGGCGCACGGGTGTCAACATCGAGCCGGCCACGATAAAGCGCCTCGCCGCGATCCCCAATATCGTCGGCATCAAAGAGGCTTCAGGCAACATTTCGCAAATGGCGGCGATTCTCAATCTGGTGGAGAACGACTTCATAGTGCTTTCCGGGGACGATGCCATTACGCTGCCGTTGATTGCGCTGGGCGGACGCGGGGTGATCTCCGTGGCGTCCAACGAAATTCCGGGGGAGATGACGCGGCTTGTGAATCTGGCGCGACGCGGCGATTTTGCGGGCGCGCGGGAAGTGCATCGCCGCTATCATCCGCTGATGGAAGTAAACTTTGTGGAATCGAATCCGGGGCCGGTAAAAGCGGCGCTGGCGCAAATGGGGTTGTTAGAGGCGGCGTGGCGCTTGCCCATGGTGGCGCCGAAAGCCGAAAGTCAGGCGCGCATCCACGGTGTTTTGGAAAATCTCGGTCTGCTAGCGGAGACGCAGGATGCGCTGGCATCGCCTGGTCCAACTCCGCCAGAAAGAAGCCATGCTGCAGCAACGCATTGAAAAGCTTTTCGACGAGCCGCCGCAAAGTTACGAGGAAGAACATTTCCGGCTGTTCCGCGATTTCAAAAGCGCGCTCAACCGCGGAGAAATTCGCGCGGCCGAGCCGGATGATGGCTCGCCAACAGGCTGGCGCACCAACGCCTGGGTCAAGAAGGGCATTCTCGTGGGCTTCCGCCTGGGCGTAGTCGTAAATATGTCTGGCGAAGCTTCCCTGGATCCGGGTTCCGCCGATGCGGAGCATCACGGGGCGCGGCAGGTGTTTTTCGACAAGTCCACCTTTCCGCTGCGGGCGCTGAACCTGAGCGACGGCGTGCGGGTGGTTCCCGGAGGCTCGAGCATTCGGGATGGGGCATACTTGGCGCGCGGGGTTATTTGTATGCCGCCGATGTTCGTGAACGTGGGCGCGTACGTGGGCGAAGGCACGATGATCGACTCGCACGCGCTGGTGGGGAGTTGCGCGCAAGTGGGGCGCCACTGTCACATTTCCGCGGCGGCGCAACTTGGCGGAGTGCTGGAACCCGTGGGCGCCGCTCCAGTGATTATCGAGGATCATGTGCTGATCGGCGGCAACTGCGGGGTGTACGAAGGCACGGTGGTGAAAACGGGCGCGGTTCTGGGATCAGGCACGATTCTGAATCGCTCGACGCCGGTTTACGATCTGGTGCGCGGCGTGGTTCACGCGGCTAGCGCCGATAGGCCGCTGATTATCCCGCGGGACGCCGTGGCCGTACCTGGCTCGCGCGCGGTGACGGATCCAGCGGCGGCGAAATGGGGACTTTCGCTGCAATGCGCGGTGATCGTGAAGTATCGCGATGCTAAGACCGATGCGCGGATTACGCTGGAAGATTTGTTGCGCTGAGTTGTTGGTTCCGAGCAACGTGGCGCGCTGCGGCGCATCTCCTGCGGTACCTCCCGCTGGAACCCCACCTTCTGCAAGACAGGGCCGATTCTGCTACGCTCCGCTCAGCATAAATTTTCTGCTGGGTGATCGATGCCGCAGGTTTGCGTAACGGGAGCGACGGGTTTTCTGGGCGGCGCACTGATGCGACGTCTCTTGGCGCAAGGCGTGAGCGTTAGCGCGCTGGCGCGTCCATCGCAAGGTGCGGAACGCCTCGAACAAGACGGCGCGCGCGTGGTGCGTGGCGATTTGCAGCAGCCAGCAGCCATTGCGGAATCCGTCGCAGGGGCGGAAGTGGTTTATCACGTGGCCGCGATGGTGGAAGCTCCCGGTGACCTTGGAGACTTTCTCGATGCGAATCGCGGCGGCACGGAGCGGGTGTTTCAAGCGGCGCTGCAGAGCGGGGTGCGGCACATTGTTTACGTGAGTTCCATCGCGGTGTACGGCTTAGTGGGCGAAGGCGAAATCATTGATGAGGCGACGCCGTACGATCCGCATGCCGAACTGCGCGACTCCTACGCGCAATCCAAAATTCAAGCGGACGCTTTTGCGGTTGATTTCGCGCGGGAAAATGCTGCGGCGGCGCGGAGGCTCTCGGTCACGATTGTGCGTCCCGGCGTAATCTACGGTCCGGGCAAGCCGCTACCCTTCGGATTGCTGGGCTTCCAGGCTGGCAAAACGAGCGTGATCTTTGGCGACAAGAAGAACTGCGTTCCGCTCAACTACATCGAGAATCTTGTCGACGCCATGCAATGCGCTGCCGAGGCCAGCAACCCCGTAGCGCTACGGCAATATATTGTGCTCGATGATGAGGCGCTTACGCTGGAGCAGTATCACCAGGCGCGGAAGGAAGTGCAGGGCACCAGTGCGCTGTTTTTCTCCGGGGCACCGGTGTTGGCTGCGGCGCGCTTCGCGGAAGCGGTGCACGTCGTGTCCGCGGAAAGCGGATTTAGTGTTCTGCAGGTAGAGCGCGCGCTGCAAAATCGGCGCTATTCTACGGCGCACATCCGTCAGGAATTGGGCTGGAGCCCACGCGTGCCATTGCGCGAGGCCTTGCGCCGCTCGCTTCCGTAGCCCTCCCACGCACCGCGCGTTTCTTTGCCGTTTTGGCGGGTGTGCTATCGTTATTGCTTACCGGATATTTGTTTTTAGCGCGAAGTGTGACGCTGGCTTCGAGGTTTCCTGGCTAAACGTGCTTCCAAATCGAGTGTAAGCGGTGAGCCGAGAGACCCGTCGCCGACTTCGTCCGTGGTTTCGCTGTCGACCCCTGAACGCCGCTATGTTTCGCTAGAAGACGATCCTACCGTGGAGCGATCCGCGGCGGATGATGCGCACGCCGAATCGTCCGCGGCGACGCGGAAACCTTCGATGCACGAGGTGTTCGGTCCAGGCGGTTTTCTGGAACGATCCATGATTGGCGGCTACGAACATCGGCCAGCCCAACTAGAAATGGCCGAGCGTGTGCACGACGCGTTTGAGACGCATCATCACGCCATTTTGGAAGCCGGAACGGGAACGGGCAAAACGCTGGCGTACCTCTTGCCGGCGATCTGCAGCGGGCGGCGGGTGGTGATTTCCACGGCGACGAAATCCTTGCAGGAGCAACTGTTTCAAAAGGATGTGCCGTTCCTGCAAAAGCATTTCGCGCCGGAGCTGAAAGTGGCGGTGATGAAGGGACGCGGCAATTTTCTATGCCGCTCGAAGCTGCATGCGATGGCCGATCAACCGATGTTGCGCGGCATGGACGAACTGGACGCGTTCCGGCAAATTCGCGACTGGGCGCGCGTAACGGAAACGGGAGACCGCGCGGAACTGACGTTTCTGGCGGACGATTCCGAGCTGTGGGGGCGGATGGACGCGCGGCGGGACGCGTGCACGGGGCAGAAATGTCCGGATTTTAATCAGTGCTTCGTTACGGCCATGCATCAGCGGGCCAAAGACGCGGACCTGATCATTGTCAATCATCACCTGTTCTTCGCAGATTTGGCGCTCAAGCAGGACGATTTTGGCAGCATCCTGCCGGAATATTCGGCGGTGGTGTTCGACGAAGCGCACGAGATGGAAGACGTGGCCAGCGATTATTTTGGACGGCAGATTTCGAATTATCGTTTTGAAGAGCTGGCGCGCGATGCGGATCAGACGCTGCGCCTGCTGAAGCTTGGTTCACCTTCTTTGCTGCGCCGCACGCAGCGGATTCGCGAGCGCTCGCGGGAGTTTTTTGAAGGCTTTCCGCCGCGCGACGGACGTTTTCCCTTTACCCGCACCGAGCGGGAAGGATTCTTAGAGCAGCATCGCGAAGCCTACGACGCCGTGGCCTCCGCACTGAAGAGTCTTGAAACGGAGTTTGCAGCCCTGACGCAGCGGCCGGAAGAGCTTACGCGGCTGGCGCGGCGCAGTTTCGAGTTGCGGCAGGAGTTTTCGTTTCTGTTCGAGTCTAACGAGAAAAATTATGTTTATTGGTTCGAGCGGCGGAATAAAGGCGTCTTCGTCACCGCTACGCCGATCGACGTTAGCCAGATTCTGCGCGAGCATCTGTTCGAGAAATTCGACAGTGTGGTGATGACTTCCGCCACGCTGACGGTCGGCGGCCGTTTTGAATATATCCGCCACCGACTGGGCGTGGACCACGTCAAAGAACGGGCGCTGCCGCCGGAATTCGATTATGCGAAGCAGGCGCTGCTGTATTTGCCGCGGAGCATGCCGGATGTGCGCAATCCGGCGTATCCCGCGGCGGCGGCGGACGAAATTGTGAAGTTGCTGGAGTTGAGCCAGGGCCGCGCCTTTTGCCTGTTCACCAGTTACGCGCAGATGAAGGATCTGTTCGAACGTGTGCGCAGCCGGGTGGGATTTCCGTTGTTACTGCAGGGCACGGCGCCACGCTCGGCGCTGCTCGAGCGATTTAAGAACACGCCCAACGCCGTGTTGTTCGCAACTGCGAGCTTCTGGCAGGGCGTGGATGTGCCTGGGGAGCAGCTATCGTGCGTGATCGTCGACCGTCTACCCTTTGCCGTGCCTAGCGATCCGATCGTGGCTGCGCGCGTCCGCGCTCTTGAAGAAGAGGGCCGAAACGCTTTCTCGGAGTTTCAGGTGCCGCAGGCAGTCCTGTCGCTGAAGCAGGGCTTTGGGCGCCTGATCCGTACCAAGACGGACCGCGGCGTGCTGGCGCTGCTGGACACGCGGATTCGTCGCATGCCGTATGGTAAAATTTTCCTTGAGTCCCTGCCGAGCTACCGCATCACCGAAGAGCTGGAAACGGTCGAAAAGTTCCTGAACCGGCCGTAAGCATGCGGCGAAGTTGGCGGCCTCGCTTTAGGTTCGGCCGATGCCCGGCGACAGCAGTTCTATCGACTAGCGACCGCAGGGAAATCGTCAGAGCATGTCTCGGGAAGAGCGGGTTATGTTCCAAGTCAGTGTCGAAGAGACATTTTCGTCTGGACACGCGCTGCGCGGCTATCGCGGGAAATGTGAGAACGTGCACGGCCACAATTATCGCGTGCGCGTAACGCTGGAAGGACCGCAGCTCGATAGCATTGGCTTGCTGGTGGATTTCACGGAACTGAAGCGCGTCATCCGCGGCGTCACCGGAACGCTGGATCATCAGTTTATGAATGACCTTGAGCCATTTAAAACCGTGAATCCTTCGGCGGAAAATGTCGCCAAGTATTTTTATGAACAGGTCAGCAGCCAGCTAACGAATTTGCCCGCCGGCGCGCGCGTCACCGATGTGGTGGTGTGGGAGACCGACACGAGCCGTGCACAGTACCGACCAGGGCCGTGATACGGGTTTAGGTTGGCGAGAATCGGAGCCATGAATAAATCCATGTTGGTCGTGTTGGTGCCGTCGCTGCTGGTCGCGCTGGGTTACGTGCTGGTGCTACGCCACATGGGGTATGCCCCGGGATACGCGCGGCTGCTCATCGCCATGTTCGTTTTTTTCGGCGCTATCTACTGGTTGTCGCGCCGCGCCCCGCGCAAGGCGCGATCCAACCAATCCTAGAAAGTTTCTATCGCCCATGTTCATCACGGAGATTTTTAAATCGATCCAAGGCGAAGGCACCCGCGCGGGCCTGCCGTGTATATTCGTGCGGCTCACCGGTTGCAATTTGCGCTGCACGTGGTGTGACACGGCTTACGCTTTCCACGGCGGGAGCAAGATGTCGGTGGCCGACGTTTTGCAACGCGTCGATGAAGTGGCGGGACGCCAAGCGGGTGAACCCGGCAGTTCGGCGAAGGTGCCGCTCGTGGAGTTGACCGGCGGCGAGCCGCTATTGCAAGAAGAAATCTATGCGCTGGCGGAACGGCTCCTTGCGGCGGGCTATACCGTGATGATCGAAACTAGCGGCGAGCGCTATGTGGGCCGGCTGCCACGCGAAGTGATCAAGATCGTCGACGTAAAATGCCCGGACTCCGGAGCCGCCGACACGTTTGAACCGCGCAACCTCGAAGCGGTAGACGAGAAGGATGAAATAAAATTCGTGGTCTCCAGCCGCCGCGACTATGAATTTGCCAGGGATTTTACAGCGGAACATCAGCTTGCTGAGCGCGTCCGCCAAGTCCTCTTCTCTCCCGCGTTCCCGGATCCTGCGGGGAAATGGGCCGGCCTGGAACCCCGCACGTTGGTCGAATGGTTGCTCGAGGACGGCTTGCCTGTCCGGCTGGGTCTACAACTCCACAAGTTCGTTTGGGATCCCACAACCAAGGGAGTCTGAAGGCCTTGGTCGACGAGGAAATGAAGGCCCGTGGCCGCGCTATAATGGGCGGAGATGACAAGCGTGGGTGAACTAGAGGCTAAGGCGGTGGTGCTGCTCAGTGGCGGCATGGACTCGTGTGTATGCACTGCGATGGCCCGCGAGCGGCATGGAGCGGGGAATATTGCGCTGCTACACGCTGGGTATGGCCAACGGACGCAGAAGCGCGAGCGGCGAGCCTTTGAAGATATTGCTGATTTTTACGATGTGCGGCAGCGGCTGGTTGTGCAGCTCGACCATTTTCGGGCTATCGGCGGATCCGCGCTGACCGACGCAAACATTGCCGTCCCTGAAAACGAACTTGGTGGCACCGCCGAACCCGCGAGCGGGACCGCGCGCGGTGGGAGCGGCGCGCAGGAGAGCGCGATTCCCGTGACCTACGTGCCGTTTCGTAATGCGCACTTTCTTTCCGTGGCGGTGAGCTGGGCGGAAGCGATTGGGGCGGGGGCGATTTACATTGGCGCCGTAGCTGAAGATAGCTCTGGGTATCCCGATTGCCGGCCGGAGTATTACCGCGTGTTTCAGGAACTGATTCGTGTGGGCACGCGGCCGGAAACACACATTGAAATCGTTACGCCGGTGATTACGTTGAAAAAAAGCGAAATTATCCGCCGCGGATTGGAGTTGGGGGCGCCGCTGCAGTTGACGTGGTCTTGCTATCAAGGCGAAGCGGAGGCGTGCGGCGTGTGCGACAGTTGTTTGTTGCGGCTGCGCGCGTTTGCCGAGGCTGGCGTTGCCGACCCGATCCCTTACCGTGGCGCCGCCGAACTTTCCGCGGCTCGCAGAGCTTCCAATTAAGAGAGACCTCCGACGGCGGCAGGGGTGGGCTTGGAATCCGGCGCGGATGGTGGATAATAGGCGCACGCCAACGTGCACGCCACCCTGGATTGCCGATGCATTCGAGGGCAGGACTCCCCAGCGACAGCAAGAGACTGCGGATACGGAGGGACCTGGCGCGGCTTGGCGATAGGAGTTTTCGGTGACCGCGAAGCGGTCCACAGGAGAGTGTGAGATGAAGAGAATGACGAAACCAGGCGGGCGGTTGCGTGACGTTTGTGTTGTGGCGCTAGCCACGGTTCTTATCGTACTGACGGCGGGACTGGTGACGCCGCGCGCCACAGCCCAGAGTGACGGCACCATTACGGGGAATATCATCACTGTCGACGGGAAGCCGTGGGCGGATTTGACGATGCAGTCGGTGAGCGACCAAGGCGCGAAGCAGGAAACCAAAACCGACAAGGACGGAAATTATTCCTTTCACAATCTAAAGTCTGGCGTATATCACGTCTACGCCGTACTCCCCGCGCCCAATAAGCCGTTTGACACGCAATGTCAGGTACAGGGCGGAAACCCAACGCGCGTGGACCTGAATTTCAAGGACATCGTCTCGAAGCAAGGCGCGGTCGCACAGGAAGCGGTCAAGAAGCAGGAAGAGCAGAAGAAAGCCAACGAAAGCATGAAGGCGCACTTCACCGCGGGGGCGGCGCTGCTGGATCAGGAACATGCCGCGAAAACGGAGCTGACCAAAGCCACCGGCGATCAGCGGGATGCGGCCAAGCAGAAGGTACTAGACCTTTCCAATCAGGCGGAGATGGAGTTCAAGGCCGCGCAGCAAGTTGCGGGGGAGAAAGATCCAAACGCGGCGCTGTTCTGGGCCAAGCTCGGGGACGTATACGACACGGCAGGACGGAACGACGACGCCATCCACGCGTACCAGCAGGCCATCACCGCCAAGCCGGATGTGCCCGGTTACTATAACAACCTTGGCAACGTGCTGGCGCGTTCCGGCAAGATCGACGAAGCGAAGACTGCCTATGAGAAGTCTGCGTCGCTCGATCCGCCGAATGCCGCGGGCGCGTGGCGCAATTTCGGCATCAGTTTGTATAACGCCAACCGGCTGGGCGATGCCGTCGAGCCGTTGCAGAAATCCGTGAGCCTGGATCCGAACAGCGCGCAAACCTGGTATCTGCTGGGTGCGTCGCTGGTCTACAAAATGACCACCAAACGCGTGGGCGACAAGGATCAGGTGATTCTGGCGCCGGGAACGGTCGAGGCGTACCAGAAAGCGCTGGAACTAGACCCGAACGGGCCGTGGGGCGCGCAAGCCAAGGAAGGCTTGGCGCAGTTGCAGGCTATCGCTCCGGGCATCGACATCTCGGTGAACACCAGAAAGAAGAAGAGTTAAATATTCGGCGAGGTCCGGAGACCAAATCTCTGCTGCCGGTCCCGCGGTTTAGGATCGGCAGTTCTCTTTTTGGCCAGACGTCAGGGTGGGGCGCAAGAACCGTGCGCGAGCTAGCTGTGCGTGAGGGTGCCGTTTCTTTTCGTTTGGCGCAGCGCCCAGGAAAATACCAGGATGGAGAACGGGAGCAGGACCGCTGCGAAAATCAGCAGCACGGCCAAGGGGTAAAGCAGCGCTGAGAAACCGGCGCCCGCCAGCAGCGCGGTGCGCATACCGTCGAGGGCGTAGGTGACGGGATTGAGGCGCGCCAGGAATTGCAGCCAGTTCGGCAGGATGCTGACGGGAAAGAGCATGCCGCCAGTGACGCTGGAGATGCCGATGACAAACCATTTGGCAGGATTACCGCGTTTGAAAAGCAGCAGATAGCTGGCGGAGAGAACGCCGAGTCCGGAGAAGGCGAGCAGTGTGACGATGAGCATGGCGGCCACGCCGGGCCAGTTGGCGGCGCGCAGCGGAAAGTGAAAGAGCAGGACGCCCCAAGCGATGTAGACGGCGATGCGAATGGTGGTGGCGATAAAGGGATAAATAGCAGAGCCCGCGACCAGCACGGGTAGTGTGGTTTGCGTAACGAGCAGGTGTTCAAGGGTGCCGCTGTCGCGCGCTTCCTGCAAGCTGCGGTCGAAGGTGTCGAGGGAAACATTCAGGTAGTCCAGAAAAATAAATCCCACGAGCGAAAAAGCGAAATAGCCGCCGGCTTGCGGCAAGGCGCGCTCGAGCTGCGGGCTATCGACGAAACGCGCCACGTAGTAAAACATGGCGGCGCCGAAGAGGGCTTCGACAGCTTCGAGCACGAACACTGTGCGATACGTGCTGGCGATAAGCAGGTCGCGCCAGAAGAAGAGCCAGGCTTCGCGCCAGGGCTGGGAAGCGCCGCGGCTCACGAGGGAGTACTCTCGGAAAAGCCCGGCAGATTTTCCGCAATCACTTCGGCTTGGGGAGAGCGGCCAGTGAGGCGCAAAAAAACATCCTCCAGGTTTTCGCTGGAGGTTTGGCGTTTTAGCGCGGCGGCAGTGTCATAGGCGAGCAGGCGGCCGCGATCGATGACCGCCACGCGATCGGCCAGTTGCGCGATTTCCGCCATGGTGTGCGAGGCGAAGAGCAGGGAAGTGCCGCCGCGCTGGAGGATTTGTTGCTTCAGAAAGAGGCGAAACTCCGCAGCGGCAATGGTGTCGAGGCTGCGTGTGGGTTCATCGAGCAGCAAGACGCGGGGCTGGTGTAGCACGGCACGCACGAGGCTCAGGCGCTGCACCGTGCCGGTGGAAAGCGTGCGCACCTGGCGGTCAAGGTGTTCTTCGACATGGAATTGCCGCGCCAGATCGGCGATGCGCTGCACTGCCGCGGCGCGCGACAGATGATTCAAGCGGCCGAAAAACAAAAGATTTTGCCGGCCGGTCAGGCGGGGATAGAAGCCGTGGTCCGTTCCCGCGTGATAACCGAGCTGGCGGCGGACGGCGCGCGGGTCGGCGGCGGCGTCATGGCCAGCGAGGTGTGCGGAACCTTTTGTGGGCAACAGGAGCGTGGCGAGAATTTTGAGCAACGTGGATTTGCCGGCGCCGTTGGTGCCGAGCAGCGCGACGGATTCTCCATCACGAACTTGCAGGGACACACCCGAGAGCGCCATGACCGTCGGCCGGGCGAAGGGTTGCAGAAAGGTGCGCCAGCCGCTGCGCGCCGGAGGAAAAAGTTTTTCGAGATCGTCGACGACAATGGCCGGTGCGGGCACTAGGGATTTATAGCGTGTCTCAGGGGCGAAAACAATGCGCTCCTGGACGGCTTGAGACGGCGGGAAGGATTATTCGAGGAGGGGTGGCGCGGCGCTGGGCATTCCCGCTAGAATAATCGGCATTAGACTTTAGGGAGTGGTCATGTTTACGTTCGCGGATCGTGTGCAGGTGCCGCCGCACGTGTTGGTGCGCTTTCTGGACAGTGAGGCGGTGTTGCTGAATCTCGAGTCCGAGCGCTATTTTGGGCTGGACGAGACGGGTGCGCGCATGTGGCAGGTGGCGACGGCGGCGCCTTGCCTGGAATCGGCGTATCAGGAATTGCTGGGGGAGTATGATGTGGCGCCGAGTGTGCTGCGCGAGAATTTTGGCGATTTGCTAGGTACGCTCGTGGAGCATGGGCTGCTCGTGATGGTGGCGCGGGAGAAGGTGGAGACCTCCACGGAACGGTGAGAGGGTTGAGCGGTAGGTTCGCGCTCGGGACAGGTCTGTTAACGAAACGGGCCCGGACATCTACCTCCGGGCCCTTTTTTCGTGGCATGGGACGGTGGCGGCGAAGCTAAATGCTCATCTCATGCTTTAGCAGATGCTTGCCCTTTACCGTGGCGGGAGGAAGTTCCAGCGTAAGATTCATCTGGCTTCGGTTGCGCAGTATACCCAGTGCGATGGTGGTCGGTTTGTCGGCGGCATTGCCGGCGAGTTTGCCGCGCAAGTCTCCCAGGGAGCGCATGCGTTCTCCATTCAAGGAGACGATGACGTCGCCAGCCTTCAGGCCGGCTTTTTCCGCCGCGGAGCCGCTGGTTACCTCGCGTACCAGGACGCCTTCTCCCTCCGGCGCGCCGAAGAAGGTGCCGAGCTGGCCGCTAAGATCCTCAGCATCAATGCCCAGGCGGGGGCGCGGCGAGATCGCCAGGGTGCCACTATCAAAATTAAACTCCGGGATTTCCGGGAGCACCGGCATCTCCGGCATTCGGAAGGCGAACGCCCCGGGCGCGGCCTGCGACCAACTGTGCTGCGCATCCTCGGATTTGCCGAGCGTGACGCTGATCTGCTGCGCGCGGCCATCGCGCCACACGGTGAGTTGCACGGTGCGCCCGGCGGGAATTTCGCGGATCATGCGATGAAATTGCGAAGCGCCTTCGACCCGCTGGCCGTTGATTTCCGTGACCACGTCGTTCTCGCGCAGGCCGGCTTTGGATGCCGGGCTGTCCGCCATGATTTTGCCGAGGAGCACGCCGCGTTCAGCGGGCAACTTGAGCTGCTGGGCCTTGTCGCGGGTGACTTCGTTCGGTTCGACGCCGAGCCAACTGCCTTCGCCGAAGGAAAACGCGAAGGACTGCGCTTCGGGTGCGAGCAGCGGTTCGGCGGCTTGCGGAGCGGGATCCTGCGGCGCAGGAACCTGCGGGGGATTCGAGCGGCCAGGCAGCGCCGCGAGCACCATCCCCAATGCTACCGTGCCGCCAACAGCAAACAGAAACTTTGTGTTCATCGTTAAAACCTCCTCACTACACCTTTAGACGCGGCAGAATCTAAACCGTCGAGCGCAGCAGCGCAATTTGTATCCCACCGTTGATGGTGCGTAGGCGGATGGAGGACCCGCCGCGCCCGATTTTGCCACGCACTTCGCGCGGCTGCTCGGAGCTGGTGAGGGCCACGGGCAACTCGGAGGAAAAACTGCCGTTGAGGCAGCGGGCTTCGAGGTCGGCCTGCGCGTCGGCCGGCAATGCGAGCAGCACTGAGCCGTTGGTGGTTTCCGCAACGGTTGCTTCGTTGTCGCGGAGGCGCGCCATCTCAATGTGGAGGTTGCCGTTCGTCACGTGCGCGCGCAAGGCGCCTTCGCCTTCGTAGACTTCGATGTTGCCGTTGACGGTACGCAGGTCGCCGAGGGCGCTCACGGCGGATATGCGCAGCGTGCCGTTGACGGTGGCCAGATGATCGATGCGCGCATTGTGCGGGACGTGCACGGTGTATTCCACGGCGACTTCGACGCCTTTGTCCTGCGGATAACGCGTAACTACGGAAACGGAACTGGGCTTGGCATCGACGTCGATGGTGACGCGGTCGAGGTCCGTTTCGGTTTCCTTGGCGGTTTTTACCGCGCGGATTTCAACTTCGTCGCGATCCCAGCCCTGGATGTCGACCGCGCCGTTTACGTTTTGCAGATCGAAGGAACCGCCGGGTTGCAGCGGGTAGGTTTGCTTGAAGTCCTTATTAAAGGCGCGGCCGGGCGTAACGCCGAGGGCGGCGAGGAGCGCGATGAGGATGGCAGCGCGTACGACGATGCGGGACTGGAAATGCGACATATGGATTTATCCTCCGCTGGAGTGGAACGATGTCACTTGGCCCAACAGCTTGCTACCGAACTCGGTGATCCGAACTTCGATTGGTCAGTGGAGCAAAAAATTAAACGTTACGGTGGAGCTGATGTCCACCGGCTTGCCATTGACGGCGCCGGGCTTGGCGCGCCACTGCGTCACTGCTGCGATGGCGGCATTGGCAAGAACCGGCTCGCCTTCGATAATCTTCAGCACTTCGACGCGCCCGTCTTTGGTTACGCGCACCTGCAATTTCACCACGCCCTCGATGCCAGCAGTCTGCGCCAGCGCGGGATAGGAGGGATGGGGCGCGTAGGTGAGGCGTTTTTGAAAATCCGTGGGGTCTTCGGTCATCCAGCCCATCAGCGCCACTTTCAGGACCGTAAACCAATTTTCGGGCCAATCGTCCTTAGCCTCTGGAGGTGTCGGCGGAATGGGCGGCAGGCCGGTCAGCGCGCCTGCGTCCGGGAGTGTTTGGTCGAACACGAAATCGTCCTTGGTGTCGAAGGTTATGGGGGCAATATTGCCAGGCGTCTGGTTGAGGCGCGCCTGCTCGTCGCGGATCATGGCTTCGCGCAGGGCAATTTGCGAATCCAGGAATTGCAGGCGGATATTTCCGGAGGTGGTTTTGAGCCGTAGCGTTTCGCCGCCGCCGTTGAGCGTACCGACGGCGCGCACCGTGCCGGGCGGCGCGCCCGGGACGGGCTGCATGGCGAGGTGGATGGCGGGGTCGGCTTCGATGCGGTGGGCATCGGCTACGCTGGAGGAATTCCAAGCCGGGCTGGAAGCGCTTGCGGAAAGAGAGGCATTGGCGCTGGACGAGACCACGGCTTCGATGTTGGCGGCCAGATTGCGCGGCAGGAAGACGACGATGTCACCGTTGCCAGAGGCGAGTTGCGACGCGCCCGCCAGTCGCACCATGGAGTTTGCTCCGGGGAGCGTATTTTCGGGATTGATCCATGCGGTGATCGTACCGTCGTTGGTGGCCGCTTGCACGGCCCCCGAAACGCGCGTGAGGCAGATGCTGCCGCCGCTGGAAACTACTTCCATGGGGCCGGAGACGTACATGATGCGGATGCCGCCGCCGCCAGTTTGCGCGCGAACCGAGCCGCGGACTTCGCCAAAATCGATCTGACCGCCGCCCGTGTGCACGTTGACGAAACTTTCCGCGTGATTTACGGTGATGTTCCCGCCCTCGGTGTCCAGCGTGGCGCGGCCGCCGATTTTGCCGACGCGGATGTGGCCGCCGCCGCTGTGCAGGGAAGCGTCCCCAGAAATAGTTCCGGCGACGATGTGGCCGCCGGCAGTGAAGGCGGAGAGATCGCCGTCGACTTCCTTCACTTGGATGTGGCCGCCTTCGGTACGCAGCACGGCGGCGTAGGTGCTGTTCGCTTTGTGTAGGTGTTGCGCGTCCCGCGCGCTGCCGATGCGGCCCGCGAGAATGTTGCCGCCTTGCGTGACCAGGCTGGCGGTGCCGCCGACGTCCAGAGCCTCGATGTCGCCGGCGCCCGTTTTTACGTCGACGTGGTAGCCCACTGGGACGGTGACTTCAAAATGCACCCAGAATTGCGCGCTGGGCGCGGCGCGGTGCGCGGATTGTGTCGGAAGGGCGCCGGTGATCTCGACGCCGGAGGAATTGCTGCGCGTCTTAAGAACGTAGTTGTCGAGAAGGTGTTTGGCCAATGGGTCGCGCGCGTCCGTTTCGATGTGCAGGACATAACGGACCACTGGGGCTTCGTTGGGCGCCAGCGGGATGATGCGGACGGAGCCAAAGTCCGTGGTGAGGTGCAAGGTGAGGCCGTCGGTGGTTGTGATGGCGCCGTTACGGTCCGCACTGACATGGGGTGCGGTGCCGGGGAGATTGGTGGCGACTGACGCGGGGCCGGAAACGGGGTCGTGCGGGCCGGAGGGAAGCGCGGGGGCCCCCACAGTCGCGGCAGCACCAATCGCGATGCTGTAAAAAACCAGAGCAGCAGTCGTAACCCCGCAGAGCGGCGCGGCGAAGAGATTACGTCTTCGCCATGACCACGTAAATTCGCTTAGAAAAGGTCGACTCATCTTGTTCTAACTCGTTCGCGAGAAATTCTCGATACGCGTAGTGCCACGCTCGGGCGAAACCTGTGCGGCTTACTGTAGAGGCTGCAGAGGCCGCACGCCAATTTGCCGCAACGCGGCCGCGCACCGCGACCGCATGTCGCGGCTGGGATCCTTTTGCTGGCACTCTTCGAGCGCGCGGATCACGCGAAGCGTGGAGGCGTCCGCCGCATCGGCATTGGCTTCGGCAAACGCCGCGCTGTTCTGCGGGTCGTCAGCATGCTCTGCTGGCGCCGCGGTGTCTTCAGCCGCTGCGGCGGGGCCTTGCGCATCCTGTTCCACGGAGCGCACCAGTAAATTTACGGCGCCGATACGCACGCCGGAACTGGGGTCGTGGGCCACAAT
>Ga0181531_10000789_pt1 | contig 20778 bp, 22 predicted proteins | sample PEATcosm2014_Bin_38_FD_119743 | JGI IMG/M metagenome (GOLD analysis project Ga0181531, IMG submission 119743) | Peatland microbial communities from MTU Mesocosm Facility, Houghton, MI, USA - PEATcosm2014_Bin11_10_metaG | ecosystem: Environmental > Terrestrial > Soil > Wetlands > Peat | place... | reverse complement strand
TCCAGGCTCGCCATTGTCCGCTTGCGCCGCTGGTCGATGACCAGGTTGCGGGCGATGGTAAAAAGCCACGTATCGAACCGGGCCTTGCCGTTGAACTGCCCGCCACGGACCAGCACCCGCATCCAGACTTCCTGAAAAAGATCCTCGGCCATCTCCCGGTTGCTCGTCAGATACAGCAAATAACGGAGCAGCCGATGCTGATAGCGAACGATCAGTTCGTCAAGCAGGCCAGCTTCCTGGCGTTTGAGCCCTTGCGCGACTGCGAGACTCTCCTGCCGCAATTGCTCGTCGATTGCGGTAGCGGATCCAGATGAAAAAAAGGGGCGAACAGAGGCAGCAGTACTCATCTTGTTAAATTAGACGGCCAAAACACCTCTTGAGTCACTTTAAATTCGAGGTTTAAACAAAAAAGAATTTACGCGCCGCTCTTTTTTGCCACGCGAAGGGCGTCTTCCACCGCCTGTGCCGTCCTGGTTTCCCTGCTCTTCACGCTCTGATAATGGAATATTCCCAGCAGATGATTACGCCGCTGGGTCGGGGTCATCGCCACCCAGCCCTTGCGCGCCAGCGGCTCGCGCAGGAAAGCCGCTCTCAGAATGGGCGGTGTTTCCTTCTCACCTTCCATCGCGAGCATTATCCACTCAGCCATCTTTGCGGCGCGCTTCTCGCGAGCTTCAGGTGACTTGGCTTCGTTCACTATTGCGCCCATCATTCTGCGCGTGTAGTAACTCAGGCCGTCGAACCATTTCCTCAACCTTCGATCTTCCTTCAGAGCCGCAGCCAGCTCCTGAGGGACTTCCGCAGGCCGCTCTTCCAGATCCGGCTCCAGCCGAATCCGCACCCTCTCGCCGGCAGCGACCCCGGCGGCCGCTTGCATCCTCCGGTTCACCACCAGAACTTTGCCCTCGCCCCGCGGATCGGGGAACAGCGCAGTGCGAAAAGCAAACCCCGCATCAGAATCTTTTCCCGCGCCTCCGCCTTTCAAAGATTTGCCTTTTCCGTTCAGCGCGGCTATCTCGCCACGAACGCGCAGTCCTTTCCGCTCCGGCCATGCCTTGGTCACGTCGAACGGGATCCGCGCAATCACCCACCGCAGCCGCGTCCCAGCCGGCTCCAGCACTGCGGTGAACGATTTGGCGTTGGATTCGTTCATTGTCTCCCAATCAGTCGAGTATTACGCCGGACAAAACGAGCCGGACGAAACGTTCAATATGCGGAAAGCTCATCATGGAGGTAGTGGCCACTCTCCGCTCTGAGGTGTAGGTCGGTTTAGCTCTGAGCGGCGTAGACGGTCATCGTTTTGCCGTCGCGCAGGGCTTTGATATTGCGCATGGGCGGCTGGCCAAAGAAACGGCTGTACTCGCGGCTGAACTGGCTTGCGCTTTCGTATCCAACTTCAAAAGCCGCGCTCGCAGCATCCAGATTCTCCGTAAGCATGCGTTCCCTGGCAACATGCAATCGAATCTGCTTCTGGTATTGCAGAGGGCTCATGGCGGTTAGGGAGCGGAATTGATGGTGGAGCGTCGATATGCCCATTCGCGCCATAGTCGCCAACTCTTCCACGCGGAGCGGCTTAGTGTAGTTCTTCCGGAGCCACTCAACCGCCATGGCGGTGCGGTGGCTTTGCTCGCCCAGCGTGGCGATGGCCCGGAGATGCTTTCCCTGCGGACTGCGCAGTAATCGGAAGATGATTTCGCGCTGGATCAAGCTGCTGAGAAAAGGAATGTCCTGCGGCGTATCGAGCAAGTCGACGAGCCGGGAACAGGCGTCAAGGAGTTCGACTGAGCTGATGCCAACGGCCATGGCACGCGCGTCAGCCGATTCCTCGCGCAGATGAAACTCCTGCTGCGAAAGAATTTCACGGACTGCCGGCATTTCAAGCTTGAGAACCAGGCCGAGGAGGGGCTCATTTTCAGTGGCCGCGATAACCTGGCTGACTACAGGCAAGTCGACAGAGGTGAGGAGGAAGTTCGAACCGTCGCAAACGTAGATGGTTTTGCCGACGTTGATGCGCTTCTGGCCCTGAAGGAAGACAACCAGGCTGGGCTCGTATGCTGCCGAGGCGCAAGCGGTGGTCGCGGAACGGCGGTACAGACGCAAGCCCGGTATGGGAGTGAGCATGTCTCCTTCCGCGGCGGTCCGGGCGGCAATCTTACGGGCAAGCTCTTTCCGCAAGGCCGCCACTCCCTCATCCAGCGTCGAATTCAGACTCGCTTTGGCGTGTTTCACTCCTTAACTCCTTCACTTCTTCAAAACCAAGTTAACGCGGAATTCACGATGCTGTGCACAAAAATGCGGGCATCGACAGAAATAGGCAATAGATTGGCAGAATCGGGATACCGCTCGAAGGGCGCGATTCCGTAGGCTGATCTTCGAGCGAGTTATTCGCCATTTGTCGAAGAAGCCGAGGTTAATTCGTGTTCAACGCAAAAGCTTATTCCGTTGCCAGCGCGTCGTCACCATTTGTTGCTACAACGATTGCACGGCGCGATCTCACCGAATGCGACGTGCAGATCGAGATTCTTTACTGTGGCATCTGCCACTCAGATCTGCACCAGGCCCGCAATGAGTGGAGCGGCGTGATGCCGACCGCATATCCCTGCGTGCCCGGCCATGAAATTGTCGGCCGAGTCACAAAAGTTGGTTCCGCGGTTACGAAGTTCAAGGCGGGCGATCTGGCCGCGGTCGGCTGCATGGTGGATACCGACGGTACGTGTCCGGAGTGCCAAGCGGGGCTGGAGCAGTTCTGTCCCAACCTCACCCTCACCTATAACTTCCCTGACAAGCACACCGGCGGTGTAACCTACGGCGGCTATTCCGACTCGATCGTGGTGACTGAGCGCTTTGTGCTCCGGGTTCCCTCCAACCTCGATCTTGCCGGAGCGGCACCCCTGCTCTGCGCGGGCATTACCACCTACTCGCCCATGCGGCACTGGGGCGTGACCAAGGGCAAGAAGGTTGGCGTTGTGGGACTGGGCGGACTCGGCCACATGGGCGTCAAATTCGCGCACGCCCTCGGAGCCCACACGGTAGTTTTCACCACTTCGGCCAGCAAGAAGGAAGATGCGCTGCGCCTGGGCGCCGATGAGGTCGTTCTCTCCCGAAACACCGACGAGATGGCCAAACACGCCGGCAGCTTTGACTTCATCCTCGACGCTGTCGCCGCCGATCACGACATCAACGCCTACATCGGCCTGCTCCGCCGCGATGGCAACATCACCCTCGTGGGCGCTCCCGAGAACCCGCTGCCGGTTTCCGCATTCGGGCTGATCATGGGTCGCCGCAGTCTCTCCGGCTCTCCCATAGGCGGCATCCTGGAAACACAGGAGATGCTTGACTTTTGTGGTGAGAACAACATCACCGCTGATGTCGAGGTGATCCCGATCCAGAAGGTCAACGAGGCTTACGAGAGATTGCTCAGGTCGGATGTAAAGTACCGGTTCTCGATCGACATGGCTTCGCTGAAATCGGAGTAAAGGTGTATTGTTCCGCAACGGGTTTCAACGGATACAGGAGGATGAAAAGTGCAGAAGCGCAAATTGGGAAACGGTGGACTAGAAGTTTCGGCTCTAGGCCTGGGTTGCATGGGGCTGAGCTTCGGGTATGGCCCGGCAACCGAAAAGGAACAGGGAATCAAGCTGATCCGGACCGCCTACGAAAGTGGCGTCACATTCTTCGACACAGCGGAAGCTTACGGCCCGTTCCTGAACGAAGAGCTCGTTGGCGAAGCAGTGGAACCTTTCCGAGACAAGGTTGTGATTGCAACCAAGTTCGGTTTTAAGGAAGGAAAGCCGGCGCAGGGGCTCGACAGCAGGCCGGAACGCATTCGAGAGGTCACCGAGGCGGCTCTAGGGCGGCTTAAGACCGACGTCATCGATCTTCTGTATCAACATCGCGTAGATCCGAATGTCCCCATCGAAGATGTTGCCGGCACAGTCAAGGAATTGATTGCGGAAGGGAAAGTCAGGTACTTTGGCATGTCGGAGGCCGGTCCTCAATCCATCCGGCGCGCTCATGCGGTGCAGCCGGTGGCGGCTCTTCAAAGTGAGTATTCGCTCTGGTGGAGAGAGCCGGAGACGGAGATACTGCCAACGCTTGAAGAGCTTGGGGTCGGCTTTGTCCCGTTCAGTCCACTCGGCAAGGGATTCTTGACTGGAGCAATCAACGACACTACGACGTTTGACAGCACCGACTTTCGCAGCGTTGTACCGCGCTTCAGCGAGGAGAACCGCAAAGCAAATCAGAACCTGGTGGATGTACTCAGCGCGATTGCGGCGCACAAGGGCGTGACCAATGCGCAGATCGCGCTTGCCTGGCTGCTTGCGCAGAAGCCGTGGATTGTTCCGATTCCTGGTACGACTAAGTTGCACCGGCTGGAAGAGAACCTGGGGGCGGCAAACGTGGAGTTAACCACCGACGACCTACACAGCATTGAGAACGCCGTAACTGGCATAGCAGTGCAGGGGGCGCGGTATCCCGCGCAGCTTCAACAGATGGTCGGGCGTTGAGAAGTTTCATGAACAACTGGTTGGCCGGCAAGCGGAAATCGGCAGGAGAGAGAGCAAAATGACGGCTCTACATTGGACCGCTCTGGCTGTCATGGTGGGAATCGCCGGTATGTTTCAGGCTCAATCAGCGAAGAAGGTGGCTGGCGACCGCGAAAGGCTTGTCGGAGCGTGGCACTTGGTGCGCATTGATGGAGTTGACCAGGATGGGAAGCTCGTAGACGGTCCTCAACCGAAAGGCATGTTGGTTTATACGCGCGATGGACACATGTCTGTGCAGCTGATGTATCCAAAATCGGCACACGTGACTTCAAACGATTACGTGCAGGATGGGTACGAGGCTTCGTTCGGGAATTACGATGTGGACGAAGGGACGCATACGCTGACTCATCACGTTCAGGGTTCCAATACGGGTGATCTGTTGGTCGGCAAGGACCTTTCGCGCGTTTACAAGTTCACCGATGATGGACGCCTGATTATCCGGTCAGTTCGGCCCGATGAACACTGGTCCGTGACTTGGGAGCACTATTGAGCAGCGGACTTTGCGCCTGCGGCAGAGCGGCCGCGAGCTGAATTCTGCCTCTGGAAAGGAAATAATGCAGAAACGCAAACTTGGAAGAAGCAATCTGGAGGTATCGGCCATTGGGCACGGCTGCATGAGGATGAGTGCAGGCCACGGGCCGGTTGCGGGAACCAAACAGGAAATGATTGCGGTGATGCGCGGAGCAGTTGAACGAGGCATCACGTTCTTCGATACGGCACAAGTCTACGGTCCGTATGTGAATGAAGAGTTCGTAGGCGAAGGCCTTGCTCCGGTGCGCGACCAGGTGGTGATTGCGACAAAGTTCGGGTTCAGCGGGAACGCCCACGACAAAGGTTCCCCTGGGCTTGATAGCCGCCCTGAACAAATTAAAGAAAGCGTCGAGGGCTCTTTGAAGCGGCTTCGGGTGGACACCATCGACTTGCTTTATCAGCATCGAGTCGATCCGGAAGTGCCCATTGAGGACGTTGCAGGCAGCGTGAATGACCTGATTCAGGAGGGCAAGGTAAAGTTCTTCGGGATGTCGGAAGCAGGGGCAAAGACTATCCGCAGAGCGCACACCGTTCTACCGGTGACCGCGCTGCAAAGTGAATATTCGCTATGGTGGAAGCGACCGGAAGAGGAAATATTGCCGACGCTGGAGGAGTTAGGGATCGGCTTTGTTCCTTACAGCCCGCTTGGCAGAGGGTTTCTGGCTGGATCGGTTACGGAAGAAACCGAATTTCCGGAAGGGGACAACCGCAGCACCTACCCGCGCTTTTCAATCGAGGCCCGCAAAGCTAACCGAGCTTTGGTGGACCTGATTGCGGAGTTCGCGAGAGGGAAGAACGCGACAGGCGCGCAGATCGCGCTGGCATGGCTGCTCGCACAGAAACCCTGGATCGTTCCCATCCCCGGAACCACCAAGCTTGCGCGCGTGGAGGAGAATATTGCGGCGGCCTCACTGGAACTCACCGCGGAAGATCTTCGCGAGATCGACAGACTCATTGCCAGTGTCGAAGTGCAGGGTGGCCGGTACCCCGAAGAGTTGGAGCGAATGACTTACCGGTAGCTGATTCGCCACTAACAAGGATAGGAACTGGTTGTGAACATATCTTTCGAAAACCAAGTGGCACTCATAACTGGCGCCGGCTCTGGGTTGGGCCTCGCGACAGCTAGAGCCTTTGCTGCATCCGGCGCTTCCGTGGCGCTGGCGGATTGGAATGAGAAGGCGGTGCATTCCGCGGCCGAGGAATTGGCGGCACAGGGGCACAAGACACTCGCAATTCGTTGCGATGTCTCAGATGACGCGCAGGTGGAAGCAATGGTTCAACAAACAGTGGCCGAATTCGGCCGGCTGGATGCGGCCTACAATAACGCCGGCGTTCAGAATGTCCTTGCAGAGACTGCTGATTCTTCCCGGGAGGATTACGACCGTGTCATGGCGATTAATCTCCGCGGCGTGTGGAGTTCGATGAAGTTCGAGCTTCAACAAATGCGCAGGCAAAGAAGCGGGGCCATCGTCAATTGCTCCTCGCTTGGGGGTCTGGTGGGAGGCGCCGAACGCGGAACCTATCACGCTGCCAAACATGGCGTCCTCGGACTCACCAAAAGCGCAGCCCTCGAGTATGCGACACGAGGCATCCGCATCAACGCTTTATGCCCAGGGTTGATCTGGACCCCGATGGCCGACCAGATGGTTGCCTCCGGCCAGGGCGATGCGCTCGAGGCAATGCTGAGAAGCGTGCCTATGGGCCGGTATGGCCGCCCCGAGGAGATTGCAGATGTTGTTCTCTGGCTTTGCAGTCAAGCGTCAAGCTATGTGACCGGCCAGTCCATCTCAGTCGACGGCGGCTACATTATGCGCTGACAGCATCCGACAAACATTGGCACAATCGCGGAACGGAGAACGCAGAATGAGTACCTGGTCGAACGAAGAACTTCGCAAAATCAACCAAGCCGATGACCTGCACATATCACCCTTCCGCGAAGATGGTGTGACATATGGAACTCCGACATGGATCTGGTCCGTTGTGGTCGAGGACGCCCTCTATGTGCGTGGTTACAATGGGCCAAACTCTCGCTGGTACCAGGCGGCGATTCGGCAGAAGGCGGGACGGATCATCGCGGCTGGCATAACCAGAGAAGTCAGCTTCGAGTCTGTGGACGGACCTGATAATGACCGTACCGGCGACCACATCGACGATGCATACCGGGTGAAGTATCACGACAGCCCGTACCTGAAGCCTATGATAAGCAAGCGCGCCCGCTCTGCGACGGTCAAAATCGTGCTGCGCGAACCCCTAGGAAATCTCTGACAATTGGCCAAGCGACAATTGATTAATAAGAACTGGAGAAACGCCCATGGAAATCAAGCGAGCAGGCACTCAACCTTCCGCAAAAGGACCTTCTGACTGGTTTACCGGGACCGTGCGGATCGATCCCCTGTTTCAGGCGCCCGATCCGGCGCTGGTGCAGGGTGCCTGTGTCACTTTCGAGCCGGGCGGCCGTACTGCCTGGCACACGCACCCGCTTGGCCAAACCCTGATTATCACCGCAGGCTTCGGCTGGGTTCAGCGCGAAGGTGGTCCAATTGAGGAAATCCGGCCGGGCGATGTGGTCTGGTTCTCGCCGGGAGAGAAGCACTGGCATGGCGCCACGCCGACGACCGCGATGACGCACATCGCAATCCAGGAAAGGCTCGACGGCCGGGTCGTTGACTGGATGGAGCACGTCAGCGAGGAACAATACCGGAAGGGATAGCGCGGCTTCCGCGATCCGCAATCTTCTACACTATTCCTTATGGAAGTTCTTTATGGCCTGCACCCGGTCGAAGAAGCCCTCAGGGCGGGCAGGCGGCGCTTTGACCACGTTCTGGTTGCCCGCGAGCGCCACGACGAGCGGCTCGAGCGCCTGGTCAATCAATGCCGCCAGGCTGGCGTCAGGGTGCGCCAGGAAGCCCGCGAGCAGCTCACTTTGCTGGCGCAAAGCCCTGCCCATCAGGGCGTAGTCGCCATGGTCCGTCCCCAGGAGTTCCTCTCTATCGAGGATCTCTTCGAGCCGGCATCTTTGGGGTCCGCCCGCCTCATTCTCGCCCTCGACGGGGTCGAAGACCCGCAGAATCTAGGTGCTCTGCTTCGCGTTGCCGACGGCGCCGGCGTCGACGGCGTTCTCCTGACTGAGCGCCGGTCCGCCCCACTGAGCCCCGTTGTGGTAAAGGCTAGTGCAGGCGCGGCCGAACACTTGCGCATCGCCCGTGTCGTTAATCTTGTTCGTGCTCTGGAACAGCTCAAAGAGCGGAACCTCTGGATCATCGGGCTCGACGAGCGGGGCCCGACCGATTACGACCAGTTCGACCTCACGGGCAACTGCGTCCTTGTCCTCGGGCGCGAGGGCGCCGGGCTTCACGACCTGGTCCGCCGCACATGCGACCATTTGCTCCGCATTCCAATGGCTGGAGGGGTCAGTTCCCTTAACGTATCGGCTGCAGGGGCGGTCGTGCTTTACGAAGCCTTTCGCCAGCGTAGAGCAAGGGTGTCTGGCGCCGAAGGCGCAGTTGGCCCAACCGCAGGTGGCGCTCGCCCCGGGTCTGCCGCCGCGTCCAAACCAAAGAAGCAGAAAGGCTTGGGTTCATGAAGTTTTCATTTGCCGGGTTTCTGGCAGCGCTGGCCACCGGCATTGCAGCTCTGTCCTCCGCTGCGCAATCCACCGCGCCTGCCCCAGCGCCGCTGCAGTCCGGAGCGCAAACCACTCCGCAGAGGTCCGACGGGAAGGTGATTTTTTCACGCTCCATCGACGACGACGGCCAGACCACCACCCATGTGGACATCGCGACCGCTCAGTCCTCGGTCATCAAGACAGAGCAGCCGGTCGCCACCGATCCTGAGCGCTTGGCTGTTACATTCACGGGCCTGGATCTCGACGTCCGCCTGCGCGCTGTCGAACAACATATTGCCGTTCGCGCCCTCATAACCGTCCGCAACGACAGCAAGATGACCCTGGCGCGAATCCCACTGCAGATTTCTTCCACACTTCAGTGGGAGCGCATTCGGATCGCCAGTAAAGATGCCGCATTCTCCGTGGCCACAATTAAATCCGACGCTGACCATACAGGCCAACTTAATGAGGCGGCGATCCAGCTTGCTAGACCGCTCGAACCTGGAGCGATTCTCCAGCTCGACGTCAGCTATTCCGGCGATGTTCCACCCTCCGCGCAGCGCCTCGCCGTCATCGATACTCCTGAAGACATTGCACTTCACTCCGACTGGGACCAGATCGGCGTCTCATTCACCGGGTTGCGCGGCTTCGGCAGTGTCGTCTGGTATCCGGTATCCAGTGTGCCCGCTTTTCTGGGCGAGGGGGCTCGCCTCTTTGACCAGATCAGCTTGCACAAGCAGCGACTCCGCGGTGCGCATTTCCGCCTTCGGCTGACCACCGAATTCCCTCACGGCCAGTCACCCACTGTCGCTGTCATCAATGGTCATTCCATTCCACTTACCGTCACCAGCCCCGGCAAACTCGACCAGGGCCAGGAGGTCGCCGGCGTCGCAACAGCCGATAGCGGACCGAGTGTTCTCGGGTTTGAGGCGCCGAGCCTTTTCCTTGCCGTCCGCACCGCCTATCCCGCTGCAAACACAACCATTTGGGTGGTCCCTGACGACTCACCCGCTGTTCCACCCTGGGCTGCCGCCGCTACCGCCGTAACTCCTTTCCTCGCAACCTGGCTTGGTCAAACTCCCCGCACCCAGCTCACCATCCTGGACCTGCCCGACCCCGCGGACGCTCCCTTTGAAGCCGGAGGTCTTCTGGTTGCTCCCATACAGGACGCTGATCCCGAACGACTTAGCGCTGTGATGGTGCACGCGCTTACGCGTGCGTGGCTGCAATCGCCGGAATTGACGCTAGCTTCCGGCTCCCCCGCCTGGCTCGACGAAGGGGTAGCTGCCTTCGTGGGGACTCTCTGGGCGCAGAAGCAGTATGGCCACGACCAGGCACTCGGGATGCTGGAGGCTCAACGCCCCGCCCTTGCGATTGCGGAGCCGGCCAGCCCCGGTGAAAGCGCGGGCCAACCACTGGCTCAGGCGATCTCGCCGATCTATTACCGCACTAAGGCGGCGTATGTCCTGTGGATGCTGCGCGACATGATTGGCGATACCGCGCTCTCCGACGTGCTTCAAACTTGGAAGCGCGCGCAGTACTCAGGGCTTGATAGCGCAGGTGACTCATTCCAAAGGCTTATTGTGGAGACTGAGAAGAGCAATGGAGTTGGCGACGACCCTTCCTGGATTTTTTCCGACTGGATTGACGCGGACAAGGGATTGCCGGACCTGACTATCGAAAGTGTGTTTCCTACTGCGCAGGTGGACGGGAACTGGCTGGTTGCCGTTCATGTTGCGAACAGCGGATACGCCTCGGCTGAGGTTCCCGTCACCGTTCGCTCGGCGGATAAGTCTGTGACACGAAGGCTTTTAGTGCCCGCGCGCGGCAGCGCTGTTCAGCGGATCCTTATCCTTGGCAAGCCTATTGAGGTGCAGGTGAACGATGGGGATGTACCGGAGACGCAGGCTAGCATTCATGTAACCAAGCTGGGCGAGGCGGGGGACAGTACTTCGTCGTCGAGTCAGCCTGTGACGCCACAGCAGTGAGCGTTGCGTGCGCGGTTGGGCACGCAAAGAGTGAATAAGTGAAAAAGTGAAAAGGCGCACAATTAAGATAGAGAATAAGTGATTATAGGTAAAGGAGTTATCGAAATGAAACCGCGAGGTCTTTTGCCCGCAGAAACGCTTCGGATTGGGCTGGCTATTGGGTTTGTTTTATGGTGCGGGCTGGCCGCTGGGGCGCAGCAGGGCGGCCTGATGGCGCATGACCTCAGCGGCTTCGCATTGGACATGACGGTGGAGCAGGTGGCGTCGGTTGCCAACTGGCCTCTGACACCGACCGGCACGGGGCAATACCAGGTGATGATTGACGGGATTGACTACAGTTTTGGCTTCTCGGCGGCGGGGCATCTCTTTCGGATCGACTCGCGGCAGGAGCTTCTCCCGTTCCCGCTCGACGCTGCGTTTGCCGCGGACCTAACCCGCCGGTTGACGGAGAAATTTGGACAACCACTATCGAATCAATTACCTACTGGACCGATAGTTTGGATGTACCAGGAGAGCTATGCGGGAGCTAAGGGGGAGAAGCTGACTCGCGAAACGGAGAGCCTGACGGTATTAGTGGCGGGCGGGACGACCGAACCGGTGACGGTGGAGATGCAGATGATTGCGCCCCGCATTGAGCGGCGCGACGCCCAAACCGCGCCCGCGGTGGCGAAATAGACTCACCATTTGAGGTTGCAGTTTCCTTGATCAAAAGTGTTGGCCTGGAGGGTGAGTTGAGAGGGGCAAAACGTTGGCTTGGGAGGTTAATAATATCGATAAAGGTTTGCTTATAGGCAGATTAAATGGCGAATGTTTAACCTTCCAGGCCGACAGAAACGGGATTTGGTTGGTTGGGAAATGAACTAAACCGATGGCGATATAACCAGGGAAATGTCCAAATCGATGTTGAGCTCACCATGGAAATATCCGAATTAAAGACTGTGAAACTGTGGACGAGCGCGGGTTGGGGGGATTTGGGGCGTGCGTCTTGGGGGAATTTCGCGATTCTGTTGGCTGATGTGTGGTTTTTGAGCTTCTCTCTGCCCGTGCCTGGGAGGCGAGACCCCACCTCGTGGCGACGGTAGTGTCTTAAAAGTGCGTTGACGAAAAACAGCAACCGCTTGCAATCGGATTCTAGCGCTCGTATCGTCAAGGTATGGCATCAAATCGCACAGAGCTAGGCACGCTTAGAAATCTGCTCCGGGAAACCGAACTAATCCTAGCTACAACTGACCTGCCAGAAGGCCGCGCCGTCCGGTGCCGTGAGCTGCTGCGCTCCGCTTTGGCCTTGACTGACGATATGCTTACCAGTGCTAAGGTGCCTGCTGCCGCCGTCCTGGGCCGAAAAGGTGGATCGCAGACGGCCAAGCGGGGCAGTGACTACTTCCGCCAGCTTGCGGCCAAGCGCAAGACTTTAGGCGGTGGAAGACCTCGAAAACCAGTAGAATAAAGCCCATTACAAAACGAAAAGCCCGGCGCGAGGCCGGGGCATTTCGGTAGTGCGGCTGGTTACCCCTATCGTACTGCTCTATCGCGCCTACATCAAGGGAGCGATGCGCAAACCACGATCCGTTATATTGCCTCCGCTACGCCCGGAAAGACTCCACGATCTCGAACTTTCCGAGAAGAGATTGCATGCAGCTCTAAACGGTTGCTACGACTTTCAAGGAAGAAATCTTAATGACAATAAGGCTCTTGAATATTTAACCGCTTATGCGGTCGAATTCTTGGAGTTGTATCTCGCCGCATTCAGTGAGTATCGTCAATACAACCACACGTGGACCGATCCCATAAAGGTGAGGGCTCTCCACCGCGCCATGACGTGCTACCAAGAGTACAAGGACCCAAACAGCTTCTCGTTCGGAGTGTACAAAGTCTCCCTTGCGAAAACTCTAGATGATCACGTAAAGGACTTGATTCAGCAGACCGTTGACAAGGTGAAACCCAGCCCGAATATAAATGCGAATCGCGCGGAATTGCGCAAGACATATGAACTCCAACATCCTGGCGTGATGGTTTTGGATATATGCTGGGCTGCTTCGCAGCACTACAGCGAATGGAAGCGCTGGCTGCGTAACGCCGTCAAGGACGGATCTGCACCAGACCGCGCATTCCGGGCACTTCTCGAAAGTGGCAAATCGCCGCGGGAGTATAGGAAAGCGCCACGCCCGGATGGATGGAAATGAAACTGCCGAAAATCTCACCCTCTTCCACCCATTTCCACCCACATTTCCACCCATTCTCCACCCACGCTCACCTATAGACTTCCACTCACGCTATCGCCTTATCCTGCAATCAGTTGGAGGCGATCATGCCGAATCGAATCCGAGGACCACCACAAACAGTTCCCAAAACGCAGCAACGGGGGCATTTTGGGATGCCCCCGCCTCGTGCAGATGTGGTGGAACTGGCATACACAGCGGTTTTCCAAACCGCCGTCCTGGGTAGGGAATTGTGGGTTCGAGCCCCACCGTCTGCACTCCAAACGTTAGCCGCAAATCGGAGCGAAGTAAAGCGAGCGCTGTGAATTTCTGCGTTGACGAACAGCGAGCGCTTGCTGTATTCCTTACGCATGATGAAGGATACGCAATCCGCAAATAGCATGATCTGCGAAGCCTGTGATCTGGCTTGCCAGAGCTTCGGGAAGCATCGCAATGGTCTGCGCCGGTTCCGCTGCCCGAACTGCAAAAAGACCTATACCGAACCCCACTCGCGTGTTCTGGATACCATGTATATCTCTCAGGAAAAGGCTGTTCTCGCTCTGCAATTGCTGCTCGAAGGGAATTCCATTCGCAGCACAGAGCGGATTACCGGACTGGACCGAAACACGATTATGAGTCTGATTGTGAAGGCCGGGGATCGCTGCCAAACCCTGATGATCGCCAAGGTCTGCAATCTCACCGTGAACGATGTGGAAGTGGATGAGATTTGGGGATTCGTTGGCAAGAAAGAGGGCCATAAATCAGACGATGATGGGCCGGAGGTTGGCGACGCGTATTGCTTTATCGGCATGGAGCGCACAACAAAACTGGTACTCGCGTATCACCTGGGCAAGCGCACAGCGAAGTCCACAGACGCATTCATCGGCAAGCTGGCCTATGCCACATCCAAAGAGCGCTACCAGTTGACTAGCGACGGTTTCAGCCCCTACGTGAGCGCCGTCAAGATGCTGCTAAGAGATCGAGTTGACTTTGCCCAATTAATCAAAGTCTATGGAGCACCCCGCGACGGGGAACAGCGTTACAGCCCTGCTGAGGTCGTGGATTCAGTCCCAGTCGAGATCATGGGAAGACCGGTCCGGGACCGGATTTGTACGTCTTACATCGAGCGCCAGAACCTCAGCGTTCGGATGGGCATGAAGCGGATGGCTAGGCTAACGCTTTGCTTTAGCAAGAAATGGGAGCACTTAGAGGCCGCGTACGCTCTTTGGTTCGCCTATTACAACTGGTGCCGGGTTCACAAAACGCTGCGCGTTACTCCCGCGATGGAAGCTGGGATATCTACCCACGTTTGGAGTATTGCGGAACTCATAGCGTAGTATTGTGGGCGAGAGCCCATGCCTGACAATCACCTCAATTTCGTGTACAAGCTGGAAGGCGATGTAAAGGAAATTGATATTTTCAAGCTTGCCCCGACACTGTTGGCGATGGGGGAATTGATACAGCAAAGTAATCGAGAACTGAATCCCAATGGGCCAGAAGTTGGGGTAAACGTAAAGCCCTTTCGGGAAGGTTCCTTCATTGTCGACTTAACCCTCTTTCAAGATTCAAACTTCAGGCAACTGTTCAATTTTCTCACTCCGCATTCTCTTGAGCAGCTTAAGCAACTACTTGAAATCATTGGTCTAATTGGAACTGGTGCGGGCGTCTCAACGGTGGGGGTCGTAAAGGCGATAAAGTTCTTGCGCGGCAAGCCCAAATCCGTCACTGAAATTCAACCTGGCGAGTTTCGATTAACTACCATTGACGATAGAAGCATTACAGTAGATCGGTCCACACATCTGCTGATGCAGAACTCTTCTATCGTTAACAATATCTACAAGGTCTACGGCGATCCAATGGACGCGCAGCCGAACATCGAGGATGTCAAAACATATCTCCGCGACGATGAGAGCAGCGTAGTGAAGGTAAAACGTGATGAGGTTCTTGGGTTTCGAGAGTTTATTAGCCCGTCGGCCTCCCCCGACGATGCGCGGGAAATAGTCAAAGACACAACCCAAGTAGGGGTTCTCCTGAATCCCAAAAGAGGGGCATTCGGAGACGACCCCAAGGACTGGTCTTTCTATCGAGGAGACGAGGTTATTACCGCCACAATTAGAGACAAGGATTTCCTCGCCCAGTGCGCTAATGGCGATGTGAGGCTAAATCACAATGATCTACTCACGGTAGATTTATTGGCCCGACAGAGAGTGAAGGGCACGCAGGTGCTTAAGACGACATACGAAATCCTTAAAGTGACTGGCTATGAACGCGGATTGCGCCAAGCCTCATTCATCGAATAGCGTCAACGCAGATTTCAGACACTACCCGTGGCGACGCCAATGGGGTAGCGGAGTTGTACAATCGGCGGGTAATGCGCCTTGGTCCTGGCTCGTGACCTGCGCATACAGCAGGTAATCGACGGATGACGCTCGAATTTCTTAATCCAAAAGACGCCCTCATTTTTCGGATCACTCATCGCGAGAATTTGCCGTGTATCTTGGACAACGGTCTGCACTCCTAGAGCAGCAACATCCTTGATCCCAACTTTAGACAAATCGGAGACCCCGAACTGATAAAGAAGCGTCCGAAGCGTCCGGTACGGATTCATCCCGGCGGAACCTTAAGCGACTATGTTCCCTTCTACTTCACGCCATGTTCCATCATGTTTTACAACATTCTCACTGGGTATCGCGGCATTACCAGATTTCCTGGAGAGGAGATTGTTATTCTTGTGTCATCGCTCCATAAGGTCTCCGAACTGGGGATCCTGTTCGTCTTCACTGATCGCCACGCCTACACCGCGATGGCAGAGTTCTTTTCAGAGATTTCAGACCTGGGAAATGTGGACTGGGGCATATTGCGTACCCGGGACTTCAAGGGGGATCTCGACGACTTGGGAAAGAAGGAGCGATACCACGCTGAAGCGCTAATTTGGAAGCACTTGCCAGTCCAAACATTGCTCGGAATTTGTTGCTTTACCGATGAGATACAGCAACAAGTTCAGGCCGAATTGGATCAGCGGGGTTTGAAAGTTAAAGCTATGATGAGGGGGGATTGGTACTTCAAATGATGAAATTCCTGCAAGGAAATCTCCTCGATGCCAGAGTTGAAGCTCTAGTTAACACAGTCAACACGGTTGGCGTGATGGGAAAGGGCATAGCGTTAATGTTCAAAGAAGCCTTTCCTAAAAACTTTCGAGCATATGAGTACGCATACAAACACGACGAAGTTCGGGTCGGGAGCATGTTGGTCACGGAGACTGCGGCATTCAAGGGACCACGCTGGATTATCAATTTTCCAACAAAGCAGCATTGGCGGTCACCATCCAAAATCGAATGGATCACTGAAGGCCTACAGGATCTAAGACGCGTTGTTGAGGAGCTGGGCATTCGCTCCATCGCCCTGCCTCCCCTTGGCGCGGGAAACGGCGGATTGGATTGGCGGGACGTGAAGCCCGAGGTGGAGCGCGCATTAGGTGACCTCAAGGATGTTGAAGTTCTGGTTTATGAACCAACTGAAAAATATCAGAATGTTGCAAAACCCACCGGCGTAGAGAGGTTGACTCCTGCGCGGGCGCTGGTCGCTGAGATGGTGCGTCGCTATTGGGTACTGGGCATTGACTGTACATACCTCGAAGTACAGAAGCTCGGGTGGTTCATGGAGCGGACTGTACACAGGCTCGGAATCGATGACCCGTTCAAGGGCCTTGGATTCACGGCAGATAAGTACGGCCCATATTCGGAACGGCTACGCCACTTGCTCAACGCTTTGGATGGGACTTACTTGCATTGCGACAAGCGATTGGGCGATGCCGGGCCAGCAGACACGATCTGGTTCGATGACCGGAAGCGACAGCATGTAGACCTCTTCTTGCATCAGGAAGAGAACATGCACCTCAGAAAGGTGCTGGACGTCACGGCAGAGACGATCGATGGATTTGAGTCGCCTATGGGAATGGAGTTGCTAGCGACCGTCGATTGGCTAATTGTTCGTGAACATTGCCCGCCCAGCGTTAGGGGTATTCGTGACGGACTACAGAAGTGGCCCGCAGGATCAGGAGCGGCAGAACGCAAGTTAAGATTGTTCGATGAACGGCTAATCGGACTGGCGCTCGATAGAGTTTCACCTGACTAATTCCGATTAGTGCTCGGACCGAAAGCCTTGTGATGAGAGCGGGCGGGTGCCCCCTGTACCTCTGCCGCGGCGGACTAGGGACCGGGGGCGCCCTCAACTTGATAATGCACGGTGTCAGATCAGGGCCACCCGCCGCGCAGCAGGGGCTGAAGCCTACGCTTCCTTTTTGGCTTTCTTCGGCCCGGCTGAACGGCTTGGTGAGAAAGGCCGTTTCAAGACCGGGGAGCCGCGAGAATCGGCCCGCAGGGGCTAAAGCCCGATTCATTTTATTGGCCTTTTCGGCACGACTAAAGTCATGCCCTGATACAAAGCCTGCGTAAAATGAGTTTTTCACCAAGCTGTGAAGCCGTGCCCTAAAAGGAAACAAGGTGTCGTGAAGGTCCTCATGCGCGGGCGAGGAAGCCCGCGCTACAACCGGCCGGGAGGCGGGAGCTACCGTTTCATCCATGGCGGGTCGGCAATGCCGGTGGAGGACTTGTTACCAAGCAACTGACGGCTACCTCAAGTCTTTCGGCTCGCCAGCGCGCCAGATCTCCGCGGTCATCGCCCACATGCACACCTCGATCTTTTTCGGGCCCCACAGGATGTTCTGTGTGTACTTGAATCCTACCCGCTCCAGCAGCTTTCGCGAGTTGTCGTGTGCGATCCCATGCCCGGCGACTATGAGCGGCAGGCCCAGCGTATCGAAGCCGTGAGCGAGCACAGCGAGCAAGGCTTCCTCGCCCAGACGCAGTCCCCACGCGGACCGCATGAGATTCACGCCGGCTTCGATTGTCCCGGGATCCACGGACCACGGCCGAAGCCCGGCACACCCCGCAAATTCGCCTGTCTCGCGCAAGAAGATTGGCCAGTACTGCATACCGAGAGTGCTGCCCCGTTCACATTCGGCATGAAGTCGATCGCGTGCTTGTTTCGGGCTCATAGCGCCGCCGAAGAAGCGAGTCACCTCCGGATCGCACCATAACGCTTCAGCTAGTTCGATATCTTCGTCCGTCCAGCTTCGAAATGTCAGACGGGCAGAGGGCGGTGGAAACATGCGCGGATAAGCTCCACTACATTTTACAAAAATGCTTTTAGGAGTTGCCCATTGCCGTCGGCGAATCGTAAAAACATCCGCTGTTCAAAGGCCCGGCTACCTTGTAGAAACCTGGTCACCCGCCCGCTTATCCTGTTTCTCGATTTATATGGTCAGTGGACTTTTGCGATGTCCTGCACCCAGTTTGTCTCCCAGGTCTTGCCCTCGTCTGGCGAGTCCGCTTGCTCCCAGTGGCCGGATGTGGGAGTGATGTTGGACCAGAGGAAGCGCGCTCGAACTTGCTTTCCGTTGACCGTATCGATCCCATAGAAAGTGCCCACGCCATTGTGAAAGGTTCCTACCATGGGCGGATCCAGTGGGTCCGATGGTGTTCTGCTGTCTAGCCACCAGATTGACCACTGCTGGGTCCTGGGGTCGAAGGACCGCAGAGCTACACCGCGATAGGGAGCGCCTGGAACGTTGAGCACTGTATCGTCGAAATTGCTGTAACCGCCCATAAGCGGTTGGTTGAACAACGTGCCATCGAATTCAGCCCACTCGTGATTATTGGCGAGGCGGTGCTTCAGCTTTCGATGATGGGCCTGCCAGTGACCCACAAGGAAGTCGAAGTCGTGAAGACCGGGGACCGCACTGTCTGCCTGTTTCATCCCAGGGGTCGAATCCTGGTGCGCTTGGGGGGCCAAGTGTCCAGGCGCTGCGAGACACAGACTTAGAGACGCGACGACGATTGAACAGCGATGAATGCTCACGATGTCCCCTTTTGAATTGCGGCGGTCGCCGATTCTCAACAATGCTTGAACTTCATTTCGCCGATACGCGTTCATCGTCCCCTCCGGAATCAGACTGAACCAGGCAGTGTCTGACGAATTGACCAATCGCTCGACAAGCGGAGAGAAATGCCCGCAGGGGCTAAAGCCCATTCATATGCTGGGCAATTTTCGGCACGACTGAAGTCATGCCCTGATACAAAGCCTGCGTTCAATGAGTTATTCGCCAAGCTATGAAGTCATGCCCTGATACAAAGCCTGCGTTCAATGAGTTATTCGCCAAGCTATGAAGTCATGCCCCGATACAAAGCCAGTCGAATTGGTATTCGTCAGACACAGCCTAATGCCGTCCTTCTAGATTGACTCGGTTAGTGGTATTTGTATAGAGCCACTTTGTATGTAATTATCGATACCACTTTCGAAGATAAACGAACCTCTGTTCCCCGGTCCCCAAGGACGAGGAACCGGGGGCACCCTCAGCTTGATAATTCACGGTATGAGACCCGGGGGCACCCGCCGTTAGCGAAGTTGCGCCGGCTGCGGGAGGGTTATCGCCATGCTCCCGCGGCGACCATTCCTGCCCAATACCAGGGATGGGTGCTTTGGCCGGCGGCGCGGCGCTGGGCGAGCATGGCGCGGGCGGCAAGCCACGCCGAGTCCGCCGTGGAGCGATTGAATTCGAGTCGCTCGCGGTAGAGCTCCAGCACGTAGCGACGGGTCATTTCATCATCGACGGGCCAGAGCGTCATGACGATGCTGCGCGCCCCGGCGATGCGGAATGCGCGCTCAAGGCCCAGAACTCCTTCGCCATCGCTTAGCTGGCCATTGCCGGTGTTGCATGCGGAAAGGACTGCCCAATCGACGCCATCGAGATCGAGCGAGGCAATCTGCTGCGCGGTGACGATGGAGTTTCCACGGTCGGCATTGACCCCGGCAAAGACCAGGCCCGAGTCGAGCAACGGATTGCCACCTCCACAGCTTTTATTCATCAGGAAGGTGTGAGTGGCAATGTGGAGCACGCGCGATTGCCCGGCTGCGCGCAGAAACGCATCGCTTGTTGCCGCGGGGCCGGTGAGCATGGTTGCCTGTTCACCGGTTCCCCAGCGCTTCCAAAGTGCGGAGACATCCGCTGCCTCCTTGGCGGCCTGGGGCAAGGGTGGAAAGCGCACCTTGTTCAGGTCTTCACAAATGGCTGGCGCGCCGCGCAGGTTTGCGCTGCCGGCGACTGTCTGGGTGCGGTCGAAAGCCGGGCCGCCCAGCGCGAGTAAGCCCGATTTTCTGTGAGACGGCGCGGCAGACAGAAGATCGCGCTCGCTGGAAAGGATATGGATCACCGGGCTGCGATCGACAAGGTAACCGTCGCCATCGGGCAGGCTGGCAAAGGGAATCAGATTCAGATTGCGGTCGGGAACAACGAGAACGAGGTTCGCGCCCTTGCGGGCCTCGGCCAACGGATCCCAAACGATTTTGCGCAATGCCAGAGCCGCATCGCGGTAAGCGCGCTCGTTGATTGCCGAGCCTAATCCGCCGCTTTTGGTTTCGCGGTCGACGGCTTTGCGCATCTCGATGGTCAGATTGTCGATGGTTTTGCCAGAGCCCAGATCGAAGACCTGAATACGTTCCGAATCGCCGCGCAGGACGAAGGCAATATAGGCAGATGTGAAAACGTGCTCCGGATCGACCCTATCCACGGCCACCTGGCCATACGCCATATAGGAGACCAGAACCGCACCCTGCGGGAGGCCGGCGCGCAGATCCTTGACCGTGATCGCGTCCTGGCGCTCATCGGCGCGTACGGTGGCGCTGAGCTCCGCCAGTGCGCGCTCAATCTTTTCCATGCGCGCCTCCGCCTCGGCAACAGCTTTGGCCTTGCCCTCAGTGCCGGGCTTGATGGCATCGGCTTCGAGCACTTGATTGCGCGCCTGTTGCAGGTCATTCAGTTGTTGCGCCAGTTGCGGATCGTTGGCGGCGTT
>Ga0181531_10000788_pt1 | contig 20794 bp, 22 predicted proteins | sample PEATcosm2014_Bin_38_FD_119743 | JGI IMG/M metagenome (GOLD analysis project Ga0181531, IMG submission 119743) | Peatland microbial communities from MTU Mesocosm Facility, Houghton, MI, USA - PEATcosm2014_Bin11_10_metaG | ecosystem: Environmental > Terrestrial > Soil > Wetlands > Peat | place... | reverse complement strand
GACCATCATCCTGGTGCGCGGCGAAACCACGCCTGAAGATATTGCGGGCATGGAGGTGGCGGCCGGCATTCTGACCTCCCGCGGCGGCATGACTTCGCACGCAGCCGTGGTTACCCGCGGCATGGGCAAGTGCTGCGTGGCCGGCGCCGGCGAGTGCACGGTCGACGAAGCCAACAAGGAACTGCGCGTCAAGGGCCACACCTTCAAGCAGGGCGACTGGATCTCGCTGGACGGCACCACCGGCCGCGTGATAGCAGGTCAGCTCAAGACCCTTCCCGCTCAGCCCGACGATCCGGATCTGGTCAAGTTCATGAGCTGGGTCGATCCCGTCCGCAGACTACGCATTCGCGCCAACGCCGACATCCCCCGCGACGCTACGCAGGCTCGTCTGTTTGGCGCCGAGGGAATCGGCCTTTGCCGCACCGAGCACATGTTCTTTGCCGAGGACCGCATCGGGCACATGCGCACCATGATCCTGGCGGACAATGAGAAGGACCGCCGGGAAGCGCTGCAGAAGCTTCTGCCCATGCAGCGCGCCGACTTTGTGGGCCTGCTCAAGACCATGGAGTCCTTGCCTGTCACCATCCGCCTCCTCGATCCGCCGCTGCATGAGTTCCTGCCCCAGCGCGAAGATCTGCTGGTGGAAATCCAACACCTGGAAGACACCAAGCCCCGGTCGCCACGGCTGAAGGAACTTCGTCCGCTGCTGGCGCGGGTCCAGGAGCTGCACGAGATGAACCCCATGCTCGGGTTGCGCGGATGCCGTCTCGGCATCGCTTTCCCCGAGATTACCGAAATGCAGGCTCGCGCCATCTTCGAGGCCGCCGTCGAGGTCAAGGACAAGGGCGGCGATCCGCATCTGGAAATCATGGTCCCGCTCATCGGCTCCATCGAGGAGATGCGCAACCAGGCCACCATCGTCCGTCGCATCGCCACTGATGTCTTCAAGGAGAAGGGCAACACCGTGGACTACATGGTGGGCACGATGATTGAGCTTCCGCGCGCCGCCCTCACTGCCGATCAGATCGCCGAGGAGGCCGAGTTCTTCAGCTTCGGCACCAACGACCTGACCCAGACCACCTTCGGCATCTCGCGCGACGACATAAACAACTTCCTGCCGGCTTACCTGAAGTACGGGATCTTCAAACAGGATCCCTTCGCCACGCTCGACCAGGCGGGCGTGGGATTGCTGGTGAAGATGGCCACGGCCAAGGGGCGCAACACCCGCCCTACGCTCAAGGTGGGCATCTGCGGCGAGCATGGCGGCGATCCGGAGTCTGTCAAGTTCTGCCATAGGATCGGCCTCAATTACGTCTCCTGCTCGCCCTTCCGTCTGTTGACGGCAAGGCTGGCAGCTGCGCAGGCGGCTCTCGAGGAGAAGATGACCGGAATTATCCACACCACCAGCTAGCCAAACAACCGTTCCAACACCAAGGGCGCAGCCAAGCGGCTGCGCCCTTGGCGCCTTCAAGAGGACTTTGTTCCCAGTTCGTCGCATGCGCACTGCCGAATGGGCCCCAGGGGCCAGAGCGGCGTTCTTCCAATTTGTTGCATCTGAGTCAATGGAAGGTCTTCGTCATTCAGTTGCGAGCGGATTACCTCCAAGCCTTCCCGACCCGTATCCGCGATACAAGAGGCGACAACCCGCATGCTGATCCGTCTGGCTTACGACATTCAATTCGATATCCCCGCGCCGGTCGCGGTAGTGGCGTTGCTGAACGTGCATCCCTCACGGGTGCACGATCTTGTGGAGCCGGACGAATTGCAGACAGAACCCAAACTTGAGGTCGCGAACTACATCGACAGCTTCGGGAATCGCTGCGCGCGATTCGTTGCGCCTCCGGGGCGGCTAAGGCTGAGCAACTCCACGCTGATTCGCGATTCGGGCTTGCCCGATGCGGTCAACTGGTCTGCCCGCGAGCCGGCCGTGGGCGGTCTGCCGCATGAAATGCTCTGCTTCCTGCTCAGTAGCCGCTATTGCGAAGTCGACCGCTTTTCAAGCATTGCATTTGAGCTGTTTGGACAGTTCGAGCCCGGCTGGGGCCGCGTGCAGGCCATTTGCAACTGGGTCCACAACAAGGTGGCGTTCAACTATCAGCATGCCCGGCCTACGAAAACGGCCATGGATGTCTTCACCGAACGCGTCGGGGTCTGTCGCGACTTTCAACATCTCGCCATTACCTTTTGCCGGGCGCTGAATATTCCGGCCCGCTACGCAACCGGATACCTTGGGGATATTGGCGTCCCGGTGGTTCTTCCCATGGACTTCAGCGCCTGGTTCGAGGTCTATCTCGACGACTGCTGGTGGACATTCGATGCCCGCAATAACCAGCCCAGGATCGGACGGGTGCTCATGGCAACAGGCCGCGATGCTGCGGATGTGGCCATGACGACTTCGTTTGGCCAGGCAGACCTGCGGCACTTCTTCGTGGTCACTGAAGAAGAGACCGCACCCTCCGCCAGCCCCGAAGCCTACTTGTCCACCGGCGCGTAGTATCCCTCGCGCGTCACCACGGTCAGGTCGTCCTTGCTGGCCTTCAGCGCGATCTTGTGGAAGCCGCCTTCCTTGTCGACCACGTCCGGCGTATAGGTCAGCACATACTGGCCTCGCAACTCCTCGGCGATTTGGCCGTAGATCTCCTCCAGGTTGTCCTTCTTCTTCGCCTCGAAGAAGCGGCCCCCGGTGCGTTCGGCGATCTTTACCATGATTTTCTTGCCGTCCACTCCCGGCTCGCTCGAACCGCCGCGCCGTCCGCCGCCTCCACCGGGATATCCGCCCCCGCCGCCGGGATAGCCGCCACCTCCGCCTCCGCCCGGCCAGCCGCCGCCACGCCGTCCGCCACCGCCGGGAAAGCCGTTGCTCAGGCTGCGCTCCTGCTCGCCCTTAAAATAGATTGTGTAAATTGCCACGTTGGCCCGGTCCGCCGCATCCACCGCGTCGTTCATCGTTTCCTTACTGCCCCGGTCCACCCCGTCGGAGAAGACCACCAGAGCCTTGCGCCCGTCTTTGGGCTTCATCAACTCATCAGCAGCCAGGAAGATGGCATCGTAAAGTTGTGTGCCGCCGCGCCCTCCGCGTGGCCGTTCCCGGTCGTCGCCGGTGGTCTCCGGGCCCTGGGCATCGTCCTGCGACCGCTTGGATGGCCCCATCTCGTCCAGCTCGTGGTGAAGTTTCTCGCATGAGTTGGTAAAGTCCTCCAACAACTCGACCTCGCGGTCAAAGTGGATCAAGAAGGCCTCGTCTTTTCCCATGCCCGGCCCGGCCTTCGGATCGGCTGTCAACATCTGGTCCACAAACTTGTCCGCCGCCTTGCGCTCATTCTCCAGAGCTCCGGAAAGACTGCGGCTGGTGTCCACTAGCAGCCCCAGCCGGAAGGGCAGATTGGTCTCCCGCGTGAAGCTCTTGATCTTCTGTGGCCGGCCATCCTCGGTCAGCGAAAAGTCGCCCACTTGCAGGCTGCTCACCAGCGCGCCCTTCTTGTCGCGCACGGTCACCGGCAGCACCACCTCCCGGGCTTGAATCTTTAATGTCGTTCCAGGCTGATCGGCAGCAGGCTGCTGGGCCAGATCGGAAACGGGCAGGCAAGGCAGAGCCAGCATCGAGAGGGCAAGGCAGAAAACGGATCTAACTCGCATAGCGTTCAAGGATGACACACCTCAGTCTGCTTAGACGATGGATACCTCAGACAGTTGACCGGCTTAGCGGGCGCGGCTGGTCTTCCACCGAATCACAGCCCGGCCGGGGATCGCAAACAGCCTGCGTCGAAGCCGGCAGAGCTGCAAAAAATAGGAAGAGAACTTGGTTCGAAAGGGAGGTCTTTGGTAGCGCTACCGGGAATTGAACCCGGGTTTTAAGATTGAGAATCTCACGTCCTAACCCCTAGACGATAGCGCCACTATTTTCAACAACTTACAGAAACTTCCACGCTTCCTAGCACTCATACTAGCACTAATGCTAAAATCCATACCGTCGGGAACGCCCGCAGGGCTGCTCTTCCTAGCACTCGTACTAGCGAGAGCAACAGGGCTCAAGGAGGGAACGGAATGGAGACGAAGCGTCATTTAGTGAACCTTAAACAGTATCGCAAGGTGAGCGGGAAATGGCAATTCGTGCCCGTTGCCCGCGATGCCAAAGGGATCCCAGACCCCCGCCTCGTTCTCGTCAATGGAGGGCCTGTCAGTTCGAAGGGCGGCACCTTCTACCTCGAATTCAAACGCCAAGGAATCCGCCGGCAAGAGTCCGTAGGCACGGTTCCCCGGGAAGCCCTGGAAGCCTGGCGTACGAAGTTGGCAATCCTCTCCGGCCAGATCGAACCCGATCCTGAAGCGCAGGAGGCTGAGATTGGCCTGACGATCGATCAGGCAATCGAGAAGTACCTGGTCGAGGTGGAAGCCACCAAAGGCGAGAGAACATACCGGCAGTACCGCCGGGAGTTGGAGTGGTTCCGTACGCACTGCAAAAAGCTCTGTGTCTCCCAACTGGACCGGAGTGATGCTATGGCTCTGTTCGCGCGGGGGCGCAAAGAGGTCGTTGACGGGATGCCGCTCAACCAGAAGACGATCAACCGCCGCGTGATCATCATGCTCCACGCCATGCGCAGCCAGGGTGCATTGATCATCATGAAGAAGGGTGACTGGCCCAAGACCATAGACAAGAAGGTGGAGATATACCAGCCCGAAGAACTGAAGCCATTCTTCGCTGCCTGCAACCCGGAGGAGCGGCTCATATTCCAGGTTTTCCTCTGCACCGGGTTCCGCGAGCGGGAGGTGGCCAACCTTGCCTGGACGGACATCAACTGGAAAGAAGGCAAACTCGCGGTCTCCACCAAGCCCGAACTTGGCTTCACGCCCAAGAGCTACGAGGAACGCAGCGTTCCCGTCCCCATGGGGCTGATTGCGGCGCTCCGGGAGCGCAAGAAGACCAGCACGTCGCTTCTGGTCTTCCCCACCGCGCCCCATCCCACGCGGCCGGACTATGGCAAGGGGAACAACCCGGACAGTCACTTTCTTGAATCGTGCAAGGAGATCGCGCTTCGTGCCGGACTGAACTGCGGGCACTGCAAAGGGGAATACACCGTCTACGTTTTGTACAAGGGTAAGCAGCATAAAGAGAAGAGAGCGTACAAATGCGATGCTTCCCCGCGCTGCGCGAATTGGTATCTACACAAATTCCGCCATACATTCGCAACGAACATCCTCCAGTCTGTTGATATTCGAAGCCTGCAGGTCATGCTTGGTCACAAGAACATCGCGACCACGGAGAAGTATCTGAAGTCGTTGCGCCTCGACCAGCTCCGCGACAAGATTGAATCGTCAGCGCTGGCAGCCTACGTCTAGGCTATCGACCGCTCTTCCCAGCACACTCAATTTAGACGATTTGATAGTTGGCGATTTGACATAAAGCCGGGTGCCTCGTCCCAGTTGTTGGATAATTGGCAGTATTGGAGCTACAGGTCGATGGGGATTGAGATCGTAAAGCGACTAACGCCTGAAGAAGAAGAACTCGCTGCTAAGCGAGAGGAATTGGCTCGGCTTGAAGCAGAGCTTGCAGATCGGGAGTTGACTCTCGCCAGCCTCAAGGCAGAACTGGCAGCCTTTGAGGGCCTCTACCTTCGCCGCGTCGGATTCCTCTACGCTGAGCTTGACGAGTGGAGTGCACGGCTCGCCGAGTTACGCGCCGAACGGGCCAGTACACCCGAGGCGAAAGCGGAAGCATCTGAGGCACGTTACATCGCCATGCGCACGCTTCGTACGCCATGCCTGGACCCAGAGATCGAAGACGTAATGGAGGTAGATATTCGCCAACAGCGGCGATGCACTTCCGCCCTGCGGCGAGCCTGCCTCCGCAAACGTTCGCACTCCCTTTTCCAGCACGCCGGCGTTCAGCCATTTCTGGATGAGCCGCACAACGCGCCGGTCCGCTATTCAACGAGTCGGCGTCTCTCCACGGCTTGATGACTTTATCAATGCGCAGCATCAGAGCACCTCCACGTTGGGCACGCTCTGTTTGGCAGCGTCGTAGCGCGGCTTGTACCGTTCCGAGCGGGCAAGTATGCGAAGGAATGCCGGATCGCTATTCGTCACCCAGTGACCGAAAATGTAGCCGCCGACGAAGAAGATGATTCCGGCGATTAAACTGTTGAAAATATTGAAGGCGCCCACCGCTCCTACGCTGACGAAATAGAACAAGGTGCGCTCAACGCCAAGATACGTGAGGGGCTTGTGCAGGCTCTTGTAGACCCGGTTCCGACGCCGGCTATTGGTGTGTGTCTGCATGCTTGCCCCTCACATTTGAAGTTGGTTGTTGGTTGCGATTACGACCTTGAGAGCATCGTTCGTGTCAGATGCCCCAAAGCCAGCTCAAAACGTTGGCAGCCATAACGGCAATTCCCGAGCCTGCTGCTACGCCTGCCAGCGTCTTCTTCGCGCCAGGTTCTCCATGCGCGAACTGGTAGCCGCCAATGACGATGGCGATCAAGCTGGCCACCTTGGCGACAGTGCCTGTAAAGAGTGATTGAAGTGAGGTGAGTCCGGTATCGAAGGGCGAGTTGATAAACTGCGCCTCAGCGAGTGCCGGGAGGACAATGAGCAGGGTGACAAGACAGAGGGTGGAGCGCATCCAACGCAGGTGTTGCCCGTGAGCAATCCCGCGCCGAAAGACGGGTGTTAGCAGGACGTTCATCGGCACCTCCAGCGGCCCCCTAAAGGGCCGCGATATGCCGAAACTTTGCGCCGAGATAATGGTCCGCGTCCAATGACGAATTGAGTTTCTGTGATGACATTTTGTCATCACATACTTTTGCGCAATGCAGATTTCCGCTGCAGGTGTGGGGAAGAGCCATCACCAAGGTAAGCTGGCACTCGCTACTTGACGCGATTCGCGGGACCGAACTTCGACCGCCGAGGAATGTCGAAGGTAAGTCGTTAAGGCCCCAGCATGGCCGAGAGTCAAGCTTCTAGCATGAGACGTCTCTCCAAAGTTGAATTGAATCCATGGGGCACCCAATCGACGGCCGCTCGCGGATTAAGTCTCCTTGAAATAGCCTCCATAGCGCGTACGTACCTAACATTACGCATTTTGTCGCGCCGAAATGTGAGCCAGATCACTTCGATTGTCAGCGGGGCGATACAAACTCGCCCAACCCTAACCTTAAAGCCGCACTTTTTAGAATTCACTTTACAGATGGAAATCAATAATATACGCTACTCGCACAATCGCAAACTAGCCAAGGTGCATTATGCAAGGCGTGTACTCAACAACGCGCCCTTTCTGGGCAAAAACCGGTCTCACCTCGCTTCTCGGCTTGGCGTTTGCGATATTCGTTTCGACGGCATTTATACATCTCATAAAAACGAGTCTTGAGGTCTCTCTTGCACCCTCGGTTGCAAGGAATCCGATCTTGCATGACGCAATCATCTGGATCGCAATGACGCTCGAAGTTATCTTGTCCGTGGTCTTTTACAACGGCATCATTATCGCATACCGATCGCGAAGGACCGGGCAGTATCCGCGCTCCTACGCATACTGCTATAAACGACAAGACATTGTCGCACGCTCCGAAACGTTAGTGCTAGGTTGCTTTGCTCTGGCTTGCTGCGATGACGGCGGGATGTATGCGGAAGGAGAATCGTACGATTGGCGAACTCAGTATGTCGATGACAAAACTAAGGTTGTGTGGAAATCCTTACATGTCGGAGCCAGCGCTTCCGATCACAAGGTTACGTGCTATATCTTGTACAAGGTTGATGACAGCACTCTTGCTCATCGGACCTATACACACGGCCTCCTTGAATTCAGTCACAAGACAAACGCAACTGGAGCGATAGATTCGCTTTCTATATATACCGGGTACCTCCAATCGGCGATTAGCTCCTCCGAGGAAGTATTCACGCATTCACTAGCTTATGCAGAGCGAGTCAAAGATAGCATTCCTTCATCAGAGGAAACTAGGTTGAAAATCCTGAGGGCTAATGGCCCTACACTAGTTGAACGACTGACAGCGCTGGCATTGAATGGGGTGAACAAATGAACGACCTCGCGTACACGCACAAAAAAGCGGCGACGCTGCTCCTGATCGTATCAGCTCTAGGCTACTTTGTTGACGTGTACGACCTCATCATTTTCAGCGTAGTTAGAACTCCAAGCTTAATTAGCCTAGGGGTGTCTGGCCAGGGCTTGCTCTCGAAAGGCTTGTTATTGCTTAACATTCAGCTCGCTGGGGTCTTGGTAGGCGGACTTATATGGGGAGTTCTTGGCGATAAGCTTGGGAGACTCTCGGTCTTGTTCGGATCCATTACGATCTACTCTGCGGCGAACCTTCTCAATGCTCAGGTTAGCACGATTTGGCAATATGAAATCTTGAGATTTGTGTCCGGACTCGGGCTGGCTGGCGAACTCGGCGCAGGAATAACGATAGTTAGTGAAGTGCTACCGGCAAAGGTTCGTGGATACGGAACGATGCTGATCGCCTCGATCGGTCTACTTGGAGCAGTGGTTGCATCAGAATGCGGCATACACTTCTCTTGGCGCATGTCCTATCTGATTGGTGGTGTTATGGGACTTGGCCTGCTGGTATTGCGCATCGGTGTGTCGGAGTCGCCCCTGTTCAAATCCTTAATGCTCATGCCGGCAGAGAGAGGCAATGTATTTATGTTATTCAATAAAAGAGAGAGAGCGTTCAGATACATTAAATGCATTCTCGCCGGGCTGCCACTGTATTTTGTAGTCGGCATTTTGATAACCGCCTCTCCAGAGATCGGTAAGTCTTTAGGGCTAGCCCAAGCACCGTCGGCCGCGGTGGCAGTGATGGTATGTTACGCAGCAATGTCTGTTGGCGATGTGTTGTGCAGCTCGTTAAGCCAGTTTGTTCATTCTCGCAGATATGCAATCATCACTTTCAATATGTTGACGGGCATTGCGATTGCCGCTTATCTGTTTCTCCCATCTGGTACGTTGAGTGAGTTCTACTGGCGCTGTGCATTTCTTGGATTCGGAACTGGTTTTTGGGCTACCGTAATCACTAATGCAGCCGAGCATTTCGGCACGAACCTTCGCGCAACCGTCGCCACTACGGTTCCGAATCTGATTCGAGGCATGCTGATCCCAATCACCTTCATATTTGATCCACTTAAGGCTCGGATAGGGCTTCCGGCATCTTCTGCGATTATTGGGTTGTCGTGTGTTGGGATCGCAATCACCGCCTCCTTGCGGATGTCCGAGACCTTTGGAAAAGATCTGAACTTTATCGAGGAGTGAGTTCACTATGGGTGCGTGCTTGCGCAATTCGTGGAACCATGAGATTCCCTCGCCGTTAGTGGTAGTCAGCAATCCACGGCTCCGTCCCTTTACCGAAAGCCTACTTCGAAGGGTTGCGGACCTGATGGGGTTAGATTCGGAGGTCGTAGGTGACATTGTTGAGACGACTTTTCAGCTGGCAGAGACCCTGACGGACGAGCTCGAGTTTGAGCAAGCCCTGAAGCGGAAGTATGTTCTTAACTGTGATTCTTCGCGGTTGAGGACAGCGATTCGGGCGCGGTCCAAGACAATATTCGATGAGGTAGTCGGACAGTTTGCTGGGCGCACCCTGCTTGACGTTGGATGCGGAAACGGCTTGGTAAGTGAGATGTCTCAATCGTACTTCGACGGAATTCAGATGTTGGATGTCGTAAATTATCTGAGCCCGGACTGCGCTCTCCCGTTCTTGGAGTATGAGGATGGAAAGCCGCTTCCAATCGATCAGGCGTTTGATACCGTGTTCCTATTGACTGTTTTGCATCATTCGAGCAATCCGCTTCAACTCTTAAAGGAGTCATGGAAGGCGACAGCTAAGAGGCTCATAATAATAGAGTCGGTATTTGGAGTACATACGCAGCCATCTGCTGGCGTGTACCACCTTGCTTCGTTTCAACAATCGGATCAGCTAGCTTTTGCTGTTTTGGTCGACTGGCTTTACAATCGAGTCCTGCACGATAACATTCCAGTCCCGTATAACTTCACGACCCCAGACAGATGGCTAGAAGTCTTCTCTGAATGCGGAATGAGAGTTTCGTGCGTTCGCAATCTTGGTCAAGATATTGAAATAGCTCCAGAGTTGCACTTCATGTTCGTGCTCGAGCGGTAGTTTCTCGATGACTCAGCACGGAGAGTTATACTGCAGCCGATTTCACCTGGGCAATGCTCGATTTCCTCTAGCTAGGCGGACCTCCAATCAGATAATCTTCCCAACTGATGCTCTCGATTCCATGTCGCTGCGCGGTCTCTTCACTGCCTGGCGCACATATGACCAGCGGCTTCATTGCTGGATGGCGGCGACAAAACTCCAGAACTCCGCGAAGGGCCTGGGTATCGAATCTGCCTGTTTTGACTTCGACTGCCCACGTTCCCCAACTCCCATCGAAGACAGCATCGATTTCGAGCGGTTCTTCCCGCCAATACGACACCTGTTGTCCCTGGTTGATGGCGAAGGCTAGGCAGGCATTCTCGACCCAGAATCCGAAACGGTCAGGCTCACGAGCAGGATCGGGAGGGCCATCGGGATGCATGGCAGAAATTAGCGCGTTGTTGAGAACTACGAGTTTGGGCGGAGAGGCGCGACGTCTGAGCGCCTGCGCCGAGTATTTTTCTAGCGGAGCAACCAGGTATGCGTCTTGAAGCAGCGCCAAATAGTGAGCAACGGTTTCGAGAGCGCCATTGTCCTGTAGCTGGCCTTGCATCTTTTGGAGTGAGACGATCTGCGCGGGCGAGCCCGCGGCAATAGCGAATACCTGCCGCAGCAGAGCAGGGCGCCGCACAGCCCCCATTGCCAAAACGTCGCGACCGATTGCCGGTTCAATGATGGCATCGCGGACATAGGCTCGCCAGCGGGTAAAATCCTTTTGGAATGCGAATGCCCCCGGATAAGAACCAAAGCGGACGAGGCTCTGAGCGGCCTCATGTGGCGAAAGATGAAATGCATCGGCCAGCGAAGCGGCGGGCCAGTGGCTCAGTGTAAGGCGCTCGAAGCGTCCAGCCAGGCTTTCGCGCGAACCTGTGGCGACACGCAACGCCGAAGAACCGGTGGCTACGACATGAATCGGAATATGACGGCGGCGAGCGCGATCCCAACTGCCTTTGAGGCGGGCCGCCCAGCCGGAGAGATGATGCACTTCGTCCAAGAGCAGAACCGCCGTCCCCCGCTGCGCCCGCGCTTCCGCGTTCGCCCAGCAACGTTCCCAGAATCCGGGTAGCGCGGCGTCTGGCTCGTCGCCGGCTGCGTACACAGCTCTGTCGCCGAACTGGGCGGCGATTTCCAGAAGCAACGTGGTCTTGCCTACCTGCCGCGGTCCGGTGAGCAACTGGATGCGGGCTGGCGCGGGTTCCTTCAGCCGGTCGAGCAGCACTTCGCGGCATCGAGCAAAGGCATTGTCTATCTCAGCCATAGTCTAATAATTATTCGACTATAACCTGTTAATTGTCAACCGGAGATCCGCAGCTTTCAATTCGCGTTCTCCGACCACTTATAACTGTCCACGTTCGATGGGAGGTTCATTAAGCGACTCGGCGATATTGCATGAATCCAGACCGTCCCTGCCTGACGCGTTCACGGTTACATAATGACGGCCAATCATTTGCGGCGTTGAGCTCGCGCGCCCCGAAAGCTCTTGAGTACTGCCTCGGCGGGCGAGAGAATCGGAATCACCTTAGAATTCCCGTAGAGCATTCGAATGGAGAAGGCGCCATCGATGATGCTAAGTATCGCCGCCGCCGCCGCCCTTTTATCGATTGCGAAGGGCTCTAGCAGATCGGCTAGATAGTCAACAATTCTGTTTTGGTGTTGAATCGCCATGCGATGGAACGGATGGGCAGTATCCGGAAATTCCGATGCGATCCGCAGGAACGGGCAGCCGATCATTTCGGGCCAGTTCGCCATTTGTTCGAATTTGATTAGAGCCTCACGCAGATCCTTTGGGGGGGTGGGCTGAGAGAGATAGTCCCAAAGAGCTCGATCGCGGTTTTTGAGGTACGCGAGCACGAGGGCATCCTTGCTTTCGAAATGTCGATAGAACGTCGCCTTTGCGACTTCGGCGACGGCCATGATCTTCTCGGTGCCGGTCGCGCGGACCCCATCTGCGTAGAAGAGACGGTCGGCTACCGCGAGGATTCTCGCTCGCGGATCGGATTGTTTTTGAGTTTTCATGGAATTCATCTTGACAGTGAACAGACATATCTGTCTATACTCATTCTACAGCAAGACAGACGTGTCTGTCTTGTAATCGATTTTATGAAAGAGAACCGGATGATGAGCACACTTAGCGGATTGCGCGGAAATCACTTCGCGCGTGGGGTCGACGATGAATAACGTCACTATTTTCTGGTTGCAGCTTCTGACGAGTGTTTTCGTTTTCGGCATCATCGTGGCATGGTACGTTTGGCCGCACCTAACCAAACTTACTCGTGATTCTGCTCTTATTGCGCTGCTCTGGGTGCATGTGCCCCGCTATGTGGGAATGGTTTTGTTGGTTACGGCTATGGTCGATCCGAAACTGCCCAAAGAAGTCCTTTCCGGTGGTGCTTACGGTGATCTGTTAGAAGCGGCGCTGGCCCTCGCTTCCATCTATGCTCTGCGGAGCAATTGGCGTATTGCCGTTCCTCTCGTGTGGCTGGCCAACACGTGGGGATTCTTGGACGCGCTCAACGTATTACGCACCGTCTTGCGGGTGAATTTGCCAAGCTTCAACCTAGGTACCACTTGGTATATCTATACGTTTTACGCTCCCTTGGTGCTTATTTCACATTTGACGATCTTTTGGATTTTGATCAAGTCCAGGACTTGGAAGAAATAAGGTTTCGGGCTGTGCGGGAGATAGCCGCATCGGCCCCTACGTTTCGGTCCGGGCGTTAAACCCTGGATCAGCGCCAAGTCCGAAAGATGCCCGTGGGCCGGCGCTGTGAAGTCGAAAATTCCGAAAGTGAGAAAGAAAATGTCCAGCCGCCTAAGCAAGGCCTTATCGCTGTTCCTGGGAGTTCTGATGTTGCTGTTCGGATTCCTCAAATTCTTCCAACCATTCCATGGTTGGTTTGAGATCCAGATTCAACAGAGTCATCTACCCCACGAGGCGATTCTCGCGGGCAAACTGACGGAAATGTTTACCGGCGTCCTCTTCTTACTGCCATGGCTTCGGAGATCGCTAACTGCAAAAAGCAAAGATCAAATCCTGCTGACCGCATGTTTCATCCTCTTTACTCAGATGGCCGTGGCTATCTATGTCCATCTGCAGCCTGGTGTGCCTGCCAGCGTTCTTCCTCTCGGTATCAAGCCGCCTGTGATTCCCGTTTTCGTTCTCCTCCTCGGATTGCTCACTGCTTTTGATGTTTGGAAGCAGCTGGGAGCAGACAAGGCATAGCGAGTTGCCGAATCATTCTCCCGCACAGGCGGGAGGAACCGAGCGGGCGTGTCGAACCTGCCAAGGTTTCTTCACCGCCGGCTCATCACAAGCAACTCGCTGCGTTGCTAAATCAATAGGAGCACAATATGCCGAACCTATTCGAATCTATTCAGCTTGGGTCATTGGCCCTGGCAAATCGTGTCTTCATGGCGCCTCTTACGCGCAACCGCGCGGACGCCGATGGCGTGCCGGGCGAACTCGCAGCGACTTATTACTCGCAGCGCGCTTCGGCTGGACTCATCGTGACGGAGGCGACGCAAATCTCGCCCATGGGCAAAGGGTACTTCAATACTCCAGGAATTCATTCCCCCGCACAGGTGCGAGGGTGGAGCCGGATCGTTGAATCCGTTCATAAGAGTGGGGGCCGAATCTTCCTTCAGTTGTGGCATGTCGGCCGAATCTCTCATTCGTCCTTGTTGCCGAACCATGCACAGCCGGTAGCTCCCTCCGCAATCCGTGCCAATAGCCAGACGTTGATTGCCACGGGTCTGGCGCCGGTTGCGGAGCCGGTTGCCTTGACGGCTAGCGGGATCAGAGAGACCTTGGACGATTATCGGCGAGCAGCCGGCAACGCGAAAGAAGCTGGATTTGACGGGGTCGAGATTCATGCGGCAAATGGATACTTGATCGATCAATTTCTCCGCACAGGAACGAATCAGAGAACCGATGAATACGGAGGTGTTGCGGCGAATCGAGTCCGATTTCTTACTGAAGCACTTCAACGCGTCCTGGAAGTCTGGGATAGCGGGCAGGTGGGTGTGCGAATCTCTCCGACCGGCGGTTTTAACGACATGTTCGACAACAACCCAATCGAAACCTTCACCGTCACGGTTTCAAGACTCAACAGCTATGGGCTTGGGTACCTTCACATCGTTGAAACGGCGCAGAACAGCAGAGGAAGCAGCGAGGAGGATCTCGCCATGTCGGCTCATCTGAGAACACTTTGGAAAGGTCTCTACATTGTGAATGGCGGATATGACCGGCTCAGGGGAGAGCAAGCATTACGGACCGGGCACGCCGACGCTATCGCATACGGCCGCGCCTTTCTAGCCAACCCGGATCTACCAAGGCGGCTGCAACTCGGAGCCGCTCTGAATGAACCGGACCCAACGACTTTCTACGGAGGAGGCGCTGCCGGCTACACGAGCTATCCCGCGCTCTGCTGAACCGTGCGACTTAGCAAGTCGCTGACACGAAGAGCCAATGCGCCGGGGCAACTGCCCCGGGTCAGGTGTCGATATGTATGTAAAAGCACTATGGCGTTATCCCGTGAAGAGCATGCGAGGCGAACGGCTTGCCGAGGCCACTCTGCAAAAGAGCGGGATGAAGGGAGACAGGAACATTGTGGTGGTTTCGAGGTCGAGGAATAACATCATTACCGCTCGTACCCATCCCGGTTTGCTGGGGCTCCAGGCATCGGTCACTGCGAAGGGTCTCACCACCATTGGGGGACATCCCTGGCACTCACCTGAGGCACTTACCTTGACCTGCGAGGCAGCCGGCGAGCCCGTTTCCCTCGTTGACGCCGGTGAACACACCATACGTTTTGACGTATTACCTTTACTGATTGCTACCGACGGAGCGATCCAGGAGCTTGGAATAGACATTCGACGCCTACGCCCCAATGTCCTGATCGGAGGAGTCCAAGGTCAGGCAGAACGAGCCTGGCCCGGCGCTGTGCTTTGCTCCGGCGAACTCGCCATCGATGTGGCGCAGTTGAGAATGCGGTGCGTAATGACGACGTTCGATCCTGACACGCTTCAGCAAGACCTTCGCGTCCTCCGCAAGATTGTCAAGGAGGCCAATGGCAAGTTGGCTCTTGATTGCGCCGTTGCCACGCCTGGCGTGCTGCGTGAGGGCGACCCCATCACTCTTTCGCCATCACTAACAATCGGAAAGGAATTCCTATGAGTACCATCATCGCCCCGCCATTCACCGATCCCGAACTCGCTGCCCGGAAAGTGCAAATTGCGGAAGATCTCTGGAATACCCGTGATCCAGAGCGCGTGGCAGCCGCCTACACCGAGGACACGCAATGGCGAAACCGAATCGAGTTCCTCTCCGGCCGCGCGGCAGTGGTTGAGTTTCTGAAGCGAAGGTGGGAACGCGAGTTGGACTACAAGCTCAAGAAGGAGCTATGGGGCTTTCGCGGTAATCGCATGGCAGTAAAGTTCCAATACGAATGGCGTGATGGCAACGGTCAGTGGTACCGGTCTTATGGAAACGAGCTATGGGAGTTTGCACCATCGGGCCTTATGCAACGCCGTGAGGCCAGCATAAACGACCTTGCCATCACGGAGACTGAGCGTGCGTTGTAGAGCTCGTCGAGCTAAGCCATCACAAAATTTAGAAAAACAGAGAAGGATCAGTGACGGTAGGCGGTCTTGTGTGAACTCACCGTCCGGCTTACGAATCTCGACTGGCGCCTTCAGGCCAATGCACTCAACGAAGAATTCTGTCTTCCAGAGGACGTTCGCCGAGCGACGGAGAAAGGATGTATTTTGCAGTTTCCTGCAAAAAACATTCAGCGTTAAAATAATAGTGAGTCGCAAGTTGCTCTCAATCCCCGGAGGTCGACTCATGCTGATACTTGTTCCTTGGAAGCCCGTTGTCATTGTCTGGGGCTTATTGTCAGCGATGATATTTGTCGGGTACGTTGGATCGTCGCTACTGGCAGGGAAGAACCCCTTTGTGATGGAACAGCACCATGCGCACGGCGTCCACGCACATCGCACAGCCGGCCATGGAACCCGCAACAAAAGCATTCCCGAATAATGATCGGGGCCGGAAGCGCAAATGAAGCACTGGCACAATGACGGCCAGCGGCAACAAATCAAATTCAGTAGAGAATTTGTAGATTCATTAGCCTATTGGCCATGGTGACCGTGCTGACCTGGAAACGCTTGGCAAGTATTGCGATAGCCTCTTCATCATCCAAATCCAGCTCGCGGTATCGTATTTCTTGCTGAACTGCGCCCTTTGGGATTAATAATGCCGCGCCAAGTTTGTTGGCTTCAACTTCCTTGCGTTCGTTCATCGTGGACAGGTTGTCATCACGCCGGGATATCACCTTAAGATCGATGAAAAGCTGCTCCTTTGCGTCTCTTCTTGCGTGCAGCAGGAAGTGCGCTACTTCGTGCGCGATGGTGAATCGCTGACGCACACGTGCATGGGCTGAGTTGTAGCCGATCGCGCCTCGATCTTCTTTTACGACGAGCATACCTGAAACTTTCTCCCCAAGGGGGCCGGCTGTGAGCGTTAGGTTCAGGCGCTGTGCGACGATATCGATGGCTACCGGCACTCGGTAGCTATCCGTTTCACGAAGGGTCTTCTCAGCCTTGTCTTCGAGATTCTCGCTGACCATGGTTTTGTGTCCTCCCAACGAATACCGAATTCAGGCATCGAAGCCTTTCTCTGTCTCACGGAGGGGGATCTCCGGGACGCGTTAGCCATGATTCCATTTTCCCCGAGGTCAATCAATTAAGCAACAATCACGGCTGCGAGCATTCGATATGGCCTTTCTCCGGGATATCGGACCAAATGATGTTGACCATGCTGTCTTCATCGGCTCGGATAAGGGTGAAGATTAGCGGAGTAAAGAAAGGCTCACGCAATGCGAGGTTATTTTCGCTCCGACTATTTCCCTCTGTGCAACCGCAGGAATTATTCGTGAGTGAATGAGGGCTCATAAAGCGCGATTTAGGAGGGACCGAAGTACTTCCTGCGGCTGCTCATTCTGGTGTCCAAGTCCTCATTTGTGTGCAGAAAAACAACTGCAAATAAAATGCCAGTTTATGTTCGCTCTTGCTCCAACGGCGACAATGGCAAGAATTGAAATAATCAGAAGATAGAACGGCCACACGGTACGCGTAAATGCTGTCCGCCATAATGGCGGGACTTCGCGATTGAAGGCGGTTGTCTTCATAGTGAAATCGTCACTCTTTATTGATCCGCCAGCAACGCCTTCATACAGTTTTCTAAATAGCTTTTCTTGACGGAGATAGTAGGAATCAAGAAGCCAGAACACAACAATCGGAAGGAGTGCGATATAGACAAAGGTCGAGTTCGAATCCTTCGATGCCAAGACAAAGATTGCGGCAACTAAGGCGACAGTCCACCCTTTTACAAGGAAAGAATTGCTGCCCATTCTATTGATTACACCCTGTATGAAGCTGAGATGTGCAATCTTTTCATCATTACCCATGATTCGCCACCTCCAAGTTGTAAAGGGCGTCTAACGCCCCTGTCCCTTTCTTGTTGCATTTCTGCCATTTTGCGAATTGCGCACCCGTTAGCGGTATTAGGTGGCTTAGATCAACATCATATTTGATTTGGAAAGTTTCGGATAATGAATCCAAAGCCCTTGCAGATTTAACAACCAATCCTCGATGCTCAGAAAGGGACCTCCTTTGCACAAGACTAGTCATCGATATCTCAGAATAAATCCAAGGTGAGTCAGTTTCGTTTTCACCATTGATGTACTCTTTCGGCGAAATTGAGTTGGGGGTATCCACAAACATGACGCACTCACAACTATTTATCATCTTCATTAGTGCGATCGAAAGCATCATGTGTACATGGCTTGTTGATCTGTTTCTTTTGGGGTAGCTATATGTATCCCTTGCTGCCTAATAACAATATTCATCATCAAGCAATTTCAGAAGCGAATCAGAATACCCCCAAATACCTGAATCGACAAAAGAAGTTATTTGAAATCTCTGAAATAGAAATCCAGACAGTCCAAAGACCATGTCCTCATCTTTATGGGAGTGCGAAAGAAATACGTCAGCTTTGATGGGAGGAAACCAGCCTGCAATTATCTGCGATGCGATTAGATTTCCATTTCTGTCTTCGAATGAGTCAAGTTTTTCCTTGACTTGCGCTTTGTTGCTTTTGTGAAGTGCCCTTCCAGCGTCGATGTAGTTGGCAATGTCGAGATATTCGCTGGTATCCAGGTCGGCAAGGTCTACTTTGTAGCCTCTGTACATCATTGCTCCTTACGCGCTTAATCGATTGAAACTGAGAACCCCTATTAGATTGTGACAATGTGTTCGGACTCGGTCTGGGGTTCGCCTTCGCCCGGAAGCATCGCACTAGGCGCATCTCTATAGCTTGAGTTGTTCGTCTACAATTGAAGTGGATCAATTATAAACAATTGGCAGGTGGCCTCGGTCTCAACGCCCTAAAACCACACGCGGGTGCCCCGATCACTCGCTCTTGGGGGCCTCGGGGTATTCGGACCTCAATTGGCAGAAGGAAACGCACGGTCTAGCAGGATCGGTCCCGACAAACGCCGATCCCGCCTGGAACCTGCTGAAGTGATGCGGATCACTTGCAAGCAGGCTTTGAGCCGTGGAACCGCGCCTCGGTCTGCTATCGTCAGCTGGCCGAAGGATGAAGGCGAGATCTCATCCAAATCATTCTCGTATTCGTGGCCCCTGAAGAATGTTCTCAATGACAGCCTTGGTTCCCACGCTCCTGTCGCGTCCTGGCATCACATCTCCAATTTCCCAAATCGTATTGCATGGCCATTGTCCTCGCCCGAGAGCGTAAGCTGGCCTCCGCGATCTTCCAAACTAAGATGGGTGCCCTTTTGGGCCTCGCACTCGTGGATTCGGGACACAGGGATCAGGGGCAAATACACTCTTCGGTGTTACACCAAAAAATGTAATCCGCTCCGTTTTGGTGCGCAGGCGCGCCGGGGCGTGCATGTCATCAATCGGTGCTTGAAGAACATTATCTCCAGAAGGACGGACATGATTGCAAGAGAAGAGTTGTACGAACTTATTTGGTCGATGCCAATGACGAAGGTGGCGGAGAAGTTTTCGGTTTCCGGGAGCTACATGGCCCGCGTCTGTTCGGTCCTGGCCGTTCCGCGTCCAGAGAGGGGATATTGGGCCAAACTCGAATTTGGGAAAGCGCCGGCGCGACCGGCATTGCCCGAAGCCTTGCCGGGCGACCCACTGTTCTGGTCACAAAATGGTGATATCCCTGCATCGCGGTCCCGGGCCGTTACAGCCACATCTGCGCCGGCGCAACCACGAACGCGACGCGTGGTAACTGGAATTCACGGTCTCGTACAAGGGGCGAAGCAGCATTATGAAAGGGGCTATAAGGTTGAAGAGGGCCAATTGCTTCGTCCGTACAAACGACAGTTGGTCGACGTAACCGCATCGGCGGCAGGGCTCGATAAGGCACTCGCGTTTGCAAACGACCTGTTCAAAGCATTGGAATCTGCGGGTCATCGCGTGCGCTTTGCCTGTGCGAACGAATTGTCTCATCGCCCGCACATCGATGAGCATGAAACGGTCCCGAAGCTTAAACGGCAGGAAAATCCCTACAGTCGCGGTTTGTGGCAGCCTTCTAGCCCCACGGTTGTTTACGTCGGGACCATTCCTTTCGGACTGGCCGTGATTGAAATGACTGAAGGAGTCCTGATGCGCTATGTGAACGGCAAATACATACGAGAATCGGAATACAAGCCTCCCAAGACTTCTCGCCAGTATGTGGACCATACGTGGACGACAACCAACAACATTCCGTGCGGCCGTTTGCGGCTCGTTGTTTATTCGCCGCATCGAGACGTTTCGTGGTCCATATCATTTCAGGAAACTGTGAAACGAACGCTGACTCAGGACATCGCAAAGATTGTGAAATCCATTAAAGGTTCCGCCGAAGTCGTCCAGAAGGAGATCGAGGATGCGGAACATCGGGCCGAGCTCAGAAGACAGGAGTCTGAAGCCCAGCAACAGAGGTGGCGCCGTGAGGACGACGAGAGGCAAATTGCAAAATCTATCGACGACAGCCGAGAGCAATTGAATCAGGTCATCCAAGCCTGGGCGAAGGCCGTGAGCATCGAGCAGTTCCTTAAGGGAGTTGAGCAGCGGGCTAGCAATCTTTCCGAGGCACAGCGAGAAGCCGTGCAGGATCGCCTACGACTGGCGCGAGAATTCATCGGCGTGCAGGATCCACTCGAATTCTTGCTTTCATGGAAATCGCCAGGCGAACGATATGTCCCTTTGGCTGCAAGAAAAGCCGGAGAGAATTTATAAGCAGGCAATCTCGCCACGTCCAATCGCTAGGACTAGGGGACCTTGGTTATCCCTGCGGTCGTCTAGTGCGTCGAAATCAGAAACAGCGCGGCGTCAGCTTACCGAATGCTCAGCATGCCTTTCTCGCATCCGTGGAAGTAGCTTCCGTCAAAGCGGGTGCAAACCAGTGTAAAAAGGGTCTTCCAGATTCTTGAGGACTTCGATCTGCTCCGATGACAGCTCTCCGCGAATAGCCACAAAGTCATAAGACCTCCCGCCGCCGGTCGCTTCTGTCGCCACTCCTAGAGATTCATTCGAGCCATCCTTAAACATCGCAT
>Ga0181531_10000787_pt1 | contig 20797 bp, 15 predicted proteins | sample PEATcosm2014_Bin_38_FD_119743 | JGI IMG/M metagenome (GOLD analysis project Ga0181531, IMG submission 119743) | Peatland microbial communities from MTU Mesocosm Facility, Houghton, MI, USA - PEATcosm2014_Bin11_10_metaG | ecosystem: Environmental > Terrestrial > Soil > Wetlands > Peat | place... | reverse complement strand
CGAAGTCCATTGTTCCGCGTTTTTGGGAGAACTTTGCATGCAAGCCGATTCATGGTTGCCCGCTCCGGTAAGAATCGGGCCGGTCGTCACGGCATTTTTGTCAGCCAGATGGGCTAAATAAGCAGTAACAAAAGTTCGGAATTGTGCATCCCGTTCATCGTCGTTCTTGGGAGGATTCGTCGCTGGCCAAAGTGAAATTATTGCGGAGACGGTGCGTTCTGAAAATACAGTGGGTGATAGTTTGGAGATGTAGATCGTACGAAAGTCAGTGTGCGCGTACCAACCAAGCGGCACCTTGAACGACTTGTCCCCGAATGACACGAACCTGCCGTGCCGTAGGTGCCAAACCGTCGTCAGAAGTAGGGGACCAAAAAGAATGGCAATCAGAACCAAGAGCAGCCAGGGCAGGACTGATCGTTTCATGTCCTAAACTTAACTCGAAACCGGGAAACGACCAAATCCGACCTTCGGTTCGCGCGGTGAAGGATTCAATTGCTCGTTAACGCACTCGGACTGGCAGGTGTAGCTCCCTTGGAACCACTTGTCCGGTAACCCGACTAATCGGGAGTTGACCGCACTGCTATTTTCCCCACAACCTCAAAACAGCGTCTATTGCCAGCGGTATGCTGAAAACACCGACAATTACTGTCAACCAAATCAGCACCTTCGTTAGAGTTTCCAGTCGCAAACTCAGTTGTGTTGTCTTGTAGCCAAGATCAGCCATCCTCGCCGTCAGTTTTGTATTAAGCACCGTGACATGAAGATGATGCTGCATAACGGCAAACATCATGGCATCTATAGGCTCGACTTGGCCGGCATTGGAAGCCCAATCCATAACCTGCTTTGTAATAATGCCGTGCTGCTCATCAATCTTCTTCATCAATTCATCAGAGGAAAGACGAGGGTCGTTGAGGATGTCTTCAATTGGAGGATTCAAAATACTCAGGGGCTCCATCGGCACTCTCCTGGGCAGGAGTCTAAACCATCCGGTAACTTGTGCCTATGGTTGGCCCTAGCAGCCACTTGTCCGGTAACCCGACTTATCAGGGGCTTGGGGTCGGGTTCATTCCGTGTGTGGCCCAAGCGGTTCTGTCCAACCATTCTGTATAATCACCGCTTCCTAAGTCGCGAGAGGTGCCATTTGGAAACCCAACCCGATTTGCTTGCGAAAATCGATAGATTGCAAAAAGATGTGTTCTGGATGAAGTGCATCGCGTTTGTACTCTTCCTCTGCCTTGCGGCTGCATTTATCACAATATGGTTCAGACACCCGAAAGCTGTGGAAGCTAACGAGTTCCTCGTCAGAGACCGCACGGGAAACGTTGTGGCCAGATTAGGGCAATTGGGCTTCGGGGATACCTGTCTGACGTTGACCGCAAACCAGCACGTTTCGGTCGCCAATTTATGCGTTCAGAATGACGAAGGGGCTTATTTAGATCTTCACAATTTGAACAGCGAATCGCGTGCGACGCTAACGCCGGGATTCAACATGTACGAGCCAATGGAACACTTCCACGCCGCCTTGGGTCTTGTTGAAAATGGTCAGCCAGTCGGCGCGATTTCATCAAACGCGACCCGCAAGCCTGATTAACGCGGTTACCGGACATGTGTCACGACTACGAGATCATCCGCGTCGTATACATGTGATAAAGACACCCTTTGTCGCTATTCACATCGCGCAGGCGAGACACTTCCTTCTCCGCCTCAACTCTCGAGGCGTGTACCTTGACGACAGAAACACTGTTTTCTGAATTGTCTTCGCTTACGGGCAAGTCGATCCGCACGATGGCATACACGTGTGGATATTTAGAATGCGGCGCTTCAGTGGCAGTCAACGAAATGTCCTCCAGGGGCCTTCAAATAGCTTTCCCAAAGCCCCTAAACATTTGAAGCGAAGACGATAGCATCAGCGGGCGATGAGTCACAACGCGGTGCAATGCCTAATTAACGCGCTAATCGGAAAAGTGACATCGGCTTTAGAATCGTGCTATGACTTCACACACGGATGACGTCGCTCCAGTGCCTGGCGTAGTTCCGGTTGAGCACATGAGCGGTGATGACGAAGAGGACACCGCACTCCTTCAGGGAATGCTGGAACAGGCCAAGAACTACATTCAGTCTTTCTCTTGGTGCGATTCGATCGTCAGTTCCTACTTTGCTGGAGGAGTGGGCAAAGTTTTCGCAATCTTTCTATTCAACATAAATTCAGCCCTTCGTGACGTAGACCCGTGGGAATGGATTTTCGTGGGAGATATGCCGCCCGCGTACTTACCGTTGGAGGATGCGCCCTCGAAAATGGCGGCGTTCGAGACTTATCTCCACGGGATGGAGAATTGGGTTGCGGTCGCTCGTGAAGGGCGAGTGCCTCAACCCGAAGACCGCTGTCCGCCCGTGAATGTACCACCGACTCCTGAATGGGCCGAGGAGTTAGGCAGTAGGCTACGAACGCTCTCCGAGGTGATTAGACCCTTTTTCGAGTGAGGCGCTGACCAGCTCCTGGTAAACGCGCTTACCGTCCAAGTGGAATTGGCCCAAGGGCACGGGGTCGAAGGTGAGTTGTTGTCGTTTCAGTGAAGAAACAGAAATTAAAAGGAAGAGTGGCTCCCCGGGGAAGATTCGAACTTCCAACATTTCGGTTAACAGCCGAACGCTCTACCATTGAGCTACCGGGGAATGGTCTGATTTTACAGCAACTTAGAGCGAATGCAAATCAGGGCTTGGGTACCCCGAATCCCCGCAGAATGTCCGTCACTCCTGCGACCATCCATATCCGTGTCCCTGCAGCCACCCAATCTTTCCGGTAACTATTTCAGCGCCGCACGCAATGCTTGCGCGTTCACACGACCTGTGATGCGGACATGTCCTTAGGAAGTCCCACTTCAAGCGTGCTGCTCATTCAGTAGCCGGATTTGGCGAACCGAGAGCAAAAGAACCAAGACCCACCCTCAGAACTCGAGGGTGGGATACCTGGCGCGGCTTGCGCTGCGATTTTCTCGGGTGCTACATCGCCTCGACGGCGAATCAGTTTAGCCCGCATCCTCGGGGAGCTCAGAATTGAAAATAGATGAATGGATTGGAACCGAGGGCCGTAAAAAGATAGAAGACTAAAATCCACGTAGTAAGAATGAATCCCAGCAAGAAGCCGTTTGTCGGCAACAGCGCGTAGGTGCCAGCTTGACGGTGGGGGCGGATGGCGAATCGGGAAGTTCCCGAGTACAGGCGCTCCGCCCATAATGGAGCGTACATTCTGCGCTGGCCGACGGACGCTTCAACGCCGGTGTTGGCGTACCGGCCAATTACGTGGGCGACTACGACGAGCGGCACAATCAAGAGGAGCGGCAGATACAGGTAATGCACGCCAACGGAGTCGATGCCCACCATTTTGCGCATGATGACGAGAGCCGAAGGGAGATCCTCCGCCCGGAACAAAACCCAACAAAAGCAGACATAAACAAATGTGGAAGCCCATGCTAGAGGACGAGGCACTCTCCAGGTTCGCGTTTGGAATTATCCAGCCAGAGTTTGTGCGCCGCGAGTGCCACGCCGTGCAAGGCGCCCCAGGCGACGAAGGTCCAGCTGGCGCCGTGCCACAAGCCGCCGAGCAGCATGGTGATGGTCAGATTGACGTAGGTGCGCAGCTTGCCTTTGCGATTCCCGCCTAACGGGATGTATAAATAATCGCGCAGCCATTGCGACAGGGTGATATGCCACCTGCGCCAGAACTCCGTAATGGATAAGGAGGAGTAAGGCATATTGAAGTTTTCCGGGAGATCGAAGCCGATGATCCGTGAAATGCCGATGGCGATGTCGGAGTATCCGGAAAAATCGCAGTAAATTTGTAAGGCGTAAGCGATCACTGCGGACCACACCGTGCCACTCGAATACACGGTGGGATGCGCGAAGACGGCGTCCACGAAGATTGCCAAACGGTCGGCGACGAGGAGTTTCTTGGAGAACCCTAAGGCCACGAGCTGGAGTCCAACGTAAGCCCGCGGCCAAGAGGGGCGCAAGGAGCGGGACATTTGCGGCAGAAATACAGAGGCGCGCACGATAGGTCCCGCCACCAGTTCGGGAAAAAAGGTGACGAACATCGCGTATCGCCACCAGCTCTCGCACGGGGCGATGTGCCCGCGGTAGACGTCGATCGTGTAACTCATCGTTTTGAAGGTGTAAAAGGAAATCCCAACGGGCAACAGGATGTGGAATGCTGGGATTTCTCTTCCCGTGAGCTTTGCGAGGTTTTCAAGGAAGAAGTTCGCGTACTTGAAGTAGCCAAGCAATCCCAGGTTCGAAACGATGCTGGTGGTGAGCCAGAATTTCCGCCGCGACCCGTCTTGAATTCTACTGATGCGCACAGCGCACCAGTAATCGATCACGCTGGGAGTGGCCAGCAAAAGTAAATACCAGATATTCCAATAACCGTAGAAGACGATACTGGCGAGCAAGATGGCGAGCTGGCGACAATATCTGGTCCGGCAGAGTGCCAGGACGGCGAGCAGCACCAGAAAGAATTTTACGAAGATGATGGAAGTGAAGACCATGGGCCGTTCAGTCCAAATCGTTCAACCAATCGTGCAGTTCGTCGGCGACCAGTTGGTGTCCCCGCGCGTTAAAGTGCCCTACGCCTGGTTCGGAGTTGGAGAATCCCCTGGCCAGCCGGTGATTGGCGATCAGGTCTTTTTCCATTCGAGAGCGCAAACTCCGGCAGGCCATCCCGAGCGCCTTGCATTCCACCAGCAACTCGGACTCCTGCGGTTCCGGCGACTCGTGTTCCGAAAAAGGCTGCGTCGGCGTATAAAGAATGTGAAGCCTGTCGCCGTACGCTTGTTGCAGGCCTCGTACGATTAGCGGCAGCGCATTTTGTGACGCCGGCTCGGCCAGCAAATGGTCTTCCGGTGTGCTGGCCGCGTGCCCCTGCATGCTGGGCGATATGTCATATATCCAGCGTACTCTTATAGCCAGGTACAGCCCCGATTCCTCTCTCGTTCGTGCCCAGAAGCCTTTAGAAGGCAATCGGGGATTTCCTCGTACGCTGTCCGGACCTGTCGCTTCCGCAGCCACTTTTCCATCTTGCTCGACCAGGCGAGCATATTTCGTAGTCGTACTCCTAAAATCTCCGGCATTCATCAGAAGGAAAATGTTGTTCGACGGAAAGTTCTGCGCGACCAGCGGCGCCTCGTAAACGTAGTCGGGGCCGTCGGCTCCGTTCCAGCCGTATTGCAGAACATTCCATGGTTTCCCTTCTGTGCGCAACCGACGCTCCAACACGGAGCCCATGGTCTCCTGATCCCAGACCTGCCATGCTTCCACATGGGAATCACCCAAGATCACCACGCTTGGTGCGCCAGCAATCTGGGGACTGCCGGTCAGACGCCGCCAATCGGGCGTGAAGTGCGCTTGCGTCAGCCCTTCGCGGTATTGGCGCACTTCTTTCCCGGCGCTGTTCTCCCTTCCTCCGGAAAAGGGATGCAGCAACAGCTCCATAAAAATCAGTGCAGTCACAAACCCGCAGAAGAATGGGAACCGTGTACGACGCGGCATTCTCACTTCAAAAACTCGATGGTCCGCCTTGTTTTGAATCAAGAAACTGCCGTCCAATTTTCCCTACGGAACCCGTTCAATTCGAGCAGCGGCACTAAGATTCGGCGTAAATGTTTCGTCACTTACAAAGCCGCGAAAATCCTCGTGCAATTAAAGGCCCACAACCGATAGGTCTTGTCTACTGCAAACCAAGGCAGGTCAATATGTTGCAAGGGCGAGAGCGATCGATTCTAAAGGACGCGCCATGTCGTCCAATTGCCGGACGCCCGTCGGGGTCCCTTAATGATTTCGATAGGTTAGGAGATCACGGAATCTCGGGATTCTTGAAGATGAAACAAAGCGGAATTATTTCCCAGAACGCTGTTTTTCTAGTTAGTTCCGGACCGGAGTGGTGTGGGGTGTGCCGGCGGGATTGAAGCGTTATGGGCAATGGAAATTTTCAGATTTGCAGCTCATCACGTTTCGTTGATACGGGAATTGACGTGCCTGGAATCGCGCAAGGCGCGGGATTTGTTTGGAGTGGACGTACACCCCGTGAAGAAGCGGAAAGACGAAACCAAGAGCGGAAAAAGCAGGGCCAACGCTCAGAACTCGGGTTGGCAACGGGATCCGTCGGAGTAAAGGTACCGCGTTAGGTAGAGTCGGACCAGCCCTTACGGGCTGGGCTAAAATGTCAGGCATGCCCCGGCCGCTCACGAACGCCACGCAAAGCTGTCAACGCGGCTGGCGTCTCGCTGCATTCACTATTGCGTCTCCGGAACGCGCCGACCTTTTCTGGTATTCTGGATTGCTGCGTGCGTCGAAAAGGTTCCGTCTGCCGCGCTGTTCGTCCAATTCGGAAAGGAATTGTCATCGTGCTTTCGTCTTCCACCACCGCTATGCAACCTGAGAAAAGTTCCAAGCGCGTCTTTAACTTCAACGCCGGCCCCGGGGCTCTGCCGCTCCCCGTGCTTGAGCGCATCCGCGAGGAACTGCTCGATTGGCGCGGCAGCGGCATGTCCGTGATGGAAATGAGTCATCGCTCGCCACAATTTGAAAGCATTCTCTCCGAAGCCGAGCGGCGCCTGCGCTCTTTGCTGGCCATCCCGGAACAGTACGCCGTACTCTTTCTGCAAGGCGGCGGCAGCATGCAATTTTCGATGGCTCCGGCCAATCTGGCGCTGGCCGGCAAGCCCATCGACGTGCTGCATACCGGCATGTGGACCGCCAAAGCCATCGGGGAACTTAAAAAGGGTTTCGCGCACCACATCGCCGCCAGCAGCGAAGCGCAAAAATTCACCCGCGTCCCGCGCGCCGACGAAATCAATTTCTCTGCCGACGCTTCCTACGTGCACATTTGCACCAACAACACCATCGAGGGCACGCAGTGGCAGCAAATCCCGGAGACCGGCGCCACGCCGATCGTGGCCGACATGTCCAGCGACATCGCCTCCAAACCCATCGACGTCTCGAAGTTCGGACTCATCTACGCCGGCGCGCAGAAAAATCTCGGCCCCGCAGGCGTCACCATCGCGATTATCCGCAAGGATCTGGCGGAGCGTGCCGACAAAAATCTGCCCACCCTGCTGCAATACCGCACGCAGATCAAGGAAAAATCGCTATATCACACGCCGCCGACGTTCGCGATCTACATCGTTGGCTTGGTGCTCGAATGGCTCGAGTCTCTCGGCGGCGTTCCGGCCATCGCCGAACGCAACAACGCCAAAGCAAAGCTTCTCTATGATCTTCTCGACGAAGGCAGCTTCTACACGGGCCCGGTGGAAAAATCCTCGCGCAGCCACATGAATGTGGTCTTCCGCGTGGCCGGTGGCGACGAAGCGCTCGAAAAGGAATTCGCCAAAGAAGCCGAAGCCGCCGGTCTGGCCGGCACGCCCGGTCATCGCTCCGTGGGCGGCATGCGCGTCTCCCTGTATAACGCCGTGACCCTCGAGGCCGTCGAAGCCCTAACCAGCTTCATGCGCGAATTTCAGCGCGCGCGCGGCTAATTTCGTCGTCCTCCTGCCGCGTTAAACCGGGCACAATAAAAAAAGCGGGGCAGATCGCTCTGCCCCGCTGCAACGCTGCTACTCGTTCGCCCCCGCATTCAAGGCAAATCGAACACCAGCACCTCCGCGTCCTTCACACCCTGCAACTCCAGCGCTCGCTCATTCGAGACCGCCGCGCCATCGCCTTCCTCGAGCTTCTTCCCGTTCAGCGTAACGGTTCCGCGCGCCACCTGCACGTACGCGTGGCGCTCGGGCTTTAGCTCATGCCGCACGACGTCGCCCGCGCCAAGCAGCGTGGCGTACAGCTCATTGTCCTGCCGGATGGCCACAGACTGCTCGCGCCCATCCGGCGAAGCCACCAGCCGCAATTTCCCGCGCCGCTCGCTCTCCGCGAACGACTTCTGGTCATAGGCCGGCTGCAGCCCTTTCTCCCGCGGAAACATCCAGATCTGCAGCAAATGCACCGGCTCGCTCTTCGAGGCATTAAATTCGCTGTGCGTCACGCCGCGCCCCGCGCTCATGTACTGCACATCGCCCGGCTTGATCACCGAGCCATTCCCCATGCTGTCGCGATGTTCGAGCGCCCCTTCGAGAACGTACGTGACGATCTCCATGTCGCGGTGCGGGTGCTCCGGAAATCCGGCGCCGGGCGCCACGCGGTCATCGTTCAAGACGCGCAGGGTGCGAAATTGCACGTGCCGCGGATCAAAGTAATCCGCGAAGGAAAATGAAAAATGGGTGTCCAGCCAGCCGTGATCGAAATGGCCGCGGTCGGCGCTCTTGCGTATGGCAATCATCTGAGACCCTCCTGACTTCCAAGAGATAATACACGTTATAACGACTATTGTCAAGAGGAACATTCTGCCGCCCCCCGACCCCCGATTTGGCGCCCCTGCCCGCCTCCGCGCACCGCCCACCCCGGCCTTTCCCGCAACCCGTCCTCACCCCACCTGTCCCTCCGCACGTTTCCCGCCCCCAACCCTTTGGTGTACAGTTGACAGGTCGCACGTGAAAAAAAGCTCCGCCCCTTCTGAATAAAAGGATCGCCATGGATTCCGCCGCCGCACCAGCAACCGCCGCCTCGCCAGCCAAATCGGATTCGCCCGTAGCGGCGCGCCAAAGCCTGACCATCACCGACAATCGCACCGGGAAAAGCTACGAAGTGCCAATTACCCACAGCGCGATCCGCGCCGCCGACCTCCGCCAAATCAAGGTGGAGCCCACGGAATTTGGCATGATGAGCTACGACCCCGCCTACAACAACACGGCCTCGTGCATCAGCCGCATCACGTACATCGACGGGGACGCGGGCATCCTGCGCTATCGCGGCTATCCGATCGAGGAGCTGGCGGAAAAAAGCACGTACCTCGAAACCGCGTACTTAATCCTGCACGGCGAACTCCCCACGCCCACGCAGCTCAAGGACTGGACCGCGCACATCTCGAAACACACCTTCATCCACGAAAGCATCAAAAAATTCCTCGATGGGTTCCACTACGACGCCCACCCGATGGGCATGATGATCTCCGCAGTCTCCGCGCTGTCGACGTTCTATCCCGACGCCAAAGACATCTTCAACGCCGAATCGCGCAAGCTGCAGATTTACCGGCTGATCGGCAAGATGCCGACCATCGCAGCGTTCACCTATCGCCACAATCTGGGCATGCCGTTCGTCTATCCGGACAGCGAACTCAGCTACCCCGGTAATTTCCTGAACATGCTGTTTCGCACCACGGGCACGCGTTACAAACCAAATCCCACGCTGGAACGTGCGCTCGACGTCCTGTTCATCCTGCACGCCGACCACGAACAAAATTGCTCCGCCAACACTATTCGCGGCGTGGGCAGCTCGCACGTCGATCCTTACTCGGCCATGGCGGCGGCCATCGCCGCGCTGTTTGGCCCGCTGCACGGCGGCGCCAATGAAGAAGTGCTGCACATGCTGAACGAAATCGGGTCGATTCAAAAGGTGCCGGAGTTTATCAAGCGCGTAAAATCCGGCGAAACCAAGCTCATGGGCTTCGGCCACCGCATCTACAAGAATTACGATCCGCGCGCGCGCATCATCAAGCGCGTGGCGTACGAAGTGTTTGACCAAATGGGCAAAAATCCGCTGCTGGAAATCGCTCTGGAATGCGAACGCATTGCCTTGGAAGACGAATATTTCGTCAAGCGCAAGCTGTACCCGAACGTGGACTTCTACACCGGATTGATCTACCAGTCGATGGGCTTCCCGGTGAGCATGTTCCCGGTGCTCTTCGCCATTCCGCGCACCTCCGGCTGGCTGGCGCAATGGGAAGAGATGTTGCTTGACCCGGAACAAAAAATCGCCCGCCCGCGGCAGATCTATCTGGGGCACGACACGCGCCATTACACAGCCATGGACCTGCGTACCTAATCGCGCCCATTATCTTCTTCGACTCCACCTGTCCCTCAACCCCCTCGACAACGCACCCCGCTCCGCTATAGTGGGAACAGCGAGGAAGTAATGGCCCAGATCACCAATATCAGTACCGCTTCCGGCGCCCGCCGCCGCAGCCAGCGCGTCCTCATGCAAGTCGTCGTGCGCATCTCCGGCCTCGACGCCGAAGGCAAGCAGTTCACGGAGGAAACCGATACGCTGGCGATCAACGCGCACGGCGCGCTGGTTCTGCTATCGGCTCGCGTCACCAGCGGCGGTAAACTGCGGATGCGCCACGAACGTACCCAGGAAGAGCAGGAATGCCACGTGGTGTTCCTCGGCCCGGTGCGCAACGGCAAAGCCGAAGTGGGCCTGGAATTCATCGAGTCTCGCCCCGCCTTTTGGCGCGTAGCGTTTCCCCCGGAAGATTGGTCTCCGCGCCACCCGGAAGCCCGCACCGCTACCCACACGCAGAACCGCGCCACCCCCGAAAAATAGCTGCCCCCTGATTCTGACTAGCCGTGGGTACAAAAGGCGCCCGCCTCCCCGGTTTCACCGGGGCAGGCAGAAGGCCGCCGCTACAACGACAAGACCAAAGAAGGCGTGCAAATATTCCCCTTGCTTACCGAGGGAACGCATGCGACACTCACCTAGGAAACCGATATGAGCAAGCCCACCGACCTCGTCCAAGGCACCCTCGACCTCCTGCTGCTCAAAATCCTCGCCCTCGAGCCGCTGCACGGCTGGGCCATCAGCCTCCGCCTGCGCGCCATCTCCGGCGACGTGCTCCAGGTCAGTGAAGGCTCGCTTTACCCCGCGCTCCACAAGCTCGAACAAGAAGGCTGGATCACCGCGGAGTGGAAGCAAACGGAAAACAACCGTCGGGCCAAGTTTTATTCGCTCACCCGCATGGGGCGGCAGCAACTCGAATCCGAAGCCGCCAATTGGCACCGACTTTCGACCGCCATCTCGCAAATCGTCCAACTGGCGGAAGGACAGACTTCGGAGGCTTAAGACCCCGCCATGCGCATCGCACACAGTACGCGCCTGAAACTCCGCTCCATTTTTCAAGGCCGGAAAGTCGAGAGCGAACTCGACGAGGAACTGCAGTTCCACCTAGAAAATAAAATCGCCGAAGGTGTTGGCGCAGGCCTTTCGGAGAAAGCCGCCCGGCAGGCCGCTATGCGCGCCATGGACGGCCTGGAACAACAAAAAGAACGCGTCCGCGACACTCGCGGCATCCACTGGCTCACGGACTTCACCGACGACGTACGCTACGCCATCCGCAGCCTGCACCGGACCATCGTCTTGACGGCTTTCGTAGTCCTCACCTTAGCCGTCGGCATCGGCATGGTCTCCGCCACCTTCAGCATGCTGGATGCGCTCATCTTCCGCCCCTATCCCGTGCCGCATCCCGGCAGCGTTCTTACGCTGGTCAGCACCACGCACGACAACAGCTACGACAATTTCTCTTACCGCGAATATCTGGACCTGCGTGACAAAACCACCAGCTATGACGGCGTCATCGCCTACGCCGACATGCAAGCCGTCGGCTTCAGCGCCAATCCGGCCGCCACGCCGCGCGTTAGAGGCGGCATGTTGGTTTCCGGCAATTTCTTCCAGGTCCTCGGCGTCGAGCCCCGCATTGGCCGCTCCTTCCGCGCCGACGAAGACCAAGTCCCGGGCCGCGATGCCGTCGTGGTCCTCGGGCCGGATTTCTGGCGGCACGAATTTGCCGGCGATCCCTCCGTGCTTGGTCGAAAAGTCCGCCTGAATGGCGTGGACTTCACGGTCATCGGTATCGCTCCGGATTCTTTCCCCGGCCTGCAGATCTTCGGCCATCCCGATTTCTACATGCCTATGGCGATGGTGCGTTCCTTCTCCACCAACCCGCAAAAGAATTTTCTCGAAGACCGCGACGATCGCGAAGTAAATGTAAAAGCCCGTCTCAAACCGGGCGTTACCCTGCAACAAGCGCGCAATGAACTCGCCGTGCTCGCGAAAAATTTCGAGTCCGAATACCCGCAACTCAATCGCGCGCGCGGCGCCGCCGTGCACAGCAGTTTTGAAATGCGCACTCGCGCCGACGACGTAAATTGGAAATTCGGCGTCATCTTCGTGATCCTGGCACTTTCCGTGCTTCTGGTGGCCTGCACCAATGTCGCCGGCCTGCTCCTGAGCCGCGCCCGTTCCCGGACGCGCGAAATCGCCGTGCGTCTCGCTATCGGCGCCGGACGTTTCCGCATTATCCGACTGCTGCTTACGGAGAGCTTGATTCTCGCCTTGCTCGGCGGACTCGGCGGCATCGTCATCGGCTATGGCATCGTGCAATGGTTCCACAGCTACCAAAGCGTAATCCTGATGTCCGACCTGCCCGTCGCCATCCCCTTCCAAATGGACGCCCGCGCACTGCTGGCCAGCTTGGCCCTTGCGCTGCTGAGCGCTCTACTCTGCGGCTTAGCCCCTGCCCTGCAAAGCACGCGCGCCGATTTAGTGAATGGTCTCAAGTCCGCCGACGTCGACGTGCCCGGGCGCAAACGTCTCTGGGGCCGCAACGTTCTCGTCGTGGCGCAGGTCGCCGCCTCCCTGATGCTGCTCACCGCCGCATTCCTTATGGTTCGCGGCTTCCAGCATGGGGTGCTGGAGAGCACGAATTTTCCCAAAGACCATCTCTTGCTGGCCAGCTTCGACCCGCGGCTTATCCAATACAATCCCTCACAGACCAAACAATTTTACAAACTGCTCACCGAGCGCGTGCGTTCCGCGCCCGGCGTGCAAGACGCCACACTCACGCAGAACATTCCGCTGGGCTTCGATGATTACGAGTTTGAGCCCCTGGCCTTCGTCCCGGAAAATTTTCAGATGCCGCGCGACCGCCAAAACTTTTCCGTGCTGACCGACACCGTCGATGAAGCGTACTTCCGCACCATGCAACTTCCCATCCTGCATGGCCGCGTCTTTCGGGAATCCGATACTTCTGAAACGCCGCGCGTCGCCATCGTGAATGAGCAGTTCGCCAAACACTATTGGCCCAATGCAGATGCCGTGGGCAAACGTATTCGCCTGGACAGCGCCGACGGTACGCCCGTTGAAATTGTCGGCGTCACGCAAACCCTCAAGTACCAGGCCACCATGGAAACGCCCATGGACTTCCTCTACCTGCCGCTCGCGCAGCACCCCGTCACGCGCATGACGCTTACCTTGCGTTCCGCGGGCGATCCACTGCAGTCGCTCGGCCCGCTCAAGGACGTTGTCCGTTCTCTCGATCCCAATCTACCCATGCTGCTCACCCGCACCTACGAGGACTACTACATCAACAAAGCCGTCAAAGGCCCGAGCGTGGCCATAAACCTCGTGGGGGCTATGGGTGTAGTGGGAATGCTGCTCGCCGTGGCCGGTCTGTATGGATTGGTCGCCTACAACGTCAGCCGCAGGACACGCGAAATCGGCATCCGCATGGCCATCGGCGCAAACCGTTCCGACGTGCTCCGCCTCATGATGGGCAAAGGTTTAATCCTGGTCGGTATAGGAATCGCGCTGGGCCTCGGGATGGGTTTCGCCGTCGAGCGCCTGATGAACGCCATGCTCTTCGATTCCGGCGGCGTGGACGTGCTAGCCTACGCTACAGTTGTGCCGGCCATGCTGCTAATCACCGTCCTGGCGACCTACCTGCCTGCGCGCAAGGCCACGCAAATCGCCCCCACACAAGCCCTGCGCTACGAGTAGCGCCCCACCGCGCTCGCCCGATGCTGAGTGCTTTTCACAACCCCGCCGGATTCACCGTCAGCAAGCGCATCTCCGTCATCTCTTCCATGGCGTACCGCACGCCTTCTCTTCCAATCCCCGAATCCTTGACCCCGCCATACGGCATATGATCGATGCGAAACGTCGGCACTTCCCCCACCATGACGCCCCCAACCTCCAGGGTCTCGAAAGCCTTGTTGATCTTCGTGAAGTCCCGCGTAAAAATTCCTGCCTGCAACCCAAAATCCGAGTGATTCACTTCGCGCAGCACGGCCTCAAAATCCGTGAATTTCTCGAGCGTCACCACCGGCCCGAAAATCTCCTGGCAATTCACCCGCATTCCCGGCTTCGTCCCGATCAGCACCGTCGGCGCCACCGTCGACCCCGATCGCGTACCGCCGCACAACACGCGCGCTCCGCCCGCCAGCGCCTCCCCAATCCATTCCTCGACTCGTCGTGCCGCCGCATCGTTGATCAGCGGACCAACATCCGCCCCCTCATCCAAAGCATCCCCCACTTTCAACTGATTCACTCGCCCGACCAACTCCTCCGTAAATGCCTCGAAAACGCTAGCCTCCACAAAAATCCTCTGCACTGAAATGCATGTCTGCCCCGCATACACAAACCCGCCCGCCGCACAGCGCTCCGCCGCAAAAGGCACATTCCCATCCGCGCAAACAATCACTGCGGCATTTCCACCCAATTCCAGCAAGACGCGTTTCTTGCCCGCGGTGGCCTTCAAGTGCCAACCCACCGCGGTGCTCCCCGTAAAACTCAGCAACTTGATCCGTTCGTCGCGGACCAGCGCGCCGGCATCTTCATTGGAAAGCGGCAGTACGCTCAACGCTCCCGCGGGCCATCCGGCCTCCTCAATAATCCGCGCCAGCCGCAACGCCGTCAGCGGCGTCTGCGGCGCCGGCTTCAGCACGATCGTGCACCCTGCGGCCATCGCCGGAGCCAACTTGTGCGCCACCAGATTGATCGGAAAATTAAACGGCGTGATCGCCGCAATCGGCCCCACCGGCACGCGCCGCACAATTCCCCAGCGCCCGGCGGTAGCCGCCTGCCAGTCCAGCGGCAAATATTCCCCGCCCAGCCGGACGGCCTCTTCCGCCGCCACATCAAATGTAAACGCCGCGCGCTCGACCTCCGTCCGCGCCGCCTTAATCGGCTTCCCCGCCTCGAGTGCCAGCGTGCGCGCCAGCTCTTCTCGCCGCTCGCCGACCAATCGCGCCACCGCACGCAAAACCCGCTGCCTCTCAAACCCACTCATCCGTCGCGTCTTCTCAAACGCCCGCACCGCTCCCGCAATCGCCTCTTCCAGCCGCGCCGCGTCCGCCCGAAACGTTACGCCCACGACTTCCCCGGTCCCCGGCGACAAAATCTCCACCCGCTCCCCCTCGACACACCAGTTCCCCCCCACAAAAAATCCCAAGGTATTAATCTCAGTAGCCGTAGGCATAATTCCCTTCTCGCTCAGCGGTCACGCGTGCGACAATTCCGCCGTCTTCCGTTCCGCCACGGACGCAATCGCCGCTTCCAGCACGCTTAGTCCTTCCTCAAACTGCGCATCCGTGATCGTGAGCGGCACCAGAATCCGCACCACATTCCCATACGATCCGGCGGTAATGGTGATCAACCCGTGCTCGTAGCAGTAATGCGCAATCTCGGTAGTCTCCTTGTCAGCCGGCTCGCGCGTCTCCGCGTTCCTCACCAGCTCGATCGCGCACATGCCGCCCAAGCCGCGCACCTCGCCAATCAGTGGCCACTTCTTCTGCCACGCGCGCGCCACGGACGCAAAGCGCTTGCCAATCGCCGTAGCGCGCTCGAGCAATCCGCCATGCTCGATCATGTCGATCGCCGCCAGCGCCGCCGCACAAGACAGAGGATTCCCCGCAAACGTGCTGCCGAGGCCGCCCACCGCTGGCGCGTCCATGATCTCCGCGCGCCCCGTCACCGCCGCAATCGGCAATCCGCCACCGAGCGACTTCGCCGTCAGCAGCAAATCCGGCGCAATCCCGTAATGCTCGATGGCGAAGAACTTTCCCGTGCGGCCCAGTCCGGCCTGCACTTCGTCCACAATCAGCACAATGCCGTGCTTGCGGCAAATCTCCTGCAAGATCGGAAAGAATTCCTTCGGCGGCGCCATGAAGCCGCCTTCGCCCAGCACCGTCTCGACAATCACGGCCGCCACCGCATCGGCAGGCACCACGCGCTTGAACGTGTCTTCCAGATGCTTGGCGCAGGCCACCTCGCACGAGGGATAGGTCAGCCCGTACGAGCAGCGATAGCAGTAGGCGTACGGCACGCGGTAAATGTCCGAAGCGAAAGGAGCGAACCCCGCCTTATACGGAATGGTTTTGCTGGTCAGCGACATCGCCAGCATGCTTCGCCCGTGAAACGCATCCTCGAAGCAGATCACCGCAGGGCGCTTGGTATACGCGCGCGCGATCTTGATGCTGTTCTCGACCGCCTCCGCGCCCGTGTTCACGATGAAGGTTTTCTTGGCAAAGTTTCCCGGCGCCAGCGAGTTCAGCTTCTCCGCTACGGCTACGTATGGCTCATATGGCGTGACGCTGAAGCACAGATGCGTGTACTTCTCGAGCTGCGCGCTCACCGCCGCCGTCACCGGCGCCGCGCGATGCCCCATGTTCAGGCAGCCAATGCCGCCCGCGAAGTCGATGAACCGGTTGCCGTCCACGTCCTCGATCACCGCGCCCTCGGCGCGCGCCGCGAAGATGGGCGTCGAGTGATACGGTCCGCGCGGCACCGCTGCGTCGCGCCGCTTCATCAACTCGCGCGATTTTGGTCCAGGAATTTGCGTGCGTAATTGTATGGTCGCCATTTCCGTATCCTTCTTGCGCCTGCGCTTCTGCTGCTCCGCTGACTGCTTCTAGTACCAGCCAATCGGCGCTTCGTCGAGATTCACGAAGACCTGCTTGGTCTCGAGATACTCCTCGATACCGGAAGGACCGAGTTCGCGCCCAAAGCCCGACTGCTTGTAGCCACCCCACGGCGCTTCCACGTACGTCGGTTGCATGTGATTGACCCAGATGATTCCCGCACGGAGAGATTTCACCACGCGAAACGCCTTGTAAATATCGCGTGTCCACACTGCAGCCGCGAGTCCATACGGCGAATCGTTCGCGATGCGAATCGCGTCCGGTTCGCCCTCGAACGGAATCACCGAAGCCACGGGACCAAAAATCTCCTCGCGGGAAATGCGCGCCTGATTGTCCACATCGTAGAAGATCGTGGGCTCGACGTAATAGCCTTTGCCAAACGCCGCCGGGCGGCCACCGCCGATGGCCACCTTGGCCTCTTTGCGGCCCAGCGCCAGGTACTCGCTGACGCGGTCGTACTGCTCCTTGCTCACCAGCGGACCCATCTTGGTGTCGCGCTCGAGCGGCGGACCGAGCTTGATGCGCTTGGCTTTTTCCGTCATGGCTTCGACAAACTTGCTATAAATCTTTTTCTCCACCAGGATGCGGCTGCCCGCGGAACAGACTTCGCCCTGATTGATGAACACGCCAAACAGCGCGCCATCGACGGAGGCTTCCCAGTCTGCATCGGCGAAGAAAATATTCGGCGATTTGCCGCCGAGCTCGAGCGTGACGCGCTTCAGCGTGTCCGCAGCGCTCTTGACGATGAGCTTGCCTACTGCGGCGCTGCCGGTGAAGGCTACTTTGTCGACGCCCGGATGCGCCACGAGCGCGGCTCCGGCAGTCTCTCCGGTTCCATTCACCACGTTCACCACGCCAGGAGGAAAACCCACATCGGCGAACCACGGCGCCACTTCCATCGCGGTGAGCGGCGTCTGCTCGGCGGGCTTCAGCACGCAGCAGCATCCCGCGGCCAGCGCCGGCGCTAGCTTCCAGGAGGCCATCACCAGCGGATAATTCCACGGCACAATTTGGCCGGCGACGCCGACCGGTTCGCGCATCGTGAAGCTCAGCGCATTGGCGGGCACGGGATTCACGTGGCCCAAAACCTTGTTGGCCATGCCCGCGTAATACTCGAAGCAGGTGGCGGCATCGGCGATGTCGTACTCCGCTTCCACGATGGGCTTGCCGGAATTGCGCGATTCAATCTCCGCGAGGTGCGCTGAATTCTGCCGAATTTTCTCCGCGAATTTGTAGAGCATCCTTCCGCGCTCTTGCGCCGTAGTGGTCGGCCACGGACCGGAGTCAAACGCCGCGCGCGCGGCCTTCACCGCCGCGTCCACATCGGTAGCCGTCGCCGAAGCCACTTGCGCGATCACTTCTTCCGTGGAAGGGTCGTAAACTGGAAACGTTTCGCCGCCCGCGCCATCCACCCACTGGCCATTTACATAGTTTTGATATTTTGTTACTTCCTGCTTCACGCCGCTCGACATCCCCGCCTCCGTGCTTTACGCCACCGCAGTTTCCCGCGGGCACTCGCGAGAGCAATGGGGCTCCCGCGCCTACGTACTATCTTAAGTTTCCGCGCGCGCGGCCGCCAGTTTGCGCGCCGCTTTGCGCCTGCCATAAACGTAAAAGAAGAACGCCGCCAGCCCGATAAAGAAAGCGGTGCCGCCGAACATCCAGATCTCATAGCGCAGCAGCGAGGTGATCTGCTGCGCCGGGAAAAACGCCAGGGCGATGCCCAGCACCGTGGTGAGCAAACCGCTGAAGCCGGCGAAGAGCAGCGTCCCGCGGCCGTAGCGGCCCTGGACGAAAGCCGGGCGGAAAGCAATCACAAGGAGCGCGGCAAACATATAGAGAAACGGCACCAACTGCAGCACCACGGCCAGCGACAGCAACGACTGAAACGTCTCCTGTACGCCGGAGCCAACGGCGAGAAAATTCACCGCCACCAGCACCATGGAAACCGCGGCGTGCACCAGGAGCGCCGCCGCGGGCGTGTGATATTTCGGATGCACTTTGCCGAGCCACGCCGGCAAATAGGAGTCGAGGCCGGCCACGAAGGGAATACGCGCCGAGCCGCCGAGCCACGCGGAGCCGATGCCGGCGATGGAGAGGCTCAACAAAATCGCGAAGGGCGCGACGATCCAGCCCGCGCCGATGCGTGCGGACATGTGCTGCACGGCTTGCACGATGCCCTGCAACACGCTGATGTCTTGCTTGCTCACGGCGACCAGTAGCGTAATGGTGGCACCGATGTACAACGCGCCGGAAAGAACGCCGCCCCAGGCTACCGCGCCGGGCAAGTTTTTCCGCGGCTCGGCGATTTCGTCGCCCATCACGGACGCGAGCTCGAGCCCCACCAAGCCGAAGCAGATCACGCCAAAGGAATTCAACACAAAGCGCGGATTGGCGGGAATCTTGAAGTCTGCCCAGGTGACCGTGGTGCCGAAGCGCAGCCAGATGACCACGCCAAGGCCAATCAGCAAGCCCGCCGCGACGAACGTGCCGATGCCGCCGAGATTGTTGACCCATTTTCCGACGCCGAGGCCAACGATGTTGAGCGCCACGAGTAACACGAGCAAAATCAGCGACACACTCAGGGCGAAATAGCGATTGTCTGCCAGCTTTTCATGGCCGGGACCCAGCACGAAGACCGATACACCCACAAAATAGAGCATCACCGTGGGGACATACATCATGTTGTTGGTCCAATAGCACCAGCCGGAGAGAAAGCCATGGAAGTCGCCGAAGACTTCTTTCGCCCAGAGATACACGCCGCCCTCGCCAGGATAGCGGTGCGCCAGCTCGATCACGGCGATGCCTTGCGGCCAGAAAAAAAGCACCAGCGAGACGAGCCACAGCCAGACGGTGACTCCGCCGTTCGCGGCGATCGACGGAACAACGTTGAGATTGAAGACCGCGACAACGAAGAGTAGAACGAGATCCCAGCGCCCCAGCACTCGCCGCAGGTTTGGAGTGTGTTGCTGGACGTCTGCGGCGGCTTCGGCGCTGGTGATGTCGATGGCCAAATGCGTGGCTCCGTTGAAACTTGTAGCGGCGCGCCCAGCCCTGTTGCGGCGGCCTCGTGCGGCACCGAAAGGCGCCCGCCTCAGAAGGCGGCCACTACAACGTAGGACCTAGTGTCCGGCGGCGCCCACGAAGGCCAGGCCGCGCGCGTGCTGCGCGGTGGCCAGCGCGGGAGCAATCTCTTCAAACACCGCAAGATGCTTCTCGATGTCGGCATCGGTGTGTTGCACGGAAATAGTCCACTGCTCGTCCCACCAGTACGGCTGGGCGAGCACCCCACGATTGACCATGGCGAACCAGTATTGCCGCCAGAGATCAACGTCGATCCTGGTCCAATCGCGATAGTTCTTGATTTCTTCGGGATAGAGCATCAACGCGCCGTTGACACCGGCGCTGACGACATACGCCTGCAGGCCGGTCTTCGCAACAATGTGGCGATAGCCTTCGGTGAGTTTCTTGCTGAGCTTGCCGGTGTGCTCGTAATTTTCGCGTGTGAGCACATGCCGGAAGGTGGCGAGTCCGGCGGCCATGGCGGCGCGATTGGTGTTGTAGGTGCCGCCGTGGAAGACCTTGTGATCGCTGATGAGGTGCATCACCTGCTTGCTGGCGCCGAACGCGCCGAGCGGCAAGCCGCCGCCAATGGATTTGGCGAGGCAGATCATGTCCGGCTTGACGCCGAAATATTCGCTGGCGCCACCCCAGGCGAGCTTCGCGCCGGTTTTTACCTCGTCAAAGATAAGCAGCGCGCCATTGGCATCGCAGATCTTGCGCAACCCTTCAAGGAAGCCGGGTTGCGGCATGCACAATCCCACGTTCATGAGAATGGGCTCGAGAATAATGGCGGCTATCTGACCGGGATTTTCGCGGAAGCGGCGCTCGACGCTGTGCAGATTGTTAAAGCTGGCGACCACCACGTTGGCGAGACTGCTTTTCGGGATGCCTCCGCCGCCGGGAACAGAATTGGGCGCGTCGGCGTCGCCCCAGTCTTCGGCTTTGGGCTTGACGCTAACCAGCGCGGTATCGTGCAGGCCGTGGTAGGAGCCTTCAAACTTGAGGATTTTGTCGCGTCCGGTGGCGGCGCGCGCGATGCGGCAGGCGTGCATGGTCACTTCCGTGCCGCTGGAGCCGAAGCGCACCATTTCGACGGGATACCGCTTGCAGATTTCTTCCGCGAGTTCCCATTCCTGTTCGTGCGGCATGCCGAAAGTGGT
>Ga0181531_10000785_pt1 | contig 20809 bp, 22 predicted proteins | sample PEATcosm2014_Bin_38_FD_119743 | JGI IMG/M metagenome (GOLD analysis project Ga0181531, IMG submission 119743) | Peatland microbial communities from MTU Mesocosm Facility, Houghton, MI, USA - PEATcosm2014_Bin11_10_metaG | ecosystem: Environmental > Terrestrial > Soil > Wetlands > Peat | place... | reverse complement strand
GCCTGGAAGCAGGCCGATGGCACGCCGGTTGCGTGCCGGGAGAAATTGGCGGTGCTGGCGGAAAACCACGCGGAGCTTGCCCAAACGATGCAGGATGCGTTCGACGACGCGTTGCTGATGGGCGTCGACGAGACGTTTTTCCGCGGTGTGCTGACGGGGCTGGTGGCCGGGCTGAAGTCGCCGCTGCGATGAGGCGCGTTGTGCTGTTGGCCGTGCTGGTGGGCGGGGTTGCGCGGGCCGAGGATGTGAAGCCGCCGGATATTTCGCCGCCGAATACGTGGCAGCCGCGGCAAAGCGGCACGTTGCGGGTGATGAACAAGATCGACTCCACGGTCTCCGCGGTCACACTCAAGGTGGGCGAAACGACAAAATTCCAGTCGCTGCAGATCACGCTGTCCGGCTGCTTCGTCCGTCCGCCCGATCTGCCGGCGGACGCGACCGCGCAGGTGTCGATCGTAGATAGTCGGCCGGATCAGCCCGGGTTCAGCGGGTGGATCCTGAAAAACGAGCCGGGGCTGAATATGCTGGAACACCCGGTTTACGATGTGCAGTTGGCGGGGTGTTCGTAAGCCAAGGAAGGCCGGGGCTCTGCCCCTGGACCCCGCTGGGGCCGTAGGCCCCAGACCCCGGTCATAAGTGTTCAGATTCCGGTCGATGGCATCGGCTCGCTTGACAAAATACCCTATTAGGGTAATATTGCGTGGAGAAACGTCGGTCTCACTATGGTCTGGCCCAGGTGCAGGCGGAGGTCGCGTTGCGCGGGTCAAGCGCATTCACGAGGACCGCGTTGGATGGCGGCCGCGCAATGGGATTGACGAGTGTGGAAATGCTGGTGGTGATCGCTTCGCTGTCGCATCGGGACTTCTACAAATTGATGACGACCTATGACGACCATCGCATATGGCAGGACGTGTATCATGCCGCGGCTCCGTCGCGAAAGACGGCCTACATCAAGTTTACCCTGCGCGGCGGCGCGCCGGTGATTCAGTTCAAGGAGGCGTGATCATGACACGCGATTGCGTGACTTGCGGGGATCATACAGGGATGTGCCGCTTTGACGGAGAAACATTCACAATTTCGCACGCGGGCTATAACGCAACTTTAGAAGGTCTTTCTGGGTGGCGCTGCGGCAAGTGCGGAGAAGTAGAGTTCGACGCTGTGAGCGCCGAGCGCTATGCGGCGGCGGGTGATGAACTGGTGTTGCGTGAACGTGCGTGGCAGAGCCGGGAGATACGGCGAATCCGACGCAAGCTGGGCTTGACGCAGGAGGCAGCCGCTCGACTGACTGGCGGTGGGCATAACGCGTTCTCGCGCTACGAACGAGGTGAAGCAGCGCCGCTGCCGGCGGTGGTCAACTTGTTTCGGCTCTTGGACAAGCACCCGGAGCTGCTACAAGACTTGGCGTGAATTCGGTCCGCACATGATCGACTATCACGGCAAAACCGCCCTCGTGACAGGCGGCGCCTCCGGGATAGGGCGCGCGTTGGCCGCGGCGCTGGTGGCGCGCGGAGCCCGCCTAGTGGTCGCCGATATCGATGCAGCCGGCGCGGAATCCGCCGCTGCCGCCATCGGCAACGATGCCTCCGCCATCGCGGTAGACCTCGCGGACCCCGCCAACCCGGCGCGGCTGATCGAGCAGACCCTGGCCCGCACTGGCCGCATCGATCTGCTCTGCTCGAACGCCGGCATTGGCCGCAACAAGCGGCTCATGAAGGAACCGCTCGATGCCGATACCGATCGGCTGTTCGCGGTAAATTTCTTCGCGGCATTGCGCCTCGCGCAGGCCTATCTGCCAGTGTTGGAAGGTGCGCGCATGCGCGGCCGGATGCTGATCACCGCTTCGGAGAATTCGCTGAGCGTGCCCGCCGCCGTCCGCGGCGCTGGCCTCGGCGTCTACGCCGCCACCAAACACGCGCTGCTGATCATGGCCGAGTGGCTGCGCGACGAACTGGCCGAGGCACCGCTCGATCTACATGTGCTGCTGCCGGGCGCGGTCTACACACCGATGGTGGCCCGCGCGATTCCAGACCCGGCAAACGCGCCGGCGGAGCTTGAGCTGATCACGCCGGATCGGTGTGCCGAGCTTGCATTGCGAGGCATCGATCTCGGGCTGTTCTACATCCCCACTCAGCCGCATCTGGCGACCGATATGTTGCCGCGAACCGGTGGGATTTCCGATTCGTTAAGAAAGCTTGGCATAGCGTTCGATCTTTAAGAATGGGGTCTGGGGCCTACGGCCCCAGCGGGGTCCAGGGGCAGAGCCCCTGGCCTTCCTTTCTCACGCCGCCACCTTCTCCGCCCGGTGATCCTTAATATCCCGAAAAACAATCCCCGCATTCATCTCCGCCGCCCGCTTCATCATGAACGCCGACGTTGCCAAAAACACCGGGTCCCCATCCGCGTCATCCGCCATCCCGGTGCGTTGCTCATGGACAAAACGCGCCAGCACCGCCTTGTCGCCAAAAATCCAGCGGGCCAGATTGTAGGGCGTAGCCTCGAAGCCAATCGCCACCCCATACTCCCCTGCCAGGCGCGCCTGCAGCACATCCAGCTGCAACGTCCCCACCACCCCCACGATCGGCGGCGACCCATCCTGCGGGCGGAACAGCTGCACCACGCCTTCCTCCGCCAATTCCTGCAGCGCCTGACGCAGCTTTTTCGCCTTCATTGCGTCATCCAGCCGCACCCGACGCAAAATCTCCGGCGCAAACGCCGGCACACCGAGAAACTGTAAATCCTCATCCTCGGTCAGCGTGTCGCCGATGCGCAACGTGCCGTGGTTGGGAATCCCCACCACATCGCCGGCGAAAGCTTCCTCCGCCAAAGCGCGGTCGCGCGCGAAAAAGAATTGCGGCGCGTGCAGTGGTATGAGTTTGCCCGTACGCACCTGTTTAAGCCGCATGCCGCGCTCCAGCCGCCCGGAACAGACGCGCGCAAACGCGATGCGGTCGCGGTGGTTCGGGTCCATGTTGGCCTGAATTTTGAAAACCAGCGCCGTAAGTTTCTCTTCCGAAGCCTCTACAATCCGCGTATCGGCAATCTGCGCCCGCGGCGGCGGACCGAAAGAAGCCAGCGCATCGAGCAAATCCGAAACGCCAATCTCCTTGATGGCACTGCCGAAATATACCGGCGTCAAATGCCCCTCGTTGAAACTCAATCGATCGAACTCCGGCAGCGCGGCGCGCACCAAATCCATTTCCTCGCCAAGTGCCACCATCCGCGCATCGGATTGCGCCAGCTCCTGCGTCAGATGCAGCACGCGCGAGGCAACCTCGTAAGTGCCGGCGAAATCCGCGGCGCGACCCACCGGCCAGGTGGCCGGCGCCACATCCAGCGCCAGCGTCGACGAAATCTCGTCCATCAACTCGAACGGATCGCGCGCCTCGCGGTCCATCTTGTTGATGAATGTGATGATCGGAATATCGCGCAGGCGGCAAATTTCGAACAGTTTGCGCGTGCGCGCCTCGATTCCCTTCGCGGCGTCGATCACCATCACCGCGGAATCGACCGCGGTCAGCGTGCGGTAGGTATCCTCGGAGAAATCCTCATGGCCCGGCGTATCGAGCAAATTAAACACGCACCCGCCATATTCGAACGTCATCACGCTGGTCACGACGGAAATGCCGCGCTCGCGCTCGATACCCATCCAGTCCGACCGCGTGCGCCGGCGCTCGCCCTTGGCGCGCACGTTGCCGGCCAACTGAATGGCGCCGCCAGCGCGCAGCAGCCGTTCTGTGAGCGTTGTCTTGCCGGCATCCGGATGGCTGATGATGGCAAACGTACGGCGCCGGGCTATTTCCGAGGCAAGGCTCATAAGATCGGGATCTTTCAGGCTGCGCTCAGGCAGCTGCCGGCCTTCAGAACGCGTCGCGCAGAGGCGGGATGGCGCGCCAGCGCCGCCGCCGGGCGGATCGGGCGCACCACAAGATTACCGCCGCAATTTGGGCAAATGCCGTGCAGCACATGATCCGCGCAGGCCGCGCAGAACGTGCATTCGAACGTGCAGATGCGCGCATCGGGTGAGTTCGGCGGTAGGTCGCGGTCGCAACATTCGCAGTTGGGGCGTAGGTCGAGCATAAGAAAGTCTCCAAGGAAGGCCAGGGCTCTGCCCTGGACCCGCTGGGGCCGGAGGCCCCAGACCCCGATTCTTAAGGAATGGGGTCTGGGGCCTCCGGCCCCAGCGGGGTCCAGGGGCAGAGCCCCGGCCTTACTTCTTTACTAACTTGAGGCGTCCCCCCACCAACCGCAAATTCGGATTCCCATACGGATCCGCCCGCAGCACGCTCGCCCACCGTCCCCGCATCCACACGGCACCCGCGCGCTTCGCCTTCGGCCGCGCGGTATATTGCAACCAGGCGTGCGCCGTCCACACCGTGCGCAGCCCGCGCGCCGCCAGCCGCAGGCAGAAATCCACGTCCGCGAAATCGCCCGCCGACACATCGAAGCCGCCCGCCGCCTCATACACCGCCCGCCGCACCGCATAACAATCGCCGGAAATCGCCGCGACGCTGCGCGGCAGCCGGTACTGGCCGCGATAGCCCGGGTCGTCCGCATCCGCGCGCCCCGCCGCCGATTGCGCGATCTTCACCGGGTCAAGCACATAGCCGGCGTGCACAATGGTGCCATCGGGGCCGGTCAGCCGCGCGCCGGCCGCACCGATCTCCATCCGGCTGGCCTGTGCCGCCAACTCGCCGAGCCAGTCCGGCGTGCGCGGCCGCAGCGTGCGCGCGACAAAAATCAGCACGTCCCCGGTCGCCTCACGCGCGTCCGGCACATGCTCCAGCTTGGTCGGATCGTAAAACAGCGCCCCGAGCTCCTCGGTCGGCACTTCGGTCACGATCGAAATCCGCGGCGCCGGCACCGGCAGATCGAAGCGCACCACGGGCCATTGCGGCAAACTCGGGTCCGCCACCACGCGGCCGCGGCCGCTGAGATGGTCGGCGATCGCGCGTCGTGCCGCGGTGCGGCACTTATCCGCCTCCGCGACCGACATCGCGGTTTCCGATTGGCGCCAATGATACAGCACCATTGGCAAATGCCGCACCTTGCGCGGCTTGGTTTCCGCCACCGCGCGCAGTGCCAGGTCATGGTCCTGGCTGCCGTCGCACACCGGGCGCAAGCCGCCGATGCGCCCCACCAGCGTGCGGCGATAAGCGGCCATATGGCCAACGAAATTCTGGCTCAGCAGCAGATCCGGGTTCCAGCCCGGCTTGAAATAGGGGCGTGCCCGCTTGCCGTTCACCAACTGGTCCTCGTCGGAGAACACCAGGTCCAGATCGGGTGTTTCGGCGACCGCGCGGGCCACCGCGGCAATCGCGTGCGGCGCCAATATATCGTCATGGTCCAGGAACGTCACGAACTGGCCGGTGGCGCGCGAGAGCGCCGCGTTGCTCGCCGCGGAAACGCCGACGCGCGATCGTGTGCGCACCGTGTCGACCCGCGGATCGCCGACCTGCTTGCTCAACCGCGCCAGCACGTCCGCCGCGCGGGAGCAATCGTCCGCGATCAGCAATTCCCATTTTTCGTAGTACTGCGCGCGAACCGAAAGGATCGCCTCGCGCAGCCACTCGGCATTCGGGTCGCACACCGGCATCACGATGCTGATCACCGGGGTGAATTTCAGCGCCGCGATTTCGGCTTGCCAATAGGCCGGGTCCGGGCGGTCGCGTTTTGCCCAGGCCGGATACGCGCGATCGATCGAGGCTTCCGCGCGGCGCTGGCGCTTCAGCCGGTCCAGCCAGCGACCGTTAAAAAAGGCCAGGGACGAACGCCCCCGGCCTTGCTGTTCCATCTGACGGCTCCGCCCGATCAGCGCGAATAGAACTCAACCACCAGGTTGGGTTCCATGGTGACTGGGTAAGGCACGTCGTTCAATTTCGGCGGCCGTACGAAACGGCCCTTCATCGAGCGGTGGTCGACTTCCAGATACTCCGGAACGTCGCGTTCGGGGCTCTGCGCCGCATCGAGTACTACGGCAATTTGCTTGGACTTTTCCTTCACCTCGATCACGTCGCCGTCGCGCACCTGAAAACTCGGGATGTTCACCTTGCGGCCATTCACGGTCACGTGCCCGTGGTTCACGAACTGGCGCGCGGCGAAGGGCGTAATGGCGAATTTCAGCCGGTAGATCACCGCGTCCAGCCGCCGTTCCAGCAGCTCGATCAGGTTTTCCGAGGTGTCGCCGCGGCGGCGCACTGCTTCCTCATAGTATTTACGGAACTGCTTCTCGCCGATATTGCCGTAATAGCCCTTCAGCTTCTGCTTCGCCATGAGCTGCACGTTGAAGTCGGACGGCTTGCTCTTGCGACGCTGCCCGTGCTGGCCGGGGCCGTAATCGCGCTTGTTGATCGGGGATTTCGGCCGGCCCCAGAGATTGACGCCGAGGTGGCGGTTGATCTTGTACTTGCTTTCGGCGCGCTTGGTCATGCGCTGCCCTTTCCTGTTCTGACGCCCAACGGGCTTGTTGCACCGGTAGGCCGCGTCGTCGCGGCGGGCGCTGGTCCCGAAGACCAGTCCACGTTCCCGGCAGTGAAGCGGGGGCGGTTAGGCCAGGGGGGCGGGAAAGTCAAGGAACGTCGGACCATGCGTGGCGCGGGGGGCCGCCCCCGGGACTGTAGCACCCGCGATTGTCCAGATCGGCCGTCGGCACGTCCTCGCCGGTTTCCGGCAGAATGAAGCCGCCGACGCTCGACACCCATTCAATGGTGCCTTTTTGTGTGGTGACCGGCGCCTGTCCGGCCGCGACGTCCCACAATCTGCCCAGATAGACCCTCGCCATCGGCGACATTCCCGCTTGCATGGGGGATGCATAGCACGGGAATCGTCCAATTAAAAGTGTCTTTACGTGGATTAGTGTCTTAATATTGATCTTGTAGCAGTGAGGCTTCAGGGCAACAACGCGGTGTGAACGGCCTGCAAAACTGTCTCAACCTCGGCGAGCGTGTTGTAGTGCGCCAGGCCGATGCGTAGCACGCCGGAGTCCTCGTCCAGGCCCAAGGCGCGCACCACCTCCAGCGCGTAGTTGTTGCCCGACCAGACGCAGATACCGGCTTCGGCCAGCGACTGCGCGATGCGGGCGGGCGGCACGGTGGCGTGGGTGAACGACACGGTGGGCACGCGGAACCCGATGCGGTTGGGGTTGGTGATGCCGTGGATGGTCACCCCCTTCATCGCCTGCAAACCCGCGATAAGACTTCCGGCCAGTGTAGCCTCCCACCCGGTCGAGGCGGACCACGCGTCGGCCAGGCGCGCCCGCGGCGTTTCGCCGTGGCCGACCTGGGCGCCGAGCCAGTCCAGATAGGCAATGGCGGCGGACAGCCCCGCCTGCAACTCGATCTGCGGCGTGCCCTGTTCCCATCGCCAGGGCAGCTCTTCCTTTAGCGGTCGCACCTTGTAGGCGGGCAGGCCGTGCAACAGGTCGGCGCGGCCCCACAGCATGCCGAGGTGCGGACCAAAAAATTTGTAGCCCGACGCCACCAGAAAATCGCAGCCGAGCGCGGCGACGTCGATCAACCCGTGCGGTGCGAACTGCACCGCGTCTACATAGACGAGCGCGCCGGCCTGCCTGGCGCGGGCAGTCAGCACCGCGACGTCGTTGATGGAGCCGGTGAGGTTGCTGGCGTAGGTCAGCGCCACGATGCGGGTGCGCGAGGACAACAACGCGTCCAATGCGTCGGGCTCGATGCGCCAGGTTTCACGGTCGAAGTCCAGCCAGCGCACCGTGCAGCCACGCTCTTCGGCGATCGCAAGCCACGGGGCGATGTTGCCCTCATGGTCCATGCGGGTCAGCACGATCTCATCGCCGGGGGCGAGCGTTAGGCCGAGGCTGCGTGATATGACGAACGTAAGCGCCGTCATGCTCTGGCCGATCACGATCTCGCGCCAGTCGGCGGCGCCGAACAAGGTGGCGGCGTCGCGATGAGCCTGTTCCACGACGTCGCCGGCCGCACGCGAGGTTTGGAAATAGCCGGTGAGGTTGGCGTTGGTTTCGAGCAGGCAGCGCGCCACCGCATCGGCAACCAGGCGCGGCACCTGTGTGCCGGCCGGGTTATCGAGGTGGATGAGGTTCCCGGCGAGCGACGGGAAGGCGCCACGTACCGCGTCGATGGGAAATGCGGGCATCGGGCTCCCAGGCAAGGTTAAGGAAGGCCAGGGCTCTGCCCTGGACCCGCTGGGGCCGGGGGCCCCAGACCCCGATTCATAAAGCATCGCTGGGGAAGCGGCGAAGCACGAATGGGGGTCTGGGGCCCCCGGCCCCAGCGGGGTCCAGGGGCAGAGCCCCTGGCCTTTCTTTCCCTAGTAAGGCTGGCCTGACGGCGGCGCACCCGGTGGCGGCGCGCCCGGTGCCATGGGTTGTTGGCCTGGTGGCGGCCCACCCTGGCCGGCCGCCTTGGCGGCATGCACCTCCTTATGGAACTCGCGCACGTCCTGCAGGGTCACGTAGCCTTTGTGGTCGTGGTCGATGTCCTGGAAGTGGCGCACGACCATCTTCCAGCCGGCGGCCTGCGCCTGCTCGAGCGTAAGGCGGCCATCATGGGTGACGTTCGCAGCCGCGAAATGGTCGGCCATTTTCATGTGCGCGGGCGGGCCCGCCATGCCGGGGGGCGGTGGGCCACCGGGCGGCCCCGCGTCGGGCGGCATCGGCTGCGCCAGGGCAGCGCCGGAAACCAGCGCCAGGGCGAGGATCAAGGCGGACTTGTACATGAGGGAAATCCTTGTTCGGTCAGGACCGGAGGGCGGCCGGGTCGGCAGCCTGCGTCAGTATGTGGGGCACCGGGGCGGCGCCGTAAACGTCGCGTGCCCGTTTGATAAAAGCGCTTACCATTCGTTTCACGGCTTCCGAGAACACCGCGCCGATGGCGGCCTGCAGGATACGGTTGCGGAATTCGAAATCGACCCAGAAATCCACCTGCGCGCCGGCCGGCCGCGGCGAAAAGACCCATTGGTTGTTCAAGTATCTGAACGGTCCGTTCTCGTAGCGGGCGCGAATGCGGTGCGGGTGTTCCAGGCTGACTCGGCTGGTGAACGATTCGCGAAACGGGCCGAAGCGTATGGTGAGATCGGCCAGCAGCTCGCTCTCGGAGCGGGTGCGCACGCGGGCGGCGCCGCACCAGGGCAGGAATTCCGGATATTTGTTGATGTCGGCAACGAGGTCGAACAGCTGATCGGGCCGGTACGGCACTTCGACGCGGTTGGCGAAGGTGGGCATCAGGCGGCGAGGCGGGCCGCGCGGGTGGCGCGCATTTCGGCAAAATCGGCGTCGGCGTGGTAGGAGCTGCGGGTCAGCGGCGTGGCCGCGACCTGGAGAAAACCTTTTCCGCGGGCCATGGCCGCGAATTCGGCGAACTCTTCCGGCGGCACGAAGCGGGCGACGGCGGCGTGTTTCACCGTGGGCTGCAGGTACTGGCCCATGGTGATGAAATCGACGTCGGCGATGCGCAAATCGTCCATGACCTGGGAAATTTCGGCGCGTTCCTCGCCGAGGCCGAGCATCAGGCCGGATTTGGTGAAGATTTGCGGCGCCAAGCGTTTGACCTGATCGAGCAGGCGCAGCGACTGGTAGTAGCGCGCGCCAGGGCGGATCGTGGGATACAGGCGCGGCACGGTTTCCAAATTGTGGTTGAACACGTCGGGGGCGGCCTCGGCGAGCGTTTCGGCGCCGCCTGGCTTGCGCAGGAAATCGGGGGTCAGCACCTCGATCGTGGTGGCGGGCGCCGCGGCCCGGGTGGCGGCGATCACGGCGGCAAAATGGGCGGCGCCGCCGTCGGGGAGATCATCGCGGTCGACGCTGGTGATAACGACGTGGCGCAGCCCGAGTTTCGCCACCGCGTCGGCGACGCGGGCGGGCTCGGTCGCGTCGAGCGGGCCTGGCAGGCCGGTGGCGACGTTACAGAACGCGCAGGCACGGGTGCACGTGTCGCCCATGATCATCATGGTGGCGTGGCGCTGGGCCCAGCACTCGCCGATGTTGGGGCAGGCGGCTTCCTCGCAGACTGTCACCAGGCCTTGGGCGCGCATCAGGGCGCGGGTTTCGTGATAGATCGGGTGGGTGGGGGCGCGGACGCGGATCCAGGCGGGTTTGCGCTGGATCGGGTTGTCCGGCCGGAGCAGCTTTTCCGGGTGGCGCGCCTTGCGGTGATCGATTTCGATGTGGACGGACATGCGGGCCCTCTAGGCGCCGATGTGGCCGGGCGGGCGCGGGAAGGCAAGGGTTTTGGCGGCGAGTGCAAGGCTGCGATTGCGCTACGGGCAACGGCGCCGGAATTGAATTCCGGCGGGATGCTGCTACATTTGCCGCCGGAAAAGATTTCCGCTAGGAGTCGGGTTCATGGTCAGTGTCGACGAGATCGTGGACCGCCTCGGCGGGCCAGAGGAAGCCGCGCGCCTGACTGGCGTGGGGCTGGATGCCATCCGCAAATGGCGGCAGGCGCGCGCGGTACCGGCCAAACACTGGGCCGCGGTGATCGCGGCCACCGGATTTTCCCTCGCGGATTTGCAGGAGTCGGTGGAGGCGGGGCCGGCGCCGGCGGGGGCCGATGCGGTGCTCGTTTTGGCCGATGGGCAAGTTTTCTGGGGCCGCGGTTTTGGCGCGCACACGACGCCAGGTGCCGGGGGTTTGGGGGAAATCTGTTTCAACACCGGCATGACCGGGTATCAGGAAACGCTGACCGACCCTTCCTACGCCGGCCAGGTGATCTGCTTCACGTTTCCGCACATCGGCAATGTCGGCGCCAACGCAGAGGATCTGGAGGCAGCGAACATCGCCGCCCGCGGTCTGGTGGTAAAACAGGACGTGACCGAGCCAAGCAACTGGCGCGCGACGGGTGGGCTGGATGCATGGCTCAAGATGCGCGGGGTGCCCGGGATCTGCGGGGTAGATACGCGGGCGCTGACGGTGCGCATTCGCGACGGCGGGGCGCCGAACGGCATTTTGGCGTATCCGGCGGATGGGCGTTTTGATTTGGCCGCGTTGCAGGCGACGGCGGCTTCCTGGCCAGGGCTCGAGGGCATGGACCTCGCGGCCGAGGTTTCCTGCACGCAAACATTTTCGTGGGACGAGACGGTCTACGCCTGGCCGGGCGGCTATGGTCGGGCCGAGGCCCCGCGGTTTCACGTCGTGGCGGTGGATTACGGCGCAAAACGCAACATTTTGCGCAACCTCGCGAGTGCCGGCTGCCGCGTGACGGTGGTGCCGGCTGCTTCGTCCGCCGAGGATATTTTGCGGCATCGGCCGGACGGGGTTTTTCTCTCGAACGGGCCCGGCGATCCGGCCGCGACGGGGGTTTATGCGGTGCCAGCAATCCAGGGCGTGCTGGCGAGCGGTACGCCGGTGTTCGGGATTTGCCTGGGGCACCAGTTGCTGGCGCTGGCCCTGGGCGGCCGCACTTACAAGATGGACCGCGGACATCGAGGGGCGAACCAGCCGGTGAAGGATTTGGTTACGGGGCGCGTGGAGATTACCAGCCAAAATCACGGGTTCGCGGTGGACGAGGCGTCGCTGCCGGAGGGTGTGGTGGTAACGCACCGCAGCTTGTTTGATGGAAGCAATGAGGGGATTGCTTGCTTGGGGAAGCGGGCGTTTTCGGTGCAGTACCATCCGGAGGCGAGCCCGGGGCCGAGTGACAGCCACTATTTGTTCGGGCGGTTTGTTGAGGAGATGGAGGCCAGGGCGTGACAAGAGGAACGGCAAGAAGCCTGCACCCTCAAAGGCGCCAAACCAATTCTTTTGATTGGAAGATGTAGCGACAGAGGAAATGCAGTAACATGATCAAAGTAACCAGGGAGGCGGCAGAGCCATCGACGGCCGAAGAACATGAAACTAAATTTACTCGAGTTGAGCTACGATCGCTGAAGGCCGCAAAGATCATTCTCGACGCAGGTTGGACTTACAAAAGCAACCCTCGGTTTAGGGACAATCGATCCCTCGCGGAAGGTAGCCGCTTAACAGAGATTGATTTTATTGCTGATTGCACTGTTTATAATTCAGATCTTGACGAATGCCTTGGAAAGGAGGGCTGGCTTGGGCTTCAGTTGGTCATTGATGTCAAGAAATATAGTCGGCCGCTGCTGATATTTTCTTCTCCGCTAACGGACCAAGATAATAACTTTGTCTATAGCGACGTCTACTGCACGTCAAAGAGTGGGAAAATGAAAAACGCCTTCTGCTCGCTGCATTGGCGCGATGGACCATTTGGCGGCGACTATGGCGGTCGGTCTGCTGTGGTGGTCAATAATGATGGCACAAAGCCTAAGGATTTTGATGTCAGGCAGATTTACTCGGCACTCGATGGCCTTTACGAGGCGTGCAAGTCAGTAAAGCGTGAGGCAGATGAGTTTTACCGTTTTGTAATAGAAGATAGTGGTCAAAATTATCTAAACGCTATCATTCCGGTAATCATATATGACGGTGACATACTGGTATATCGAATCACTTCCAGGAACACGGTACTTGAGAGGACAAATGTGGCAAGTCTCACTAGTCATATTATTGGCGAAGAAGATCGCCTTTCCACCAGCTGCGCATTTGTGGTTTCTCTAACTTACCTTTGAAGATTTCTGTCCGGTTTGAAAAAGTGGGCCGGTTCCGTGAAGTTGGCGGAGGTTGAGCATCGCGTGGCGCATCTCCTGAAGTAGCAACCGCTTCTGTAATGGACGTTAGCACGATGCCAAAACGCACCGATATCTCCTCCATTCTGATCATAGGTGCCGGTCCCATCATTATCGGGCAGGCCTGCGAATTCGACTACTCCGGCGCGCAGGCGTGCAAGGCCCTGCGCGCTGAAGGCTACCGCGTGGTGCTGGTGAACTCCAACCCCGCCACCATCATGACCGACCCCGGCCTGGCAGACGCCACCTACGTAGAACCCATCACGCCCGAGATGATCGAGAAAATCATCATCCGCGAAAAGCCGGATGCGCTGCTGCCGACCATGGGCGGCCAAACGGCGCTGAATGCGGCGATGACATTGGCGAAAAATGGTACGCTTGAAAAATACGGCGTGGAGCTGATCGGCGCCAAAGCGGACGTAATCGACCGCGCCGAGGACCGCCTCAAATTCCGCGATGCCATGACGGAAATCGGCATCGAAAGCCCGCGCAGCTTCATCGCGCACTCACCGGGGGAAGCCCGCGCCGCCCTTGCACAGATCGGCCTCCCGGCAGTAATCCGCCCCAGTTTTACCCTGGGCGGCACCGGCGGCGGGATTGCCTATAATCGCGAGGAATTCGACCAGATTGTCGGCACCGGCCTCGATGCCTCGCCGACCACCGAAGTGCTGATCGAGGAATCCGTGCTCGGCTGGAAAGAGTTCGAAATGGAGGTGGTGCGCGACAGCGCTGATAACTGCATCATCGTCTGCTCGATCGAGAATGTGGACCCGATGGGCATCCACACCGGCGACTCCGTCACCGTGGCCCCGGCGCTGACCCTGACGGACAAGGAATATCAGCGCATGCGCGACGCCAGCATTGCGTGCCTGCGCAAAATCGGCGTGGATACCGGTGGCAGCAATGTGCAATTCGCCGTGAACCCGGCGGACGGCCGCATAGTGGTGATCGAAATGAACCCGCGCGTGTCGCGCAGTTCCGCACTCGCCTCGAAAGCCACCGGCTTCCCGATCGCGAAAATCGCAGCGAAACTGGCGGTGGGGTACACGCTCGACGAACTCACCAACGACATCACCCGCACCACACCGGCCAGCTTTGAGCCGACCATCGACTATGTCGTAGTAAAAATTCCGCGCTTCACCTTCGAGAAATTTCCCGGCACACCGGCGACCCTCACCACCAGCATGAAAAGCGTCGGCGAGGCCATGGCCATCGGCCGCAGTTTTGCCGAGGCCCTGCAAAAAGGTTTTCGCAGCATGGAGACCGGTCTTTCCGGCCTCGACGAAGTCGAGCCGCCAGGCGACGGCACGCACGACGCCTTCCGCGCCGCCCTTTCCGCCCCACGCCCGGATCGCCTGCTGATGGCAGCCCAAGCCATGCGCGCCGGCCTGAGCGTAAAAGACATTCACAGCGCCACCAAATTCGACCCCTGGTTTCTAAGAGAACTGGAAAAGATTGTAGCCGCCGAGGCGTTGGTCGCCACCACTGGCCTCCCCAAGGAAGCGGGCGCGCTGCGGCGGCTGAAAGCGCTCGGGTTTTCCGACAAACGGCTAGGCCAACTGACCGCCCAAAAAGAAACCGACATAGCAGCCACCCGCGAAAAACTCGGCGTGCACCCAGTATATCGCCGTATCGATACCTGCGCCGGCGAATTCGCCTCCGCCACGCCCTACATGTACTCCACCTACGAGGGCGGCTACGGCACGCCGATGTGCGAATCCAACCCAACCGACCGCGAAAAGATCATCATCCTCGGCGGCGGCCCGAACCGCATCGGCCAAGGCATCGAATTCGACTATTGCTGCGTGCACGCTGCCTACGCCCTGCGCGACGCCGGATTCGAAACCATCATGGTCAACTGCAACCCGGAAACCGTCAGCACGGATTACGATACCTCCGATCGCCTGTATTTCGAGCCGCTGACGGCCGAAGACGTCATCGCGCTCGCCAGGCGCGAACAATCGCGTGGCAAAGTGCTCGGCTGCATCGTGCAATATGGCGGACAGACACCCTTAAAACTCAGCCAGGCGCTGCCAGCCGCCGGCATCCCCATTCTTGGCACGAGCGCTGACGCCATCGATATCGCCGAAGACCGCGAGCGCTTTCAGGTGCTCTTGCAAAAACTTGGCCTAAGGCAACCCGACAACGGCGTCGCGCGCACGCAGGAAGCCGCCGAGGCGATCGCCGAGCGCATCGGTTATCCGGTGGTAATCCGCCCCAGTTACGTGCTCGGCGGACGCGCCATGGAAATCGTCTTCGATCGTGCCCAGCTGCACCGCTATATCCGCGAAGCGGTGCGCGTATCCGGCGAAAACCCCGTGCTGATTGACCGCTATCTGAACGATGCCATCGAGGTGGACGTGGACTGCATCGCCGACGGCGAAACGGTCTATGTCGCCGGCGTTATGGAGCATATCGAGGAAGCCGGCATTCATTCCGGTGACAGCGCCTGCTCGCTGCCGCCATACTCGCTATCGCCCTCGATGGTTACCGAATTGAAGGGCGAGACCGACAAATTGGCGCGCGCGCTCGGCGTCGTCGGGCTCATGAACGTGCAATACGCGATCAAGGACGGCGAAGTCTACGTGCTGGAAGTCAACCCCCGCGCCTCGCGCACCGTGCCGTTCGTGGCCAAGGCCACCGGCGTACCCGTGGCGAAAATCGGCGCCCGCGTCATGGCCGGCGCCAAACTCAAGGATTTCAAGCTCGACGATACCGCCATCGCACCGCACGTCGCCGTCAAGGAAGCCGTGTTCCCGTTCAGCCGCTTTTCCGGCGTCGACACGATCCTAGGCCCCGAAATGAAATCCACCGGCGAGGTCATGGGCCTGGACCATTCGTTCGAGCGCGCCTTCGCCAAATCCCAGCTCGCCGCCAGCGTGAACCTGCCGCTCAAGGGCACCGTGTTCCTCTCGGTGCGCGAAGGCGACAAAACCGCGCTGGTGCCGATCGCGCGCCGCCTCACCGACATGGGGTTCGCCATCCTGGCAACCCGCGGCACCGCCGCGCGCATCGCCGACGCCGGCCTCGCCGTGCAAACGGTGAACAAGGTGCTGGAAGGCCGGCCGCACTGCGTCGACGCCATCCGCAACGGCGCCGTGCAAATGGTGATCAACACCACCCAGGGCGCGCAATCCACCGCCGACAGTTTCGACATCCGCCGCAGCGCGCTCACCCACGGCGTGCCGCACTACACAACCATGGCGGGCGCCCGCGCCGCCGTGCACGCCATCGCAGCCCTGCGAGCCGGGACGCTTGAAGTGGCGCCGCTTCAGTCGTATTTTCGCGGGTCGTTCTAGTGGCCGTGGCGGCTGCCAGGAAGGAAGTAAGGCCAGGGGCTCTGCCCCTGGACCCCGCTGGGGCCGGAGGCCCCAGACCCCTTTCATTTAGTCGGGGGATCAGGAGGGGGGGCATCGAGTCTGTCGCAACATCCTCGCAGCCCCCCTCCTGATCCCCCGACTAAATGAACAGGTTCTAAGGACTTGTCCTTAGCGGGGGTCCAGGGGGCAGAGCCCCTGGCCTGCTTCCTTCCTGGCCGCCTCCGCGGTCCTATAATTTGTGCCCACGCGTGCTGAAGGACTTGAAATTGCAGAAGTTTCCCATGACTGGCCCCGGCTTCAAGCGCCTGGAGGAGGAGCTCCGCCAACTGAAGAGCGTGGAGCGCCCGGCCATCATCCAGGCCATTGCGGAGGCCCGCAGCCACGGCGATCTGTCCGAGAACGCCGAGTATCACGCCGCACGCGAGCGCCAGAGCTTTATCGAGGGCCGCATCGAGGAGCTGGAGATGATCGTCAGCGCGGTGGAGGTGATCGACCCGAGCCAGCTCTCCGGCGACAGCGTCAAGTTTGGCGCCCGGGTGCAGCTGATCGACGAGGAGACGGACAAGGAAGCCGCCTACCAGATTGTTGGCGTGTATGAGGCGGACATCAAGCAGGGGCTGCTTTCGGTGTCCTCGCCGCTGGCCAAATCGTTGATCGGCAAGAAGAAGGGCGAGACGGTCAGCGTGCCGGCGCCTGGTGGCGACCGCAGCTACGAGATCGTCGGGATCAAGTACGCCTGACCTGCGCTGAGGGGGGCCGGGCGGATGGATGTTGCTGCCTTACAAGATGTGCTGAATTTTGCCGATGTGCGGGCTGCCGCCGCGCGCATCGCGGGGCACGTGCTGCGCACGCCAACGCTGCCGAGCCCGGTCTTGAGCCGCATGACCGGGGCCGAGGTGTGGCTCAAGCTTGATAATTTGCAGGCGGTCGGCAGTTTCAAGGAACGCGGGGCGGCGAACCGCCTGGCGCTGCTGACCCCGGAAGAGCGTGCGCGCGGCGTGATCGCGATGTCGGCCGGGAACCACGCGCAGGGCGTGGCGCGGCATGCGAGCCGGCAGGGCGTGGCGGCGACGATCGTGATGCCGAAGCACACGCCGCTGGCAAAGGTCAGCGGCACCGCGGCGTGGGGCGCCACCGTGGTACTGCATGGCGCGACGGTGGAGGAGGCGGCCGCGCATGCGCGCCATCTTGCGGCCGTCGAAGGCCTCGTTTTCATCCATCCGTACGACGATCCCGCGGTGATGGCGGGGCAGGGCACGCTGGCGCTTGAAATGCTTGAAGATGCGCCCCCGTTGGATTTTCTGGTGGTGCCGATCGGCGGCGGTGGCCTGATTTCAGGCTGCGCGGTAACGGCGGAAGCTGTTTCGCCGGCAACCGAGGTCATTGGCGTACAGGTGGCGCCGTACTCGGCGCTGGCGCAGCGCATGGGGGCGGCGCCGCAGGTGCTGGGGGGCGCCACGATTGCCGAAGGCATCGCGGTCAAGGATATCGGCTCCCTCACGGCGCGGGTCATCGCGGCGTTGGTAAAACGCGTGCTGGTGGCGCCGGAATTGGTGGTGGAGGACGCGATCGCCATGCTGGCGGAGGCCGCCAAGGTGGTGGCCGAGGGCGCCGGTGCCGCCGCCCTGGCCGGGGTGCTGGCGCATCGCGACATATTTGCCGGCAAGCGCGTCGGGCTGGTGGTGTGCGGTGGCAATATCGACTCACGCATACTGGCGAACGTGCTGCTGCGCGGGTTATTGCGCGACGGGCGGCTGTTGCGTGTGCGCATGGATATCCCCGACCGGCCGGGTGTGCTGGCGGATATCGCGGCGCGCATCGGCGGCAGCGGAGGCAATATCATCGAGGTCAGCCACCAGCGTTTGTTCGCCTCGCCGAGCGTGCAGGCGGCGCAGCTCGAGGTCATGGTCGAGGCGCGCGATCCGCTGCACGCGGCGGAGATCGAGGCGGCTTTGGCCGGGAGTTATACCGTTACGCGGATTTAGAGCGGATCGCGATCACAAGCGATCAGCCATCGCGTTCAATCCGCTCGTCAAGACAAAGGACTAGAGCGGGATGCGCGGCAATGCCGATTCAACTTAATCGCATCCCGCTCTAGTGGGCGGCCTTTGGAATTGAACAAGGTTTTACCACGAAGGACACGAAGAGGAAGAGCAGTCTTTGGATTCGTTCCTGAGATGTGCGTCGCGGCGATCGCGGTCAGTATGATCTTCTTGGCGGCGCGCTGGGTGATCTTGGTGATCTTTGTGTATGGTCTTTTTGCTGGCTTGGTTTTGGCGGCCCACGCCGGGTGGTTTGTGATGGGTAGCGCTACGCGTGCGCCGGGAGAACGGCAAGGAGTAGGTGGTGCAAATCCACTACGATGAAGGCGTAGCAGACCACATCGGCCCCGAGCCGTGCATGTTTGCGCGTAAGGGCAAAGACGAAGCGTCGGTAGGGGATCGTAAAGGCCTGCCATTGAGCCGCGAAAGCTATCGCCCTGAGAGCCGACCGTGTGCGAAGCCCGGAAGGCAATACGGACAGGCGCGTTATTGCGAGCGCCCGTCCACTCGGCTTGGTCAGAGACCCCGGCATGTATGGACGCTCCTTGTGCCGGAACCAAGAGATCCGACCACCGGCCACGGGTGCTCAGCGCCTATGGTCCGCATCGGGAAGGCGAGGAGGGGAAGCCGATGATGCACGGAGGCGGCAAGTCAGACTCTGTCGTAGTGGCAACGAAACCGGCGAACAACACGGAGCGATCCGTGGCGGAGTTGGTGGACCGAAGGGCGGGAACCGAGGGGAAGACGGGCCAGCAAGGCACGCTCCGGGCGCAGTACCGGTCAGGCGTGACACAGGCGCCGGGACGCATGCGGCGAGCGGCCAATGCTGTTTTGCCGTTATTCACCCAAGGTAGGAGTTATATGCCTTAGTTGGGCACGTACGGATCTGTGCGGGGGGCGTGAGGTAACCCACGTTCCCACCGCGATTTATCCGTCCTACGGTGCCGCGGGTTGAGGTGGGGGGGCGGCAGGTTGGACGAGGCGGCGGAGAGTGTGGACCGGCGCACGGTACGATCGTTGACGGCAGCCGGCGCGGCTGCCCCCGGTTCCGCGCCGCTGCAAGAAGGTTACGGGCTGCGCTTGATGCGGTTCCCGAGTGCGGTTCGGCGAGACCCGAGCGTCGATGCCTGGTTTTGCAAGGCGGATGATCCGCTGCGCCGGTTCGCACAGCCATGGTTCGAGCAGATGCGTGGCTGCGGCGCGGACGTGCGCGAGCTGCTGCACGACTTGCATCCCACCGCGTGTGTTGGCGATGCGGCGTTCGGGTACGTCAACGCCTTCAGCGCGCATGTGAATGTCGGCTTCTTCTTCGGGGCGATGCTGGAGGACCCGGCTGGTCTTCTGGAAGGCACCGGCAAGCGCATGCGGCACGTGAAGCTGCGTTGGGGACAGCACGTGAACGAAGCTGCACTGCGCGCGCTTATTGCGGCGGCGTACCGGGATATCCGGTTGCGGGTGGTTTCCGAAAACGCAACCAATTAGCAAAGGCTCTTTTTTCAAGAAGAAGTTCTTTTTTGAAAAAAAGAACCAAAAAACTTTTGTTCATTTTAGTTGGGGTCAACGGCGCCGTGGGGCGATACGTAAAATGCAACGGCGAGGCAGGTGGCGATCATTAGGCTCATGATGAGGGGGATGATAAAGAAATATTGCTGTGCGATGACGGCGTTGGCGATGAAGGCAATGCAGAACGCGGCGGCGATCGGCCTGGTGGTGCCCGGGCTGCGCCGCTCGATGGCGGCGAGCTGCCAAAGCACACAGGCCTGGACGAGCAGATAGAGGCTGACGATCACTCCGAATCCTAAATAGAAATCCCAGTAGGTTCTGGTGGCGCCCATTGCGTCGAACCGGGCGGTTTTCATTGCGGCGATCACCGCTTGCTCCGCCGGGCCGGTTGCGGGGGTCCAGGGCACGCCCATGGTGTGGCCGGCGCAATACAGCAGCGTGATGATCGCCGCGATGCGCAGCCAGATCCAGGATTTTGAGAGTGGCATTTTGCCTCCGTATGATCCCGCTCGTACCTCATCCTATGTTGCCGAAATCGACGCTGCCAGATGCCGCTTTCACGTAGAATCGGGGTCTGGGGCCTCCGGCCCCAGCGGGGTCCAGGGGCAGAGCCCCTGACCTTCCTTCCCGACTTGGCGCGTTTCGCCATGAATTGGCGTTGGTTTGCAGTTCACTGGAGGGCCGCTTCGAACGCCGATCCCCTACATATTTGAAAAAATTCACCTTTTCGTCACCGCACCGCGGCGTTGGGCTGTGGCATGGCGGCTGCAATCACTCGACCGATCAATCGACCAACCGCGCTGATGGCGCGACGGATGGCGGGGACGTATCGATGCCGGATGGGATATGCGAGGGCGGCAAGCCCGCGCGCTGTGAGGCGCCGCAGCATGGGGGATAACTTGGTTTCACGGGCGAGCGGCGTGCTGTGTCTGCCGGCGGCCTGGCTGCTGGCCGGGTGCGCGGTGGGGCCGGATTTCCACCGGCCGGCGGCGCCGGCGGTTTCGCGGGCGACGGAAAAGCCGTTGCCGGCGGCGACCTTGGCGGTGGCGACGGCGGGGGGCTCGGCGCAGCGTTTTGTCGAGGGGAAGGATGTTGCGGGCGACTGGTGGGCGCTGTTCCGGTCGCCGCGGCTGACGGCGCTGATTGCCGACGCGCTGAAGCAGAATCCGTCGCTGGAGTCGGCGCGCAGCACGCTGCGGCAGGCGCAGGAGGCAGCGCTGGCGGATAAGGGGGCATGGTTCCCGAATCTTTCCGGCACGCTGAACCGCACACGGCAGGAGCTGAGCCTGGCGGAGAGCGGGCAGACCGGCACCGGGTTTCAGACTTCGGGGACGACGT
>Ga0181531_10000784_pt1 | contig 20820 bp, 9 predicted proteins | sample PEATcosm2014_Bin_38_FD_119743 | JGI IMG/M metagenome (GOLD analysis project Ga0181531, IMG submission 119743) | Peatland microbial communities from MTU Mesocosm Facility, Houghton, MI, USA - PEATcosm2014_Bin11_10_metaG | ecosystem: Environmental > Terrestrial > Soil > Wetlands > Peat | place... | reverse complement strand
TAAAATCCGGTGTTACCGTGCGAAAAGTGAAGGCTTGGGAGCATGATCAAAGCATCCCCACTGAGGCCGATTGGCAGGTATTGGCGAAGATTCTCAACTTGGAAACCCCGATCCGACCAACCCGTTAAAAATCGCCAGAGTCCAGCGCTGGGTTTTACACATTTTTGAAGCCGAATATGCCTTCCGGAGGTTCCGGTAACTCCCTTCGATATATTTTTGGCTGGACATGAACAAAGGATAGGGCGGCAGAACTTGAGGAGTATCCGAGCAGGATGCCCTATCGCAGAATGATTTGGGCTGCCCCATTATTTTTATTGAATTTTGGCATGTGTTCTGATAAGAATTGTTCAATTCGTACTCAGTCGGTATGAAACGGGACGTATATCAACTGATTTTAATCTTCTTCCATTACAACGTGACTGCCAAATCGGCGTTCGGACATCAACAAGAACCCTCTGTCAATCCAGTTTACAAGATCTTTAGTGGTGTATACTTTGAACCCGCAAAATGGCGTCGTTGGATTTCCCCACTCATAGCCGCAACCGTAATTTGTTCCGTACAGGTAGAAAACCCCGTTAAAATAGGCTATTTCGCTACCATGCGAGTCAATTGCCACCGCAACAGAATCGAACCGGGAAATCTGAAGGCCGTTGGTGTTAAAATTGACAAGCGTTGAATAATTGTTGGTGGATTGCGCTCTAAGGCTTCCCAGTAGAACCAAGGCGCAAAGCATGATACTCATTCCAGACTTTGCAAAATGCCGCATGGTTCAATGGCTTAATATCAGGTCACAATCGTGCATCTCACTCCGTCAGCAAACGCGAGCCGTCTCGATTCCCAATAACAGGCCGAGTGTTTCAATCTTTCCGGCGATGTGCCCCACTCCGACAGCACAGTGATGCGCTGGGCCGTGTGCATTCCATTCGTTGACGAATTTCCGCGCGCCGATGCTGAACCGGTAACGGCTGTTGGTGTTTCCAATCTGTAAAATCGGACCGGGCACGGACTCGGCTTCGGCTGTCAGCAGCTTGAGTCTGCCCTCGGCGGTTTGAACCACGGAGAGCAGTGTGACGGGGCCATGTTTCACTGACATCTCCACCGACAAACCGCGCCCCACCTTGCCGTGGTAAACCTCGAGCGGACGCACCTTGGTCTTACCTTGGGCGATGGCGATGTGCCCCGGACCATCGTGCCCCATCAGCACCACGTCGTCTGTGAAATCCATGGCGTAATACTCGGTGAACGACCCGCCCGCGCCAAAAGTATCCAGGATTTTCATGGCTTGCGCGTTTTTAACCTCGTATTCACCGGCCACCGGGATGCCGCGTGCAGTCAGCAGCGAATTGCCCAGGATGATGGAACTGATGGTATCTCCGTTCTCCCCATTGCCGACACCCATGTAGTAATAGGCCAGCGAACCCAGATCGTGTTCCTTCACGAGGCGATCGAGCGCAACGGATGTTTTTGCCGCGCGTTCCAGTTCGGTTTGTAGACAGTCGGGTTGCACATCGAAGACCTTTCTAAAGTGCCTGACGCGGTCCCTGATTTGCTTCACGGTAACATCGCGGCGCAAGGCCGCGAGTTCATCCAGTTCCACAATTTCCATGTGGCCGCCGAACGTGGCGCATTGCAGTGTATTGTCAGAATAGATGTCGAGCATTCCGCCATAGTAATGGCCCATCAGGCCAAGGCGGTTGTGGAACATCACGCTGGCCACCCTTGCGGCTTCGATCCAGGCATCCACCTCATCCCAACAAACCGGATCGTCGTGCAAGATGCCGGTGATTTGATGGAAGGGAATGCGCGCCCGGTTGAACACGTTCGCAATTTCCGGCACCGCGCACGCGCTGCAATTCTTCAGCCATTCACCGGTCATGGCCGTGCGATTCTGCAATCGGTTAAAACTCGCATAGTTGATGGACGGTTCCGGGTTGAGATTAAGCACGATGATCGGCACTTTCGCCCGTTGCACTACCGGCAATACGGTAGCCGACAAAGCATAGGTGTTGACATGGAGAAAAATCAAGTCAACATCTTCCTGCCGGAAACGGTGCCCGGCTTCAAAGGCCTTCGGCGGAGAATCAATCAGTCCCAAATTTACAACCTCCACGCCCGGACGCGCCAGCTTTTGGCCGACCTGCTTTAGATATTTTTCAAGCTGCGCCTTCAGGCCATCGAATTGCCGCCAATAGGTATCCAAACCAATGCTAAACAGACCTATGCGACAAGTTTTCATTCACCAAGATTAACTCAATCAATCATTCCGAACAATCTTTTAGGATATGTATGCAATGGCAATTCTCATGTAAAAAATGTGTTTCTTAGACTAACGCGGCCAAAGATTCAAACCCGGCCCAGATTGGTTTAACGCCGTTGTCTGGCAAATTTCACCCGCCAGTCGTTCGGAGAAACGCCGACCCGTTGCTTGAATTGTTTGGAAAAATGGGAGGCCGATTCAAACCCGAGGATTTCGGCGACTTCCTTGACGGACTTGGCGGTGTTGATGAGCAAGTCCTGGGCTTTTTGAACGCGGGTGTTCAGGTAATGCTGCCTGAGACTGATGCCAACGCGAGAAAAGAAACTGTGCCGCAGGTTCGAGTATCCGATACCGAGCTCGGTGGCCAAAGCCGGCAAATGCAGCGGTTCCTGGCAACGCAAGGCGATGAGCGTGTGTGCGCGTTGCACCACATCGTCAATGGCCTTCGTGAAACCGCGTTCGCCGCGACGCAGGTGGCCCAACAAGGCCAGCAGGTGCAAGCCGAGGGTTGAAAGCAGGTCCTGATTGGCCATGGCATCCATTCGCGCGAAGCTGTGACAGCGCTCAAAGCAATCGCTCAAGTCGTGGATCAATCCAGGTTTCAGAAGGCCGTGCTCTGGCCGGATCAACCCCGCGCGCGTAGCCGCCTCGAATACTGGACCTTGGCATTCGATCCAATGCTCAACCCAACCGGTTTCAGTCGCCGGCCGGTAACGATGCCAAATCCCGGGAAATAACACCATGATTGTTCCCGACTCGACAGACTGGATGCCTGAGAATGCGGCACTTTCAAACATGCCAGTTCCCGCCGAGATCAAAATAATCTGATAACTTTGCAGCACGCGACCTTTATTCCATTCGAAGTAATGATCCAAAGGATGCTGACACGGCGGATAAGGCTTATTTGGCAGGATGTTGGTAAAGCCAGCCGCCGTTGCCACGCATCCCCAAATCGAGTTGCCCGTTTGCTTCGGCAGATAAACAAAATAATCTTTCATCGCTGGTTGGTGTTTCCTTTGACCAAGCAAAGATAGTATTTAGCAAAGGGTGTTTCAATGACGCGTCTTCAAGAATTTGTTACACATTAAAACACCTATGCTGGACCAGACTAAGTGCTTGGAATTCTGCCTGCCCGCCAATCGTGGAGTCGTTGTGTACGCCCACCTCGATAATGTCCTGTGCATTGGCGCTTTAATTCACTGCGAACGCAACAATGAATGCGAGCACGAGATTTTTGATTTTCATTTGGGTTTTTAGGCGCTTGTTACGGAGTCTACCATTCTTGGCGGATGTGGAAATGGATTCTTTGGCAAAAAGCGTGTATTATATGGCTGTTGGAGACTACGTGGTTGAATTACGCCCCTTGAAAGTGATAGAATCTATATCGGAATATTTGTAGCTGAAATCATTACCACTAGACGGGTATGGCACTGGAAGAAGGTTGCTATGATGTGCGGGCAAACAAACAGTCAAAAAAACATGGAGGACAATTTCGAGTTTCACGATATCTTCTGTTGAATTATGGTTGCAAAGACCGCAGCGGGGCCTTCTGCCGGATGTCGCGCGAAGAAGCACCGATTTCAATTTCGTAATCACCGGGATCGGCCTTCCATTGATGGCCGGGAACATCGAAATAAGCCAGGTCACGGGGTGAAATTTGGAAATGAATGGTTTTGGTTTCGCCGGGTTGCAGGCTGACTTTGGCGAAACCTTTCAGTTCACGAACGGGCTTGTCAATTTTGGGATGCAGGTCGTGGATGTAGAGTTCCGCCACTTCGGCTCCGGCGCGCTTCCCGGTGTTAGTGATGTCCACGCTGGCCGTGATGCTGCCATCGGGTTGAAGTTCCGGGTTTGACAGCTTGAGGTGGTCGTAGCTAAAGGTGGTGTAGGACAAACCGTAGCCAAACGGGAAAAGCGGCTGGATACCGACTTTGTCAAAATGACGATAGCCGACATAAATGCCCTCGGCGTAATGAACCTCGTGATCCTCGCCGTGAAAGTTTTCGGTGTCAGGATAGTCGTCGCGGCTGGCGGCCAGCGTATCGGGGAGTTTGCCGGACGGATTCACGTCGCCAAATAAAATGGAAGCCAGGGCGGTTCCGCCTTCCTGTCCGGGAAACCAGGCTTCGACAACTGCTGGCGTTTGCTTCAGCCAATCTATCATGGTGACGGGCGTTCCGTTATTTAACGCGACGATAGTTTTTTTATTCGCGGCGGCTACCGCGCGGATTAAAGCCGCTTGCTGATCAGGCAAATCCATGGACGGTCGGTCGTTGCCTTCGCTTTCCATCAACTCGGTGGAAACGCAAACGATGGCGACGTCGGATTTTTTCGCGGCGGCGATGGCATTTGCGTAGGTTGATTTTCCCGGGAGTTGCCACTTGAGACGCGCGACATAATCGCCACCGGCTTGAAAGTATTCAACGCGCAAATCATAGGTTTTTCCCGCCACCAATTCAACTTCGGCACTGAACCGCATGGCCGAGGTTTCTGCCCAGTGATCAATCAACCGTTTTCCATCCAGATATACGCGGCAACCATCATCGCTGGTGAACATAAAAATATATTTGCCAGTGGCGGGCGCGGTAAGCTTGCCGGTCCAACGCACGCTAAAATCCGTCCGGGGGAAACCGGCCGCGGGCGTGCTGGGATTTTGGAGATCAATTTTTTCATCCGCGCGCACAAACGCCGGCTGGCCTCGCAAGTCGCGGTTTTTGAAATACTCCGCTTTGAATCCGCGGCCGGTTCCATCGGGCAGTGTGACCGCCGACGCAGATAACGGCTCTCCGTTGCCGGTGGGAACATAATTAATGGTCGCGTTGCTGACACGGGCTTTGATGCCATCCAGCAGTTCAACCACATGCAGCGGCTGGACTGCCGGGCTGCCCAGCGCGTCAAATTGCAAATGATCCGCCGTTTCTCCAATGACGGCGATGGATTTGATCCGGCGGGAATCCAGTGGTAAAATGTTTTCCTCGTTTTTAAGGAGCACAATGCCGTTTTCCGCCACTTTCAGTGCCAGCGCGCTATGTTCGGCGGAATTGACTTTCGTCGCGTTGGGATGCATCGGGCCGTCGAGCAGACCGACGCGGATGACAGTGCGCAAAATGCGACGGACGGAATCATCTACTACCGCCTGCGTGACACTGCCGTCAGCGAGTGCCGCTTTTAGTTTCGGCACGCTCATGTGTTCGCCGGTGGGCATCTCCAAATCATTGCCCATTTGCACCGCATCAGTTTCATGAACTCCACCCCAGTCGGACATTACCTCGCCGTCAAAGCCCCATTCTTTTTTCAAAACCTCCGTCAACAGCCAGGAATTGGCGCTGGAGTGGTGGCCGTTGACCAGATTGTAAGAACTCATCACCGACCAAACTTTGCCCTCCTTCACGGACGCTTCGAATGCGGGCAGATAGATTTCCCGCAAGGCGCGTTCGCTGACGTTCACGTTTACATCGCTGCGGTCGTTCTCCTCATTGTTGCAGGCGAAGTGCTTAACGCATGAGGAAACGCCAATGCCTTGCATACCTTGGATATAGGCGACCGCCAGTCGCGCCGTTAGAAATGGGTCTTCGCTCATATACTCGCCGTTGCGCCCGCCCAACGGTGAGCGATGGATATTGATCGCCGGACCAAGCATAACCTGAATGCCTTGGCCTTTATTACGCGCTTCTTCACCGATGGCTTGCCCGATTTGCCAGAGTAAATTGGTATCCCACGTCGAAGCCATCAACACACCGGCGGGAAATGCCGTCGCCGGTCCGAGCGTGCCGTCCGGTCCACCGCGCACACCTTGGCCGGCATCGGCCATGACCATCTCTGGCACATCGAGCCGTGGGATCGGCTGCGTAGCGAAACCCGTGCCGCCGAGCAGCGACAGCTTCTCGTCCTGAGTAAGCCGGCAGAACAAGTCGTCCACGCGTCTTTCCAACGGAGCAGAGGCTGATTTGTAAACGGGGATTTCCGCACCGCAGAAAGGCAGGCAAAAAATAAACGGAGCAATCAGAAGTAATCTTTTCATAAAAGGGAATCAATAATTTCAAAATTCACATTTCTCGCTTCTTTTTAATCCATAGGAAACCCTCCGGCTATGCCGGAGTGACTCCCGAAGTTTGACAGCTCCGGGAGTCGTTTGTGAGTCTAGCTTTCGTGAACCGCCGCTTCTTTTTTAGAAGGTTTTCAGGGTGCCGAAAGGCGGAAGAATTGTTGTACATTGGTTGGCCACAGATTCGTGAAAATGATGTTGCCGGACACATCAGACATGTTTGTCAACAGCGGCGTCCATATCACGGGCGGAACCAAATTTGAGGCCACGTTGAGATAGTAGGGACGATTTGGCAGGCCAGTGCCTTGCAGGTTCAAACTGAGGCCGTCAGTGCTAAATCCAATTCCCACGGCCACCGGTGGCGGATTGGTGACGGTGATATTAACCATTGAAGAGTCAACCGTGTTGCTGCCGTTGAAAACCAGTCGCGCGAACACTGTGGAAGCGCCGGCGTTGGCGTTGCTCCAGGCATAGGCATAAGGAGATGTCACTTGCGCGATGAGATTGCTGGTGTTGGCGCAAAATTGAACACCCACAATTGTATTCCCGTTGGTTGAGACCGTGGCGGCGAGATTCACCGGGTTCGCCGCGCTGAACACCGCGTTGTTCGTCGGACTGGTCAGCACCACGGATGGTGGCGGCGTGACGGTCAAGCTGATTGTGGTCGTGTGCGCCAAACTACCGGACGTGCCGGTGATGGTCACTGTGCCCATGCCCGGCGTGGCATTAGTGGCGGCGGTGAGAGTCACCGCGCTCGTGCCCGTTGTGGGCGATGGATTGAACGACGCCGTCACCCCGCTCGGCAATCCTGAAGCGGACAGATTCACGCTGCCGGTGAATCCGTTCAAATCATTGGCCGTGATCGTGCTCGTCCCGTTGTCACCTTGCGCGATGGAGAGAATGCTGGGATTGGCCGACAAGCTGAAGTCCGAGCTTTTTTCCAAAAGAATCGCATTGTATTGACTGTTTTCGACAGCAGAAAGATTTTCAATTGTGTATGGCTGGGTTGTTGCAGTGGCTGTAAATGTTCCTATGATATAGCCTCCAACCGTTGGTGAGCCATTGGCAAAGGCATATTGCTGGCTGGGACTGGTTGTAACACCGTCAGTGACGGTAAAGGTGGTTCCGCCAGCAGCACTACCGCGTGTATCATCAAGGAGCGCTATCACAGTATAAGTCTGCCCCACCGTCAAATTGTTCAAAGTTCCCGTATTGGCCGTTCCGCCATAAACACCATGTGTCAAAATGCTGTTAAGAGCGGCATCACCGGTGGTGGCCCCACCGGTTAAATAGCCTCCATAGCTGGGAGGGCTACCGGCAACGCTCATGTTCCCGGAAGTGGCATAGTCATTGAAAGTGTAACCGTTGGCGGTCGTTTGCGCGCCAGAGCCGCCGAAGTCCACACCGTAAACCTCATTAGACACGGCCCCGGCCAGGCTAAGAACGGAGTCGTCGGTAAAGGTTCCGTTTGCGACCCAGGAAATATTGGTATTGATGACCGTGATTACGGCCGCCGGGGAGTCGGCTACACTGCCGCCGTTGTAAATCGCTCTGGCAAATACGCTATAGTCGCCCGTATTCGGGCTGGTCCAATTGTAACTGTAGGGCGGGCTGGAGTCCTGGCCGATCAGATTGGTGGTGTCGTAATAAAATTGCACGCCGCTGACGATGTTGCCGTTGGTCACCACACTCGCTGTCAAGCTGATCGCCGGAGGCACGAGTACAGTGGCATTGTTCGTCGGCGCTGTCAGCGTCACCACGGGAGCCACGGGTTGAAGGATCGGACTGATCAGAATGTTATCAATGAACACCGTGTTGTCACCGCCAGCCAAATCTGTTCCAACAAAAGCCAGCGTATGCGTCGCCGCTGATGCGGTAAAACTGGCGGTGAAAGTTGTATAACTGGTTGAGCCCGGTGTGTTGGTCTGAATCACCGCCCCATCAATCGTCACATTCCATGTCTCGCCTCCGTGTTGGTAGATGCCGGAGCGTTGAGCGGCGGAGTAGGTGATGGTGTAATTCATTCCCGGAGTAAACCCGGACAAGACTTGTGAAATGAAGCCATAGCCCTGAATAAAGGCTGCTTGAGCTCCTTGCGGCGCTGGCGGATTGTTAAAACCGCTGCCGTTGGCCACGATGCCCGAACCGTATCCACCATTCGTGCCGCCGAATGTCCAAAACGCTCCCGTTGGCAGATATTGATAATTTCCGATGCTTGGAACTTCAAAACCGAAATTCGCTATGGCTTGGGCCGTTGCACTCACTTCGACGAAATTGCTGCTTTGACCTTTGGCGCTCACTGCCGAGATGACATAATAATAGGTTGTGCCACTGGCCAGCCCGGTATCGGTGTAGAACGGATTGACCGAACTGGCCAGATTCGTGTAGGGGCCGCCGCTCGTCGTCGAACGTTCGATGATGTAATTGGCCGCGGCATAACTTGGGGTCCAGGCCAGATCAATCCGCGCGAACGTGTCGGGCGTGGCCGTCACGTTAGTCGGAATTGGCGGCGGACCGGAGGGAGTAAGCATCAGCGCAGCCGAATTGGTGCTCTCACCCTCCGCACCCACCGTCGTGACGACATAAGAATAAGTGTATGCGTTCACCAATCCCACATTGGTGCAACTGGTGCCCGTCACCGTCGCCACCAGCGCGTAGTAGAGCGGAGTGGCGGTAGGGATCAGACACCTCAGATTGTAAGCCGTGGCTCCGGAAACCGCATTCCAAGATAGAACGGCTTGCGCATTGCCCGCCGTCCCCGTCAAGCCGGTGGGAGCCGCCGGCGGCGCATAAGTAAAGGTGACCGGGGCGGAAGGATTGCCCACCGCCAACACAACCAGCGAATAGGTTCCCGGCGGCAGATTGGCCGGCAATGAAAATTCTGTCGTTACCTGGTTGGGATTTTGAACGGTCGTGCTGCTCCAGTTGTAGGTGCGTGCATAATAAACATTCCCCGAAACATTGTTGGTCATCCGTACCAGCGGATAATTGCAGGCCATTTGCTCGTCGTCGCCAAACATCGCCCCTTCGGAAATGCCGTTCAAGTTAGTGCCGGTCAGGTGGTACGAGCCATCGGGATTTTCAGTGATGCTGTTAATGATCGGTTGTCCGGCTGTCAGCGGGGTGCCCACGGGAGTATAAATATACAAGGAAGAGGAGTTCTGGCCACCGACAAACAGCACCGATCCATCCGGCAAATCCAGCATGCTGGTCACAAAGGGGCTGTTGCCATAAGTAAGGCCGCCGCCAGGAGCGGTTGTCGCCGTGAACGTGTTGGCCTGGTAATTGTATTCGTAAAAATAGGCGGGTGCGCCCCCGTTTGCCCCGCCACCATTTGGTGCCAATTCCAGAAGAACATTTCCGTCGGCCAACACCGCTCCCGGTGATTCCCCACCCACCAGTTGGTTTGTCCCCACGATGGGAAGGTTGGGACCATCGGTCAAAGTGCCCGCGCTGGTCGCCGTGGCGCCTGGCGTGTAGAAGCCCGTGTTCGTCGTGGAACCCACATGAAACACTTGCCCGTTAGGCAACAAATAATCCGTGTCGTCACCACCTTGAAAACCCGACGGGGTGCTGTTGGCATCCACAACCCATTGACCGGTCGAAGAAACAAAGTGCTCTACGCCGTCCCCATAATTATCCACCGCAAAGATGCAGGTATTGGCCAGCTTGACCCAGCAGACTTCATTCATATCGCCACAAGCTTCGCCATGAATCATCATGTTGGAAGCGACATTGTAGAAGTTATAGGCGCTTTGCGAGTCACTCTCTAGCACATTCCCATTGGGCAGCAATTCCGAGGGTGAATCCGAATAGTTGAAATTCGGTGACTGCGACCCCGGAACAATCGTCCAGGTATTGGCCAGTGAATCATACAGTTCAGCGTCATAATGATTTGCGTCTCCATACTCGCCGCCGGCCACAAAGACATTTCCGTTGGTCAGGACATCCGACGAAAAGAACAGGCGACTGCTGTTCATCGTCGCCAACGTGGTCCAGGTGCCGTTGATGTAGCTGCCGTGAATGTCCGGGGTAAGCTTGACGCACTGGCCTGCTCCATTCATGCCGAGCACGGTGCCGTCGCTCAACAGCAGGCAGTTGTTCACCCCGACCGGCGGTGAGTTGGCCAGTGCCGTCCAGGTCCCGGCTGCATTTGCCTGATGCTCGCTCAACAACAGAAGGAAAGCAGATAAGGGCAGGAGTAAATTAAGATTAGCCATTCGAAGTGAATACATAGATTTAAAGACATTCGATTGGGTTTTCACGTTTGGAATGAGCAGCGTGTAAAGTCCACTTAATGTCCCACGACGCGATAGAATGTTTGGGCGGACTGGGTGACAGAATTGGTAATAATGGCCGTTGACTGCGTGGCCACAAAATTGGTTTCGGTGGTCCAGACGCCCGAGACGAGGTTGGTCGTGCTCTGGAGCATATAGTTCCGGCCAACCACCAGGCTCCCGACGGTCATTATAATACCCGCCAGTCCCGTCTGAAGGGTCGCGCCCAAGTTCGCCGGTACCGCCGGTGGGATGTTCGCCGTCCCGAACACAGTGATTCCCGCATAGCCGCAATAGCCGTTTTCCGAGGCCGGATTGGTAAAGTCAAACTTCACGGCAGCTACGTTGCTGGCCAGCACACCAACCGAACTTGTCAGCGTCACCCGCGTGGCAGACTGGATGCCAGAGGCAATCGAGGGGGTATAATTGACAACCGCCAGCGAGATGAAATTCGTGGGTGCGGCTACCGTGGAATAATAGACGGTATAAGCCTGCTGATCCCGGCCATTATCAGCCCAGCCACCGTAAACCGTCATGTTCGTAAGATTATAGCCATTGGTTGAACCGGTGAGCGTGTAAATAATCGTGGATCCCGCACTACTCCCGTCCGGACCAGTCCCATTGCCGCAAGTCACATAGTTTGTGCTGGTGGTAATGCCATATGGCCCGTTTATCAGGGTGAGTCCCAGGTTGTTGCTCGCGGTCAATGAGTTGACGTTCCGGCCTGGCGCCTCCTCGCTGAAATTGCCCAAAGCCGTGCTGGGGGACTGGCCAGCAATCAGGCTGCCATTCGTCACGACAGTCCAACTGGGATAAAATGTGCCACTGCCGCTGCCAGTCTGGTTGGTCGTGGTAATAGTCGGCGCCACGGGAGCCACGGGAATTGAGAAGGGTGATGAAAACATATAACTGCCGGAGCCGACATCATAGATGGCATAGGGGTTTGTTGAGACACCGGCTACAATGCTATTGGAAACACCGACATAAACGACGTCGGGCGAACTGGCCGCCGGCACGCCGCTTTCGGTGATGGCAGCGGCATTCGTGGTGGGCACGTTTATTTGCGCCGTAGTGTTGGCTGGAATCGTTACATTGAGCGTGAGTGTATTATTGGTAAATTGCCACGCTGATGCGATGGTTCCCTGAATGGAATCGTAGGATCCCTGCGCCGAGGTCAAACCACCGCCAATTTGTGGATTGATGAGTATCTTCGTAAAGCCAGGCTCTAACATGTTAATTCCCAAAATGCCGGTATAAAACCATTCCGCACAGGTTCCAAAATTCGCGTGATTCAAAGAATCCATGGGATAATTGTAACAATTGGTATTGATGGTCCCATCGGCATTAACACTGTCCCAATGCTCCCACATGGTGGTGGCCCCAAGATTAAGCCAAAAGCCCCACGAGGGGTAGTCGGTTTTGGCCAGCATCTGGTAGGCGAGGTCACTGCGGCCAATGCTGGTCAGTGTGGGCAGCAGCCAATGAGTCGTGACCATGCCGGTGGAAGGATGCCCATTCTGCGCTTGGACGGCTGCCACCAGTTTCGCCGCCGCCAGCGTGCGCTGTGCCGGGGTCAACAGGTTGAAATTGAGCGCCAGAACATAGCCGCCTTCCGAACCCGATCCCACCGTGCCGTCGCCGGCGACAAAATTGGTCTGAAAGGCTGAACAGATGTTCGTGAAGAGCTGGCCATAGGTCGCCGCGTCGGAGGTCTTTCCCAACGCCTGCGCCATCTGGGCCATTTCACTGGCGCAGCCGGCATAGAAGGCGGTGGAAACGAGATTGCCCGGGGTTGAATTGTCCACCGCCAGCCAATCGCCATAGCTGCCGCTTTGTCCGATGTAGTTGATGGCCGTCGCGGCGTAATGTTGAAGATGGTCGGCCATGTCGGAATAAAACCGGCTGGCCACCCGGGTGTTGCCATAGGTCCGATAGAGCCAATACGGAAGCAACACCGCAGAATCCGCCCAGCCGGAGGCAAATCCAAATGGATGCGGCGTGGGTGCCATTTGGGGAAAGGTGGTGACGTTCAGCTTGCCATCCACATCGTCCTGATACCATTTGCTCAGAAAGCTTTCCGCCTGATTGGCAAACATGCCGGAGCGTATGACTTCCGTGCCGTCGCACCAGCCCATGCGTTCATCCCGCTGCGGGCAGTCGGTTGGGATGTCAAAATAATTGGCGAGCATCGTCCAAAGCATGTTCGTCCAGATGCGATTGATCTGGTAGTTTGAACACTGGAAGGAACCGACCTCGGTCAGCCCCGAATGCACCACCACGCCCGTAAACGTGTTGGTTGTCGGTGGCTGGCTCAAACCCTGCACTTCCAGATATTGATAGCCGCGATAGGTGAAGTGCGGTTCCCACGTCTCTACGCCGCCTTTACAAATGTAAGTGTCCGTGCACGCCGCCGAACGAAGATTAGCCCGATACACCGTTCCGTCCGGGTTCAGCCATTCTCCAAAGTGCATGACAATCGTGCTCCCCGGCGGCTGGTTGCTGACGGTCAGGCGCGCCCAGCCGGCAAAGTTTTGCCCAAAGTTCACGACATAGAGGCCGGCTTGCGGCTGGGTGATGGCGATGGGGATGGTTTGCTGGTTGGTGCAGACCGGTTCGGCGAGAGCGGCCATTATAATCGGGGCGACCTGCGCTCCGTTCGTCACCGGTACCCAAGAGGCATTGATGAATCCGGGGCTGTCCCAACCGGGCACTTCCAATTGGGCGTCATACGTTTCACCAGACTGCATGTCGCTTTGCAGGATGGGACCAAAGCCCGCCGTCCAGGAACCATCGCTGACGATCACCTGGTTGGTTCCGCTGGCGTAAAACATATGAAGCTCCGCGCACAACCGGATTTTGGTTCCATAGAAGTTCTGCCCCAGGATGCTGATGTTGCCGCGAAACCAGCCGTCTCCGAGCATTGCTCCCAACGTGTTTATACCCAGTTGCAGGAGCGAGGTCACATCGTATGCACGGTAATAAACCCGGGTGTTGTAATCAGTCCAGCCGGGGACGAAGTAGTCATTGCCCACCTTCGCGCCGTTCAGGTGCGGTTCCACCAATCCCAAAGCAGTGACATACAAAATGGCGCGCGTCGGCAATTGCGACAAAGTAAAATCCTTCCGCAACATGGTCGCCGCATAATAGGTTTTCCCGTCGTTGGTGTTGCTGTAGGCGGGGGCATCGTCCCGGCCGATCCATTGCCCTTTCCATTCGTTCTCCAGCAAATAATTAGTGGAAGAGTTTGAAGGCGCTGCGCTTTTTTCCAAAAGAACGGCATTGTATTGGCTGTTTTCGACGGAAGAAAGGTTTTCAATTGAGTAAGACTGGGTCGTTGCCGTGGCCGTGAATGTCCCAATAATATAGCCTCCAACAGAGGGTTGGCCATTGGCAAAGGCATATTGTTGGCTGGGGCTGGTGGTCACACCGTCCGTGACGGTGAAGGTGCTTCCGCCGGCACCGCTGCCGCGGGTATCATCCAGAAGTGCCATCACGGTATAGGTCTGCCCGACGGTCAAGTTGTTCAACGTTCCGGTATTGGCCGTTGATCCATAAACGCCATCCGTCAGAATTGTGTCTAGCGCGCTATCACCCGTGGTGGCGCCGCCGGTCATATAGCCACCATAGCTGGGAGGAGAGCCAGCCACGCTCATGTTTCCCGAAGCGGCATAGTCATTAAAGGTGTAACCGTTGGCGGTCGTTTTGGCGCCCGAGCCGCCGAAGTCCACGCCATAGACTTCATTGGATACCGGACCGGCCAAGGCGAGAACCGAGTCATTGGTAAATGTGCCTTCTGCAACCCAGGTGATCTGTGATTGCACGACTACATTGGTGCCGAGCAATATGCCCATGGACCAGGAAGCTGGAGAACTCCAGGCCGAGGGCTGGCCATTCTCGTCCCAGACACGCACGTGCCAATAATAAACTTGATCCGTCGTGAGTCCGGAGCCGGCATAGGGAATCTGCGACGTCTGGTTCGTCGGCACCTGCCCGGTGTCCCACAAATCTCCCTGATTGCTGGACAATAGTTGTGACGAACTGGCCACCTGAATCTGGTAGGCGGTCTGGTATTGCCCACGTTCACTGGCGTTAGTTGACACCACCTGCCAGCTCAATCTCGGGCTGGTTTCGCTCAGGCCAATGGGATTGGATTTTGATTCACACTGGAGATTGGTCGGTGAAATTCCTTGAGTTGCCGCCGAAAAGGGCAGCATGACCACCAGCGTCAACCATATGAATTTCTGACAAAATTGTTTCATTTTACAATTTACAACCGGCTCCGTGCTTCGGATAGAAAAGGTTATTGTTGATTTGGATACATGCCCTGGCGTATCCATAGTAGATCCAGGTCTTTTGGGGGGGGGCCTGTTCCGCCACCGAGACCCAGGCACGTCAAGCTCAAGCTTTGGGTCGTTGGTTCCAACCACTTGTGGAATGCGGCGTGACCGTCGGCAAAGGAAAAGTTTCCGCCATCCCCATGCCGGCTGGCAGGCCAATTGCCCCAACCGCTCAAACCCCCATTTACCGGAGCCCCCTCTGCGCTATCTAAATAGAAACCATCGTCAATGCTACAGTGGCTTATATTAGGATCGTCAGATTCATCCACAAAGAAAATAGCTTTGGATGGGCCGGGATTCCTGATGGCAGAAAATTTAAGATTTGCAGCTACACTCGGATGGTAATTAGCTTCAAGACCTGCTGCTGAACTGCCATTATCTCCCATCATGCCGGAAAGTGAATAGCTCCGACACCGGACATCCAAAGAGCGGCCAATGATCACTGGCACAGTATCACTCGGGCAATGATAGATTTGTACGGATTGGTTATAAGGATATATCACAGCGTTACGAATGTTAAGCAGATTGGTCGGGTCGGTAGCGGAGGTTCTGCCACTCACGTCTCCCCCCACCCAACCCGCCGTCGAAAGGGGGATGTTAGGACAAATGTCGTCATGGTAGTCACCAGCGTAAACCATGGCCGCGATGGTAAGCTGCCTGAGATTGTTGATACAACTAATGCCCTGCGCCTTCTCCTTGGCTTTGGACAAGGCCGGCAACAGCAGCGCCGCCAGGATGGCGATGATGGCGATCACCACCAACAGTTCAATCAAGGTGAATGCGGCGTTTCTCAAGCGTCTTTCGACATCACGTTCTTGACTTGTTTTGAATTCTTTCATTTTTGCCAGTTATCGCCAGTTTGCCACTTGCGTCTTGATGACTTTCGCAAAGTAAAACCGGCCCGCCAGAGCGGACCGGTTGATTCCCCTGACGAACCATAGTCATCACTCAGGCCGTACCGGGCTATTTTTTGCGGCGCAAAGCCATGAGCAACGTCAGGGCACCGCCACCCATTAGCGCAAGTGTCGTTGGCTCGGGAACTGTTTCCAAAAGGATGGCATTGTATTGGGAATTCCCGAAATTACCCTGCGTTGTTTGAGTAACAAGCGAGTATGCTTGGGCCGTGGCAGTGGCTACAAAAGTCCCCAATGAATAGCCGCCAAGCGCCGGCGAACCACCGGTAAAGGCCTCTTGCTGATCAGGGCTGTCACTTATTCCATCCGTGGCGTAAAACTCAGCTCCGGCGGTAGGAGCGCCGCGGGTATCAGCAAGGATCGCCAGCACGTAATAAGTCTGACCCACCGTCAAGTTGTTCAATGTGCCGGTGTTGGCCGACGACCCATAAAGGCCATAGTTTAAAATGTTGTTAAAACCGGTATCACTCGTGGCGCCACCACCGCCCAAATAGTTGTTATAGAGGCCGTATCCACCGCCAGCTATGCTCATGTTTCCATTACCATAGTCCGCAAAGGTGTAACCGTTGGCGGTCGTTTGCGTACCCGAGCCACCAAAGTCCACGCCATAGACTTCATTGGCTGTGGTTCCAGCCAAAGTGAGGACCGAGTCACTGGTGAAGGTGCCGTTTGAGACCCAGGTGATCTGTGCTTGCGTGACTGATAGGGTGAATAGACTGACACCGCCAAGTGCCAGCATTTTTACGAATGGTAGTTTCATAATAGTAATTTCGATTCTTGTTTGGGTTTATATTACTTTCTGTTGCTGTTTTCTGTTTTTCTTTTCTGTTTTTTGTCTGAAAAAGGCGCGCGCCTTACGGCAGCTCCAATCTGAATAAGGCGGCCCGTTGTGAGGCGTTAATCGGAATGGCGTTCGAGAAGGCGCCCGTGCCATCTAGTGTGCCATTGGTGCTGACTGTCCAACTGGCCAGAGGGATGGTCAGATTCGTCGTGGTCAGCAAGGTGTAACCCGCGTCCGGCGTGCCGCCCGTGCCGGTCAGGATCAGATTGCCGCCCGAAACCTTGGGCGCGCCCAGCCTCGGCGGCGTGACAGCCGTGAATTTTTCCAAAAGAATGGCATTGTATTGGCAGGCGGGGCCACCACCGCTTAAATTTTCAACGGTGTATGACTGGGTCGTTGCCGTGGCCGTAAAGGTTCCCATAATGTAGCCGCCAACCGCCGGTGTGCCATTGGTTAAGGCATATGGCTGGCTGGGACTGGTGGTCACACCGTCAGTGACAACGAAATTGGTCCCGCCCGCAGCTCCACCACGGGTATCATCCAGAAGCGCTAGCACCGTATATTTCTGACCAATCGTCAAGTTATTCAAAGTTCCGGTATTGGCCGTTGTTCCAAAAGCGCCTTCCGTTAAAACACCGTCAAAGTTGGTATCACCCGTAGTGACGCTACCAGCTACAACGGCTGAACCGCCCAAATAGAGACCATAGAAACTGGGACTCCCGGCGATACTCATGTTTCCGGAGGTATAGTCGCTAAAGGTGTAACCGTTGGCAGTCGTTAGATTAGTTGCGAAGCCAAAAAAGGCCACTCCATAAACTTCATTGGCTGGGGTTCCCACCAAGCTGAGAACAGAGTCGCTGGTGAAGGTGCCGGTTGCGCCCCAAGTGATGACCGGAACGACCAACAACGGATAGGGCGTGCTATAGGCGACATCCGAACTGTTCGTCGCATTAACCGCTTTAAGCTGGTAAGAAGAACCGGATGCGCTCAATTGGAGATTGGAAAGTGTCAGCGTCGAGGACACAATTCCGAGATTGGTCACAGTAAACACCCCGGCATTGATGTTATTGGTCACTCCATTGGTGATAACCTGCCACTGCAGATTGAGAGGCGAATAATAATTGACGAAGGCTGCAGAAAAGCCAATATTGCCGTCTTCATCCACCGCAGCAGGTTCGCCGGCTAGTGGCGCATCAGAAGTAGGGATTGGAAAGTTGCTCTGCGCAGGGAAATAAAGTGGCAGCACCGAAGAAGCAGGGACTGGAAAGGTGTTCGCATTCAAATAAATTGGCGGCACCGAAGGTGCCGTGGTGTTTGTTTCCACAACAATGGCGTTGTATTGGGCAGTAAGGCCAAATTGACCGACGAGGTCTTGAGTCAGAATGGATAACGGCTCAGTCGTTGACTGTGCCGTAAATGTTCCCAAAGCATAGGCTCCAATTGCATTGCCTCCACTTGCATTGGTGGCACCTGGAAAGACAAACGTCTCGTAAGGGCTGACAGACACACCATCGGTGGCATAGAAAACGGTTTGCGGAACTTGGGTCGGATTTGAAATGGGACCAGTTCGGGTATCATCAAGGATCACCAGGACGTTGTAGGTCTGACCCACCACCAAGTTGCTCAATGTGCCCATCATATCTACCGACCCATACAGGCCACAATTTATAATATTATCCAGAGCGCCATCGCCCGTGGTGGTTGGCAAGGGAAAATAGGCGTTATATTCGCTTACATTGCCAGCCATGCCCATGTTTCCGGTAACGGCACTCCCATTCCACGCGTCTGTAAAGTTGTAACCGTTGGCGGTTGTCTGGGCGCCCGCGCCGAAATCTACACCATAGACTTCATTGGCTGCAGTCCCAGCCAAAGCGAGAAAAGAGTCGTTGGTGAACGTGCCGGTTTGACTCCAGAAAATCAGCGAATTGACCGCAAGGGGAGCGGCGGAGCTGTATGTGACACCCAGGCTGTTCGTCGCATTGACCGCTTTAAGTAGGTAGGAAGCGGAATTGGTCGCTTGGAGATTGGTGAACGTCAATGTTGAGGACACGACTCCGTTATTAGTCAAAGTGACTACTCCGGCATTGCCGGCACTGACGGGATTTGTCACCCCACCGCTGACGAACTGCCATTGCACGTTGACCGGCGGAGAAGTGCTGAAAGCGGCGGTAAAGACAACCTGACCGCCTATGCCCGCTACGGCGGACACTGGCTGGGTGTTTGTGACTAAAACGGGCGAAGGAACAACTGGAGGCGTGTTCGAAATCAAAAGAACGCCATTGTATTGGGCATTGCCTGGATTGCCATTCTCGACTGTTAATGTCTGGGTTGTTGCAGTTGCCGTAAATGTTCCCAAAAGATAACCTCCAAGCGGCGAACCCGGGGTAGCAGAAGCATATGTTTGTTGAGGGCTGTTAGCTGTTCCATCATTGACTTGAAAAACATTTCCGCCACGAGCACCGCCACGGTTATCATCAATGAACACCAGCACGTTATACGAATTACCAATCGTCAGGTTGTGCAAAGTTCCTGGATTGGCAGAACTACTACCATAGTAGCCGTCCGCCAAAATGGTGTTAAGATTGGCATCACCCGAGGTTTGGCCGTTCAAATAGCCCCCATAGCTGGAGGGACCGCCAGCCACAGTAAAGTTTCCACTGCCAGGACCGTCAACAAAGCTGTAACCATTGGCGGTCGTCAGGCTGCCCGAGCCGCCGAAATCAACACCGTAAATTACATTGGCGACAGTCCCTGCGTTAGTAAGATAAGTGTTATCGCTGAATGTGCCCTGGCCAATCCATGTGATGGTCGCCGCTTGCGCGACTGAAAGGGTGAACAGCGTAGCAAGACCGAGGCTCGCTGCGAGTTTCCACTTTGAGAGGTTGAGTGTTTTCATAAACCAATCTTCTATTTTCTGCGGTTTCTAAGTTTTCTGTAAAAATGATCACCGATTGAAACAATTCAAAGCGTGATGGATCGATTAAGTTACTCTAACATTTATGGCGAATTGGGGAATGGATGCATTGGCAAAAAGCGTGTGTTTTCTGGCTGTTGTGTGCGGTTGGTTAAATCAAATATGCTGACACGCTAGATTTTAATAATAAGCAATGATTATCGCTGTCAGACAACGGCTGCAGGAGCAAACTGCTCAACGCATCGTCATCGCCCGGCAAATCAAAGCCTTGTTGCGGCTACAGGCTGGGTTAAAGGATTTGCCAGGTTCCCATCGCCACGATTTCGCTGGTGGACGAGACCCGGCAGTGGTTCAAATCCAAGGTGGGAACCCTGCCTGTGCCTGAACCATCGGCTTTGGGTTTGCTGGCTGTCGGCGTCACCGCATTCCTCTCCCACTGCCGCCTAATCTTTTTGCGTTGTCAGGTGGCTTGCTGTCGCACCATACGCGACAACGGTTCACAAGTCTGATGACGCTCGCCCTTGTGCCGCCAGTGTTTGGAAATTTCCTTGGTGGCCTTGTGCAACCAGCGTCTATCCCCTGCCAGACGGATACACTGTTTCGCCTTTGTAAAAACAGCTTTTTTACCGCTTAACACTGCCATAAGTGGGTCAGCTGCTGGGTATTACACACCGCACCGCACAGGTCAAATTTGACCATTTCAAACAAAGATTTAGCCCCCGAAAGCTGATACCGGTCAACCCCAAAACAACGGGTGATTTCCTCTTACTAAAACGCATCGGAGCCGACCTTTCGCAGCCGGAATTGGCTCTAAAAGCAGGGGTTTCTCAAAGGACAGTGCGAGCATGGGAACACGATAACCTGCGTCCAACCGAAGCCCAATGGCAAGTCTTGGCCGGCATTTTGTGCTTGGATTCCCAATTCTCAAAAGATTGAAACCCATCACTAGAGTCGTGCGATGGGTTTTACACAGTTTCGTAGCCTCTCCAAACGCATTTATTTGAGGTTTTCTACCTACTTTACAGGCCAACTGGCATCCCTCATGAACATTCGCCAATCTGCGGCTGCGCTGCGTCCATCCACGTTGCGGAACACCGTGAACCGCTGGAACGGGCTTCTATGAGGAGGGAGTGGCGGCAACGCCGGTCCCTTAACCGAGCAGGATTCCCTATAGCAGAATGATTTGGGCTGCCCCATTATTTCTATTGAATTTTGGAATGTGTTCTGATAAGAATTGTTCAATTCGCACTCAGTCAGTATGAAACGGGACGTATATCAACTGATTTTAATCTTCT
>Ga0181531_10000782_pt1 | contig 20840 bp, 19 predicted proteins | sample PEATcosm2014_Bin_38_FD_119743 | JGI IMG/M metagenome (GOLD analysis project Ga0181531, IMG submission 119743) | Peatland microbial communities from MTU Mesocosm Facility, Houghton, MI, USA - PEATcosm2014_Bin11_10_metaG | ecosystem: Environmental > Terrestrial > Soil > Wetlands > Peat | place... | reverse complement strand
TACGCCTCGTCCTGGCTTCTTCAATGGTGGGGTCTGAGCGGGTTGTACGTACTCATCGCCATAGTCGCGACACTATTGCTACCCTTTGTAAAGTGGATTCCCACTGGGCCAGGGCCCTTAGAGGAGCCCCCGCCCGATCGCGGGAATGACCCCAAACGGACCATTGGCAATAGGCTTCCCGGAATCGCCGGACTGCTAGCCAATGCCTTTTTGTTTGCTGCTCTGACTGGGGTATATGCTTTCTTTGGTGAATTCGGCCAGGACCTTGCGCGACTGAGTGACGAGCACACGGTCCATGCAATTGCGCTCGCCGCCGCGCTTGCGTTGTTAGGGCCCGTGGCCAGCTACCTGATCAGCAGGCGATTTGGATTTCTCTGGCCAATATTGGGATCCGCTGTTGGAGTGATGGTGGTATTTGCTTTGCTTGCTCACGGCGGGTACGGCTATGTTGGATTCTTAGTGCTTATCTCTTTGCTGCTGATTCTCTGGAATTTCGCTCAACCCTACAGTTGGGCGATTATGGTTGTAGTTGATGAGCGACTCACTGTTGCCGTGCCAGGCGCCCAATTCGCAGGCATTGCGGTTGGCCCGGCAATTATAGGACTCGCGATTCAGAGGACAGGAATCGGCGGGGGCGCTTGGCTTGCACTGAGCATGATGATTGCCTACCTCTTACTGATCATGCCGCTTTGCGCATTGAGCCGAGGCGTCGCACGCACCACGACACGTGAAGCCGGATAGCATTTCCGATGGGTGTCGAGGTTCTTTGAGAGCGGCTTACCATTCAAGCAAAACCCCTTGAGAGAGCAATGACAATGAAGCGCTGTGCCTCGATTCGGAGTCGCTTAACCCGGCGTAACGTACTTTCGTACGGCCTGTGCGCTGGAGTTGCTTGCTTCGCAGGAACTCAGCCGCGGCAGCTATTCGCCGCGAGTAGCGATCAGTTTCCCGTCGTCGGGACAACCAGTGGCAGGGTGCGGGGAAGAATTTCTGAAGACGGCGTTGGGGTGTTCAAAGGCCTACATTATGGTGCGGACACCGGCGGGGAAAATCGCTTTCTTCCTCCTAAGCCGCCCGCACCATGGAAGGGGGTCCGAGATGCCCTAACTCTCGGGAGCCCCTGTCCGCAAATTAACGTACATCTGTATGAATTTTGGCAGGATCCGCAGGTTCCTAGCGAGGACTGCTTGGTTCTCAACATCTGGGCTCCGGGATTTATGAAGCAACATTCGTCACTGCCAGTAATGGTCTACTTTCACGGCGGTGGCTTCGTCGGAGAGTCAGCGGGCTCTCCAGCATATGATGGTTATGACCTTGCCTATACGGGGAATGTCATAGTCGTCTCGGTCAATCATCGACTGAACATTTTCGGTTACACATACCTAGGCGAACGTACGGACGGGCGCTTTGCAAGCTCTGGCAACGTCGCGCAACTTGATCTCGTTGCCGCGCTTGAGTGGGTGCGGGATAACATCGAGCGCTTTGGTGGCAATCGTAGCAACATAACTATCTTTGGAGAGTCGGGCGGCGGCGGTAAGGTAAGCACGATTATTGCGATGCCTTCCGCGATGGATCTATTCCATAAGGCTATCGTCCAAAGTGGATCATTCTTAAACGTGGGTGATATCGGTGATGCTACTCATACAGCCCATCGCATTTATGAGCTTTGTGGCATCAAGCGGGGGGACGCCACGGGGCTACAACGCGTGCCCGCTGAGAAGTTGCTTGCTGCCTACCAAAAGATCGCTAAGGATGGCGCTCGCTCCCGGGCGTTCGGACCCGTCCTTGATGGGATTGTAATTCCACAGCAGACCTGGACACCGCACGCACCAGAGAAGGCAGCACGCATTCCTATGATGATCGGCAATACGCTGCAGGAGACCGCGTTTTTCTGCAGCGACAGGCTGGAGCGTTCAATTCCCGACGACGAAGCGTTGGCGTCCGAGATTGGTCAGTGCACCGTCATGGCAGATTTAGCGGTGGACAAGTATCGGCAGCTGGTGAGTGTTTATCGGCGCGAAATGCCGAATCTTTCCAATGCGGAGCTCTTGGTAAGGATCGGGACAGATGTCGGAATGTGGCGGAACGCTATCCTCCAAGCGACTCGCAAAATCGAGGCGGGGGGTCCCCCAGTTTTCGTCTATGAGTTCGCTTGGAAAACCCCAAGTTTCGGCGGCTCATGGGCGCCGCACGGGATTGACCTACCGTTCGTCTTTGGACATCCCGATTACCCGAAGGCTTGGGATGACGCTGACTCGCCGGCCTTACGAGCAGCAGCGGATATGCAGAATGCGCGCTATCAGCTCTCATCACAAACAATGAAGGCATGGGCTGCATTTGCCCGCTCAGGGGATCCCTCGACCCCGGAATTGCAGTGGCCTGCGTACAACCTTAGCTCGCGTACCACAATGATCTTCGACCGCCAGAGCGGCAGCGTGAATGACCCCCGTTCAAGTGTTCGGGACGCCATTCTCCAGATCTAAGGCGATTCCTGGAAGGCGTCTGAATTGTATGTACGTCTATGAGACCACCTATCAACGGCATCAAGGCATACGAAACGGGCATCATAGCGCTCGGCTCCGACGGAGACTTTCTTTCCAATCAACTCAAGCGCGCTGTGTTGAGCCGATCGCCTTGGTGGCGCTGCTGCAATCATCAGCCGCGTTAACCTAGTCTGGAGAGTGAGCATCCGACGCCCGCCGGCGCGTGAGCGCTGCGGGTTCCCGGATGCCCCTCGCCGAACCCGGCGTGCGCCTTTCGATACGCACCGGGCTCTCCCTCGATGTTCACGCATAGGCGGGACCGGGATCAGCACCCACGGGGTAGCGCCGAACACGGATCGCGGCGAGCGGCACGGGAACCGTGTCGCTGTCGCGCCAGTGCAGGGCACGTTGTCGTGGGCGGTGGTAACCGTACTGCTTCGCCAGATCTCGCATCCGAGTGGTGGGGTGCTTCTTACGGAGCCATCGCAGGATGGTCCAGCAGACATAGTGGTCCAGGGCGGCAAAGACGCGCTTTGCACCCCAGGCATGTCGGTAGAAGTTCCCCCAGCCACTCAGAACGGGATTGAGCAGCCGCAGTCGGTTTTCCAGGGTCTCGGTGATCGTGCTGCGATCAAAGATCAGGGCAACGCGCCGTCGCAGGCGATTGGAGCGATCCATCGGGATCACCAGCCGGGGCACGAGCCGCCGATAGGTCGGATGAGCTCGTACCCGTAAGTGATGGCCGAGGAAACGCATCGTGCTCGTCACGGCTGTGACGAGCGTCTTTTCCGGGGATAACGTGAGTCCCAGGTGGGACTCCAGCATGGCCCCCAGATTCGACTTCTCCTGCTCAGCGATTGCACGAGTTTTCTCGCAGTCAGGATCCGCCGAAGCCACCAGGATGATGAAGTCATCGGCGTAGCGGATGGGCATGAAGACGGTGCGTCCGTGCCGCTTGTCACCGGCGCGATTCGTACACGCTCGCTGGGCGATCGCTTTCGGGTCAGTAAGAGGCTGCACTGGGCGCCCGCGTTTGCCGCTTGCCGGCAGACCCGCGCGTGGCCAGACATGCCGCTCATACCGTTCATCGATCAGACTCAGCGCGACATTGGCGAGCAGGGGAGAGAGGATCCCACCCTGCGGGGTGCCGCTGTCGCTGCGTAAGAACTGCGATTCGGACAAGACACCGGACTTCAAGAACGCCATGATCAACCGATTGAGCTTGCCGTCGCCGATGCGACGACGCACTCGCGCCATCAGTCCATGATGGTCGATGTGATCGAAGCAGCCCTTGATATCCGCTTCAATGGCCCAACCAGCGGTTTATTATCCGTACAGAGGCTTCCGACGCTGAATTCAACATACGTGTCAATCAACACGCCCGATTCACCGTGACATCTGTGGTAGCCTTTCCGAGAGAGTTCGCACTATCTTTCCAGGCATTTCACGCCGCTCGGCTTTTGCAGCTCGTTGTTCCAACCTCAACGAGGTTCGCGGCGCCCTTACTGACTCGGCCTGACCCGAGCCGTGAGAAGTCCTTAGCTTCCCGGTCCTCCTCGCGCCTCACGGCGCACACTTCGCATAATAGCCACAATGTCGGATCGAATCGGCGATATTGGCGGAGCGTCAATCTGGCTCCAATTCGGGCGATGAAGAGTAGTCACCCTGTGGTTAGTTGGGTTCCGAGGTCGAGTTACTCAACTCGCGGCGACCTTGGGCCACCATCCATCTCCTGGCGCGGCTGATCGCCTCAGCTTCAAAACTTGAACCGTACCCCGACCGTGCTTGTCACGGTGGCATCATTGAGATAGCCGCTCGCCAATCCATCGTCTACGTGAGTCCATACCGAGCCCAGGTAGCTCTCGAACCGCTGGGTGAGCGCGTAGGCGCCGATGACACCGATCCCTGTCTCGGTGCCGCTGCAGCCGCTGGAGGCCGTGCCCGAGCATCCGGTAAAAGTGCCGCTGGCGTAACTGTTCTGGTGGTAGCCGTAATATGACCCGGCCACATAGAAGCGGGAGGTCGCCTGCCATTTGGCGCCGGCCCAGTAGACCTGCAGGTTCTTTTCATTCGGGTAGGCGGTATTGCTGATATCGGCCAGCACGTAGCCGCCAATGTCGATGTAGCCGTCTGTGAGCGGTGTGTTTGGATTCGCAAAGCTGATGTGCTCGTAGCCCGCGTAGATCCTGACCGGCCCGGCCCGGTAGCGGCCCATGATGGCGAACACAGTATTGTCGGAGACCGTGGCGGCGAGCGCGTTGCTCGCTGAGTAGGCTGGTGACAGGGCTTTGAGTTGCGCTGAGCTGAGCGCGCTGGCGGAGATGGCGTCGTACTTGCGCGCGAAGTAGGCATCAATGCTCGCGCCCGCGACATCGATGCCGAGCTGCGCCTGGATGGCCGTGTTGACAGCGCCGCTGGCGCCACTGAACTGATAGAGCGCGCCGAATTTGATCCAGCCCACCTGGTTGCTGTACTTGAGCGAGTGATCCAGGCGCGTGTCCTCGGTGGTGCCGCCGCCAGCGGCGGTGCGGGAGCCGCCGAGCAGCGAGAAGTCGTGCGCTGAGTCCTGTCCGTCCTCGATCGGATCGTAGTCGACGATGGCCTGCGCCAGAAGCGTCAGCTGCCGGCCGAAGGTCAGCGTGCCGCCCGTCGGGGAGCTCAGTCCCACGTACGCACCGCCGCCGAATATCTCCCCCGCCACGCTGCTGTCGAGGTTGGTGGTCTGGGCGTTGTTGGCGCGGCCGTTGTTGAGCGTCAGGGACTTAAGCCCGTCGCTCAAATCCCCAGAGGTGGGATTGAAATAGGTCTCGAGCCGGAACACCCCCGACCAATCGCCGACCAGCGGTTCCTTACCGGAAAGCCCGATTCGCGACCAGCTCAGGGGACTTGAAACCAGCGCCGTCACCGGGCCGTTGCTGTTCTTCTGCACCACCGGCTCGGTGCTGTAGGCCACGTAATCACTTGAGCTGACGCCGTGGGTCTGGTACTGCAGGCCCACATCGACCATGCCATAGAGTGTGATGCCCTTCCAGGAAAGGCTCGTGTTCTCAGGCGGCGGGTCATCAGGATCGCCATCGGCACTCCAAACCGGGGCGGATGTCACCAGGATGGCGACCACCACCAGCACCGCAGCGGCGCGCCTGGTCACGGCCGCAGAAATGCTCTCTTTGCTTTTCACCCGAGGAGACTCCCTATGCACTGTGTTTCTCTGTGAGGAATGAGGAATGAGGAATGAGCTTCCGATAGAACAACGAGCCTTGACTAGACCGCACGGAAACTCAGCTGTTAACAGCGATGCATCAGCGCACTCGGAGTAAGGCCGCAGCTCCTGCGACCAGTCACACTGTTTTGAGCATCCGCCAGCTGACGAAAGCCAGCACGATGGCAATGAGCGGGCGGGTCACTGTGGCTGGAATACGGATCACGATGCGCGACGCGATCACTACGCCGGGCACGGATCCGAGCAAAAGGCAGGCCAAGACCTGAAGGTTCAGATGCCCTAAGCTTGCGTGACCCAGGGCAGCAACCAACGTTACCGGTAGCGCATGAGCGATGTCAGTCGCCACCAGGCGATCAGCCGTCAGACGCAGTGGATAGAGAGCCAGCAGCGCCACGACCCCTAATGCGCCGGCCCCGACTGAAGTTAGTGTGACGCCGATGCCCAGCAGGAGTCCGGTCACGATCGTCAGGGGTAATTTGAGCCGCTCGGCCCGCTCGAGCCATCCGCCAATCACTTTCAGGCCGAGCTGCTGCAGGAGATTCTGCAGCAATAGACCGATGGAAGTGAGCCCGAGCATGACGCCCAGACACTCTGGGATGATCCGATTCTCAACGTTCGGCGCACGCCGCATCCAGAAGAACCACAGGATGACTCCAGCGGCACCCGGGAGACTCCCGCTCGCGAGGCGGCCCACGATTCGCCAGTCAACCCGCCGGCTATAACCAAAGGAAGCGGTCGCGGCGAGTTTGGTGGTGGCGGAAAACATCAGATCAGTACCGACCGCCATCAACGGAGATTGGCCAAAAAGCAGTACCAGGATGGGTGTCATCAGGGAGCCACCGCCCACGCCCGTGAGACCGACCATGGTGCCGACGAAGAGGCCGGCGGCGACATACAAAAGGGGGTTGGACATTGGCAGCGGCAGTCTACGCAGCGGCTGCACCTATTTCCGTTATAGCCTGATGCGGCAGCGGGATATCTGACCGCGACGATACGTGCAGGGAGTCGCTCTAGCCGGGCAGCACGAAGCTGCCATGTGTCTACCGGCTCTTCTTCGCTGTTTCGTCGAATAGTCGCGCCGCCCTTGAGGCGGAGAGCTCTCCACTTTGGTAATACCCCATGACCGTCTGAACGCTCTTGTGCCCGGTCATGGCCATAGTCTGTCCAAGCGATATCCCAAAACGGGCTGCCTCGGTTACGAACCCCGAACGCAACGAGTGCGCCGAGAGTTTCCCGAGTGGCTGCTCACTCATAAGTGCGCGTCGCTGGATGATCGTACGAACGGCTGCGTCCTTCAGGGGCTCGAGGATCCGTTCGTGGAGAATGTGCCGAAAAATCGGCCCGTGAGTGATTCGATACTTCAAGAGTGCGCCCGCTTCTATTGGTTTTTGACCTGCCCAGGTGATAGACAAATCCGTCCTCGGTACGGCGGACATTCTCGAAAGTCGCCGCGACGATTTCTGATCGCCGGCGACCGCCGCTGGCCCAGCCGAAGAGGAGCAGGGCGCGGTCGCGTTTGCCAAAGAGATCATCCCCGCAGGTGGCCAGTAACGCCTCAATGAGCCTATACGTGGCGGCTACCGGCCGTGACGGCCGCCGACCGTGTCGAGCATAGGCGCGGCGGGCGGCGTAGCATAATATCTTTACCACTCAGGAAGTTACAGCTCGTATCTCGCAGGAACTCTCTTATGAAGACTTCACGGGCCGAAAAGCGGTTCGCATAGTGCAACGCAACGGTAGCGTTGCGTTTAAATTCAACTAGGCGTACCGTCGTCGAATCAGGAGTCCGGGAGCCAGCCATGCGCGTAGTTAAGCAGATCGCTCGTGCCACGTTCGCTACTGCACTCCTATGCGCGCCTATGGCACCTGCTATGGCGGCAGGTCCGTTGCTCTTCGCGCCATGGCTGCTGGGCAGACACGTTGTCGGCGCTGTAGCGAGGCTTGCCACGCTGCCACTCGTTGCTGCCTCGGCAGCAACGTCGGTCCCTCCGCCGGGAGTGGCATACTCACCGCCCGGCGGCTATTACGGGTACGCACAACCCTCCTACTATTCGCCGCCCTCTACCTACTACGCCCCATCACGGACTTACTACCCGCCGGTTACGTCGTACCCCTATTATTCAGCGCCTGGATACTATGGACCCCCGCGTGGTTACTACGCACCGGCCGCGCGCTACTCTGGCTACTATGGTGCCCAAGCCTCCTATCGATCGCGCGGCTACTCGTATCGCCGGCGGTAAGCATCGACAACGAGCGGGCAGTCGCAAGGCAAGCCTGGGTGGAAGACCTTCTCGCGCTGCCTCGCTGGAACTACGCGATCGCATCCTAAAGGCTGCCACAGAACTCTTCCTCACCGAAGGCTACGGCGCAACTTCAATTGAGGCGGTGACCTCACGCGCCGGCGTATCCAAGCGAACGTTCTATCACCGCTTCGATGACAAGGCAGCCTTGTTCGCCGCCGTCGTCCATCGCATCATCGAGCAGATCCGTCCGCCCGCCACCGTGCCGCTATTGGAAGGTGTCACATTGCAGGAGATCCTGGAGCACCTCGCCGGATTGATCTTGCACGCGGCGCTCACCCCTCGAGCACTCGCATTGCACCGATTGGTGACGGCAGAATCTCAGCGCTTTCCCAACTTGACTCGCGCGGTACACGAGGAAGGTTGGGCCCAGGAAGCCGCGACGCTGATTGGCGATCTGCTCACACGCCTACTTCCCGATCCGAATATGTCTGCCAATCATCGCGCCTTCGCAGCCACGCAGTTTCTGCACTTGGTTGTCGCTCAGCCCCAGCGCCGGCTCATGGGATTCGGTACTCCCATGACTCCGGAGGAACTGAGCACATGGGTCAGAGACACGGTCACTTTGTTCCTCAACGGATGCCGCGGATTATCCACTGCGTCGTAAGAATTCTACTGCTGGGCCACGAGATGCATAGCGGGGCAACGGTCTTGCGCGAATCCTCATCACTAGCGGATGCGGAATTCTCCAATGGATCCGTACGGCAAGTGAGTACAAGGTAGTTAACGTTCGCGCGCGTAGGTGATCGCAAAGCCGACCCTATCGGTCAATCTTCAACTGGCCGCGGAAAAGCTGCTCAATCTGTTTAGACGCATCTCTAGCGATCTTCCATGGCTATCGAATGTGGCGCGTGCAGTGTTACGGCTTTCGGAACTTGAGGACGAACTGATCGGTCTTCCACCGCACCTCAGGATCGAACACCTTCTTGGTGTGGTCGTCGGTGGAATGACGGAGCAGATCACTTTCGCCGGCCAAAGCGAATCCCGCCGCCTTGACCTCCTCGATGACGGTTGCTTCATCGATACGGTGCAAGTCCGGAGTATCGTTGATACCGCTACCCTTTGTGGCTGCATGATCGACGATGAAATAAATGCCACCGTGTTTCAGAGAATCGAAGACGTGGCGGTTGAATGCAGCGATATCGACGTTGCCATACCGGGCAATGTGTAGGTCATGGTAGTTGAGGGTTGTCCAAAAGAGGTCAACCTGCTCGGGCAAATGGAAGTTTCCAAACAGCGCAAGGTCCAAGTCCACGTTGCCATGCCCCTTCTCATGCAGTACTTGGCGCGTGGCGTCTATGGCCTCCTTGCCCCAACGCATGGTCTCTAGCGCATGGACCTTGCCGTGTGGGCCGACGATATCGCTCAGAAGACGCGTGTAATAGCCCCCACCGGGAAGAAACTCGCCGATGATCTGACCGGGCTTTACGTCGGCGTAGGCTAGCAGTTCCCCAGGCCTGCGCAGCGGATCGAGCTGGCGATCATCCTCCGGTCGGGTGGAATCGGCGATTGCCCTTTCGATGTAGGGGGGCAGAGCTCTGCTCAGCGCGGGGGTCGAGACGGCCGTGGCAGCAACGAAGAGTGCGGTCAGACACAGGATACGCATAAAGCCTCCACTCCAGTGATCTCACAAAGATACGCGAGTGTTGGGAGTCTGGCGCAGCATCTAGCTCCTCAGCGCAGAGGCAATGCCGGCATTGAGGCCGGTAAGTCCCATAAACGGCGCCGTCGCGGCAGAGAATGCATCGGCCAATGATGTCGAGAAAATAATTCTCAGCACAGGCTCGTCGGACCGATCGCGGCAATTCTAGTTAACAAGGCGCGCAAGCAGGCCACCGATTTCGGGAGCTTCGTCCAGGGGATCGCCGAGAGGCTTGACGACAAGGAACGTCGCCACTTTCTCGACGCTGTCGACGCGATGCAACGGGCAGATGGAACCGGACAGCGCTCCCGCGCACCAAAGTGATGTCGGGGTGAAGCTTCACCCCAACGTGCCTCGCAACTTCTATGACTGTGCCTCAGCTTTCGTGCTTTGCATCAATGTCCAGGCTGCAGCCACCAGCACAAGGCTGTTGGAGGCGATGACCGGCATCGACGAAATGAGCGCCCCGTAGGCTATCCAGAGAACGGCGCCAGCCATTTGCACCGCACGAAGGCGACCCGACGTGCGACACAGGTACGATCCCACAAAGACCGCCGTGGCAATCCACCCGAGCCACTCGATGACGACCTGATTCATGAAGCAGCTGCCTGATTCATCTTAAGAGCTAGCAGCTCACCAATCTTGACCCGATCCGTGCGGTCCTTCTGCCAGTCCTGCAGTGCAAGGCCGTGTGATTCAAGCAGTCCCCGAATTCTCCCCGCCTTCCATCCCAGAACCTGATCCAGAATGGGAAGCATGACACTGAATGCGTCGTCGCTCAGCACGGTGGCACGCGCGATGTTCGCCAGCTGTCGGTTCTCCGACACCGCGATGGTGAATCCGTCATGATTATTGACGTGCAGCATGACATGTACGTCTGAACTTCCATCTCCTACGTAGATAGTCCGATCGGCAGCAATGCCGAGCTGCAGCTCAAGCTCCTCGATGACGGCAACTTTGCCGTAGCCCGCCGGCACACGCTTCACGGCGCGAACCTCGCCGGATCGCAAATCGAAGTCCAGCTCCGTGCCGTAGATGTGGCTCGCTGGCACGACATCCTCTAGAGCCGATACGACAATCTCGCGGGGCGCAGCGGAGATCACATAGAAGGAGAAGCGGTCTCCCTCGATGCCTTGATTTAGAAACTTCACGAGCGCAGGAATATTCTTCTTGAGACGTACCCGTTTGCCGGCTTCCTTCAGATGCTCAGCGCGAACGCCGCGAAAGTCCGGATCGTGGCGGATCAGGTAGGCCAATTCGCCACCCTGCTGCACCAGGTTGCTTCGTGAGAGGCCTCGGACCCGCTCCTCGAAGTTGCTGACCCCGAGGATCTCGCTGAGAACGAGCCCCGAGTCATTAAAGCTCAGCGTCTGATCAAAATCAGAAGCCAGCAGATAGTGTCTGGAATGCATGCAATCACCTCGAAAAAGACAAGTCCAGTCATAGACTAGCATTCAACTGCTAACGTTCCACCTATCTATGAAGGATATCTCCGCATGCTGACGTGATGTCATCTCATGCGTCGCCAAAGTGCGACGGCTAGTCCACTCGGCGCGCTATGGGGCAGTACTCGCGGTCACCAACTCGCTTTAGACGCTCGCTGGCCTCGTCGCGCCCTTGGTCATGGGACTGCTGATCGATATCAACGCCAACCCGACGGCGGGATTTCGCGCTGACTTCCTGCTTGCGGGTGGCCTCGTGGCTACTCTCGGTATGCTCTCGGCTGCGCTGATCCACCGGAATCCGATGCTCTGCCCTTGGGCCGAGGCACGCCGGGGCATGCTTCGAAATTGGAAAGACCAGCGGTATCCTAGCTGATGGCACAGGTACTCTCTTTGACCTACCTGAGTGGTGCGGATGTCGAACATCTCGCCATGACTGATGCCGAAATCCTTGATGCCGTCGAGCAGGGGCTCGACGCTCAAGGCAAGCGGGCGGTGGTCATAGAACCTCGCGTACATCTGGTCCCGCAGGATTCGTCACTCGGGCATTTTAATGTCCTGCGCGGAGTGATTCATCCCCTCGGACTCGCGGGAGTCAAGGTGGTCGGGGATTTCGTAAACAACTACCAGCTCGGACTGCCCTCGGAGCCGGGCCTGCTCACGCTATTTGATATGGCGACGGGTATCCCTAAGGCAATTGTCGATGCCACTGTGTTGACTGGTATGAGGACGGGCGCCATGACGGCGCTCGGTGGCAAGTATCTGGCCCGGAAGGCCAGTAAGGTGCTCGGGCACATTGGAGCCCGCGGCACCGCTTACTGGAACATCAAGCTGCTGAGCCACTACTTCGATTTCGATGAAATTCGTGTGCACTCCCGACGTGCTGAAAGTCAAAGCGCCTTAGCCGCGCAATTGTGCCGAGAGCTCGGCAAGCCGGTGCTGACGGTTGACAGCTGGGAGGACTGCGTGCGCGGCGCCGACATTGTGGTCGAGGCCTCGCGGCTTGCCGCACCCGAACCATTGCTGAAGACCGAGTGGATCAAACCAGGCGCCCTGGTAGTGCCCTACGGCACCATGAGCGCCGTGGAGCTCTCGCTCTCAGACATCATGGACAAAGTCGTAGTCGATGACTGGGGGCAATGCCGCGAGGGGCTGCCATTCGGCGCACTTCGGCGTCACGTCGATTCCGGCAGGATCAATGCGCAGAATCTGCACGCCGAGTTGGGACAGATAGTCGCCGGGCTCAAAAGCGGACGGCAAAAGGATCAGGAGACCATCCTCTTCTGGCACCGCGGCTTGAGCTCGAGCGATATCGCGCTCGGTCACGCCATGCTAAAGAAGGCCGAGGCCAAGCATCTGGGTCAGACTCTACAATTCTCCTGAACCGAGCAGAGCCAGAACATGGCGGCCGTTTGCAGGCAGGCGCACGCGTCGGCAGGCTTTATGCGGCTCGAGTTTCCCGCCCACATTCACAGGCTGATTTTCGCATCTGGGCCGCCTCCGCTTCGGAAACTTGGTCAGTCCACACGCGAAAGGTTTGAATCCATGCCGGGCCGAAGGCCGTACTGATCGCTACGTCTCCCGCGTCTCGTCCGCGTCCAATTATGATGCGACCGATTCTTCGCGCATTATTGCGGGGATCGAAGATATGCCACGCCCCGCCCAGAAACACTTCCATACAGCCGGCGAAATCCATCGGTGCCTCGACTGCCGGTACTCCAATGTCACCGAGATAAGTGGTGCAATAACGCGCAGGAATATTAAGACACCGGCAGAAGGCTATGCCTAAGTGCGCCATGTCCCGACACACCCCCTGACGTTCTCGCAGCGTCTCGAGAGCCGTCTTGGTGGGCCTCGCGAATGGGTAGCCGAAAACAATCTCACGGTTAATGAAATCGCAGATCGCCTGCACGCGTGACCATCCCGCTGGTAGGTGCCCAAACAGCCGCCACGCCTCGCTCATCAGGAGGTCCGTCTCGCAATAGCGACTCGCCAAGAGGTACTGCAGCGTATCTGACGGCAGATCGCGCACCGCATGTTCGGCTGCCGCCCATTGCGCGGGTTCTGGCGAACCGCAGTCCTCCATGATCCCATCGGCAGTCACACCTAAGAGTCCAGCGGGAGCCTCCAGGCGCGTGCAGGTATTGCCAAATGCATCGAGGTAAGAAAAAAGCGGAATTGCCGGTTCGGTGCGCATACTGTCGGGCAGAACCAGCTGTTGACCTCCCTGGGGCTGACAATGCAGCAATAAAATCATGGGCGTTTGCTGATTGACGCTGTAGATCAGTTCATAGCCGAATCGAATTTTCACAGGTGACCTCGCCGCGCTCTAAGTTAACGCTCTGGGCGTCCTTTTCGGTCGGGTACTCTACCCAGATGCTGTAGAGATTCAGTCCCCAAGTGACTACTTGCCGAGTCGGCGGTTCCCCACAGAGGTCAAATTGGCGCGGGGCCAATCGGCGGCGGCAGCAAGGTCTTCGGGATCCCTGTCGTCTACCACGTCGGGACGATAAGATCGGGCAGGCCTGCGCCATACAGCTGGCATTTTGATGTGTGGTGAACATCTCCCGGGAGGTAAACGGTGATGAGCCCTCGGTCTTCGACGAGCGCTCCGGCTCCGCTGGAATCGCTATTGCCGGTGAAAAGTGGCAGCGCGCTTCCCCTCCCAGCAAAATTGGCGCGGCTATACGGCGACCTGCGGATGCCGCTACGCGCCTCGCAGCCAGTCGTCTTCGCTAATTTTGTCACCACCTTGGACGGCGTCGTGTCCCTTCGCACCAAAGGACATGCCGGCGGCGGTGACATCAGCGGCTTTAGCATGCCGGACCGGATGGTGATGGGATTGCTGCGTGCCGTAGCAGATCTGGTAATCGTGGGCTCTGGCACTTTGGCGGAGGACCGCAAGCATATCTGGACGCCTGAGGCCATCTGTCCTGAACTCGGTCCTGCTTACAAGGAACTCAGAGAATCACTTCGCAAACCCGAGTGCCCGCAGAATGTAGTGGTAACCGGCAGCGGCCAAGTCGATCTGCACTTGCCCGTTTTCAACTCCCCCCGGGTGCGTCCGCTGATATTAACAACCACAGAGGGGGCGCGGCGACTTGCCCGGCAAAGGGTAGACGGTCCGTCGCAAATACGTGCGGTGCATCGCGGATACAGCCCCATTTCCGCGTCAGTCATCCTCACTGAAGTGTGTCGTGCTCGGGGTATTCAGCGGATACTGATCGAAGGCGGCCCAACCTTGCTGGGTGATTTCTTCGAACAGCGCCTGGTCGACGAGCTATTTTTGACCCTCGCCCCGCAGATCGCCGGCCGAAAGGCCAAGGACGCACGACTGGCGTTGGTCATGGGAAAGTCTTTCGCGCCGCGCACTCCGCTCTGGGGTTCCCTCAGCGATGTGCGTCGAAGTAACAGCCACCTTTTCTTGCGGTATTCGTTTTCGCGGCTGACAACTTCGCGCGGGGCAGCTAGTGGGCCTTAGGAGGCTCGGAGTAGGGGAACTCGAGATGACCGAGTTACTGTACCGCTTGCAGAACATCTGCCGTGCCGCGCCAGCGGGTTGGAAGTTTTTGGATCGCGGATCAATGACGATCGTGGATGGGATTAGGATCCTGCGATCCAGGTCCGTCGAAAAAATCGAGGGTACGATCATCGGCTTTGTACAGCGGCACATCCGGAATTCGCTCGAAAAGCATCTTGATGCCGTCGCGCCAGTGCCGACTCAGAGCGCTGAAATAGAAGTCGCCTTCCCGGAAGCGTTGACGCGCGGTTACTCGCAGACTGTCGCGCTGAATGCAGAGCAGGTCAATAGGCATGCCTACAGAGAGATTGCTGCGCATCGTCGAGTCAAAGGAAATCAGCACGCCTTTCATGGTGTCATGCAGGCTGGACTCTTGGGTCACGACGCGATCGAGAATGGGTTTGCCGTACTTGGTTTCGCCGGTCTGAAAGTAGGGGGTCTCGGATCCCGCTTCGATGAAATTACCTTCGGCAAAGGTTCGAAACAGCCGAAGCGGCTCACCTTTAATCTGCCCTCCGATGATAAAGGAGGCGTTGAACGATGAACCGCGCTCAGAGAGGTGGCGCGCGTCGCGGCGCTCGATTGAGCGCACAGCATTCGAGACGATGTTCGCCACGTCGAACATCGTACGCGCGCTCCAAATGCTGGATTGGCCCGGATGCGCCGCTTCCCCGTTTTGCTTCAAAACACTGACGACCGCCTGAGTACCCGCCAGATTGCCAGAACTGAGCAGCACAATCACACGATCGCCGACCCGTTCAAAGACCGTCATCTTGCAAAATGTCGCAAAGTTGTCCACGCCTGCGTGCGTACGGGAATCGGATGCCATCACGATCCCGTCGTTCAGCAGTACTCCTACGCAGTACGTCATGGCTGCATGGTAACGAGCCGGTGACTCTGTGGATAGCGCCATGCCGTTGGTTTCCGATCCTGCCCCGCGATCCAGGGAATCTTGCGCTCCCCATGGCATACTCTTACCCGGCTCAATGAACGAATATCACGAGCCATCCCTTAACAGGTGACGGAGAACACGCATGATCAGAGCATTGCTAATGGGCGCCATCCTCACGGCCGCGACGAGTGTCGCATTGGCGGCGGATCCTCTGTTCGGAACGTGGCAGTTGAATCTTGCAAAATCCAAGTTTTCGCCCGGACCCGCTCCCAAGAGTATGACGCGCACCTATGCAGAATCGGCGCAGGGTGCGATCACGCTGACAATCAATGCGATTTCAGCAGACGGCAAGACCGGCACGGCGACCTATGCCTATAAGAATGACGGCAAGCCTTATCCGGTCAGCGGCAATGCCGACGCTGACATGGCGTCGGTGACGCCGATCAATGCGCTCAAGGCCAAATTCAAGCAGCTACGGGCGGGGACTACCATTGCGACGGGAGTCCGTACGGTGTCCAAGGACGGGAAAACTCTCACCGTCGCCCAGAAAGGGACTCATGCGAGTGGAGCACCGTTCGACGACGTGATGGTCTACGACCGGCAGTAGGATCCACCTGGGGCCGTTCTTGACACTTCCGACAGTAGGCGCATCCTATCGGCTGCAATAACAATTAATTGTGGGGGCGCATATGAATCGGCACTCATTCGTCCCGTTGACGCTGATGTTGGCTGCGATGCCTTTAACCTGGTCGCTGGCGCAAGCCGCTGATGATCGGGCGACGGCGCAGGAAGTCATCGCCAAAGTCCATCAAGCTGCCAGCGAACTTTCTAAAACCCACAACGTCATCCAGTTCAATGCAAGGTCGGGCCCGTGGGTCTGGAAAGACAGTTACGTCTTCGTCGTGGACTGCGACAAGATGGTCAATGCGGCGCACCCGGTGCGGCCTGACATCCGCGGCGTGCCAATGGCGAGCATCAAGGATGCCAAGGGCGTCGCCCTCTATCCAGATCCGGCAGCCTTCTGCGAGGCGGCCCGCAAGCCCGCCGGGATCTGGACCGAGTACTGGTGGGTCAAAACCGATGAGACCCAGGGCTCGCGCAAGATCAGCTACCACCTTGGTGCCGAGGGCACTCCTTACGTGGTGGCCGCAGGCAGCTATGACGATAAGCTGACTATTGCGCAGCTCTCAAAGCTGAGCGCCAAGCGATAGCCGCTGCGCGGTCTTCTCCAGCCGATCGAGCGCTCAGCTCTGCGAAAGCCAGGGCTGCAGCACAATTTTGCCGCCGAGCCCGCCGGCATCGATGCGCGCATGCACCGCGGGCGCGGCCGCGAGCGGCAGGCGATCGATGACAACCGGATGAATGGCTCCCACGCGCAGTAATTTGAACAGGGTTCCCATGTCGGCACGGAACTGCTCGGGCTGCGCCGAACGGCGGGCCGTGATGCTGTAGAACAGCGCTCGACGATCGCGCAGCAGTAGGCGTAGTGAGTTCCACAGCTTCAGTTTGACTAGCCCCAGCCCGGCGGAGAGCAAACTCTCCCGGCCGACTCCCATGGTTTGAGAGCCATACCCGATTAGCAGGCCGCCGGGGGCCAGGCAGGCGAATGAACGATTGAAATGCGAACCACCGATCGCATCGAGGGCGACATCGACGCCGGCAGGTCCGGGGCGGCTTGCGGTCACTCGATGCACCGAGGCGACGAAGTCACCGGCGTGGTAGTCGATTGCGGTGGCACCGAATCGCTCAACCACCGACATGTTTGCGGCTGAGCAGGTGCCGATCGCTTTGAGACCAGAATGCTGCGCCAGATCGAGCAGCGCCATGCCAACCGTGCCGGAAGCACCAATCACGAGAATCGAAGCCCCGGGTGCCAGGGTGCGGTAGCGTGTCAGCATCTGGAAGGCGGTCAGATAGGCGAGCGGAATGCAGACCGCCTCATCGGGGTCGATGCCGTCGGGAATTGGCACCAGGTAACGCGCCGGGCGGATGGCATATTGCGCATACCCGCCGACTACGCAGAGATCGGCGACCATCTGACCCGGGTGCGGCACCATCACATCAGAGCCAGTTTTTTCGACGATTCCCACCACCTCATAACCCGGAGTAAACGGAAGCGGCCCCTTGAAGTCCGGATAGCGGCCGCGGCGTATCATGGTATCGGTGAACCCCGTTCCGGCGGCGATTACTTTGAGGCGAACCTCTCGGGGACCCGGCTCTGGGATGACGGACTCCTCGGCTATTTCCAGAACCTCAGGTCCGCCGAACCTGGAGATGACAATGTGCTTCCAAGACATCGTTCGAGGATAGTCACATCGGAGAGGGAGGTCGAGCACGCCCCCGATGTCTCAAGAACCATATATGGAGAGCTTACTTCAGGAGTTTGAGAAGTAATTGAGCATTCGGCCACGCCTCGTGCCGCGCCGTGTTATCAAAAATGCACCACACATCCTTTGTCATCGAGTTAGACACACGAACCTGTGCCGCCAGATGAAACAGGAATTCGGCGCTGTAAGCCGAGTAATACATCTTTGGAGAGCCGTGTAGCCGATAATAGACCAGACTGAGTGAGCCACCGGGCCGACTGCCACCGGCGTTGGTGGAGGGATCTGCGGCCACGCGGGCGACGCCGTGGCGCTGCAATAGATCACCAGCGCGCTCGCTGAACCAACTCGGATGGCGCGGTTCACAGGCGACTCGAGCGGAGGATTGCGCGGTCATTAACTCCAGGAATCTCCCCGCGACACGAGACTCAAATCTCAGGCTGGCGGGCAGCTGTACCAGGATGACTCCGAGTTTTCGGCCGAGGCCTGCTATTTCGTCCAGGAACTGTCGTAGTTGGGGGTGGCAGCGCCGTAGAGCGCATTCGTGCGTGATGCTGCGGGGCATCTTTACTGAGAACCGGAAGATGGCCGGTGTAATCTCGCGCCACCGTTCATACGTGGCGCGCTGATGGGATCGGTAAAACGATGAGTTGATTTCTACCGCATTGAATGACTTGGAATAGTGGACTAGATGAGATGCTGGTCCGCGCCGCATGCGCTCCCGGGGTGGATTGGCCCACCCAGCAGTTCCCACATTTACTTGGGACCGATTTTGTCGCAAAGGGGCAAACTCCGTCCTGGTGAAGCAAGCGGTCGCGTTCGACCAGAGGTTCTAACAGATATCCGGGTCGATCGGACCGCGGGCCGGTACGCGCTAATGCAGTCAGCCCCGAGCCTGCCGCAGTACTCACTGCGTCCTACAGACGCGGGGCACGTCAGCGCCGCTTAATGAAATGCCCATCGATGCGCTGTTTGCGACTTTCGAGCCGATGAATATGGCGAGTGATGACCGCGGACGCACCGCCCGTGAGCCCGAACAGATTCCGGCGGCTGGCTGGTGGGACATCATTGTGCGGGTCTACAGGGATGTCGGCCGCGATAATCTTTCGCTGGTTGCCGGAGGTCTGGCCATGTACGCCGTGCTTTCGGTGTTTCCAGCCCTGGCAGCCGCTGTATCGCTGTACGGACTGCTCTTCACACCCGCCGACGTCATTAAGCAGATGAACGCATTCGCCGGCATATTGCCGCCGGGCGTCTGGGATATCTTCAATAGCCAGCTGCAGGACATCGCGCGCCGCGAGAGCCGTACGCTGACGGTCGGTGTGGTGCTGGGAGTGATCGTTGCGTTGGCCAGCGCCCGCTCGGGCATGGCGGCGTTGATGCAGGCGGCGAATATCGCTTACCAGGAGCGCGAAAAGCGCGGCCTTTTCAGACAGGTGTGGACTTCGGTGGTGTTTACATTGGGAGGCATGCTCGCCTTCATTCTTATGTTGTTGCTTGGGGTTGCGATACCGCTGGTGTTCAAAGCCTTCGCAGCAAGCGACTGGGTACAGGACACTGTGGCGGTCCTGCGGTGGGTTCTGCTCTGGGCCTTTGCCGTTGTGGGCCTGGCCGCGACCTATCGCCTGGCGCCGGCGCGCTCCCATGCACGCTGGCGTTGGGTGACCTGGGGCTCGGTGTTCGCAGCCACCCTCTGGATTGCCGGCAGCATCCTGTTCGCCTTTTACGTCGGGACTTTCGGCAGCTACGCGAGAACCTACGGTGCCCTGGGCGGCGTCATTGTGCTGGTCATGTGGTTTTATCTCTCGAGCTACGTTGTTGTGCTGGGCGCCGAGATCAACGCCGAAATGGAGCGCCAGACGACCCGGGATACCACGGATGGACCCGAATTACCGCTGGGGCAACGCGGCGCCTATGCTGCCGATACGGTGGGTCCTTCCGCCCAGGAAATGACGCAGCCTGCACGCATTTCAACGATTGCTAAGTCTTGAAGGATCTGTACAACCTGCCGTTTTATAGGATTTAATTAATTTCTTGTCGCGATAAGGGATGCCTATCGCAACGATAGCTGACACTAGAACAAGGCGTTCGACCTCGATACTCCAAAAAGACGTGGCTGGCAGCAAGATCAGACGAGGGACGGCAAAGCTCCCGGCGCATTCGGCAACCGGCGTCGATCAGTGGCCGCCGCGCTCGAACGCACGAACACCCGCTCGCACGACGTACCGGCGGGCCCCAATCGCCAGCCTACGGGTGTTCGTTGCCGTGGCTGACCACAGGAGTTTCACCCGCGGAGCCGACGCGCTTGGAATCTCAACCAGCGCAGCCAGCCTGCAGGTGCAGGCGCTGGAGGACTACCTGCGCGTACCCGTGCTTCGCCGCAACGGCCGACAAGTCGAACTGACAGCGGTGGGGGAGAGGCTGCGGCCGAAAGTGCAACAGGCGCTGGCAGATCTAGAACGTGCGATCGATGAGGCGCGCGCCGACCGCGGTTCCGGACCGCTACGGATAACGACTCTCGCCTTCTTCCTGGCACAGTGGCTGCTGCCCCGACTTGCGAAATTCTCGTCGCTGCACTCGGGCATCGACGTGCAGATCCATACCTCTGTCAAGCTCGCCGATTTCGTGACCACCGGTATGGATGCCGGTATTCGTTTGGGTGGTGGCAAGTGGCCGCGCTTTCACAGCGAAAAGCTGTTCGACGAGTGGCTGGTCCCGGTATGCACGCCAACGCTGCTGCGGCGTCACGGGTCCATTTCCGGCGCGGAGGATCTGAGGCGCCACAAACTGCTGCACAGCCCACATGAACCCTGGACCAGATGGTTGCTGGAAGGGGGCCTTGACGAAGAGTGGTCCAGCGCCGGTGCCGCATTTGATGACGCGATCAGCATTGTGCGCGCCGCGAAGGCGGGTCAGGGACTCGCGCTGGCCATGTGGTCATTGGTAGCCGACGACGTCACCAGCGGTCGCCTGGCAGTGGCCGGTCGGGCAGTGCGGACCACGCGAGCTTATTACTT
>Ga0181531_10000781_pt1 | contig 20844 bp, 20 predicted proteins | sample PEATcosm2014_Bin_38_FD_119743 | JGI IMG/M metagenome (GOLD analysis project Ga0181531, IMG submission 119743) | Peatland microbial communities from MTU Mesocosm Facility, Houghton, MI, USA - PEATcosm2014_Bin11_10_metaG | ecosystem: Environmental > Terrestrial > Soil > Wetlands > Peat | place... | reverse complement strand
TGCCCGGGGCGGCGCGGCTCGCCGCCCTCGCGGCGCGGCACGGCGGCGCCGGCCTGGTATCGATCGCCGCGGAAAACGCCGCCGCCTCGTTTGTCGGCACCGAGCCCGGCACCATCGTCCTGGCCGGGCGCCTGGCGTCGCTGCTCGAGGATGCACGCCGGAAGGTCTGGGTTTGCGGTCCCGGGCTGGGCCGGGATGCGGCGCGCGTGGCGTTGCCGATGCTGCTGAAGGCCGAACGCCAGGTTGTAGTCGACGCCGACGCACTCTCGGCGTTCACCGGCGCGCCGGACGGGCTGCGCGGCGCCGCGGTGCTGACGCCGCACGAAGGCGAATTCACCCGTGTGTTCGGCCCGATCGAAGGCGGCCGGCTGGCCGCCGCGCGCGCCGCGGCGAAGCGCACCGGCGCCGTCGTGGTGCTGAAAGGCTCCGATACCGTGATCGCCGCGCCGGACGGCCGCGCCGCGATCAATGCGAACGCGCCGGCGTGGCTGGCCACGGCCGGATCGGGCGACGTGCTGTCGGGCCTGGTGGCGGCGCAACTGGCGCAGGGAATGGCACCATTCGAGGCGGCTGCCTCCGCGGTTTGGCTGCACGGCGAGGCGGGGCGGATCGCGGGGGAGGGGTTGGTCGCTGAGGATCTGTTGCCTGCGATTGCGCGTGCGCGGCGGGGCGTCGCATAAGGGCAGGAAGGCCAGGGCTCTGCCCTGGACCCGCTGGGGCCGGGGGCCCCAGACCCCGATTCCTCAAGAAATGGGGTCTGGGGGCAGAGCCCTTGGCCTGCTTAAGGGAAGTGATCCAATGAACGCGCCGGCCACTAACCTGCGACGTGCCGATATTCCGCGGTTGCTGGCCCTGCGGCAGATTGAGCGTAAGCTGCTGTGGTTGTCCGCGTGGATGGTGCACCAAGCGAACCATGTGCGGCCGAACCGAGATGGGTTGAAAGTTGGCGGCCACCAGGCGAGTTGCGCCAGCGCGGTTTCCATTATGACGGCGCTGTATTTCGACCGTTTGCGGCCGCAGGACCGCGTCGCGGTGAAGCCGCACGCGAGCCCAGTGTTTCATGCGGTGAATTATTTGTTTGGCCGGCAGACTGTCGAGAAAATGATGGGGCTGCGGCAGTTCGGCGGCGCGCAGGCCTATCCAAGCCGCGTCAAGGACGGGGCGGAGGTGGACTTTTCCACCGGGTCGGTGGGGCTAGGTGTCGCGATCACGAGTTTTGCCAGCCTGATCCAGGATTATTGCCGGCTGCATGGGTTCGCGGACGAGTCGCGGCCGGCAGGGCGGCATATCGCCATTGCCGGCGACGCGGAGTTGGATGAGGGCAATATCTACGAGGCGCTGCTGGAGGGGTGGAAGCACGATATTCGCAACGTCTGGTGGATTGTCGACTACAACCGGCAGAGTCTGGATAGCGTGGTGCAGGACCGGTTGTTCGGCCGGTTCGAAGGCTTGTTCGGCGACATGGGATGGAACGTCGTGCGCATCAAGCACGGGCGCGCGCAACTGGCCGCGTTCGCGCGGCCGGGTGGGGAGGCGCTGCGACGGTGGATCGATGACTGCGCGAATTCGCTGTATGCGGCGCTGACGTTCCAGGGCGGCGAGGCGTGGCGCGCGGCGTTGCTGGCAGACCTCGGACACGATGCCAAATTACGCAAGATTATCGATCCGCTGACCGATGACGAGCTTGGCCATTTGATGACCAATCTCGGCGGCCACGATCTGGAATCGCTGCTCGAGGCGTTCGCCGCGGCGGATGCGGCGGGCGACAAGCCGACCTGTTTCATTGCTTACACGATCAAGGGCATGGGTCTGCCGTTTGCCGGGCACAAGGATAACCATTCCGGGATGATGACGGCCGAGCAGATGGAGGTGTTCCGCGCCGCCATGGGCATTCGGCCGGGCCACGAATGGGATGCTTTCGAAGGGTTGGAACTGCCGGCCGAGACGATGCGCGGGTTTATCGACTCCGCGCCGTTCGCGGAGAAACTGACGCCTTCGGGGCGCGCCTTGGCCGCCCCGATGGTTTCCATTCCGCCCACGGTTCCGGTGGGAAAACTGGTGGGGCGGAAGATGGCGACGCAGACCGGTTTCGGCGAGATTTTAGGCGAGATCGGCCGCGCCGAAGGAGCTTGGAAGGAAGTGGGCGCGCGCGTGGTGACGTCTAGCCCGGATGTGACTGTTTCCACCAATCTGGGGCCGTGGGTAAACCGGCGCGGCCTGTTCGACCGCCATACGCGCAGCGATGTTTTCCGCGATTCCAAGGTCGCCAGCATGCAGCGCTGGGGTATGAGCCCCGCCGGCCAGCATATCGAGCTTGGCATTGCGGAACAAAACCTGTTTCTGCTGATGGGTGCCGCGGGCCTAAGCCACAGCCTGTATGGCGCGCGGCTGTTTCCGATCGGCACGGTGTACGATCCGTTCGTCAACCGCGGGCTCGATGCGCTGATTTACGCGTGCTACCAGGATGCGCGTTTCCTGCTCATTTCGACCCCGTCCGGGCTGACCCTGGCGCCGGAGGGCGGCCAGCACCAGAGTTTCAATACGCCGCTGATCGGCATGGCGCAGGATCGCCTGGCGAGTTTCGAGCCGGCCTATGTCGACGAACTGGCGATTATGATGCGCCACGCGTTCGTGCACATGCAGGCGCCGGAAGGTTCTTCCGTGTGGTTGCGGCTTTCCACTCGGGCGCTGACGCAGAAGGCGCGCACTTTGGATGAAGAGGCCGTTATTGCGGGCGCGCATTGGGTTGTGCCACCCGGCGCGGGCGCACCGATTGCCATTGCGTATCAGGGGCCGGTGGCCCCCGAGGCGGAAGCCGCGTTCGATATTTTGCGCGAGGACGTGCCGGGGGCCGGACTGTTGGCGGTTACGAGCCCGGACCGGCTGCATGCCGGCTGGCTTACCGCGCAACGAACCCGCCGGCGCGGCGCGCCGGCGCAAAGCCATGTCGAGAAAATTCTAGGGCGATTGGCGCCAGGTGCCGCACTGGTGACGGTGCTGGACGGGCATCCTGCGGCGCACGCCTGGCTAGGTGCGGTCGCCGGACAGCGCGTGGTGCCGATGGGGGTGGATCGTTTTGGCCAGAGCGGCGACATTGCGGATATTTATCGCGAATACGGCCTCGACACCGACGCCATCCTGGACGCCTGCGCGCAGGCTCTGCTGCCCGCTTGAAAGGCGAAACAGCGGCGCAAACCGGCCCGGTCAGCCGCTATAGCCGCGCGGAAAAGCTGTTGGGCGGTCTGGATATCGCCAACACGAGCGGCCTGGAGATCGGCGCGCTGGCGCAGCCGCTGCTGCGGCCGCCGCGTGCAAGAATCAAGTTTGTCGATCACGCCGACCAGGCAGCCCTGCGGGCCAAGTACGCCGATGACGGCAACGTTCCGGCCGAACAGATCGTTCCGGTCGATGCGGTCTGGGGCGACAGCAGGCTTGCCGAGTGTTTTCCGGGCGAGAATTTTGATTATGTCATCGCATGCCATGTCATCGAGCACGCGCCGGACGTGATCGGCTGGCTGGGCGAAATTGCCGCCGTGCTGCGGCCGGGCGGGAAGCTGATCCTGGCGATACCGGACCGGCGCTATACCTACGATGTGAAGCGGCGGGAGACGAGCCTTTCCGACCTGATTGACGCTCATTTGCGGGGCGCGCGGCGGCCGACGCCGGGGCAGGTGTTCGACTGCAAGGCGCATGTCGTTGCGTTCGATCACACCAAGGCGTGGTCGGTTTCGGCGTCGCCAGGCACCGCGGCGCCCTTCGTTTCGCGCGCCTATGCGCTGGAAAGGGCGCGCGAAAGTCGCGATGGTGCCTATGTGGACTGCCATTGCTCGGTATTTACCGCGCGCTCCCTGCTGGAGCTGCTCGACGGGCTGCTCGAGCTGGGGATGCTGCCTTACCGGCTTGAACGTTTTTTCGTTGCGCCGGTCGGCAGTAGCGAGATGAGCCTGGTCTTACTGCGGGAGCCGGCGGGGGCGGATGCGGCGGCCGCGCGGGCGGGTGTGCGCGCTCTGTTGGATCGGGGCGTTGACAGCGAGGGGCTCGCACTAGACGCGGGGCCGGCTGGCCCGCGGGAAGTGGATGACCCGCGTATTGCGCATCTGCAACAGGCGGTGGCGGAACTTCAGGCCAGCACGAGTTGGCGAATAACGGCGCCGCTACGCGCCCTCGCGCGCAGGTTTCGCCGGCCCTGACCGTGAAGCGTGCCACCTGGTGAACGTTGCACAGTGGCTCCGACGCTGCTGCAAAACTCGTAACAAATTGGCATGGGGTCTGGGGCCTACGGCCCCAGCGGGTCCAGGGCAGAGCCCTGGCCTTCCCTAAACCTTAACAGGCGGCTCCGCATAAGAAGCCGTAGCCGTAACAAGCTCATCGGGCGCCGCCAGCATCGCCTGATACATCGCTGTTGGAAACGCCTGATGGGGCTTAGCGGGATCAAACGGCGGCTGCTGCACGGGACTGGGACCGCGGTACGGCGCCGGCGCCCGGTAGAGATCCGCGTCTGCGTCGGAAATGCCCGCCGCCTGCAGTGTTGCGGGATCGATCCAGGCTCGGGGATCGATGGCAGCGGCCGAGGTGGCGACTTCCAATGTCAGCTGATCCGGCCCGGCGAAATAGATCGACTTGCACATGCCGTGATCGATCGGGCCCAGCACATTCACGCCGTGGGCGCGAATCCGGTCGCGCATGGCGAGCAGGGACGCTTCATCGTCTACCGCGAAGGCCAGGTGTTGCAACGTTCCAGGGGCGCTGATGCCGGCACCGGTGCCGGCATGGGTGCGGCCGATTTCCACGCCGATAGTTTCGACGCCGGGCAATTGCACCACGGAGAAGTAGCAATGATCGGCCAGGCGCAGGAACGCGTGCAGCCCGCCGGGGACGCCGTGCATGGGGAACAGTGCGACCAGCGGGCAGCCCACCACCTGCGAAAAGAAATCTATGTGCGTCTTGATGTCGGCGGCCATGACCGCGAGGTGGTGCACGCCGGTAGGCTGTTGAGTCATGGTGGGCGTTTCCTGCTAGGTTGGGGTTGAACGGCCAGGCCGCCGAGGATGGCGTCGATAATCATACGTTCATGCGCTTCGCGCGCTGACCGCGACAGCGCATCGATACCGAAATTGACGCGCATGAGCGGCGCCAGATTGATGATGCCCGAAGCAGCCGATTGCAGTGTCACCACGATCAACGCCGGCGGGAACGGTTTCAGCTGACCGGCCTCGATCGCCTGCGCCGCCAGTGCCACCAGCGCGCGGTTGCGCGGGCCGATCAGGTTTTCGTCGAGCCACGCCAGGCGGTCGCCGCCTGCCATGCCTTCCAGCATGACGATGCGGCCGAGGGCCGGTTGTTCCCAGCTCAACCGCAGAAACAGCCGCATGGCCATGCGCAGGCGCGCCAACGGGTCGGCTTCGCGTGCCGCCACATGCAGCAGTCGTTCTTCCTGCTCCAGCACGGCGCGCAATTGCAGCATGGCGCGTCGCCAGAGATCCGCCTTGTCGAGGAAATGGTAATGTAGCGACGCCGGGGCGACGCCGGCTTCCTGGGCGATGCCGCCCATGGTCACGCGCTCGAAGCCGAGGCGCGAGAACTGATCGAGCGCTACATCGAGGATCCGGCTGGCGGTTGGGTGGCCCGATACTGCCGCCAGGCCCGTTCGTAACACCATTGTTGACTCTCAAATCAGTACCGTTAACGATGTAGCCGACAAGGTGGGCGCTAGCAAGGCGCCGGCGCAGGAGGGGGGGATGGACGTGGTCCGCGAACCGTATGGCTTCGTCCATGCGGATGGCAGCGCGCTGAAGGACGTTTATGGCGGGCCGGCGGGCCAGGTGTTTATCGAATGCATGCGCATTCGGCCGCGGACCAGCGACGCGCGCAGCGTTATCCTGTTCAGCCATCCGATTGGCGGCGGTGCGTTTCTGCCGCTGGTGACGGCGCTCGCCGCGGCCGGCCGGCACGTGATTTATTGCAATCCGCGCTATCGGGGCAATGATACCGCCTTGATCATGGAAAAATGCCTGCTCGATCTCGGCGCCTGCATTACCGATTTAAAACGGCGCTTTGGTTACGAGCGTGTGACCCTGGGAGGTTGGTCGGGCGGCGGATCTCTGGCACTATTTTATCAGGAGCAGGCGGTGCGGCCGACCATCACGCACACGCCGGCCGGCGATGCGGTGGACCTCGTCGCGGCTGGTTTGCCGCCGGCTGACGCGATCATGCTTCTGGCGGCGCATGTTTCGCGGTCCGTAACGCTAACCGAGTGGATCGATCCCTCGATCGGGGACGAGGACCGGCCATTCGATCGCGATCCGGCATTGAACCTTTTCGATCCGGCCAATCCGCACCAACCGCCATACGATGCCGAGTACATCGCTGTTTACCGGGCGGCGCAGGTGGCGCGGAATCGCCGCATCACCGCGCGGGTGCGGGAAGCGCTCCGGGAATTGGCCGCACAGGATGATCCGCATAGCGAGCGTTGCTTTTGCGTGCAGGGCACCATGGCCGATCCGCGCTGGCTCGATCCGGCGCAAGATCCGTCGGACCGAAAACCTTACACGTGCTATCTGGGCGATCCGCGGCTCGCCAATGACGGCCCGGTCGGGCTGGCGCGGTTCACCACGTTGCGGTCCTGGCTGAGCCAATGGAGCCTGGATGAAAGCCGCGCGAACGGCCTGGGCAACGCCGCCAATGTGGATTGTCCGGCCTTCGTGATCAATAACAAAGCCGATCTGGCCTGCACGCCGAGCCATGGGCACCGGCTGTTCGCGGCACTCGCATCCACGGACAAACAGTATCACGATATCGCGGAGGCCGATCATTATTATATCGAGCGGCCGGACTTGCTGCCACATGTGACGAGGATAATCACTGGATGGATGAGTGATCGTGGGTTGTAGCGTGCCAAAAGCAAGAAAAAGGCAAGTGTTCTCTTTTGAAAAAAAGAACCAAAAAACTTTTGTACTGTTAGGGCGCTTTGTTCCCACAGCTCGCGACAGCGTTCAAAAGTTTTTTGCTTCTTTTTTTCAAAAAAGAAGTGCTTCCTTCTTCCTTCGACTTACCCTTGCGCTAACCGGAGTCGTCCCCACGATTGCCTATGCCGCTGCGCCCATAGAAACGATCGTCGTGACGGCGCAGCGGCGGGCCGCGAGGCTTGATCGCACGCCGGTTACAGTCAGCGTCATCTCCGGCAAGACGCTCGCGCAGCGCGGCGTGCGCGAACTGAAACAACTCAAGGCCACCGTGCCGGGTTTGACCATGAGCGAATCGCCAGGCGGGTTACCGCAAGTTACCGTGCGGGGCGTTGGCACATCGGCCGCCAACCAGTTGTTTGAGCAATCGGTTGGGCTGTTTCTTGATGGCATCTATCAGCCGCGGGCGCGTGAATATCGCGATACCCTGTTCGATTTGAGCCAGATCGAGGTGATCAAGGGGCCTCAGGGCGTGCTGTACGGCAAGAATACCGGGGCCGGCGCCATTACGGTGACCAGCACCAATCCGGGGTCTGCGTTCGGCGGCTATTTGGCCAGCAGTTATGAGACGAGCTTCGGGTCCTACTCCGAGGAGGGCGCTGTCGATGTTCCGGTGAATGACAAGCTTCGGTTTCGGATGGCCGCGCTGTATGAGGATGACGGCGGCTATGTTTATAACGAAACCATGCAGCGGGAGGAAGGCGAGGATCGCCGCTGGATCGTACGCGGAACATCTGTGCTGGACATCACGGACGATATTACCGCGACGCTTAAGATGCAGGCGAGCCACCTGCAAACCGTGGGCGACCTGTTTCAGTGGGTCGTGTCGACCGATCCGAAGCAGCTGGAATCCTATGGGATTGCCGATGGGGGTGGCGTTCCGTTTATCAAATACGAATCCTCGGCTCCGTATGGAGAGGCGTTCGACCGGCAGGATAGCTATGCGCCGAGCCTGCGGCTGAATTGGCAGTTGCCGAACGGTGCGACGCTCACCTCACTCACCGGATATTCCGCCTATCGATTTGCCGACGCGCTGGATTCCGATGCGTCCCCCGGGCCCGAGCCCACTGTTCTCTCCAAATTCTACGAGGGTTTTTCCCAGGAATCGGAGGAACTGCACTACACCTCCGCGGGAGATGCGCGGCTCACCTATCAGGGCGGCCTATACGCGCAACACCAGCATGATCAATTCGATTACGAGAATTTATTGAAGGATTTCTACCTGATTCCCGCTATAAAGGCGCTCAATGTCAGCGGCATCGGCACACAGGATTTTACCCAGCCCGATACCGCGTTTTCCGCCTTCGCTCAGGTGGACTACAAATTTACCGACGCGATCAAACTCACGCTGGGCGGAAGGCTGGGCCAGGAAAACAAGACCGGCACTTATGTGAAAGCTATCCCTAGCAACCTCGGCGTGCCCGGCAGCGCGATTGGCTTGGTCGATCCGCTTCCTCCGGGCCCGATCGGGGGACGCCTCGACGACACCAGCTTCGATGCGGCCGCGGTGTTGAGCGCGCAGGCAACAGCTACCACGTTGCTCTATGCCTCGGCCGGCCGCGCCACAAAGAGCGGCGCGTTCAATAATACCGCCGCGTTCGGCGTGGCGTCGCCGACACCTTTTACGGTAAGGCCCGAAATCACCACGTCGTTCGAGGCTGGCATCAAGCAATCGGGCTGGAACAACCGCCTGTTCGCCACCGTCGCGGTGTATCACGCGCATATCGATGGCTACCAGGATAGCTATTATTCCACCTCCGCGCTTGGCTTTCTGGTGCGCTCCGTGAATGCCAATACCACGGGGATCGAGGCTGAAGCACGTGCCAAGCTGAACGATCATTTCTCCCTGTTTGGGAATACCGCATTCGAACCACAAGCAAATATCACCGACGGCGAGCACCTGCAGCGTGCGCCGCGCTTCACCGCCGCGATCGGCGGTGCCTGGCAGCAGGCGCTGAGCGACGCCTGGCAACTCGGTGCCGATGGTCAGTTGCAATACTCCAGCAGCTACCTCAACCAATCCGCGATCGCGCCGGGGCTTAACACCAGCGGCGATTATGCGCTGCTCGATCTGCGGCTGGCACTCACCGACGTGCCGCGCGGCCTGGAATTCTCGCTGCGCGCGGATAACCTTCTCGACCGGCGATATATCGTTTATAGCTACGGGAGCCTGCTTTCTACCGCTTACCTGCCGGGGGCCGGCGGGACGCCGCTGGGGTCGGTGGGGATAATTAATCGGCCTCGCACTTTTACGCTTGGGGTTCGCAAAGCATTCTAAGAAGGCCAGGGGCTCTGCGCCTGGACCCCGCTGGGGCCGGAGGCCCCAGACCCCATTTCATAAGGAAGGCCAGGAGTCCTACATGACGCAATCGGAGACGTCGGCGTTGACCGGTCTGCGTGTTATCGAAATGGGTCAGCTCATCGCGGGGCCTTTCTGCGGCCAGTTGCTCGGGGATATGGGCGCCGAGGTGATCAAGATCGAACCGCCGGGTGCCGGCGACCCGATGCGGCAATGGGGCAACGCCGCGCCGCTCTGGTGGGAGGTCATCGCTCGCAACAAGAAATCGGTGTCGCTCAACCTGCGCGATCCCGAAGGCCAGCACCTGGCACGCCGGCTGATTGCGCGGGCCGATTTCCTGGTGGAGAATTTCCGCCCCGGTACACTGGAAAACTGGGGCATGGATCCGGGAGCGCTTTGGGCGGAAAACCCTGGTCTGATCATCGTTCGCATGTCCGGCTATGGCCAAACCGGCCCCTATGCCGATCGTGCCGGGTACGGTTTGATCGGCGAGGCGATGGGTGGCTGGCGCTATCTGGTCGGCGAGCCGGACCGCCCGCCCGCGCGCATGGGCGTTTCGATCGGCGACAGCCTGGCCGCCACGTACGGGTGCCTCGGCGCGCTGGCGGCGCTGCATCACCGCGAAAAAACCGGCCGTGGCCAGGTTGTCGATAGCGCGCTTTACGAAGCCGTGCTGCAGGTCATGGAAGGCCTTGTCCCCGAATACAGCGTCACCGGTCATGTCCGCGAACGTTCCGGTTCGTTTCTGCCGGGCATCGCGCCGTCCAATATCTACCCCTGCGCGGACGGAAGTTTCCTGATCGGCGCCAACCAGGATACGGTATTCGCGCGCCTTTGCACCGCAATGGGCCAACCGGAACTGGCCGCTGATCCACGCTACGCCACCCATGCTGCCCGCGGCGCCCGCCAGGCGGAACTCGATGCGCTGATCGCCGCATGGACGCGCGAACATTCGATGGACGAATTGGACGCGATCCTCCTCACAAATAGTGTGCCGGCCGGCCGCCTATACCGAGCACCGGAAATGCTCGCCGACCCGCATTTTGCGGCGCGTGAAACGATCGTCGCGGTGGATCATCCGCGCTGGCCCGGCCTCATGATGCAGAACGTGTTTCCGCGCCTGTCAGAAACCCCCGGCCGCGTGCACGCCATTGCACCGCAAACCGTAGGCCAGGACAACGCGGCGGTGCTCGGCGGCCTGCTCGGACTGACGGCGGAGGCGCTCGAGGATCTGGGGCGCCGCGGCATCCTGTAGCCACCCGGAGTGCGGGGACCAACGTGCTCGCGCCGGGGCGCCTGACGCCGCGGGAGAAAATCCGCGCTTGTGCGTTCGGGGTCGTGCGGCGACTCGGCGCGCGCGTCTAAAGTAACCGGTGACGACGAACCGGATTGGAATGGGCGGCGGAGCAATCGACATGGCGAACACGGCTTTGAAACGCTATCGCACGTTGCGTTTGGTGGCCAATGCCCACAACAACGCCGGCCTAAAGCTGGTGTGTGCGAAAACGCTGATGGAGAATGCCCGCGCGATCGGTCTCGCCCATCGCAACGTTATGACATTGGAGAGCGAGGACGAGCTCACCATGGTCTACGATCTGTGCCTGCACACCGCGCGGCCCGGCCGCAGCCGCGCGATCGACCGCTTTGCGCGCGCCGCATCGTTCGTGGCCGCGTCCGATGAGGCGATCGTTTTGGCGGCCATGCGGCAAGCTCGGTTTTCGATTTGGCAGGTGATGGAATACCATCACGAGGGCGGGCTGGTGGTCCGCGACAGGCTGCGCGGCGGCGATGCGTGGCTCATGGACGAGGCGATGACAGCCAGTTGCGGCCCCGACTTCCAGTTTGCCGGCCGCCTGTTCATGCCGCACGATTTTGCCATGTCGAGCGGTGTGCTGGTGCCATTCGATGCGAAGTTGGCGGCGGCACTGGAGGACTACATGACGGCTGGGCTCAGTGCCATGACGCTGCCCGAGATGGCCGGCGATTATCGGTTTGCCCAGGGACTGTATCGCGCGGCGGTCGCAACGAACGCAATGGCCGGGGTGGCGTTCGCCGAGACACCGATTGCAGCCTGAGCCGCGGGCTACCGCCCGCGTGCACGCTTGGCCGGCGCCCGAGCGGCGTCTGGAATGTCTCGCCGCGGGTCGCGGCCGGCGAACAATCGTGCGCCCCGGGTGCGTGAACTCTTAGAGTACCCATAAGCCACGAGATTGCCGAAGAGGCAGGTTAATGCGCGGGCTTTGGAGATCGCGGAGACCTGCAAAGCCTGTTGAACGAGGCGTTTCCCCCAGACCCCGCCGATTGGCGCTTGGCGCGGCTGGGTGGTATATTGCGGAACGAAACCGGCATTTTGCCGGCTGAGGGCTGATTGGAATGAACCGGTTTCGGACGACGGTTGCGTTGCTTACCCTTGGGGCGTGCGCGGCACCGCCGACAACGCGGGATGAACCGGCAAACGCCGCGATTGCGTTCGGGGTACGGCAGGACGTTGTGACGCCGCTTTTCAGGCGTCCTTATTACGATGATCGGGTCGCCTTCGGGTTCTGGCGACTCAACGATGACGGAACGGCGCGCCTGATGGGCAGTGTGCCACAGACGATCGAGATGGGCTGCGATCCAGGCGAGAAGGCATTGTGTGGCCGGAGCCTGGTATTCCATATCCGAACGGTACCGCCTGGCCTCTACGCCCTGGCCTATTTCGTACGCGCGGACGTGGGTGCTGAGCTTAGCCCATCGCAAGGCTTCGGCTACGGTTTAGGCAAATCAGTTCCATGCCGCGGGGATGACTACAGAAGCAACGGCGCGGCGGTTTGGAAAGCTGAAGCCGGCAAAACGACGTATATGGGTGTATTCCATGTGGGTCACTCAGGTATCCATGACATTCCAGAGCCGGCACCCCAGGCGGAGGCCGACCTGGCAGCGTTCCGATCCGCGCTGCATCTTCGTCCCGATGCGCCGGGTGAGGTCGTTGTGGCGCCGCCCGCCCCTGATTTTCAGGAATACGACCTCTCAGCGTGCCAGACCGCACAGCCGCCGACGACCGGCGTCTCGGACCCAGGGCTGCGGGTTGGTGCGCCTGTGCATCCTTAGCAAGCCTGGGGCGTGCTCCGTCACGCCAACGTCAGCAAGCCGCATGTCCTGGCCGCAGCGTGCCGCCACGCCGGTGGACTCACACAAGCTCCGGGCCATTGATCGCATCACCCCATTCCGCCAGACACGAGCCCGCCGCCACGCCCCGCCGAAACGACGAATATTGTCAAGCGCGAGGCTGCGCGACCGGCCGTGCTTCACCGGGTAATGGATGGATTGCCTGCGTTGGCGTGCTAGACCACGCCCTACGCTTGCCGGGCCTACAATGGTTGCGTGCCCGCCGCGAGGATGCCGAAATGGCCCAGGACACCAGATTTGACCGAGATGCTCTGTTGCTTGCCCTGGAGGAACTCGGCCGCCGCGCATTCGCCGAAGGCAAGACTATCGAAATCGCCATCTATGGCGGCTCCGCGCTCATGCTAACCTATTATTGGCGGCTGGCGACGAAGGATGTGGACGCCGTCTTCGAAGCCGACCGACAGACCGTGCGGCGGCTGGCGGCCGAAATGGCGCAGGCGCACGGCTGGGATCGCGATTGGCTCAATGACGGGGTGAAAGGTTTCTTAAGTGCGAAGGATGCCGACGCGAAGACCCTGTTGGGCACCTATCCCTCCGAGGAGGAGCCTGGCTTGCGCGTCATGCTTGCGAACCCGGCCTACCTGTTCGCAATGAAGTGTCGCGCGATGCGGATCGGCGGCGTGGATGCCGCGGCGGACGTAGAGGATATTCGCAAACTGGCGCGCGAACTGGGCATCGACACCGCCCAAGCCGCGCTGGAACTGCTGGCGAGCTTTTATCCGGACCGTCTCATCGAGGCAAAGACCCGTTTTGGAATCGAGGAGATTTTCGATCGGCCAGCGCCGAAAGCTGGCGACAGGTCGTGAACGCGCTGGGGCTGCGCCCACGCAGCGTGAGGGACATCTCGCTGCGGGTCGCCGCCGGCGAACAGTCGTTCGACCCGGCGGTGCGCGAGTTCCTCGACTATTTCTATGCGAACCCAGCGGCGCGGGCCAATGCCGTGCGCGAAGCGCCGGTGAGGCTTGACGATCTCCGTGACGCCTATCTGGGGGCGGTTGCCGAGCATCTGGCGCGATCCTACGGAATTGCGCTGCCTGCCTGGGCGGAGACCTATGGATGCGATTTGCGCACGCCGTTCTTTGCCGGCGGACTTGATGGTTTGAAGGCCACATTGTTTGTACAGAGTCCGACCGCGTTTCGGCGCCGGATGTTGTTTGTCAGCAAGGATGCCCTGTCGCGACCCGCAGCGGGACCGAGGCGGCAAAGTGGTTGAGCCGAAACCCCGCTTGCGCGCGTTGGCGCGCTACGAGATAAAAGTTTTTTGGTTCTTTTTTTCAAAAAAGAACTGCTTTCTTGCCTTCTTCGTTACGTCACCGCGCCCGGCTTCATCCACCCGATCACGCCACCCGCCAGCGCCATGCCGATTACGCCGTAGCCGCCATCGATCGCGAACAGCATCAGATCGCGGCCTTCGAACAGAATTTGCATGAGCGCAACGGTGCCATAAATGCAAACGCCGAGAAAAACGCCGATTTGCAAGCCTCGCGCAGCGCTGTGGGTCGGGCTGTGGCTCAGTAACCGGGCGATCGCATAGGAAGCCAGCCAGCACAGCGCGACGGCCGCGATGAACGGCACTGCGCCGTAACGCTCCACCTGCGCCGCGGTGCGGCCGGTCGCCGCCAGCCATGGCACTGAGAGCGCCGTGTACCAAAGCCCGCCGAACACCCAGAACAAGGCGGCGGCGGCAATAATGGCAAGATGATTTTCGCGGCGGTGCGGCATGGCGGCAACCCCTCCGGCCAATCGGCAAGCACGGCTCAATTTGCCAACAAATCCACCACGCTGGCAACCACGCTTTCGAACATCGCCGGCGTCAGCCGCCGCGTGGAGGTGTTGTAGCGGCTGACATGGTAGCTGTCGGCGAGCCGTAATCCGTCCGGCAGGGTGTGGAGCTCGCCGTGGCGGAAGCGCAGGCGGTTGGCCGGCAACCCGTTCGCGCGCAGCACCGCGGCATGCGACAGCACGCCGAGTGACAATACAACGCGCAACGACGGCATGGCGCCCAGCTCGGCGGCCAGGAAACGATTGCAGGTCGTCACCTCCAACGGCTCCGGCAGGTTGGCCGGCGGCACGCAGCGCACCGCGTTGGTAATGCGGCAGCCGCGCAGGCCCATGCCGTCGGCGGCATCGGCAGCGTAGCGGCCCTCAGCGAGGCCGAATTTGATCAATGTTTCGTAAAGCAGAATGCCCGCGTAGTCGCCGGTGAAGGGGCGGCCGGTGCGGTTGGCACCGCGCACGCCTGGGGCCATGCCGACGATCAGCAAGGGGGCTTCGAGCGGCCCGAAACTGGGTACCGGCGCGTTGAACCAGTCCGGATGCTCCGCCTGGTTGGCGGCACGGTAGGCGGCCAGGCGTGGACACAATGCGCAGTTAGGCGCCGGCGCCGCCGCCGAGGCAGCCTCCGCCTCAGGCGGCATTGCGCCGCGTCACTTCAGACGTGATGGTCGTGCGTCTCCGCCAACACATCGGCGCCCGCAATGCGCCCCGGCACGCGCAGCCGCGGCTCCATCTGGCGCCGGGTGAATTCGGGCGCGATTTCCGCCAGCTCCAGGAACTGATCGGCCTGGCGCCGCAGCTCGTCCGCCACCATCGGCGGCGTGGTGCGGATGGAAGACACCACCGACACTTTCACACCGCGGCGCTGCACGGCTTCCACCAGGCGGCGGAAGTCGGAATCGCCCGAGAACAGCACCGCATGGTCGATCTTGTCCGCCAGCTCCAGCATGTCGATCGCGAGCTCGATGTCCATGTTGCCTTTTACGCGGCGGCGGCCGGTGGAATCCGTGTATTCGCGGGCGGGCTTGGTGACGAGCGTGTAGCCGTTATAGGCGAGCCAGTCGGTCAGCGGCTTCAGCGGCGAGTATTCCTCCGTCTCAAGCACCGCCGAATAGTAATAGGCGCGAATGACGTGCGCCTTCTTGCGGAAATATTCGAGCAGATTACGGTAATCTACGTCGAAACCCAAATTGCGCGAGGCTGAATAAAGATTGGCGCCATCAATAAAGAGGCACGTCCGCTCACTGGGCAAGAAATTCATGACTTTCAACCTTCGTCAACTGAGCCGTGGACCGGCTGATACAGAATGCCGGGGGCTAACTTGGCATCTTGGCGGCGATTCGCGCCCGTTGCAACAGTGCGATGAACCAGACACTTAACAAGACACATTTCGTAGCGATTGGCGCCAATCTTCCCGGGGTGGATGGATGCGGCCCGCTTGCGGCGTGCGAGCGAAGCCTGCGTGTGGTGGCGGCGCTTCCCTATCTGCGCGGCGCCACCCGCTCGCGCTGGTACACGTCGGCGCCCATCCCTGCCGCCGACCAGCCGCGATATATAAATGGTATCGTTCGCCTCGAAGGGGCGGTCACCCCCGAAAAACTGCTGGCAGACCTGCAAGCGATCGAGGCCGCTTCCGGCCGCACACGCGGCAAATCCAACGAAGCCAGGGTGTTAGACCTCGATATCATCGATATGGGCGGTGCACAGCGCGCCGCGCCAGACCCCATCCTGCCGCATCCGCGCGCCCATCTGCGCGCCTTCGTGCTGCTGCCCCTGCGCGACGTCGCCCCGCGCTGGATCCACCCGATCCTGCACCTGTCGCTCGCCGCCCTGCTCGCCGCCCTGCCGCCGCAGGACATCCACCCGGTGTAGCGGCTGTTTGGGGGGCGCGAAGAAGAAGGCCAGGGGGCTCTGCCCCCCTGGACCCCCCGCTGGGGCCGGAGGCCCCAGACCCCATTTTATAGGTCAGGGGGCAGGGAGGGGGGCAGCGCGCGCGTGGGGAAGGGCTCGTCGCCCCCCTCCCTGTCCCCTGACTTAATGAACGGGGGTCTGGGGCCCTCGGCCCCAGCGGGGTCCAGGGGCAGAGCCCCTGGCCTTCTTTCTCTGGCCCTCAAACAGCCGCCACCTCGGGGGCTATCACGCCGAGCACGCCCATGATGGCGCCGGCGATGCCGACGACGATCGCCAGAATCAGCAGCTTGCGGGTGGAGGTCACCGCCGAGGCGGTGGAGAGCACGATGCCGAGTTCCAGGGCGGCCGCGGCGTTGTCGAAGGTGTGGGTTTGCTCGATCGAATGATCGCGCACTTCCTCCAGGTGGCGGGCTTTCTTGGCGATGGCTTCCTTGCCGTCTTCGCCGTGTTCGTAATGATCGGCGTCGCTGCGCAGGCGGGCCATCACGGCGTCGGCGTGGGTTTGGGCGGGGCCTGGCGGCGACGTGCTGACCACGTCGGCCAGATCGCGGGAGAGGGCGGCGCGGATCGATTTGGCCTGATATTGCGCCCAGGTGTCGGCGGCGCCGATCGAGGCTTCCTCCACGCGGATTTCGGCGTGTTTGGCCTGTTGCTCGCAGAGGGCGAGGGCGGCGGCCATGATGGCGACGGCGAGGGCGGCCTGGCTGCCACCATGGCCGCCGCCGCCGGGGTCGGCGTGGTGGGCGTGCTCGGCGTGTTCGGAGTGTTCGAGCGCCTTGATGCTCACCGTCGGTCTCCCCTGGCTTGATGCCTTGCCGCCACGTTATGCGGTCGCGTAACAGCGGACAACCGCGGCGCCGCGGTTTCGGGCGGCAGCTGGGGTGCTAACGAGCGGACGTGGAACCTGTATCGATCCAAGGCGCGCGGCAGCGCGTTCCGCTCGTGTTGCTGGGCAGCCTGGTCATTACCGGCATCGGGCAGACGCTGCTGTATGCGCTGCTGCCGCTGGCGAGCCGCGAGCTGGCGATGAGCGGGGTGCAGAGCAGCAGCGTGTTCGCGCTGTCGGCGCTGCTGTGGAGCCTATCCAGTCCGTTCTGGGGGCGGCTGGCGGACCGCGCGCGCGGCGTGGCGGTGCTGGTGATGGGGATGGCGGGGCAGGGGGTTTCGAACCTTGCCGTTGGGGTCACGATTTATGCGGCGCAGCGGGGCATGTTGCCGCATCCGGCGGTATTTCCGCTGCTGCTGGCGTTGCGGGGGATTAACGGCATTCTGGGCAGCGCGGTGCTGCCGTCGGCGCAAAGTTTGGGCTTGCGCAGCGCGCCGCACCGGCCGCGCATTTCGGTGGTCGGCACGATTGCCACGAGCTGGACGCTGGGCACGATGACGGGTCCTGGATTTGCCGCATTGTTGGCGCCACTCGGGTTGGCGTCACCGTTGCTGTGCGCCGCCTTTCTCAGTTTTGGCGCGGCGGCGACGCTTGGGTTGCGGCCGGCGGAGGCCGGCGGCGCGGTGGTTTCCTCGGCGGCGCGGCCGTGGGCGCTGCGCATGATCAGGCGGCGCATCTGGGGGTTTATGCTGATGCAGCTTGGGCTTGGGACCGCGAATGCGCTGGTCGCGCAATCGACCGGGTTCTTTGTGCAAGACCGGCTGGGGCTGACCGCGCATGGCTCCGTCGCGGTCGCCGGCGCCGGCCTCAGCGCCATGGCGGCTTGCAGCATCGCGGCACAAATCCTGGCGATCCGGCTGCGGCCGGCCTCGCATACGCTGATGATCGGGGGGGCGGTGGCGGTGGCACTGGCCGCGGTGGGCGTTATTTTAATGCCGGTGCCGTTTGTGCTGGTGGGGGCGCTCGGCATCGTCGGCGGCGGCCTTGGGGTTGCCACGCTGGGCACGTCGACGACGGCCTCGTTACTTACGCGTGCCGGGCAGCAGGGGGCAGTCGCCGGGTCGCTCACATCGGCCGGGAGTTTGGGGGCGATCGTGAGCGCGCTGGCGGTGATGCCGTTTTATGAGCGGTTTCCCGATGCGCCTTATGCGGTGGTGGCGGTGATCGCGGCGATTGTGGCGATCGGGGCGATGGTGGCACCGAAGAAGGAAGCGCAGCGGAGTCGCTAGACGGCGTGCTGCCGCTGGCGTTAGCGCTGCGCGGCGGGAGTCCAAGCGCCGATTGACGTTCGTTACCGGCGAACGCCTGTTGCCTGAGGGTACGTCCCGGCGTAGGCTCGGTCGGATGATGGAGGGTCGTCGCGGGTGAAAACTGTTTCGAATGCAGCATGGTATGAGATGGCTTCGTGTTGCCTGGTTGTTTCCATGCCGGCAAACGCTGCCAGGTTCACCTACACGTATGTGGGGCAACCCTACACGATCTTTAGTCCGACGCAGAAGAATTGTTATAAGCCTGCAATGCATCTTGGATTTACGGTAGTCCTTGACCAGCGACTTCCCCGTAACGCTCAGACGCTTGCCCCTGTGAAGAGATGGACGGTGAGTGATGGGCGTGCCCGGTCATTTCACGGCAAGGGTGGGGCATTCGAGGCCTTTACCGATGCAAAGGGCGTTATCGTTAAATGGTTGTGGCGGATCTCCATAGGTGATCCGGTTACATATTTCGCGGTGACGGATACACTGGGCGGAGAAAACTCGCCGGTTGAGGATCTCGTGCTTAACAATATGTGCAAGGTTGAGTCGATGGCGTCAAATCTCAGCGACCCCGGCGCATGGACCGGGCCGTGAAGGCGGGATGATCGGCATCCTGGCATTCCGTTGGACAGCGCAACGCCAAGAAAGCGGAGCCTGGGCGCGATCTAATGTAAGTCAGGGTACCGCACCCGTGCACATTCGGAACAAATAAGATTGGGGTCTGGGGCCTACGGCCCCAGCGGGTCCAGGGCAGAGCCCTGGCCTTTTCGCTCGCTGTCTGCCGCCATACCGGAGAAACCGATAGCATAACCGCCATCCACGGGCAGCGCGGCGCCAGTAATGTAGCTTGCCTCGTCGCTGGCGAGAAACAACGCGGCCGCGGCGATTTCGCTCGCGAGACCCCAGCGGTTCATCGGCGTGCCGGGAATGACGAAAACACCAGGCGGCGGCTCTGGAAATTGCTCCGACTGCTTGACCAGGCCGGTCCATGTGCTGCCCGGGCAAACAGCATTGACGCGGATTTTCCTGGCCACATAGTCGAGTGCCGCCGCCTTGGTCATATGAATGACGCCCGCCTTGGCCGCACCGTAGATACTGTGGCCCTTCCAGCCCACCAGGCCGGCGGCGGAGGCGATGTTCACGATGGCACCGCCGCCGGTTTTCATCATCGAAATGACGCCGTATTTCATGCCGAAGAACACGCCTTTCAAATTCACCGCATGAACGCGGTCCCAGTTCTCGGTGGTCTGTTCGTGCAAGGGCATCAGCCCGCCGCCGAAGCCGGCGTTGTTGACGAGGATGTCGAGCCTTCCGAACGAAGCCTCGGCCGCTTCGATCATGCCCCGCACATCGGCCTCGACGGAAACATCGGCATGAACCGCGACCGCGGCGGCACCGATGGCGGCGGCAACATCGTTCTGCCTGCCGCTGATATCGGCGCAAACGATTTTTGCCCCCTCCGCCGCGAACATCTCCGCCATGGATTTGCCCATGCCAGATCCCGCGCCGGTGATGAGCGCGACCTTGTTTGCCAATCGCATCTGGTGTTCCTCCCTACGTGGCCGACTCACAGGGCGGCGGTATCGATCGTCGGCCGTATCAGGATTTGTGAAACGTTCGCGCGGGCCGGCAAGGTAACGACAAAAATAATGGCATCGGCGACATCGGATGCCTGCATCGCACCTTCCTTGGTGACGTGTTTGCGTATCGCCTCGCGCATCGCGGGATCGCTGATGCTGTCGGCGATTTCCGTCGCGGTGGCGCCGGGTTCGATGATGCAGACACGGATGCCGGCGCCGCCCACTTCCTGCCGCAGGCTCTCGGTCAGCCCGGTCACGCCGAACTTGCTGGTCGAATAGGCCCCGAACGGCGCCGCGGCGCGGCGGCCGGCGGTGGAGGAGATATTGACGATATCGCCGCCGCCGCGCGCCTTCATCGGCCCGATCGCGGCCTTGCAGCAATAGAGTGTGCCCATGAGGTTAATGCCGATCAGGCGGCGCCAGGCATCGAGGCTCAGCGATTCGATACCACCGGCCTCGTTCACGCCGGCCGAATTGACCAGGATGTCGATCCCGCCCAGCCGCGCGATGGTGTCCTCCACCACTTTTGCCGCATCTTCCGCAACCGAGATGTCGCCGGGCAGTGCAACGGCTTTGCCGCCGGCCGCCGCGATTTTCGCCACCAGCGCGTCGAGCCTCTCGCGGCGCCGCGCCGAGACGGCGACCGCTGCACCTTGCGTGGCCAATGCCAGCGCCGCCGCCGCGCCGATGCCTGACGACGCGCCGGTCACCAGCGCCACCTTGCCCGCCAGCCTACCCATCGTGCCTCTCCCGTTCCATCCAGCTGGCCGTCGCCGGCCCGTTGCCGATTGCCGATTGCCTGACGGATAGCTGCAGTGAGGTAAAGGCTAGGGGCTCGGCTTGATAAGCGATAGGTTAAGGCAAGAAAGGCCAGGGCTCTGCCCTGGACCCGCTGGGGCCGTAGGCCCCAGACCCCATTTCCTAAAGCGTCGTTGATGGAATGGCGAAGCCTAAAATATTCTCTTACTCCTAGGACTCGCTTAACATTTAAGTGAAAGCAGTGCAGGGC